>ENA-OQCN01000507-OQCN01000507.1-human-gut-metagenome-genome-assembly--contig:-NODE-507-length-20801-cov-2.570282_pt1 | contig 20801 bp, 15 predicted proteins | sample MGYA00242497_ERZ504576 | MGnify/ENA primary metagenome ERZ504576 (study PRJEB26092, sample SAMD00036296) | human gut metagenome | host: Homo sapiens | study: EMG produced TPA metagenomics assembly of... | reverse complement strand
TGCATGTGGAGCATTCTACTGTTGCCAATGCATTACAATGGACTAACGGATATTTATTTTTGATGAGGAATTGTTGCCGGATGTTGTGAAGGAGTTAGAACGTAGTTATAATGTGAAAATACAAATAGCTAGTGATACTTTGAATACTTTCAGGTTCTATGGAAATTTCGTTCATCGTGAGCAAAATATTCAGGAAGTTTTGGAAGCATTATCTGCGACCCGTAAGATTCATTATATTATTGAAGGACACAATATAACTTTATATTAAGTAGGGAGTGGATTAAAATTGTTTAACCTTAAAATTAAAAGTATGAATAGAATTAGAGCTGTAATACTGTAATAGGGGTACGAAAGGGATGAAAAAGAAAAGGTGGGAAGATATAGGGATTTTCCCACCTTGATGAAATCTCTTTTTCGACTTACGATTGTGAGTGCGCTTTTAGAGAATGCAAAGTTAATGATTTTTCTCTTTAAAAGCTAAGTTCATTTAATTTTTTAATTAATAAATTACTAATTTATGAAAAACAAGAGAAAGGCCATATTATTGGTCGGGGCTTTGCTTTGCCTTAATTTGAATATCTTCTCACAGAATATACCATTGAAAATGAATAAAGTATCGGTGAAAAAAGCTATGACTGAGCTAAAAGAAAAAAGTGGATATTCATTTGTGTATATAGCTGGGGATTTAGATACGAAAAAGATTGTTGATATAGACGCTGAGCAACTGCAAGAAGTTATTGAGCAAATCTTGGAAGGACAAAATGTTTCTTATGAGATAAAAGATAAAAATATCATTATTCGGAAGAAGGAAGTAGAACAGTCCATGTTGAACGAGAAAAAATTACAAGATATTTCAGGGCTTGTGATGGATGTTATGGGAGAACCTATCGTAGGAGTTAATGTGATGGAAAAGGGGACTACTAATGGTACTATTACTGATATGGATGGTAAGTTTTTACTTAAAGCTCCTGCGAATGCAACTCTTATTATTAGTTTTATCGGTTATAAGACTCTTGCTGTTAATTTGGAAGGGGAAAAGAAATGGTGAATTATAACTCTGAAAGAGGATTTGGAACAATAGATGAAGTGGTGGTGGTTGGTATGGAACTCAAAAAAATCTAGTTTGACAGCATCCGTGGCGACAGTGCCTGCAAAAGAACTGAGTAAACAGATGGGGCATTCTGTTGCAGCTGCTTTGCAGGGGAGGGCTCCAGGAGTAGAAATATTGCAAAAGGGGGGAGAAGCTGGGGCAGATATCAAGATACTTGTTCGGGGAGCAGGTACATTTGGTGCTACTGAACCTTTATATGTTATTGATGGTGCATTTTCTAATAATGGGCTAAATTCGTTGAATCCTTCAGATATTGAATCAATAGAAATCCTGAAGATGGTTCGGCGGCTGCCATTTATGGCTCTCGCGCTGCAAATGGGGTTGTGCTGATAACTACCAAGCATGGTCAAAAAGGTAAAGCAAAAGTTGAAATTTCTGCAAACTATTCTTTGCAGACTCCTTCTAAATATCTTGATTTTCTAGATGCAAATGAGCATCGCGAATATACTAAGCAAATTGTTGCAAATTCAACAAACCAGACTCAAGCTCCAGAAAATATTCATCCTACTAATCCTGATATTAATACTGACTGGCAAGATGCATATCTAAGAAATGCTCCTATGTATAATTTGAATGCTTCAATTTCTGGTGGTGGTGAATATTCAACTTTTAATACAAGTTTGGGGTATTTTGATCAGCAAGGTATTATGGAATTTTCTGGTTTTAAGAAATATAATGCACGTGTCAATGGAACGTTTAAGAAAGGACGTTTGACTGTTAGTGAAACTCTTTCTGCTGCTTTTACAAATAAGGAGCCTCAAGTAAGGATGGTGATGGGGATTCCTACTGTTCCAATGACTGATGTAGAGGGAAGGTATGTATCTGCAGGTAAAGATTATTATGTAAATGAAGGAAAAGTTACTAATCCGTTTGCATCTTATTCCAATACTGTTCGAAGAAATAAAACAGTTAATGTTACTGGTAGTTTGAATATAGGACTGAATTTATATAAAGGATTGGATTATAAGCTACTACTTGGAGGTGACTATATATCAACAAATAATATATCTCGGTCCATTGCTTTTGACTCCAATTGGGATGAGAATGGTAATGCAGATCCTGATTATAGCAGAACGATTAATTCACTATCTGAAGTCGTGGACAGCGATTTAGTTATACAATTGATAACATTTTGACTTATAAGAATATGTTTGCTGGTCATACTATTGACGCAATGGTAGGTACAAGTTGGATGAGAGAATACTATAGAACTATGGGGATTGGTTCTGGTTCTACAGATTTGGGTGGTCCTAATATTACTATTTTTAATGGGAAAGGAGATATAACAAGTGAAGAATACAATTCAGCTTTACTCTCCTTTTTTGCTCGCTTGAACTATGACTATAAGGAGCGTTATCTTGTTTCTGCAAGTATTCGTAGTGATAAATCTTCCAAATTTGCTAAAGGAAATAGGGTCGGTTACTTTCCTTCGGTTTCAGTGGGTTGGAATATACATGAAGAGAATTTTTTTAATATAGAATGGATAAGTAAAATGAAGATTAGAGCTAGTTATGGTGAATTAGGAGCTAATTTTATAGATTCATATTCTTTCCTTTCTACGGCTTATGGTCCAATACCTTCTGTATTCGGTGAAAATCAGATTGGTCAAAGTAGTGTGATGAATGGTTATGTAACCAAATTTGCTCAGGAAAATTTGACTTGGGAAAAATCAATATCTAAAAACGTAGCATTGGAAATGGCTTTTCTGAATAATAAAATTTCTTTTACAGCTGAATATTTTTGGAAAGATAATAATGACTTACTTGCTCCATTACTTCCATTAGCATCGTCAGGGCAAACCATTATGACTAATGGGGGGGATTTGCCAGTTTTTAATTCTGCATCTGTTGAAAATAAAGGTTTTGAATTTACGGTAGGTTATCGTAATAATTGGAAGGATTGGAGTTTGGATGTTACTGCCAATATTTCGGCATTAAGAAATAAAGTAAAGAGTTTGGGTGAGGGAGTACAACCCATTAAGGCAGAGGTGATGATGAGTGGTTCTTTTAATGACCGTCCTACTATTACTAAACCGGGCTTGCCTATTGGTACCTTTTGGGGATATGTGGTGGAAGGTTTTGATAATGATGGTAATTTTATTTTTCAGGATAATAATGGTAGTGTGAATGGTGTATTGACAGGAAAACCGGATGGGAAGATTGATGAGAATGATAAAACGGATATTGGTAATCCTCATCCGGATTTTACTTATGGTTTAAATATAAATGTAGGTTATAAGAATTGGGATTTGACTGCTTTTTTCCAAGGAACGCAAGGTAACGATATTTTTGCTTTAATGAAATATGATTGGTATTTTGGAGGAGCTAATAGTGCTACCCTAAAGGATGCTTTCTATAATTCATGGACTCCGCAAAATCCTAATGCAGAAGCTCCTAAACTGAATAGTAAAAACAGTTCTGGCATAAACTCGCTTCCAAGTACATTCTATGTGGAGGATGGTTCTTATTTCAGATGCAAGAATCTACAAATCGGTTATTCCTTTAATAAGAAATTATTGCAAAAATTCCATATAGAATCATTTAGAATATATGCGGGGGTACAAAATTTATTCACTATCACAAAATATCCCTTGTATGATCCCGAAGTTAGTTCAAACGTGTTGTTTGACAGAGGTGTGGATGGTTTCTGGCAAGCACAGGAAAGTCCTCATGAAGCAACAATGAATTCTAGAGTATATAATCTTGGTGTCAATTTAACTTTCTAAAAACAGAATAAGTATGAAAATAATGTTGCGTAAAATTATAGTTATCATTATCAGTTTTGTAACTATTGGAATGATGGGCTCATGTGAAGATATTTTTAATGATTTGGCGGTGAATCCTAATCAATCAGACGTTAATTCATTTTATACTACACTAGAAAATTGTAATAAGGGAATTCTTGGTATCTATGGGTATATTTCGACTCCTCGTAATTTGGGAGCTTGTGGATTTGGTTTGATGTTGACTCGTAGTGATGAGGGGTGTTCGGTAGCTGATTATGGAGTACCAGGTGCTTATAATGAAGAGTTTACCCCTTCTTATTATTCATTGGTTCAACCTTTTCAGTTAATGTATACAGCTGCTTCCCAAGCTAACCAAATGATTGAAAGTCTTACTGAAATAGAATTCAGCAATAAAGAATTACAGGATGCATATTTGGGGGAGGCTTATTTTCTTCGTGCATTTACACATTTCTTTTTATTCATCAATTATAGGAATATTCCTTTGATTAAAGAATTGCCTAAGGCTCCTAATGAATATAAGCCTCAGGCAACACCTGAAGAGGCTTGGGATTTTATTATAGATGATCTGATCAAAGCTAAAGATTTACTTCCTGACAAGAATTTTTGGGATGCTAAAAATAAAGGACGTGTGACGAAAGCTTCTGCTTATGCACTTTTGGGTAAGTCATATCTTTATAGATCCGGTATTGAACCCAAATATGGAACTTCACAAATAACTTATTATAATGAGGCTGCTGCGGCTTTTGCAGAAATCATTAATGGTAATTGTGGGGACTACAGATTGGTAGATGACTATTCATGGAACTTTGATGTGGCACATGAAAATAATGATGAATCTATTTTTGAAGTACAATTTGTCGGAGTGTTGAATACAGGATTTAACCCAGGATTTGTGGACAGTGGGTTGTTCAATGATGTCCGGTGTAAAATGTGTATAATGAATAGAAGTAGAAATTCGAATAGTTCTGCACAGGTTATGCACAAATTTGGGTTATATGATAAATTTAGTAGCGTCAAAAACAGTGACAGGAGAAACTGATCCACGTATGTTTGGTTTCGTTTGTTTTTAATGATAATGTATCGGAGATTATACGTCCGAAAGGTATGAAGGTTACTTTTCTTGAAGGGAAGGATTGGGAAGCAGAAATGGGTTCAAAGGAAGGAACATTTGGTGAACAATATGAGTTGGCAATGGGATATAAAATGTGTAGTAGGAAATGGTTGGATTGGACCTTACCTCCGACAGATGATGCTGGTGGGCATTTTTTTAATGGACGTGCACAAGGAGTAAACTGGAGAATGATTCGTTATTCGGATGTTTTGCTGATGTATGCTGAAGCTGTAGTAATGGGAGGGAAAGCCACTGCAAACATAACCCCGTTAGAAGCAATAAACAAAGTACGCGATAGGTAGGAGTACCTCATGTAACAGAAGCTAATATGAGAACTATTGAAGATGAACGTATTCTAGAACTTACCTATGAAGGCTTCCGATTCTTTGACTTGCTTCGTTGGGGTAAAGTAGTAGAGCGTTTTCGCGAATTGGAAAATACTGATCCTTTGTTTAAAAGGTTTAGCAGGGCTCAATATATGGGGTTTAAGGAAAATAAGAATGAATGGGTTCCATTGCCAATTGATGAAGTAGAGGGTAATCCATATATCACTAAAAATAATCCAGGATGGTAATTAAAAATAGAATAATTATGAAAGTATTTTATTATATTATATGTGCAGCTTGCTTTGCCGGCTGTGTGTCATCTTCCAATGATAAAACGGTGAAAGAGAAGGGTAGAACATTGCATAATGGCATTGTGCTGCCCGAGCAATGGCCTCCTAGTATGATTGATGATGGAGTACGTTGCGAAATGTCTTTACCTTATATTTCAAACAAACCGACTGTTATTTCTGTAAATCTAGGACGCCAATTATTCGTTGATGATTTTTTAATTGCAGAAACAGATATGGAGCGTGTTTCCCATAAGGCTATGTTCTATGAGAATAATCCGGTACTTGCTCCGGATAAGGAGTGGGAATACACTTTTGAACGTGCTCCTTATGCTGCTCCTTTCAGTGATGGAATATGGTATGATGAAAGCGAACAAAAATTTAAAATGTGGTATTTGGCTGGTGCCGGATCTATGCACAAACATCGTCAAAGCTTTTATACTTGTTATGCGGAGTCAAAAGATGGGAAGCATTGGGAAAAAGTGAATATGGATATAGTGCCGGGTACGAATATTGTAGATACTTGTGATCGGGATGCGGCTACAGTTTGGCTCGATAAAATGTGTCCAGAACCAGAAAAACGTTTCAAATTCTTCAATGTGGAAAAACATAGTGGAGGATGGAAAATAATTTTAAAATATTCAAAAGATGGTATTCATTGGTCGGAAGGAGTTGCGCAATCAGGACCGGTGGGGGATCGTACCACTGCTTTCTATAATCCGTTTACTCAAAAATGGGCTATTAGTCTACGGCAGGGGAGTAAAGCAGACGGACGCTCTAGAGGCTATTTGGAAAATGAAGATCCAGAGATGGCAGTTAGCGTGGCGCATTCATTGGCTAAAGGAATAAAGGATAAAAATATAGTTTTGTGGTTTACTCCTTCCGATAAGGAACTGCCACATCCTGAATTTCCTGATGTGCGTCCAGCCATTTATAATTTTGATGCTATGCCTTATGAAAGTGTTATGCTAGGGTTCTATGCTATGTGGAAAGGACCAGAGAATGATCTCTGTGGTAAGTTAGGTATTCAGAAAAGAAATGAAATAGGGATGGGATATAGTCGGGATGGTTTTCATTTTTATCGTCCCAGTTATGAACCTGTTATGGGAGTAAATGAAACGGAAGGGGCATGGAACTGGGGAAATATGCAGTCTATTATTGGCGTACCTCTCATTGTTGGTGATTCTTTGTATTTGTATTCTAGTGGAAGAATGAAGAATAAAGTGATGTGGGATGGATTTACTTCTACTGGGTTGGCAACTTTACGTCGTGATGGGTTCGTTTCCATGCATACAGACACAGAAGGGGTACTTGTTACCGAGAAAATAAAGTTTGATGGTAATCATTTTTTTGTGAATGCACAAGCAAAGGATTTGCAGGTGGAGATAATGGATGAAAATGGTAATGTGATTACGGGATTTTCCAGAGAGGATTGTAAGGAAATGAATGATTTGAACAGTACTAAACAATTGGTAACTTGGAAATCAGGTAAAAAACTTGCTGCTCTTTCAGGCAAGATAGTTAAAGTGAAGTTTTATGTTACTTGTGGCGATTTATATGCTTTTTGGATTTCTCCATGGGACACAGGAGAAAGTAGGGGATATACAGGTGGTGGTGGTCCGGGACTCAATCCTTGTGGAATCGATATTAAATAACTGATATGTGTAAAACATAGTTGTGTTACGTCGTGTATTTTGTTGGTGGCTGCTTCATGAGAATGAAGCAGTCATTTTTGTATTACAGATAAATTTTGCTTGGTTGAGCTAAGTCAATATTTAAGTATGAGGAAAATGTAGACATAAAAAAAGGAGCAACGCCTTGCTCCAACCTTTGTTAACCTTAAATCTAATACTATGAAAAACACGTTGCAAAGGTACGTGTTTTAGTGGATTTTGCAAATAAAACAACTAAAAAAATATGTTTTCTAACACGTTTTAATACTTTTGTCCTATTTGTTAAGGATGAGGACTTTTTTTATTTACTTGTATTTTGTCTTTTTTACATATAAAACCGTATATTTGTTGCCACTTTTGCAAAAGGATAAAAACGAATGGTTTCAGTAGATAATTTGAAAGTAGAGTTTGGAGTAACGCCTCTGTTTGAGGATGTGTCATACGTTATCAATAAGAGAGATCGTATTGCGCTGGTCGGGAAGAATGGGGCCGGTAAGTCTACTATGCTTAAGATATTGGCAGGAATACAGGCGCCTACTTCAGGTAGTGTTTCTGTTCCGCGTGATGTGACGATAGGCTATTTGCCTCAAGTCATGATTCTGAGTGATAAACATACTGTGATGGAAGAGGCGGAGATGGCTTTTGAACATATCTTTGAGTTGCAGGCTAGTATTGAGAGAATGAATCAGGAGTTGGCGGATAGAACAGATTATGATTCAGAAAACTATCATAAACTGATTGAGAAATTCACCCATGACAATGAACGCTTTTTGATGATGGGAGGTACCAATTATACAGCTGAGATAGAACGTACATTGATGGGGTTGGGATTTAGCCGGGAGGATTTTAACCGTCCTACATCTGAGTTCAGTGGTGGATGGCGTATGCGTATAGAGTTGGCCAAGTTGCTGTTGCGACGGCTCGATGTGTTGCTGTTGGACGAGCCTACCAATCATCTGGATATAGAAAGCATTCAATGGTTGGAAAACTTTTTGAAGACAAGTGCGGGAGCCGTTGTATTGGTGAGCCACGACCGTGCATTTATTAATAATGTGACCAATCGTACGATTGAAATATCTTGCGGGCATATCTATGATTATAAAGTGGCTTACGATGAGTTTGTGGTATTGCGCAAAGAACGTCGTGAGCAGCAATTGCGTGCATACGAGAACCAGCAGAAGCAAATTCAGGATACAGAAGATTTCATAGAGCGTTTCCGTTATAAGGCTACCAAGGCTGTACAGGTGCAGAGCCGTATCAAGCAATTGGAAAAAATAGTTCCTATTGAAATTGATGATGAAGATAATTCAGCCTTGCGGTTGAAGTTTCCGCCTGCCATGCGTTCCGGCAATTATCCGGTCATTTGTGACGGGGTGAAGAAAGCATATGGCAGTCATATCGTTTTTCACGATGTGACTTTGACTATTAATCGAGGTGAGAAGGTAGCTTTTGTCGGAAAGAATGGGGAAGGTAAGTCCACTTTGGTGAAATGTATAATGGACGAAATCCCATACGAAGGTAAACTGACCATCGGGCACAACGTACAGATTGGTTATTTTTGCTCAGAATCAGGCTCAGATGTTGGATGAAAATCTGAGTGTCTTTGATACGATTGATTATGTGGCAAAAGGGGATATTCGTTTGAAGATTCGTGATATTCTGGGAGCATTCATGTTTGGAGGTGAGGCTTCTGATAAAAAGTAAAGGTACTGTCGGGTGGGGAGCGGAGTCGTCTTGCCATGATAAAACTTTTGTTAGAACCGGTGAATTTCCTTATTTTGGACGAACCTACCAACCATCTGGATATGCGCTCAAAGGATGTATTGAAAGAAGCTATCAAGGAATTTGATGGAACGGTGATTGTTGTTTCTCATGACCGTGAGTTCTTGGATGGACTGGTGACCAAAGTTTATGAATTCGGAGGTGGAGTAGTAAAAGAACACATTGGTGGCATTTATGATTTTTTACAGAAAAAGAAAATAGAGAGTCTGAATGAGTTGCAGCTTTCGGCTTCTCCTACTGTGTCTGCCACTAAAAAGGAAGAACCCGAAACGGTTAGTGAGAACAAATTATCTTATGAGGCGCAAAAGGAATTGAATAAGAAAATTCGCAAATTGGAGAAACGAGTTGCGGATTGTGAACAGAAAATAGAAAAGCTGGAAACTGAGATTGGCGAGGTGGAAGCTGATATGGCTACTCCCGAAGGTGCATCGGATATGGCTTTGTATGAAAAGCATCAGAAACTGAAAAAGGACTTGGATCAGACGGTAGAAGAATGGGAGACCGTTTCTATGGAATTAGAAGAGATGCAGGGAAGTTAAAGTATGTATCATATATATAGAACAAATGAAAGCAAAACATTATTTACCAATGGCTGTATTGGCTCTGGCAGTAGCTGCCGGATGCGACAGTAAAAAGGAAGCGTCATGACTTCGGGTATAGACTTGACAAATTTGGACACTACGGCTGTTCAAGGAGCTGATTTTTATCAGTATGCTTGTGGCGGATGGATGAAGAAACACCCTCTGACCAATGAATATTCCCGTTTTGGCTCATTCGATATGCTTGCTGAAAATAATCGGGAACAACTGAAAGGATTGATTGTGGAAATTGCTTCCGGGCAGAATGCGCAAGGTACAATAGGTCAGAAAATAGGGGATATCTATAATTTGGCTATGGATAGTGTGAAACTGAATGCGGATGGAGTAACTCCTATTCAAGCTGATTTGGAAAAGATTGCTTCAGTGAAGGATAAATCGGAAATAGTTCCTTTGATGGCGGAACTGGCTCATAGCGGTGTATTCCCTTATTTCAGTTTCTATGTGGGTGCCGATATCATGGACAGTAAGAGCAATTTGTTTCAATTGTATCAAGGGGGTATCAGTCTGGGTGAAAAAGAATATTATCTGGACAATGATGATGTGACTGTCAATATCCGTAATAAGTATAAGGAACATATTGTAAAGATGTTCCAATTGGCTGGTTTTGATGAGGCTGCCGCTAAAAAGAAAATGGAGGCTGTAATGGATATCGAAACCCGTATTGCAAAAGCTTCTTTCAGTGCGGTGGAACAGCGTAACCCTGCGGCCAATTATCATAAAATGTCTTTGGATGAATTAAAGAAAGAGATTCCGGGCATTGACTGGGATGCTTTCTTGAATGGTATAGGCGTGAAAGGGGTGACTGAACTGAGTGTTTCTCAAGTGGAGCCGATTAAAGAGGTTGAGAAAATTATCAATAGCTTGCCGGTTGAAAATCAGATCGCTTATATGCAATGGAGTCTGATAGACAGGGCTGCCGGTTACTTGAGTGATGATTTGGTGGCACAAAATTTTGATTTTTATGGAAAAACACTATCCGGCAAACAGGCTAACCAACCTCGTTGGAAGCGTGCTGTAAGTACTGTAAATGGAGTACTGGGTGAAGCGGTAGGTCAGATGTATGTGGAGAAATATTTCCGGCAGCCGCAAAAGAACGTATGGTGCAGTTGGTAAAGAATCTGCAGACCGCATTGGGAGAACGTATTCGGAATTTGGAATGGATGGGTGACAGCACAAAGATTAAAGCTATTGAGAAGTTGAATTCTTTTTATGTAAAGGTAGGCTATCCTGATAAGTGGAGGGATTATACCGGTTTGAATATTGAAAAAGATTCTTATTGGGCCAATGTGAAGCGTGCTACAGAATTCGAACTGGATTATATGTTGTCCAAGGCAGGCAAGCCGGTTGACAGAGATGAATGGGGAATGACTCCGCAGACTGTCAATGCATATTATAATCCGACCACGAATGAGATTTGTTTTCCGGCAGGTATTCTTCAATATCCGTTTTTTGACATGAATGCTGATGATGCATTTAATTATGGAGCTATTGGCGTGGTTATCGGTCATGAAATGACTCATGGATTCGATGATCAGGGACGTCAGTTCGATAAGGATGGTAATTTGAAAGATTGGTGGACAGCCGAAGATGCCAAACGTTTTGAAGAACGTGCTCAGGTAATGGTGAATTTCTTTGATAGCATCCAGGTTTTGCCGGGACTCAATGCCAACGGTTCTTTGACTTTAGGTGAGAATATAGCCGATCATGGTGGTTTGCAGGTTTCTTTCCAGGCGTTCAAGAATGCGACAAAAGATGCTCCCCTGCCGGTAAAAGACGGATTTACTCCGGAACAGCGCTTCTTCTTGTCATACGCCGGAGTGTGGGCTGGCAATATCCGCGACGAGCAGATTCATTTGCAAACCAAGTCTGATCCACATTCATTGGGCAGATGGCGTGTGAACGGAGCACTCCCTCAAATAGGTGCATGGTATGATGCTTTTGGCATTAAAGAGGGGGATCCTATGTATTTGGCTCCTGAAAAACGTGTCTCTATTTGGTAAGCTTTGTATGTAAAAGATAATAAGAAAGCATGGTAATTGCTGAGAATTCGGCATTTACCATGCTTTCTTTTTGGAATTTACATGATAAACACCTATTTTTGTGCCCGATGAAACGGAGACGATACATAGCATGGGTATTGATGTTGGTCAGCATTATCATGTTGACAGCATCTGTTCTGCCTCATCATCATCACCGGGAAATTCTTTGTTTGCAGCATGATATGACTTTGTGCGGCTGTCAATGTTCCGTGCAGCATCAGCAGCATAATAATAGTTCTGATGAGAATCATACATGTAATGCCGGATGTGTGACCAAGTTTAAAAGTGTAACTCCGGATCGGGCCCAAGACAGTGTTTCTCCTGATTATTCGTTTTGTTTGCTGTTATATACGGTGACGGATGTATTGGCGCTTTCATTGCGGTTGACAGAACACAACACATTACCTTATAATTACTATTTAGAAAAACTGCATTCTACGTGTCTTCCCCACGTAAAGGGGTTGCGTGCTCCTCCTTGCGATGTTCTTGCTTAACAGATAGAAAGTTTATCTTTTTATCCGCAACTTTGTTGCATTTTCTTTACACTAATTTTGCATTTAATAAAAAGTAAGAACAAATAATATCATCATGAAGAAACTTATCTTTATGGGAGTCTTAGGCTTGTTCCTCTTAGGCTCTTGCAACAGTAAATCGGGTCATGATCACGAAGGACACGATCATGGAACGGAGGAAGCACATAATCACGACCACGAAGGGCATGACCATAATCACGAAGGGCATGACCATGAAAAAGAAAACCACGACCATGAGAATGAAGGTCACGAAGGGCATAATCATGAAGCGGAAGCTTCTGCAGCCGGACATTCCGATGAGATAATTCTGGCTCCAGAAAAAGCAAAAGCAGCCGGGGTAGAATCGGAAATAATCCGGCCTGAATCATTCCGTCAGGTGATAACGACCAGCGGTCAGGTGCAGGCAGCACAAGGCGATGAAAGCGTAGTAGTCGCCAATGTAGCCGGTGTGGTTTCTTTCCGCCATCCGGTAACGGACGGTATGAGTGTGAGCAAGGGGGCTCCCATTCTGAATATCTCTGCTGAGAATATGCCGGACGGAGACCCTGTAAAACGTACCCGTATCGCATATGAAACCGCCAAAAAAGAATATGAACGTGCCGCCAAGTTGGTAAAAAGTCAGATAATATCGCAGAAAGATTTCAATGCCATTAAGGAGAGTTATGAAAATGCATTATTGGCATACGAGGCTATTTCAAAGAACCAGACCAAGACAGGTGTGTCCGTCACAGCTCCTTTAGGTGGTTATATCAAGAATTGTCTGGTGCAGGAAGGTGACTATGTGTCGGTAGGCCAGCCTTTGGTGAGTATCACTCAGAACCGTCGTCTGTTCCTTCGTGCAGATGTTTCCGAGAAATATTATGGTTATCTGCATAGCATCCAGTCGGCAAACTTCAAGACTCCATACGATAATAAGGTATATGAGCTGGGTGAGTTGAAAGGGCGTCTGCTTTCTTATGGTAAAGCATCCGGTGGTACTTCTTTTTATGTGCCTGTAACTTTCGAATTTGATAATCGGGGAGATGTGATTCCCGGTTCGTATGTGGAGGTGTATCTGCTCTCGTCGGAAATGCCCGATGTGCTGGCCTTGCCTGTTACGGCACTGACCGAAGAACAAGGTTTGTACTTTGTTTATCTGCAACTGGATGAGGAAGGATATAAGAAACAGGAGGTAACTTTGGGAGCGAGCAACGGAAAGAAAGTGCAGATTCTGACCGGTTTGAAAGCCGGTGACCGTGTGGTAACAAAGGGAGCTTATCAGGTGAAATTAGCGTCGGCCAGCAATGCGATTCCGGCTCATAGTCATGAACATTAATCAGCCGTCCTATGCTAAATAAGATTATACATTTTTCCCTTCAGAACCGTATATTGGTTCTGGTGGCGTCGGTTTTGCTGCTTATCGGCGGTACTTACACGGCTTTTCATACGGAAGTCGATGTGTTCCCCGATTTGAATGCGCCGACTGTAGTGATTATGACCGAAGCGAATGGTATGGCCGCCGAAGAGGTGGAACAATTGGTAACCTTTCCTGTAGAAACTGCCGTGAACGGTGCGACCCATGTGCGCCGGGTGCGTTCATCTTCCACCAATGGCTTTTCCGTTGTGTGGGTGGAATTTGAATGGGATACCGATATCTATCTGGCCCGTCAGATTGTCAGTGAGAAATTGTCCTTGGTCAGCGAGGAGCTGCCCGAGAATGTAGGTAAACCTACCATGGGACCTCAGTCTTCTATTTTAGGTGAGTTGCTGATTATCGGTCTGACTTCGGATACTACTTCCATGCTCGATCTCCGTACACTGGCAGACTGGACTATCCGTCCGCGCCTGCTCTCTACGGGAGGTGTGGCACAGGTTGCCGTGCTGGGAGGTGATATCAAGGAATATCAGGTGTTGCTTGACCCTGCCCGCATGAAACATTACAATGTTACGTTGGCAGAGGTGATGAACGTTACCCGTAACATGAATCAGAATGCCAATGGCGGAGTGATTTATGAATATGGAAACGAATATATTGTTCGCGGGGTGCTTTCCAGTCATGATGTGGCTCAGTTGTCACGTTCCGTCATCAAGACGGTGGAAGGGGTGCCCGTTACATTGGAGGATATTGCCGATGTGAAGATCGGTTCGCAGGAACCAAAACTAGGTACTGCTTCGGAGAGAGGAAAACCTGCCGTACTGCTGACCGTTACCAAACAACCCAAGACTGGGACTATTGAACTGACAGAGCAATTAGAAGCCGCATTGAAGGATTTGCAGAAGAATCTTCCGGCTGATGTGCACGTTTCTACAGATATTTTCCGTCAGAGCCGTTTTATTGAAAGCTCTATCGGTAATGTGAAGGATTCGTTGTATGAAGGTGCTGTTTTTGTGGTGATTGTTCTCTTCCTGTTCCTTGCCAATGTACGTACCACGGTTATTTCATTGGTAACCCTTCCGTTGTCATTGATTGTTTCTATATTGACTCTTCACTATATGGGACTCACCATCAATACCATGAGTTTGGGTGGTATGGCCATTGCCATTGGTTCGTTGGTGGATGATGCCATTGTGGATGTGGAAAATGTATGGAAGCACTTGCGTGAGAATCGCTTGTTGCCCGAAGAGGAACGTAAGAGCGTGATTGAAGTCGTGTTCAATGCTTCGAAGGAAGTGCGTATGCCTATCTTGAACTCTACCTTGATTATTGTAGTCAGCTTTGTTCCTTTGTTTTTCCTGACAGGAATGGAAGGGCGTATGCTGGTTCCGTTGGGCATTGCCTTTATTGTGGCGTTGTTTGCTTCTACGGTAGTGGCTTTGACACTGACTCCGGTACTGTGCAGCTATCTGTTAGGTAATAATAAAGGCAAAGGATTGCCCAAAGAGGCATTTGTGGCCGTATGGATGAAAAAGCATTACCGCAATGCCTTGTTATGGTCCTTGAATCATAAATCCGCAGTATTGGGTTTTACGGGTGGACTGTTTGCGGTGGCATTGGTTATGTTTTTTACATTAGGACGCAGTTTCCTGCCATCTTTCAATGAAGGTTCGTTCACCATTAATATCAGTTCATTGCCGGGAATTTCTTTGGCAGAATCGGATAAAATGGGACACCGTGCAGAAGAGTTGCTGATGTCTATTCCCGAAATACAGACTGTAGCCCGTAAAACGGGACGTGCCGAACTGGATGAGCATGCATTAGGGGTTAACGTGAGTGAAATTGAGGCCCCGTTTGAATTGAAAGACCGTTCCCGCCAGGAACTGGTAGCCGATGTGCGTGCCAAGTTATCTACCATTACCGGTGCGAATATCGAAATAGGCCAACCTATCAGCCATCGTATCGATGCCATGCTTTCGGGTACCAAGGCCAACATTGCCATCAAACTGTTTGGTAATGATTTGAACAAGATGTTTGCCATCGGTAATCAGATAAAGGATGCCATCAGCAGTGTGGAGGGTATTGCCGACTTGAATGTGGAACAACAAATCGACGTCCGCAGCTCAAGATTGTTCCCAAACGCGAGATGCTTGCCAAATTCGGTATTTCTTTACCGGAGTTTGCCGAGTTGTATCAGTGAACATGGCGGGTGAAGTCGTTTCACAGGTATATGAAGAAGGCAAAGCGTTTAATCTTATTGTCCGTACCAAGGATGAGGTGCGTGATGAGATGGAGAAGGTGCGCAACCTGATGATTGATACCGGTGACGGTCAGAAAATCCCTGTCAACTATGTAGCCGATGTGGTTTCTGCCATGGGACCGAATACCATCAGCCGTGAGAACGTGAAGCGTAAGATTGTGATTTCGGCCAATACCAGCGGTCGTGATTTGCGCAGCGTGGTGAATGATATACAGGAACGGATTGATGCGCAAATCAAGCTTCCCGAAGGATATCATGTGGAATATGGCGGTCAGTTTGAAAGCGAGCAGGCGGCCAGCCGTACGCTGATGCTCACTTCGTTTATGAGTATCGTGGTTATCTTCCTGTTGCTTTATACCCAGTTTAAGAATGCAGCCCAAAGTGGAGTCATTTTGTTGAATTTGCCTTTGGCGTTGATTGGTGGGGTATTTGCATTGATGATAACAACGGGTGAGATAAGCATTCCGGCTATTATCGGCTTTATCTCGTTGTTTGGCATTGCTACCCGTAATGGTATGTTGTTGATAAGTCATTACAATATGTTGCGCGAAGAAGGTATGGATTTGAAAGAAAGCATTCTTCACGGGTTCGTTAGACCGTTTGAACCCTATCCTGATGACTGCGTTGTCTTCCGCGCTGGCTTTGATACCTTTGGCATTCCGTGGCGATTTGCCGGGTAATGAAATACAAAGCCCGATGGCGAAAGTTATTCTTGGAGGTCTTTTGACATCGACTTTCCTGAACGCTTTCATTATTCCGATTGTTTATGAACTGATGAACCGAAAGAAGAAATAATAGAAATAATATGAAACGAATCTTAGTTATAATAGCCCTCTGCTCTCCCTTGCTGATGCAGGCCCAGAGTATTGAGCACATTTTGAAAAGCATCGAGCAGAACAATAAAGAGCTCAAGGCACAGAAACATGCCGCCGATGCGACCAAGATGGAAAACCGGACAAACAACAACTTGCCTGATCCTACGGTGAGCTACAGCTCTTTTTACAGTAATGGTGCCGAAGGTGGTCACGGTACGGAATTCGTTGCTTCGCAAGGTTTTGATTTTCCTACTCAGTATATTGCCCGCAACCGGCAGGCTACTTTGCAGAACGAAGCGGTGGACAAGCAACAACAGGCTGCCCGCCGGGATATTCTGCTGAATGCGAAGAATCTCTGTCTGGACCTTATTCTGTTGAATCAGGAAAAGACATTGATGGATATCCGTATGAAAAATGCAGATGAATTACAGGCACTTTATGAAAAACGTCTGACTACCGGTGATGCGAATATACTGGAAGTCAACAAAATCAAGATGGAGCGTATGAATGTGCAGACGGAAGTTGCCCAAAACAGCGCAGCTCACCGCACTGCCTTGCAGTCTCTGCTTGCCATGAACGGTAACATGCCTTTGGAGTTTGCTGAAACCACGTATCCTGCCATACAGGAAATCAATGATTACAATGTTATGAGGGATGAAGTGATGGCGTCAGACCTTGACTTGCAGGCCGCCGCCGCCATTGCCCGTGCCGCCGAGAAGCAGGTTTCGGTAGACCGCCAAGGATGGTTGCCGAAGCTGGAAGCCGGCTTTCGCCGTAACACGGATGATGCGGTTTCGATGAATGGTTTTGTGGTAGGGGGCTCCTTGCCTTTGTTTCAGAATCGTAAAAAGGTAAAGATAGCCAAGGCACAGGCTATCAGCGCTCAGCTTATGCAAGAAAGTGCTAAAGACCGGGTCGAGGCTTCCCTGATGTCTCTTTTCAATGAGATGCAGCAGTTGAAGGATGCCATGAATGCGTATGATGTCCCTTTGATGTACCGTTCGCTGGATTTATTGAAGCAGGCATTGACCGAAGGACAAATTTCATTGATTGAATATTTTGTGGAAACGGAAAGTATTTATAAGAATCTTCAGGCGTATATGCAGATTGAGAATCAATACCAGAAGGTGATGGCGAATATTTACAAGAATAACCTATAAAATGTTAGGACTCGGTAAAATCTGTTATTTGATTATTATAAGGATGAAGAAATAATCCAAATAATATTAATGATTTGTCTGTTTGGAATACAATAGGATAGGGGTTATGTTATATAGGCATGACCCCTAAAACTATAAATATGGATAACTTGAAATTACTGGCAATAGTAACCGGAGAAGGCAAATTTGTGAATAAGAATTTAAGAACCGGATTATGGCTGAGCGAACTCACCCATATTTATCACGGCGCCAAAAAGCAAGGAATAGAAATTACCGTTGCCAGTCCCAAAGGGAGCGATACTCCTATCGATCCGGAGAGTTTGAATCCCTTACTCATGGATGAGATAACTAAAACCTGTTGGGAAGATTCCATATTTAAGAATGTATTGCAGCATACTAAAAGTTTGGATGAAGTCTCCGAATTTCAGTTTGATTGCGTTTATTTGGCGGGAGGACATGGTTCCATGTATGATTTTCCGGATAATATTGTCCTGCAAGCCATCTTAAAAAAGCAATATGAAAATGAAAAGAAGGTGGCAGCCATTTGTCACGGTGTTTGTGGATTGTTGAATGTGACGTTGGCTTCCGGCGAATATCTGGTTAAAGATAAGAAGCTACAGGATTCAGCCGGGCTGAAGAAATTCTGGCGAGAAAGGAAAGGGTCGTGCCTTTCGATTTGGAAACCGAACTGAAAGACAGAGGTGCCCGCTACGAGAAAGCATTGATTCCGATGACTTCAAAAGTCGTTATTGACGGTAATCTGTTCACCGGAGAGAATCCGTTCAGTTCCAAGAAAATGGCAGAAGTCATCCTGCAATGTTTCAGTAAGAAATAAAGTTATTAATTTGAATAGGAAATGAATTTAGAAGAGGTATTGAACTTCCGCCGGTCTGTGCGGAGGTATGATAAAAATAAACCGATAGACTCGGAAAAGGTGAAACATTGTCTTGGACTGGCTACGCTGGCTCCCAATAGTTCCAATATGCAATTGTGGGAATTTTATCAAATAACGAATCCCGGACTGATGGCGAAAGTTTCAGAAGCTTGTTTAGGGCAGTCGGCTGCTTCTACGGCTTCGGAAATTGTTGTTTTTGTTACTCGTCAGGATTTGTATAAAAAGCGTGCTAAATTTGTGCTTGACTTTGAAGAAGGAAATATCAGGCGCAATAGTCCGAAAGAGCGTCAGGAAAAACGTATTAGGGACAGGAAGCTGTATTATGGTAAACTGATGCCTTTCATTTATGCAAGGTTTTTCGGGCTTCTAGGGCTTTTCAGGGTGATATTGGCGAGAACCATCAGCCTGTTCCGCCCTATGATGCTGGAAGTTTCGGAATGCGATATGCGTGTGACGGTAAATAAATCCTGTGCCTTGCTGCCCAAACCTTTATGATTGCCATGGCAAACGAAGGCTATGACACTTGTCCGCTGGAAGGTTTTGACAGCAGGCGGATGAAGAAACTATTGAAGCTGCCCCATGGGGCAGGCATCAATATGGTTATACCTTGCGGCATACGGGATGGGAACAAAGGCATTTGGGGAGAACGGGGCAGGGTTCCTTTCGATGAAATCTATCATAGGATATAAGAGACAGGGTATTCCTGGCGGGTGATGAAGGTGTATTCCCTTAGATATTCCATCAGCATGCCGAATCGCTCTTCCTGAGTGTGCTTGGGAGAAGATGTCTTGAAGCCGTATGCGGGGTCTGCGCGTTCCAGTTCCATTTCGCCCTTTCTGCATACCTCTTTGACAAAGTGGCGTGCCGGCTTGAACTTGACACTGTCGAAGTGCACCGAGCCGGAGCGTATCTCCTTCTTGTCCGTCACCTTTCGGCTGGTAAGTGTTGCCGAGAAGGTTCCTATCTCTCCCAGTTTCACATTGTATCCGTCTGCCAGATAATCCGTCAGCAGATTCTCCAAATCACTGAACAGTCCAATGACCGTGCCTGCCTTGAAGCCGGACCGTTTGGCGATATCATCGGCAATGTTTTCCAAGTTTTTAGTGCCTGCCACCACGATTTTGGGATATAACGTAGTCTTGTCTGCTGTCCCGTTTACGTCGGGACTTTTTTGAAATCAAATTTTGTTGCCATGTCTAATGGGGTTTTAAGGGAACATTAAGCCGTTTCTTACCTACGGCTAAGGCTTTTTGCGCGGCAGGTTATTACGTTCTGCCACAGTGGGACGTATGTCCTGCGTAGTGGGATGTACGTCCTGCTGCAATGGGACGTACGTTCTGCTGTAGTGGGACGTTCTGGTCTTCCGTACAAAAGTACTTAATCATACGGAGAAAAACGATTAATCCGACAGGAAAATAAGTTAAAGGGGTGCCTTCTTTCTTTTTGATTCTGTGCAGAGGCCGGCTGAGATGCTAGGCCAGACAAGGCAACCATACGTGGAAGACGGAACCTTTCCCGTATTCGGATTCCACCATATTTTGCCTTCCATCTGCTCAGTGATGGATTACAGATGGGCAATCCCAGACCCGTACCCTGGATAAAGGAATTCAGTTTCTTGAACCGCTTGAATATCTCGGTCAGATTCTTTTCTTCAATGCCCATGCCTGTATCCTTCACATAAATCTCCACTCCGCTGTCCTTGAGGGCATATCCCATTTTGATATATCCTTGTCGGGTAAACTTGGCGGCATTGGTGATTAGGTTGGTTACAATTTGGGTAAGACGTTCCCTGTCCGCCTTGACCTGCACTTCCTGAAGCGGGACTTCGTAGATGAACTCCCTGCCGGGCAGCTTGACTTTGTCTTTCATCTGAATGGCAAGGTCACCGAACATTTCGGATAAGTTGAACACGGTATTGTTGAATGTCATTTTGCCTGAGTCCAGAACGGAAAGATTCAGAACATCTTCAATCAGCGTCAGCAGTAAATTATTGTTCAGCATAACAATGCGCTGGTATTCCTCCTGCTCCTCTTTGCTTGTGGCATCGGCTATGAGTTGTGAGAATCCCACAATGGCATTCAGCGGTGTCCTTATCTCGTGGCTCATGTTG
>ENA-OQCN01000505-OQCN01000505.1-human-gut-metagenome-genome-assembly--contig:-NODE-505-length-20811-cov-3.626765_pt1 | contig 20811 bp, 23 predicted proteins | sample MGYA00242497_ERZ504576 | MGnify/ENA primary metagenome ERZ504576 (study PRJEB26092, sample SAMD00036296) | human gut metagenome | host: Homo sapiens | study: EMG produced TPA metagenomics assembly of... | reverse complement strand
CAAAAAAGGTAACAAAAAGCCGTATGTGCTGGTAGAAGAATTTATTGAAGCCGATGAAATCGGGGTAGATGCTTTTATTGGAGAAGAAAAAATAGAAGCATTTTTCCACATGAAAAATTTACTTATACGGTAAATGGAACAACGATGCCAATCGGACATAAATTTCCTTATCATGCATCGAAAAAACTGATGGAAAATCTGAAACATCAGATTGAGCTTGCCATAAAAGCACTGGGAATGAAAAACTGTCCGCTAAATGCCGATGTATTTGTAAGAGGAGAGCAGGTCTGGCTGATTGAAGTTGGAGGAAGAACAGGAGCAACCTGTATTCCGGAGCTGATTTCAATTTATACGGGTTATGACTGGTATGAAAAGATAATCAGCTATGCACTTGGCGAAAAGGCAGAGTTTCAGAGTGAAGAAACACATCCTTGCATGGGCGCATTGCTGTTTTCGAATCAGGATGGCATAATCGAAAAGATTGAAATGGATAAACTTAAAAGCCTGGTTCAAAAAGGCATTGAGGTTCAGCTTGATTATCAGGTCGGTGATAAAATTGAGGCAATGAAGAATGGAACAGATCGGATTGGGCAGGTCATTATGAGAACAGAAAGCGAAGCGGAATTAGAAGAAGCGTTAAGCCATGCGAGAGAAGCAGTCTGGCTGTCGAAAGGAAATTTAGAAGAACGATGGAAAAATTAAAAGATTATATCCTACTGCATTTAAATATCATGCTGTTTTCATTTACCAGCGTATTCAGTAAACTGGCATCACAGCAGTTTAATAAACACGGACTGTTTTCAGCAGGAATGATTGGATTTTCTTTTTTTGATGTTATTAAACTGCTTTGTTTATGCAATTGCGTGGCAGAAGGTTATCAAAAAATTTGATTTAAATGTTGCTTATGCAAACCGTACGGTATATTTAATCTGGAGCCAGATATGGGCTGTTTTTATTTTTCATGAAAGTCTTACAGTGACAAATATGATTGGTTTGCTGGTTGTCTTTATTGGAGTGTTGGTGGTGCAGAAATATGAATAATTATATGTGGCTGTTATTTATCGGAACATTTTTCAGTGCATTCTCACAGCTGTTATTAAAGCAGAGTGCAAATAAAACCTATAAAAATCCGATTTTTGAATATTTAAATTGGCGCGTGATTCTTTCTTACGGAATTTTTGCAGCCGTTTTGTTTCTAAATACTTATGCGTATACAAAAGTAGACATGAAATATGGTGCAGTAATTGATACCTTTACTTATGTGTTTGTTATGGTATTGTCGTATTTTATTTTAAAAGAAAAGTTTACAAAGGAAAAATTAATTGGAAATTTGATTATTATGAGTGGAGTGTTTATTTATACCCTGCCGTTTTAATCTTCCAAAGAAGAAGCCGATTATGAGATGTATAAATATAAGAAACGGATTTATAGAGACAGAGTATAAAAGAGTGGAACAGATTGTAGATTTGGCAAAATGTTCCACTCTTTTAAAATTTTTACCGGTTGAAGTAATCAAAAATTGTTTTAACAACATATTCTTTATCCGCTTGTGACAGCTGGTAGTACATCGGAAGACGTACCAGACGTTCACTTTCTTTTGTTGTATAGCGGTCTTCTCCAAAGAAACGTCCGTATTTTTTTCCGGCCGGTGCAGAATGTAATGGAATATAATGAAAAACAGACATCACACCGTGTTCTCTTAAATAATGAATAAAATCAGAGCGACTTTCCAGGTTCGGGAGTTTGATATAGTACATGTGAGCATTGTGAATACAATCTTTTGGAATAAAAGGCTGTTCAATCAGTTCCTTATCGGCAAGTGGTTTTAATGCTTCATTGTAAAAGTTCCAGGTGGCCATGCGGTCATTTTGAATGTCATCTGCCATTTCAAGCTGAGCCCAAAGATAAGCAGCATTTAAATCGCTTGGAAGATAGGAAGAACCATAATCCTGCCAGGTATACTTATCAATCTGTCCACGGAAAAATTTACTGCGGTCTGTTCCCTTCTCACGCAGAATCTCTGCTTTTTCCTGATAAGCATTATTCTGAAAGAATAATGCACCGCCTTCTCCCATACTTAAATTTTTGGTTTCATGAAAACTAAGACAGCCAAAATCTCCAATTGTTCCAAGACTTTTTCCTTTATAATAAGAAGCGAATCCCTGTGCGGCATCCTCGACAACTTTTAAGTGATGACGCTTTGCAATATTCATGATTGTGTCCATCTCGCAGGCAACTCCGGCATAATGAACCGGAACAATCGCTTTTGTTTTTTCAGTGATGGCGTCCTCGATCAATGTTTCATCAAGATTCATGGTATCAGGACGAATATCGACAAAGACAAGGGATGCACCTCTTTGAACAAAAGCATCTGCTGTGGAAACAAAGGTGTAGGAGGGAAGGATGACTTCATCCCCCGGTTTTACACCGCTTAAGACAGCTGCCATTTCAAGTGCATGAGTGCAGGACGTGGTGAGAAATGCCTGATTGGTATAAAAATGTTCTTTCATCCACTGACTGCATTTTTTGGTAAATGTTCCATCTCCGCAGATTTTTCCGCTTGCGATGGCTTCTTGTATGTATTTTACTTCATTTCCCGTATGAGGGGCAATATTAAAATCAATCATAACGACTCCTAAAAATTTTGTTCTAAATCAAATAACTACGGTAACATTTTAACATAGTTAAAAAAAAACGCAAATATTAATTTGATATACATTGCAATTTAAAAATAAGTATTATATAATAGGAAATACTTGGTTAACATATATGTAATAAATTTGGAAAAAGTTGACGCAAAGCAAAAAGGGAAGGGTAGGAAATGAAAAAGGCAACAAAAAAAATGGATTGCTTACTTGTTGACACTGACAATGCTATTATCTGTAGCGACTCCGGTATTCGGAGCAGAGCCAGGTACAGAAGAGGCTGTGCCGGAAACTGTGCAGACACAGGAAGCGGTGCAAAGTACAGAAAAAGCGCAGATGAAATTTCACAGGAACAGGTTTCGGAGGAACAAAATTCGGAGGCACAGAGTGCAAACGAACAGGATACGGAAGAGCAGAATTCGAAAACTTCTGATTTAGAAGAAACAAATTCAGAAGAAATGAATTCAGAAGAAATAAATTCCCGGGATGCTGTTTCAGAAGTGGCGTTTAACTATGTGGTTACTCAGGATGATGGAATCAATCAGTCTGTTATTATGAGCTTTGGAGACGAAACAACAGTGATTGAGAGTGCAGTACTTACATACCGTGACGGAGGAGAGATAAAAACAGCAGAGTCAGATACTGTAGCAGAGAACTTTGCCGTTTTTTTGCTTCCGATTGCACAGGATGGAGTGGAACGTGTATGGGAAAGTGCTGTAGTGAGAATTACAGGGATTGAGTATACTGTGTCACTTCAAGATTCTGAAGGTATGACGCAGACAGAAGTTTCAGAAGAAACCGCTTCAGAAGTATTGCAGGATACAGAAGAGTCTTTAGATGAAGAGACTGCTAATCTGGTAGAAGATTCTATCATTTCCACAAAGGGAGACGGAATTACGGGAGAGGAAATTGCAGATTCAATTGAAAAATCAATAGAACTCGTTCCGGATGCAGACGTAACAGCTCAAATCAGCACATTTTCCATGGAACCTGTGGAAAGAGCAGTACAGAAGTATGTGGTTGTGTTAGACCCAGGACATGGTGGAACAGATTCCGGGGCTGAAAATCAAAATGGAATTTCTTCCGAATCTGAATCAAGGTTAACGTTAAAAATTGCAAATTATGTAAAACAGGAATTAGAGAAATCATCACAGTTCGTTGTTTATATGACCAGAACGGATGACAGCTATGTTGGGTTAAGTGAACGTGTAAATTATGCAGCTTCTAAAAATGCAGATATTTTAGTAAGCCTGCATTTAAATTCCGCAGATTCAAAAACCGCAAATGGAGCAGAAATCCTCGTACCAAGAACAGGACGCTATAACTCTAAAATTGCGGAAAATGCCGGACAACTGGCACAGGATATTTTGAAAAAACTGGTAAGTTTAGGCTTATACAATCGTGGACTGGTTTATCGTGACAGTGCAAGCGGTACAAAATATCCGGATGGAAGTACCGCAGACTATTATGCGATTGTTCGTCAGGGACTGCAGGCAGGGATTCCATCCATTATTGTGGAGCATGCATTTATCAGCAGTACAGTGGATGCAAAATTCTTAGACAGTGAAGCAGATTTACAGAAAATTGGAAGAGCCGATGCAGAAGGAATTGCACAGTATTTTGGTGTGACACTTTCGAATTCTTCTAATAATAACAGTAATAGTAATTCCGGCGACTCAGACAAGAATGGCTGGGTCAAAGAAAATAGAAACTGGTATTACTATAAGTCAAATGCAAAACAGACCGGCTGGCAGAAGGTTGATGGAAAGTGGTATTATCTGAAGGCAAACGGAGTGATGCAAACTTACTGGTATCTGGAAAATGGAAAGTATTATTTCCTTGGAGCAAATGGTTCTGTAAGAACGGCTGGCAGAATATCTGGGGAAAATGGTATTATTTTGACAGTGATGGAGTGATGCAGACCGGTTGGCAGAAGATAAAAGGAGTCTGGTACTATCTTGGAGGGTCTTCGGATGGAGCAATGAAAACAGGCTGGCAGAAGATTAATGGAAAGTGGTATTACTTAAATGCAAACGGAGTGATGCAAACTTACTGGTATCTGGAAAATGGAAAGTATTATTTCCTTGGAGCAAATGGTTCCGTAAGAACCGGCTGGCAGAATATCTGGGGCAAATATTATCATTTTGACAGTGATGGAGTGATGCAGACCGGCTGGCAGAAAATCGATGGAGCATGGTATTATTTTGGAAATGAGAAAAATGGTGCAATGCAGGTGGGCTGGCAGATAGTTGACCATGAGTACTATTACATCGTGGACAGCGGGGTGATGCAAACTTACTGGAGAAAAATCGACGGAAACTACTATTTCTTTGGAGCAAATGGTTCTATGAGAACCGGTTGGCAGAAAATCTGGGGAAAATGGTACTATCTGGATGAAAATGGAGTGATGCAGACAGGCTGGCAGAAGATAAAAGGAGTCTGGTACTACTTTGGCGGAGCTTCAGATGGAGCAATGAAAACCGGCTGGCAGACCATTAATGGAAAGACCTATTATTTTGATTCAGAAGGAGCAATGGCAACCGGAACCGTTACAATCAGTGGAAAAAAGTACGAATTTAACAGTAGCGGAGTATTAAAAGAAGAAACAAAAAATGAAGGGTTATATCAGATTACAGGAAAAAGCAGTGTGACTGTTTCGCAGATGGTAAAATATTATAATAAATACTCTTCGATTGCCTATCCGTCTGCAGCGCTGACCAAGGGTGGTGCAGCGGATATTGAAACATTTTGTAAAATAATAAAAGAAGAAGCCGATGCAGAAAACATGAAAGCCGATGTAGTATTTATTCAGGCAATGTTAGAAACCGGATATCTGAAATTTGGCGGAGATGTAAAAATCAGCAGTTTAATTTCGCAGGACTTGGAGCAACCGGAAACGGAGTTGCAGGAAATTCTTTTAAGGATGTAAGAACCGGAATCCGTGCTCAGGTACAGCATTTAAAAGCTTATGCCAATAAAGAGGCGTTAAAAAATACTTGTGTAGATGTTCGTTTCTCTTATGTGACAAGAGGAAGTGCACCTTACGTGGAATGGCTTGGAATTCAGGAAAACCCAAATGGGGGTGGCTGGGCTGCAAGCAAGAATTACGGTAATGATTTACTGGGATTAATTAACAAGTTAAAAGCAATTTAAAAAAACAGACAGGATGATGTCAAAATCCTGTCTGTTTTTTGCTGTATTTAGATTTAATTAGAACCCATCAGTTCTCCGGAAGCAGAGAAAACATACCATTTTTTGTCGATTAATTTCAGTCCGGTCTGCATCACTCCGGATTCGTCCAGATAATAGGTTTTGCCGTTTGAGGTAACCCATCCGGTCTGTAACACTCCACTATAATTTGCATAATACCATTTGCCGTTAACAGAGAACCAGTATTTCTGCATCACTCCGGTTAAAGGCATAAGGTAATAACGATTCTTGCCGTTTGTATACCAGCCTTCTATGCGTGCACCATTTGACTGGAGAAGATACCAGTTATTGTCAAGTTTCTGCCATCCGGTCAGCATTGCTCCAGAGGAATTTAAGTAATACCATTTGCCCCAGATGCTCTGCCATCCGGTTCGCATGATACCGTCTGAACCAAGGAAGTAGTAGCATTATTGACTTTCTGCCAGTAGGTTTTCATAGCTCCGTCATTTGCATTGCCAAAGTAATACCATTTAGAATCGAGTCGTTTCCATCCGGTCTGCATCAGTCCATTAGTTTCAAAATAATAAGTTTTGTTATTGAGTGTCTGCCATCCGGTTTTTAAGGTTCCGTTCTCATTTAAGTAATACCACTGGTTTGTACCGATTTTGAGCCATTTGGTTTTCATAGCACCGCTTGTCGGGTCAAAGTAATAAGTTTTGTTGTTAAGTGTCTGCCATCCGGTCTGCATGACACCGCTTTTATTTAAATAATAAGTCTGGGTGTACATATAAGTCCATCCGGTCTGCATGATACCGTCGCTGTCCAGATAATACCAGTTATTTCCAACTTTACCCATCCGGTCTGCATGACACCGGAAATGTTTAGGTAATACCATTTCTGCTTGTGGTAAAGCCATCCGGTCTGCATCATACCGGATGAATTTAAGTAATACCATTTATCATCGATTTCACGCCATCCAGTCTGCATGATTCCTTTTTCATTCATGTAATACCAGTATTTTCCACTTTTTACCCATCCGGTCTTTAAGATTCCGGTTGAGAGGTCGAAATAATAATAAGTTTGATTAAGATACAGCCATCCAATATGACGATATCCGGTGGAATCAAAATAGTATTTTTCTCCATCAATGGTTTCCCATCCATTTTTTGTGTAGCTTCCGTCTGCGTGAACATACCACCAGCCATTTTTATCCTGTTTCCATCCGGTTTTGGAGGTTGTGGTTTTGGAAGTGTCCCAGACTCCGTTTTCATCAACATAAGATGTTCCAATCCAGGCATTTTTGCATGGTGCCGTCTTTCTGGAAATAATAGCATTTTTTATTGATCCATTTCCACCCAGCCGAAAGCATCTGACCGCTGTCATTGAAAAAGTAAGTATCCTCATCAATGGTGCAGAGTCCGGTTGAAATACTGCCGTCACTCTTTAAGTAATAATAATAGTTTCCATTTTTTAACCAGCCATGGATAAGTGCGCCTTTGGCGTCTGTATAGTACCAGGTTGCATTTGCATGAATCCATTTCTTTTCATCTGCGGTAATGGAATTAGAAAAATGATAAGTTTCTCCATCATAGTCCACAAAACCGGTGTAGGCTTTTTCACGTCCATTTAAATAACTGGAAAGATAAGGCGTCTCGTCTTTACTGTAAAAGAAATAATCAGAAGAAGAGACATTTAAGTCCAGCGTATCCATATCCAGTGTGATGGCAGGAGTGTAGGAAGTATATTCAGGAAGAGAGTAAAGTCTTGCTCCAAGTTTATTTAAGAGCTCAATTCTGTCTTCCGGAAGAACCTTGTAGAGTCCTGACTGAATGGCAATTGTTGGACTTAAGGCATTTAAATACTCCAGAGAGTTTGAATTTGCAATTCCGTGATGACCCAGTTTTAAAACATCAATATGTCCTAAAACTTTGGAAAGACGTGCTTCATCTCCGTCTGCAAAACCGATATCGCCGCTAAGAAAGGCAGTATATCCGCTGTCGGAAGTAACTTTTACGCCAAGAGAAAAATAGTTGGCATCGAGTTTTCCGGTTGTCTTGTAATCATCACTGTAGTTCATTATCTGAAGATGCAAGTCCCCAAGATCGAAGTTTGGATTTCCGGTTGTGCTTGCAGGTGTGCTGTAGACTAGTGAGTTTGGGTCAGAAGAATTCAGTACAGCAATTCCTTCTTCGGGGAATGCCTCTTCCATTGCAGGGTCATCTTCTGGAATTGGAGAATCTCCATATTTTTCTTCAATTTCCTGTTCTGTAATATAAGAATAAGAACGGGTATCCGTACCGGCAGAAATACTTTGTTCTGCTGGCTGAGTGGAAGCTTCAGCAGCCTGATTCGGAATCACCGGTGCATTGACATCGAAGTTCTGAATCAAAGTACTTCCGACTTCTTTCGCAGCTTCGATTGCTTTATCATAAACATAAAGATTGTCAAATAACAGTCCGGGTGAAGTGATGTATTCATCTTTGTATTCCATCAGATAAACTCTTTGCGGATGAAATTCCCGAATGACTTCATCCGCAGAACCGATGTGGTCACTATGAGGATGTGTTCCAAGATAAAAATCAAAGTTATCCTGTGTGACACCAACACTGTGCATGTAATCAATTACCTGCTGTTCAAAGCCCTCTCCGGTATAGACATTGTTTCTTAGTGGATAGCGTGGGTCACTGCCATCTGGATAATCACTGTCTTCTCCGGAGTCAATCATTCCAAAGTGTCCATTGCTCTCAAGCAGGATGGCATCACTGTTATACGGAAGCGTGATAAAATGAATTTTTGAATAAGAAACTTCCGGTTCTTCTTTGTTGTCGTCTTTATCGGATGAATCTGGATTCTGGGTATCACCGGAAGAATCTGAACTGTCCGGATTTTGGGTATCACCGGAAGAATCCGAACTATCTGGATTTTGGGTGTTACCGGAAGAATCCGAACTATCTGGATTTTGGGTGTTACCGGAAGAATCCGAACCATCTGGATTCTGAGTATCACCGGAAGAGTCCGAACCATCTGGATTTTGGGTGTCACCGGAGGAATCGGCAGATTCTAAAACGGAACTGCCAGATACAGAGGATGCAGAAACCGGAACAGAACCAAATACAGTTGTTGTGCTAAGCAGCAGTGCCAGGAATCTGGCAAAATAAGGTTTCTTTTTGTGCATAGATAATATCCCTTTCTATTCTATTTGTATGCATTGTTTTTGCGTCTTATCCTGCTATTATAAGCTATTTTTTGTCGAAAATTCAATAGTTATGTAGAATACAAAGAGAGAAAAACGAAAGAGAGACAGATTCTGGCATTTGCTTTTATACAGGAAATATAGTAAGATACTTCGAGAGTGGTTAAAAAATAAAAAATGGAGGTTTAAGATGCAGGAAATTACAGAGATTGCCGAATTAAAAGAGATACAGCTTGGAATCTTAAGAAAAGTAGATGAACTGTGTAAGGCACATCATCTGAAATACTTTATGTCTGATGGAACTCTGCTTGGGGCAGTCCGGCATAAAGGATATATTCCGTGGGATGATGACCTTGATATATGGATGCCAAGAAAAGACTATGAGAAATTAGAGCAGATTATGAATCAGGAAGATTCCTGTTATAAAGTAGTCAATCATAAAAATACAAAGGGATATATTTATGCCTTTGGAAAAGCGGTTGATACTCGTACAATTTTAAAAGAAAATATCGAAGTCAATTGTCCAATGGGAATTTATGTAGATATTTTTCCTTATGATGGACTCCCAGGGGAGAAAAAAGAGGATTATATCAAACATGTTAGAAAATGTTTGTATCTGGAAAAACAGCGTTACAGAGGATTTCAGAGTTTTAAAGGTGTAAAAGGAAACCATACTACAGGAAATACAAAACGGTTTGTATTCTGGGCTGTCAGAAGACTGATTGGCGGAAAGAATTTTATCCGTATGGTAGACCATTTAAGTCAGAAGTATCCGGTAGAGGGGGCAAAGTATGTGGGCTGTCTGGTGGGCGGTTATAAAGAAAAAGATATGATGCCGGCCGAAATTTTTTCAGAAGCAGTTGAATTGGAATTTGAGGGCGAATATTTCCGTGCGCCAAAAGGCTATGATACCTATCTTACAATTGAATATGGCGATTATATGACCCTGCCACCGGTAGAACAACGTGTCACCCATCATGATTTTAAAGCATGGTGGAAAACCAAATAAGGAGAATTACTGTGAAGAATCTTTGGAAATTTGTAAAAACTTCAGGTATCTATTTTATAGGTACAGTATTACATAAATTGATTACGTTCTTCCTGCTTCCGATTTATACCAAATATATCGACAAAGCAGATCTTGGAACGTATGACCTTGCAACTGCTTACATTAACTTCTTGTGTTCGATTCTGTTTCTGGATATCTGGAGCGGAATCATGCGTTTTGCCTTTGAATATGAAGGAGAAGAGCGGAAAAAGCCGATTACCAGTGGAATTGCGATTTTCACCGGTTCTACGGTACTTTATACCATCGTGTTATTTGGAGCAGGATGTATCTTTGATATCAAGTATCTTCCACTTATCTATCTGTATGGTATTATGATGAACATTCAGACTTTAGTTGGATATCTTGCAAGAACCTATGGAAAAAATGCGTTATATACCACATCTGGTCTGGTCAGCTCTTTTGTAACTGTAGCATGTAACATTTTATTTATTGTATATTTCCGCATGGATTACAGTGCACTGTTTATCTCTGCCTGTATCGGATATCTGGTCAATATCGTAGTGCTTGGATGGGGAATCAAGCTGCCAAAGCTGATTTCTGTGTCAGCCTTTGATAAAGATTTATTCAAAAGGATGCTGATTTTCTCACTTCCGCTTTGCATGAATTCTGTGGCATATTGGTTTTTAACTTCCTATAACCGTGTCGCAATTTCAAATGTTTTATCAGTCAGTGAAAATGGTCTGTATTCGATTGCCGGAAGATTTTCTTCGTTTATTACGTTGTTTACGACCTGCTTTAATATGGCATGGCAGGAAATGTCTTATTCAAGAGAAGCACAGAAGCAGACGAATCAGGGAGAATTTTATACCACTGCTTTAAATTCTTATATCAAGTTTTTATGTATGGGGCTTTTAATGCTGATTCCTGCAATTTCAGTTATCTTCCCGATTATGATTAATGAATCTTATGCGGACGCAAAACAGTTGGTACCGTATTATCTGCTTGCAACCATTGTTTCCTGCATCAGCAGTTTCTTTGGAAATATCTTTACTGCAATTAAGAAAAATAATGTATTGTTTTATACCACAGTGGCAGGAAGTGTGGTAAATGTAGTCAGCGTGCATCTGCTATTACCGATTGTTGGGGTACAGGGAGCAAGTATTGCCCTGTTTTTAGGTTTTATGGTAAATAATACGATTCGTGCTTATCTGCTGAAAAAAGAAATTCAGGTTTCAATCGATTTGAAATTCATTGTTGCATGGGCAATTGTTTACATTGGAGTAAGTTATATTTATCTGCATGCAAATGCCATCATCAATGTGTTAACTGTTTTTGTGGGAGGATTGTTGACTTTATTTGTATTCCGTAAGGAATTAAAGGAGATTTTAGGTACAATAAAAAACAGATAAATGAAGTAAATGTTGAATCTTCTTGAACAAAATGTTAAGATGAATGTTAAGAGACTAAGAATATTAAGAGGTTGGATGGATGAAAGGTGTAAAGAGAGAACAATTTCGGCGTTTAGTCAGAAGCATAGCCGTAATGATTATTCTGGTACTGGAATCTTTTATTTTTTATTATGTCTGGAATAAATATTACAGCAGGGGGCTTTGGATTGAGCCGTTCTATGCAAAAGGAAATATTTTCATTGTATTGGTGTATGCGGCATTTATGCTGTTGTTTTTATATATTTATGGTGGATTTAAAATTGGTTATATCAAAAGAGGCAATCTGATTTATTCTCAGGCATTGTCCGGACTTTGTGCCAATGTAATTATGTATCTTCAGATTGTGCTGTTATACCGTCGTCTGCCGGATGTGCGTCCCTTGCTTGCAATGACGTTGGCAGATTTGCTTGTAATTGGAATTTGTTCGTATTTTTTTGATAAGCTGTTCAGTTATATTTTCCCGCCACGTGATATTCTGTTGATTTATGGAGAGTATCCGGTGGAAAAACTGGGTGGAAAAATTGCAACGAGAAAAGATAAATTCCGTATTAAAGAGCGGATTTCTGTGGATGAAGATTTTGAAACCATTCAGAAAAAAATTCTGGAATATGAAAATGGTGGTGTACTTTTAGGAGATATTCATTCCTCTGACAGAAACCAGATTTTAAAGTTTTGTTATGCACATTCGATTCGTGTGTATCTGACTCCGAAAGTTTCAGATATCATTGTAAGAAATGGAGAAACGCTTCATTTATTTGACACTCCGCTTTTACTGTGTCGTAATTATGGATTAAATATCGGTCAGCGTTTTGCAAAGAGGACTCTGGATTTGGTGGTTTCTGTTTTGATGTTTATTGTGGCATCTCCATTTATGCTGGTGACTGCAATTGTAATCAAGGCTTATGACAAAGGACCGGTTTTGTTTAAACAGAAACGTTTAACCATTGATGGAAAAGAATTTTATGTCTATAAATTCAGAAGTATGATAGTAGATGCAGAAAAAGATGGTGTGGCGCGCCTTGCAAAAGCAGGAGACAGCAGAATTACACCGGTTGGAAAAGTGATTCGTGCAACACGATTAGACGAACTTCCACAGCTTTTAAATATCATCAAAGGTGATATGAGTCTGGTTGGACCAAGACCGGAGCGTCCGGAAATTGCAAAAGAATACGAAAAAGAAATTCCGGAATTTGCGTTCCGTTTAAAAGTGAAGGCAGGATTGACCGGTTATGCCCAGATTTACGGAAAGTATAATACCACAGCCTATGACAAACTAAAATTAGATATGATGTACATTGAAAGTTATTCGTTTATCAATGATTTGAAATTGATTTTATCTACCTTTAAAATTATGTTTATGAAAGAAAGCACCGAAGGCATGGAAGGGGAAGAAACAATTGCCTTAAGCCACCAGCCTGAGAAAGAGAAGAAAAATGATTAGTATTATTGTTCCGGTGTATAACCGTGAAAATAAAGTAGGAAGCTGTATTGCAAGTATTTTAAATCAGACGTACACGGATTTGGAATTGATTTTAGTTGATGATGGTTCAACCGATAACAGTGTGGCGGTTTGTGAGGAATATGCAAAACAGGATAAGAGAATCCGCATCATTCAAAAAGAAAACGGTGGTGTCAGCAGTGCGAGAAATTGTGGAATCAAAGAGGCAAGAGGAGAGTACTTACAGTTTGTTGATTCCGATGATACCATTGACAAAGAAATGACGCAGAAACTTTATGAGGCGGTACAAAAAAATGAGGCAGATGAAGCAATCTGTGGATTTCGTGAAATTCATGGCGGGACAAGGGGGATGTGATTCGCATCCCTCAAAAAGAATGTGTGACGACAGTTGCAAAGATGGAATCGGAAATCGAACATCTGATTTTGAATTGTCTGCTTCAGTCCTGCTGTAATAAACTATATAAAAAAGAAAAAATTAAAGAATTTTTTTCAACCGAGTATACTTATGGTGAGGATTTGTTATTTAATCTTGCCTATTTAAGAAAGATTGAAACGATTGCCTTTGTTCCGAAAGCATATTATGAATATGACTGCGTGGGGAGTCGATTACTTCTTCTTATCGAGAAGATGAGATTGAGATACGAATTCATTTAATGAGAGAAGTATTCGCATTTAGCGAAGCCTGTCTGGAAGGAACACAGGTGATGCGCGAGTTTGCTGATAAGACCATGCGGGCGGTCATTTATAGTTTATTTGATATTTATCAGGATGAACGGTTTTCCAAATCAGAAAGAAAACAGAAAATACTTGGTTATTTAAAGAATCAGACGGTTCAAAAAGCAAGCGGAGTCTGTCAGCTTGGAAACAGACAGCAGAGGTTTTGTAATCGTTTAATTCAGAAACAGCAGGGAGGGTTCTTACTCTTTTTGTTTGCATTAAAAGAAAAATTACATCTGTATTAAGAAATGGATTAGAAAGAAAAACGGAGAATTGGGAAATGGCAGAATATAGTGTTTTAATGTCTGTGTATGCAAAAGAAAATCCGGAATACTTAAGAGAAAGCATTGAAAGTATCTGGAGTCAGACGGTTAAAACGAATGATTTTTGGGTGGTATGTGATGGACCTCTGACAAAGGAGCTGGATGTAGTATTAGAAGAAAATCAGAAAGCTCATAAAGAGGTCTTTCATCTTTTACGATTAAAAGAAAATGTGGGATTGGGACGAGCCTTAAATGAGGGCTTAAAGTGTTGTAAAAATGAAGCGGTTGCAAGAATGGATTCTGATGATATTGCATGCAAAGACCGCTGTGAAAAACAGCTTCGTGTCTTAGAAGAAGGAATTGACATTGTAAGTGGTACCGTAGTAGAATTTGAGAAAGACATTTTGCATTGTAAAGCAAAAAGAACCCTTCCTTTATCGAAGGAAGAAATCTTGAAATTTGCGGGAAGAAGAAATCCGTTTAATCATCCATGTGTGATGTATCGTAAAGAAGCAGTGGAAAAAGCAGGAGGATACCAGCATTTTTATCTGTTTGAGGATTATTATCTCTGGGCGAGAATGTTGCTTTTGGGAGTTGAGGCGAGAAATCTTCCGGATACCCTTCTTTACATGCGTGCTGGAACAGGAATGTACAAACGAAGAGGTGGCTGGAAATATGTAAAATCAATGTTACATTTCCGGCTTTTTTTATGGAAAAGCGGTCTGAGCAGTTTTTGGGATTTTGTGGTCTGTGCAGGAGGTCAGATGATGATTTGTCTGATTCCGAACCGCTTAAGAGAACTGTTTTATAAAAAATTTCTTAGAAAATAGAGAGTGGCTTATGAGTAGATTTTTAGAAAAACTGGAATTTGTCAAACCGGCAGACCTTGTCTCAGGACTTAAGATGCTGGTTTCGATTCCCTATGCTGCCTGTCTGAAAAAAAAGAGAAAACAGATGTGGCTGGTTTGCGAAGAATATAATGAGGCCAGAGACAATGGTTATTGGCTTTACAAATATATCAGAAAAGCGCATCCCGAGCAGGATGTGGTTTATGCGATTAACAAAGAATCCGTAGATTATGAAAAAATTAAAAATTTGGGAGAAGTGATTCAGTATGGCTCAATCAAACATTGGGCATATTATCTGGCAGCTTCGATTAATATCAGTTCCCAAAAAGGAGGAAAGCCAAATGCGGCAGTCTGCTATTTATTAGAGGTCTATGGAATTTTAAAAAATACCAGAGTGTTTTTACAGCATGGTGTCATTGAAAATGATCTGCCGTTTTTACATTATGAAAATACGAAGATGCGGATGTTTATCACAACTGCGCCAAGAGAGCATCAGTTTATCTGTGAAAAATTTGGTTATCCGGATGGATGGGTCAAATGCGTCGGAATAGCAAGATCGATGGGCTGCATGATGCAAAAGTAAAGAAAAATCAGATTCTGGTCATGCCGACCTGGAGAAAATGGATTTCTGTTCCAAGTTCCGTTTCGGCAACCTTAGACGATATGAGCAGTTTTGAGGCAACGGAATACTGCAAACGCTGGATGGAAGTTTTAAGAAGCAGTGAAATTGAAGAATGGCTTGCAAACGCTGGAATGGAACTGGTCTTTTATCCACACAGAAATATGCAGAAATTTATCTCGTTTTTTAAGACAGAGAGCAAGCACGTAAAGATTGCAGACTGGGAACACTACGACGTTCAGCAGTTATTAAAAGAATCCGCTTTTTTGATTACGGATTATTCAAGTATCTTTAATGACTTTGCATATATGAGAAAACCGATGATTTATTATCAGTTTGATAATGAAAAATTCAGAAAAGCACAGTATGAAGAAGGGTATTTTTCTTTTAAGGAAGATGGTTTTGGACCGGTATGTGAAACATTTGAAGAGTTAAAAACAGCATTAAAACGTGCGATTGATGAAAATTTAAAAAATCCGGAAGTTTATCTAAATCGAGAGAAAGAATTTTTTACGATTTGGGATACCGATAACTGCAAACGAAATTATGAAGAGATTAAAAAATTGCAGGAGAGTCTTTAAGTATGAATATTTTAATTGAAGGAATGTCAAGACAGCTTGGTGGAATGGAAGCTTTTATCATGTCTGTGTACCGTGGACTCGACCGTGAGAGCTATCGCATGGATTTTATCGCTTATGACGATGAGATTGTGTTTGAAGACGAATTAAAAGCAGGCGGATCTAAGGTTTATCATGTGACTCCACGTTCTAAAAGTGTTCTTCAGTCAAGAAAAGAGCTGGATACCATTTTTAAACAGACACAGTATGATGTATTCTGGACCAACAAAACAACGATTAGTAATATTGAACCTTAAAATCGGCAAAGAAAAATCAGGTACCGCTTCGGATCGTCCATTCTCATTCCTCTGAAAACAGAGGAACAAAATTTACGCTGTTTATGCATAAGAAAAACAGACGTCAGGTGGCAAATTATGCCAATCAGCTCTTAGCCTGTTCGAAAGAAGCGGGTGTCTGGATGTTTGGGGAGAAAGCGAAAGAAGCACAGATTATTATAAACGGAGTCGATATCCGGAAATATACTTACACAAAAGAACGAGAAGAGAAGATGCGCAAAGAACTGGGACTTGGAGACGAACCGGTTGTAGGTCATGTAGGACGTCTTTCCAAAGAGAAAAATCACAGCTTTTTATTTCGCATCTTTCAGGAAATTCAAAAAAAAGAGCCGTCTGCCGTTCTGCTTTTATGTGGAGGCGGAGATGAAGCTCAGAAAAAACAGTTAGAAGAAGAGGCAGAAGCACTTGGAATCCGTGACTCTGTTCGTTTTCTTGGGGTCAGAAGAGATGTGCCCGATGTACTTCAGGTGATGAATGTATTTGTATTTCCGTCGCTGTTTGAGGGGTATCCGATTTCACTGATTGAAGCACAGGCAGCAGGACTTCCGACTTTTGGAAGCAAAGAAGCCGTTCCAAAAGAAATGGGACTGACAAAAGAGATGCATTTTCTTTCTTTAGAGGAAGGAGAGAAACAATGGGCGGAGGCTGTATTAAAAGAACTCCATTCCGAAAAATGTTCGGAAACCGAAGTGTTATTACAAAGTGAAGTAAGTCTTGAAAAGATGCTTGATACAATTCAAAAAATACTGGAAAAGAGAGGGATGAAACATGGAAATTGATTTAGTAATCCCATGGTCGATGGCAACGACCGAAGTGGCTTGCCGAAAAAAGAGCCTGCTTAAAAGAGGAAGAGGGAGACGGACGTGCAAACCGTTTCCGTGAATGGGATAATCTGGAATATCTGTTTCGTGGAATTGAAAAAATCTTCCATGGATTCGCAAAGATTCATTTTATTACCTGGGGACATGTACCAAAATGGATGAAAGTCAATCATCCAAAATTAAATATTGTAAAACATACCGATTATATTCCAAAAGAATATCTTCCTACCTATAATTCCCATGTGATTGAACTGAATTTACATAGGATTCCAGATTTAGCAGAGCATTTTATCTATGCAAATGATGATACTTTTTTGTTGCACCGATGAGACAGGAACATTTCTTTAAAAACGGTCTGCCATGCGACTGTCCGCTTGAGAGAGTACATGTCTTTAAAAAAGGTGGAATTGACCATATTGTTGCAAACGATTTGGAATTATTAAACGACCACTTTCTAAAAAAAGATACTTTGAAAAAATACCGCAAGAAATGGTTTTCCTTAAATTATAAACGATTATTATTAAAAAATATCTATATGTTAGGGGTCAAACAGTTTCCTGGATTTGTCAATCCACACATTCCGCTTGCATATTTAAAGAGTACGTTTGAGGAAGTCTGGGAGAAAGAACCGGAAGTATTAGAGGAAACCTGTAAACATAAATTGAGAAATAATATGGATGTCAACCAGTGGCTGTGCCGTTACTGGCAGTTTGCCAAAGGACAGTTCGAGCCTGGAAATCCTTATATTGGAAAATTTTATTCGATTGGAAAAGACGATGAACTCATTGAACAGGCATTGAAGACAAAACAATATAAAATGTTATGTTTAAGTGACGATAAACCGGAACTTGAGTTTGAAAAAGAAAAAGAATGGCTGAAAAAATTATTACAGTCTTATTTTCCGGAAAATCTTCGTTTGAAAAATAGGGTACTCTCAAAATCTTTATGATTGAGCGTGCATAAGAAAGGACAAGTTATAAATATGAAACTCGATGTACGAAAGATGATAAGCGACCCGTTCTGGTTTGCCATGTACATGCTTTTAATCGCTTATCTTGGAGCACCGGCGTTCTTGAAGATTCATCTTGGAATTTTCAGAAAAGCAGGTCTGGTATGGGGAGCGGTTTTGCTTGCCATCTTTTTGATAAAAAATTACAGAGCTTATCTGGAAAATAAATTTGCACTGGTCTTGTTTTTGTTCTGTGTTGCAAATGGAATCACGATACTTGTAAACTGGAGAACCAAATTAAGCAGCAATATTTTTACATTTGGTTATATGACCACTTCACTGCTTTTAGTTTTTAATATGTACTGGCAGAAAGAGGAAGAGGAAGTGGAAAAGAAAATAAAAATCTTTTCCTGGATGAATGTGATTATGCCGCTTATTTATGCCTCAATTGCATTAATTACATTTTTGCTTTCCGTTCAAGTGTGCTATGAACTTCCGAATGGATATCAGTATCTTGGAATGTTTGAAAATCGTCTCTGGGGCTTATTCAACCCGAACACCGGTGGAATGATGGCGGTGATTTCCATGGCATTTTCTCTTTATCTGATAAACAAGTCAGTACAAAAGAAAAAACTTCTGATTGCAAATATTGTAATTCAATATCTGTATCTGATTTTAACACAGTCAAGAAGTGCTTATGGAGCATTTGTCTTTTTTATTCTGATTGTAATTGGATTTGTCTGGGTCAAAAGAGAGAATCTATTCACAAAGGATAGGAAAACCTGCATAAAGAGTCTTTTAAAGTCAGTTGTCATTTTTGCCTGTGTGTTGGCACTCTCTCCGATTGTAAAACATACGATTGTATTGATTCCGGATGCAGTAAGTTCTTTGAAAGGACAGGAAGAGAAAACAGAAATAGTAAGAACCGAAGAATTTTTCGAAGAAGAAGATGCAAACAGTGTCAGCAATGGACGAGTGGAAATCTGGAAAGCCGGATTAAAAGTCTGGAAAAATTCTCCTGTATTTGGTGCAGGTGCAAATTGCATCTATGAATATGCAAAGAGAGATTTAGATAAAGGAACCGCACAGGCGCTTCATAATGGCGGACTTCACAATGTCTATGTGACAACGCTGGTAGCATCTGGTGTCGTAGGACTTGGAATTTTATCCGTCTTTTTAATTATGGTATTTATTCGCTTTGTAAGAGCACTTTTCACAAAAACAGATACATCGACATTTATTTTAATGGGGCTTTGCGGTGGAATTTTACTATCGGATTTTATGGAATCCAGAATCTTATATGCAAACTCAAGTGTTCATTATATTTTCTGGATGACAATGGCGTATCTGTGCTGTAAAATAAATGATATCAAGAAAAAACAGGCATAGAGAAGCGTTAGGACAAAAGCTGGAATAAATGAGAAAGGATATGACCGGATGGGGAAAGTTAGACGATGGATGCTGATACTGTGTGCGATTTTTATGGTGCTCGGTGCACAGTCTGTGTATGCGGATGATACGCAGGATTCTCTCGATGGCTACTGGTCAAAAGACGAAAATCAGGAAACGGAAGATGGGGAAAACGTTTACCGATATTTTCTATGGGATGGAACAATGATTACGGACCAGTGGGCAAAAATCGAAGAGGAATGGTACTTTTTTGATGCCAATGGAGTCATGCAAAGAGGCTGGCTTTGGAAAAGTGGTGGATGGTACTATCTGGATGAAGAAACCGGTGTGATGCAGAAAGGCTGGATTAAAATCGAGAAAGATGAGTATTTTTTAAGTGAGTCAAGTGGAAGAATGAAAACCGGTTGGACACATTGGAAAAAGAAATGGTACTATCTGGAATCGAATGGAAAACTGGCAAAGAATACAGAACGTTACCTGATGGGGCATACGTTTCACTTTAATAAAACAGGAGAATGGGTAAAAGATTAAATGGAAGTTGTATCAATTGTAAAAATGATACTGTTCACAGTGGCATTTTGGTTGTTTTTGATTGTCATAGGATTTCATACACCGGCAAAGCGGACGAAAAAAATTACAGAACTGCTTATGGGTGGAATGATATTATTTTTCTTTTTATTTGAAATATTGGCATTGTGTGCAGTTTTCTTTCGATGGAAATTTCATACGCTTTACTGGCTGGTACTGGGAATCTCGGTGGTGCTGTTTGTCAGTTCGATTGTTCAAAACTGGGATTTTATTATGAGATTAATCCGGTTTAAGAAACAGGAAACGAAAAAACAAAAAGGAAGCAGACTCTGGTATCTTCCGGCGGTTGTCTTAATAGTCGTTCAGATGTATGCAGGGATTTTTTACACACACATTGACGATGATGATGCTTTTTATGTAGCGACGGCGTCAACAACTCTCGAGACAGATACGGTGTTTCAGTACAATGCGTATACAGGAGATGAGTACGAGTCCCTTCCAAGCCGTTATGTATTATCTCCATTTCCAATTTTTGAAGCGGGTTTAAGCAGGCTTTATGGAGTACCTTCAACCGTTTTGGGACATACGGGAATGTTTTTGATTTTTCTTCCGGTTGCTTATTTTGTTTATGACCTGCTGGGCAGTTTTTTCTGGAAAAATAAAAGAAAAGAGAGAGGATTGTTCTTACTTTTCCTGGCATGGATGAATATATTTGGTTATTATTCCGTGTATACGATGTCTACTTTTTTACTGATTCGTATCTGGCAGGGAAAAGCAGTCCTGGCAGCAGTGATTCTTCCATTGTTGTTTTATTATCTGCTTTGTGCTTATAAAAATGA
>ENA-OQCN01000503-OQCN01000503.1-human-gut-metagenome-genome-assembly--contig:-NODE-503-length-20826-cov-6.649403_pt1 | contig 20826 bp, 20 predicted proteins | sample MGYA00242497_ERZ504576 | MGnify/ENA primary metagenome ERZ504576 (study PRJEB26092, sample SAMD00036296) | human gut metagenome | host: Homo sapiens | study: EMG produced TPA metagenomics assembly of... | reverse complement strand
TGGAAGAAGCAGCTATGGTTCACGGCCTGGACGCTCAGGTTCTGGAAGACAGATCAACGATTATCTGGCTGCAAAATAAGTCGGATTTCCGCGTGGATCCAAAAAGAACGCCTCTCGCAGGCGTTCTTTTTTCTGTCCGATTTACCCATTGTTCCGATGGCCCCGTTTTGCTTTCGTCCGTTTTCCTTTCTGCTCCAGCGTCGCCGCTGCTTCTCTCCGGCTCTGCTGGTGGCGGCGGATCGCCTCATCCACACGGCGGCTCCGCTCTTCCTGGCGCCGCTTCTGTATCATCTGATCGAGCAGACGGCCGAGCACGCGGTAAAACTCCGTCTGACGCTCCTCCTCTTCCTGCCGCATCACAGTGTCCGCCAGCTGTTCTGCTTCCCGCTCGGGCAGAAGATCGACAACCACCTCCGGCACTTCGTCCGCTTTTCCCGGTATTGCCGGATCCGGCTTCTCCTTTGCCGTCTCTGCCGCTTCCGCCGGAAACGCTTTGATCTCCGCCGTTGCCTGCACCAGCTTCGGCATCAGCTCGCGGATCGCTTTCAGGTGAAGCCCCTTTTTCTTCAGTTCCCGGATTCCCAGAAAAATCTGAATGTCCTGCGCAGTATAGCAGCGGTGTCCCAGCGAATTGCGGTGGATTTCCATGCCGAGCTCGTCCTCCCAGTACCGGAGCACATGCGCTTTCTCCCCGGTCAGCTTCTCCGCCTCCGTGACCAGATACGTTCTATTTTCCATACGGCAGCCACTCCCTTCTTCCCTTTATTATAGGATCTGTTATCCCCTGCCGCAAGAAAATCTCATCGTAATATTCCGACAAATTCATACAATTATACACAAAAAACGTGCCGCAGGACTATCCCACGACACGTTCTGACACATAAAATATTTTCTTTTATCTCTCTGCATTCGCAAATTTCGTATAATCCGGCAGCCAGACCAGATTGACGGTTCCGATCGGGCCGTTTCGCTGTTTGGCGATGATGATTTCCGCGATTCCCTTATTCTCGGAATCCTTATTATAGTAATCATCTCGATAGATAAACATAACAACGTCGGCATCCTGCTCGATCGCTCCCGACTCACGCAGGTCGGAAAGCATCGGACGGTGGTCGGTACGCTGCTCAACAGCCCGGGAAAGCTGGGACAGTGCAACAACCGGCACATTCAGCTCTCTCGCGAGTGCTTTTAAGGAACGGCTGATATCCGAAATCTCCTGCTGGCGCGATTCCGAGGAGCTCTTTCCGCTTCCCGACATCAGCTGCAGGTAGTCAATGATGATGATATCAAGACCGTGCTCCAGCTTGTATTTGCGGCATTTCGACCGCATCTCTCCGATCGAGATACCAGGTGTATCGTCGATCATCAGTCGGGATTCACCGATCATGCCGGCGCTCTCGATCAGCTTGCTCCATTCGTCGTCTTTCAGGTTTCCGGTTCTCAGATGCTGGGAATCTACTTTCGACTCCATCGAGAGCAGACGGTTCATCAGCTGCTCCCGCGACATCTCGAGACTGAAAATCGCAACGGCTTTGTCTTTCTTAAACGCCATATACTGCGCAATATTGAGGACAAACGCCGTTTTACCCATAGACGGACGTGCCGCAATCAGGATAAAGTCAGAGTTCTGCAGACCCGATGTCTTGTAGTCCAGATCCGTGAATCCGGTCGGAATACCCGTGACATTTCCCTTCGTCTTCGATGCACGCTCGATGTTCTCCAGCGTATTGATGACAACCTGGCGAATCGGCATGAAGTCTCCGGAATTCCGCTGACCCAATAACTGGAACATCTTCTTTTCCGTCTCCTCCATGATGACTTCCACCGGCTCTTTGTTCAGATAGCAGTCATTCTCTATCTCTTCTGTCAGCTTAATGAGACGGCGCAGCACCGCTTTCTCGCTGACGATGTTCGCATAATGGCGCACATTCGCCGAAGTCGGCACCGCATTTAAAAGATCGCGGACAAACTCCATCGAACTGATCTCCGGCGGAACATCCTTTTCACGCAGGCGGTTCTGCAGGGTGACCAGATCGACCGGTTTTCCCTCATTGAACAGCTCCACCATGGCATCAAAAATGACGCCGTACTGGTGCTGGTAAAAATCGTCGCTCGTCAGGATTTCCGATGCCGCCATGATGGCTTCGCGCCCCATCAGCATGGAACCGATGACCGACTGCTCCGCCTCGATGCTGTGCGGAAGGATTCGTTTAATCAGTGCTTCTTCCATAGAATTATGCTTCTTTTACGATAACTTTCAGCTTTGCAGTTACTTTGGTATGCAGGCGGATCGGCACTTCTGTCGTTCCAAGAACCTTGATCGGGTTCGGAAGCTGCATTTTCTTTTTGTCGATGTCGTATCCGAGCTGCTCTTTTGCTGCCTCAGCGATCTCTTTTGCCGATACACTTCCGAATACTTTTCCGCCCTCGCCGACTTTGATTGCTACGGTAACCTGTTTGTCCTCAATCTCTTTCGCGAAGCCTGTGCCTCAGCGAGCTGCTCTGCTGCCACTTTGTCCTCGTGTGCTTTCTGGAGTTTCAGCTCATTCAGGTTTTTTGCGGTTGCCTCGATGCCGAGTTTTTTCGGCAGAAGCATGTTTCTTGCATATCCGTCACTTACGTTTACAGTCTGTCCTTTTTTACCAAGTGCTTTTACGTCTTCCAGTAAGATAACTTTCATATCAGATTTCTCCTCCATCCTGCATTTCTGTTAAGGTTGATTTTAGGAGGCTGCGCGCCCCCTCCAGATCGACGGTCTCAAGCTGGCATCCTGCCATATTCAGATGACCGCCGCCGCCCATCCGCTCCATGATGATCTGTACATTGACCTCATCGATCGCGCGGGCGCTGATATAGATCACGCCTTTGTACTCGGTCAGTACAAAGGACGCCTTGACACCGACAATGTTCAGCAGCTCGTTCGCCGCTTGTGCTCCGACCACCGTCGGGCTGTCCACATAGTCGCTCGGGCATTCGGAAATCGCGAACTGGCCGCGGAACAGCTCCGCATTGCGGATCGTCTCTCCTCTTGCCTTGTAATCGTTCATATCCTCACGGAACAGCTTGCGCACACGCGTCACATCCGCACCGCAGCGGCGCAGGAACGCTGCCGCCTCGAACGTGCGGACACCTGTTTTCTGCATAAAGTTGTCGGTATCGATCATGATGCCGGCATAGATGCTGTCCGCCTCCACGTTCCGGATGCGGATTCCCTCGGTAAAATACTGGAGAATCTCGGCAACCATCTCGCTCGCGGATGATGCATACGGCTCAATATAGGAAAGCACCGAGTTGCGGATCGTATCGCTTCCCTGCCGGTGATGATCCAGCACGACGATCATTTTCGCCATGTACAGCAGATCCTCACACTGTGTGATGCTCGGCTTGTTCGTATCGACCACAACGAGCAGCGTGTTGTCGTCCATGATCTCTTTCGCCTCATGGTTGTTGACAAACATGTCCGCCTCATAATCCTGGTTGTCGCTGAACGTATTCATCAGCGGAATGATCGAGCTGGTCGGGTTGTCGATGACGATGTACGCTTTTTTATTCAGCGTTTTCGCCGCACGGTAGATACCGATGGCCGCACCGAACGAATCGGCATCCGGCAGGCGGTGTCCCATGACAACGACCTTCTCTTTCGTGTTCATAAACTCTTTCAGCGCGTGCGCCTTGACGCGGGCTTTGACTCTCGTATTCTTTTCCACAGCCTGCGTTTTTCCGCCGAAATACTGAATCTTCGAACCGTCCTTTAAAACGACCTGATCGCCGCCCCGGCCAAGAGCCAGGTCGATCGCGATTTTCGCATACTCGGAGTTTTTCGCAAACGATCCAGCATCTGCTCCGATACCCATACTGATTGTGACCGCCATCTCGTTTCCGATGTTGATGGTCTTGACGTCCTCGAGGATATCGAACTTTTTCTCTTTCAGTTCATTTAACGAACTCCGGCGCATGACCACGATGTATTTGTCGTTCTCATACCGCTTCACCAGTCCGTCGAGATCGTTGAAATATTTGTTGATCTTTCGCTCGACCAGTGCGGTCAGAAGGGAACGGCGGACCTCCTCGACGCTCTCCAGCGCCTCGTCGTAGTTGTCCAGATACAGAAGACCGGTGACCATCGTTTCGTCCTCGAATTTCCGCATATACTCGCGGAGCTCCGTCTCATCGAACAGATACAGTGCCTGAATAAAATAGCCTTTGATATCTGTGTTGATCATCTCCGAATTCTGGATCAGCTCGTCGATGCAGACGCTTTTTACATGGGCACGGAAATTCTTTTCGCCGTAAGCCACGTTGATGTCGGTCTCCTCCTCATTTTTCGGCAGCCGCTCGACCGTCAGCCCCGGAAAAATGGTGGCGATACATTTATGATACTGTGTATCCTTCCCTGTGATTTTTGTAAACTCTTTGTTGACCCAGAGAAGTTTTCCCTGCGAATCCATAACGGCATAGGGCAGCGCAGTTCCTGGATCAGATGCTTCTGAACCTGGCCGTATTCGGTCGCAAAGGTAATCAGCTCGTTGATCACCTGCGGACGCTGTCTGTAATAGAGAACTGCGGCTGCGATCACATAGACTGCAAAAAACAGCGTGAACCACATTCCTGCCATCACATCCACAAAATACATGCCGATATTCATCACAAGCATCAGGATGGACAAAATCAGCGGCCATCGAAGATAGCTCCGCAATTGGCCGCTCAACTTCATTTTGCTTTTCATTTCCTAACACCTTTCCAACGTTGCGTGTTGTATTTCGCTCCTGTCCTTCCGATTATACCACTTTGACCTGTACTTTGGCAACAAGATACTTCTGGATACAAAAAAGGTACCCGCTTTTCGGGCAGATACCTCCATTTATTTACCGATTCAAAATGAACGTTCGGACAGTGCTTAGCGCAAGTCAGAATCAATCATCTACGTACGGCATAATAGCCATATGTCTTGCTCTCTTAACGGCTACTGTTACTGCTCTCTGATGTTTTGCGCAGGTTCCAGTTACACGTCTCGGCAGGATTTTACCACGCTCGGATACATATTTTTTCAGTTTAGCTGCATCCTTGTAGCTGATCTCTTCTCCACCACAGAAAACACAAACTTTTCTTCTTCTGCGGGCCGGTCTTCTGGAAGCTGGTCTTTCACTATTATTATAAGCCATGATCAATCTCTCCTTTTCTATCAATTAAATGGCAATTCTTCGTCAATGCCATCGGGAATATTCATAAAACCATCGGCGCTGCCCAGGTCAGATGTATTCGCGGACGGAGCCGGATTGTTATGCTGCGGTGCGGAGTATCCTCCGTTGTTTCCGCCTGCATTTTTGCTCTCTGCAAACTCCTGCTCTTCTACAACTACGTCTGTCGTGTAGACCTTCTGGCCTTCACGGTTGGTGTAGCTTCCGGTCTGAATGCGGCCGGTGATGGCGATCTTCGTTCCCTGACGCAGGTATTTCTCTGCAAATTCTGCCTGGCGGCCGAAAGCAACGCATCCGATAAAGTCTGCGGTTGCGGAATCGCCGTCTCTGCGGAATCTGCGGTCAACAGCCAGTGTATAACGGGCTACCGCTGTGGAGTTCTCTCCAGCAGAGTATCTGACATCGGGATCTCTGGTCAATCTTCCCATCAATATAACTTTATTCATTCGCTTACCTCTTAAGCTTCCTTTTTAACGACTAAGTATCTCAGTACGTTATCCATAATACGCATATGGCTCTCGATCTCTGCCGGAGCTGTTGCGTCTGCTTCAAACTGAATAAAGTAGTAATATGCTTCACGCATATGCTGAATTTCGTATGCAAGGCGTTTTTTGCCCCACTCTTCTACTTCGCCAACTGTTCCGCCGTAACGGGTTACATAACCTTTGGCTTTCTCAACTACAGCTGCGCGTTCCTCTTCTTCAAGTTTTGCATTCACAACCAGTGCTAATTCGTACTTGTTCATGCTTTACCTCCTTTTGGACTTTTTGGCACCCCATTTTCATTATGGGGAGCAAGGAATTATTTTTATACGTCACAATTTGTTATTTTAACATAAAAAAGGGCTTATAGCAAGCCCTTTTTCGCGTGTTTTCTTGTTTTTTTCACGATATTACGCATCTTTTTTTCGTAATCCGCGGGTGTTTTTCTCGACCAGCTTGCGTGCTACCATGATCTGGTGGCCGCAGCCGGTGCATTTGAGACGGAAATCTGCGCCGACACGCAGGATTTCCCACTCGCTGCTGCCGCACGGATGCGGCTTTTTCAGTTTTACAATATCGCCTACTTCGTAATGTTCTGCCATGTTTCTTCCGCCTTATATTTTCTAATTAAAATCTATCTTACTTTGATGCTGCCGAGCACCTGCCCGATCGGCTGCTGGATCAGAAGATCCGCGTTTTTATCCATCGGCGTTGCGCCCTTGTTGATGAGAACCAGCGCATCGCCCTCAAAATACTGGAGAAGGCCTGCCGCCGGATAAACCGCAAGTGACGTTCCGCCGACAATCAGAAGATCTGCCGCCGCAATCGAGCGGATCGCACCGTCGAGCACTTTCTCATTCAGACTCTCCTCGTAGAGTACGACATCCGGTTTGATCATGCCTCCGCATTTTTCACATCTTGGAACGCCGCTGCTCCTTCTCACCAGCTCTGTATCGCAGAATGCCCCGCATTTCATACAGTAATTGCGGTGTGTGCTTCCATGCAGTTCATACACTACTTTACTTCCCGCCGCCTGATGCAGTCCGTCAATGTTCTGCGTCACAATCGCTTTTAATTTTCCCGCCGCTTCGAGCTCTGCAAGTTTCTTATGCGCCGCGTTCGGTTCTGCGCCGACCGGAAGCATTTTGTCGCGGTAAAAAGCATAAAACTTTCCGGGTACCGCAGGAAATAGCTGTGGCTTAAAATTGTCTCCGGCGGAACGTCATACTTCTGATGATAAAGCCATCCACGCTCCGGAAATCCGGAATCCCGCTCTCCGTGGACACGCCCGCGCCGCCGAAGAATACGATATTTTCATGCGTATCAATCAATCTCTGCAGTTCTTCGATTTTTCTTTCCTCTTCCATCTGTCATTCCTCCTCCTGACCAATCATTACCGGTTCCGCCGCACGCCCAGAACGACGAACCGTCCAGTCGTATCGCTCGCCGCACAGGTGGACAGCACAATAATATGGCTGTTTTCATCCATCTCCGGCTGCTCCACCGGGATCTCTGACCGCGCCGCCATGGTATTCAGATACTGTACAAACGCTTCACCCCCGCCGGAATACAGCGTGTAGACATCACTGTCTGCCTCCGTATAAAAAGCAGAAAAAATCTGGTACACATCGTTTGATTCCGGCGTCAGCATCCAGAAATAGACGCTGTCCCTATATTTTTCCTGCTCCTTCATCTGTTTCAATTTTCCGAACATGGAGAGATTCTTCATATTATGACCGTAAACGATTGTGTTTCCATCACTGAAATCACCCTGATTCTGGTAATCGAGGAAAATGGAACCCGCAAAGTTGCTCGTTCCCTCATACGTCGTATGAAGATACGCATCGTTGTCCGGCCCCTGTACGACCGGGTAACTGATGTCAAGAGCTTCGATATAAAGCCATCCCTTCACATCCGGGTTAATCGCTTTTAGGGATTCAAAATCGACGGCAAGCGGCGGTTCTGTCGGATACGACAGTGGTTCCGGCTCCGGTTCGGAAGGCTCCGCCGGTTTGGATTCCGCCTGCGGCTCCTCTGTTTTCTTTGGTGCCGGTGTCTCCGGTGTTTTTGTAATTTCCGTCGTATACTGCTGCAGATCCCGGTATTCATCCGTACCGGTCTTGTAATCCAGGTAAATGCCGATCAGCTTATACCCGGAAAAGCAGAAAACAGCAAGTGCCGCTAAAAATACCAGAGTCCAAAGCGGATTGCCGCGTTTTTTCTGTTTCTTTTTCTGTTTTCCCATGCGTCTCCTTTATCACTTTTTTACTGTCTGAGCTGTTTTCTCGAAGCGCTCTGAATTTGTCTCAATTATAAGCGTGCCCCTTTCTTTTGTCAACTTATGCCCCCGGAAAAGGATTGCACCCGCCCCCATCTTATGATAGACTAAAAGTCGACTGACAAGTCACTTGTGAATACAGTAACACACCACATACATGAGGAGGAATTCCATATGCGAACAATCAAAAAAGTCGCCTCGCACATCTTCATTGATGGCTTCGGCGGCATGACGCAGGGTCTTTTTGCAACCCTGATTATTGGTACGATGATTCAGCAGATCGGTCTTCTGATCGGCGGTTCGACCGGAAATGTGATCTATCTGCTTGGAAAAGCTGCCGCAGCCCTGACAAGTGCCGGTATCGGTGTCGGCGTGGCAGTGAAATATGGGGAAAGCCCGCTTGTCACGGTTTCTGCAGCCGTCGCCGCCATGGTCGGCGGTTATGCCGGCAAGATCACCGGCGGCACATTCTTTGTGGACGGAAATGCCGTTCTGGCAGGACCTGGCGAACCGCTCGGCGCTTTCATCGCAGCTTTCGCAGGCATCACCTGCGGCCATCTGGTTTCCGGCAAGACCAAGGTTGATATCATCGTGACACCGGTCATCACCATCGGAGCCGGTTCCGTTGTCGGACTGCTCGTCGGACCGCCGATCTCCCAGATGATGACAGGCCTTGGAAGCATCATCAACTGGGCAACGGAACAGCGGCCGTTCATCATGGGCATCGTTGTTTCGGTCGTCATGGGTATGGTTCTGACACTGCCGATCAGCTCCGCTGCACTCGGCATCATTCTGAATCTTTCCGGTCTTGCCGCCGGTGCCGCAACGATCGGCTGCTGCTGCAACATGGTCGGATTCGCGGTTGCAAGTTATCGGGAAAACAAATTCGGCGGCCTTGTCGCACAGGGTCTTGGAACCTCGATGCTCCAGGTGCCGAACATCATGCGTCATCCACTGATCTGGCTGCCCGTCATCTTCTCGAGTGCGATTTTAGGACCCGTCTCCACAATCCTCGCCAATATGCAGAATAATGCAACGGGAAGCGGCATGGGTTCCGCAGGTCTTGTCGGACAGATCACAACGTATCAGACGATGATCACTTACGATGATCCGAAGCTCGTCATCATCAAAATCATTCTGCTCCACTTCGTGCTTCCGGCTGTGATCACCTTGTTCTTCTCAGAGGTATTCCGCAAGGCAAACCTGATCAAATCCGGCGATATGGCTTTGAATCTGTAATCTGTATTTTTAAAAGGGAATGGAACTGCGCATCCGGCAGCTCCATTCCCTTTTTTATCCACATTTCTCTTCTGATTTTTTCTGTTTTTACACCGTTTCTTCTGCGTTTTCCGCATTTTCCACTGCCGCGGCCGATTCAGCTTCCGCTGCCGCTTCTTCTGTCTCCGTTTCTTCCCCCGGCCGCACGCGGTGTGCCTCTACCATTGGCTCAATGGTCTGTGCCATCAGCAGATGGATCATGTCAAGGCTCCGCTCGCGGAACCGCGACGGCAGAAGCGGTGCGATCGCCACATCCGTCACGAGGGATTCAAGGCCCTCGATAATCAGATCCTTGCCCGGCGTCTCATTCCACTCCAGTCTGATCCGCTCGAAATCACGCTGGAAAATGATTTTGACCCTCCGTCTTGCGGCCTCTTCCAGAAATGCAAACTCAAGCTTCAGCACCAGTTCGCCGTCTTCATTCTCCGCAAACTGTCCCGTCGTTCCGAGCAGATACGATTCCTCGTTTTCCACCCATTCTACAACTTTGGACCCCGTAAGACCGATCTCAATGCGCTGTGTTTTTTCTCCCTCGGTCAGCTCGACAAAGAAACGGCCTTTTTCATAGAAGAAACCGATGCGGCGGATGCCGTCGGAAAAGTTGTTGTGGAAGACCTGCAGCGTCAGCGGAAACATGCCGACATGCGTGTCCTCCATTTTATATTCTTTTCCGTGCAGAAGCTGCGCCATATCGATCTGACGCGGTGTTCCGCTGTTCCGCGGCCCCGGTGTTCTCCGCTTCCAGCCGCCGCGCAGGATTCTTCCCGGTGTCTCTTTCGCGCCCTCCAGATCACGGCAGGTCTGCACCAGCTTCTGATATGCCATCGGGCTTTCCGCCTCGCCGGATTTCAGCTCTGCACCAAATTCCGCGCCGAAATACTTCCGCACAATGTCGAGCATCTCACACGTCTGGAACAGCTCGTTGCTGCCCGCATTCGTCACAATCACCACGCCGGTATCCGGATAACCGAGCACGTTCTGCCCCAGCATGCCATTGAACGCAAAGCTGCCCGGCCGCTCCTCCATCCAGACCTGGTAACCATAGCCATATTTTCCCATCTTTTCCGGCGGTGTCGCATGAACGGAGGTGGACGCTGCGACCCATTCCGCCGGGACGATCTGTTTTCCTTCGAATTTTCCGCCGTTCACGTACATCACCCCGAGCTTGGCCGCGTCCTCCGGGCACAGGAAGAGGCCCCAGCCGCCTTTCGTAATCCCTGCCGGGCAGCTCTCCCAGAAAACTTTCCGGATGCCGAGAGGCTCAAACAGACGCGGCCGCAGGTAATCTACCATTTTCATGCCGGTGCGCTCCTGTATGATTGCAGACAGCAGATACGTGTTCATACTGTTGTACTCAAACGCTTCGCCCGGCGTTCCCTTGACCGGCGCATTTAAGAAGCTGTCCACCCAGTCGTTGCCGGAAACAACGCCCATCTCGTTGAACTGTACGCCGCTCTTCATCGTCAGAAGATGCTTCACGGTCAGATTCGGGCGCAGGATCTTCTGCAGCAGACCGTTTCGTTTTTCAAAAATATCATAGACGTTCTCGTCCAGGGAAAGTTTTCCTTCACTGATCAGAAAACCAGCCGCCATGCCAGTGATGCTCTTACACATAGAATACGTCGCATGCCAGATGCCGCTGCGGTATGGGGCGAAATTGCATTCGCAGATGACATGTCCGTTCCGCAGGACCAGCAGATGATGCATGTCCGTATGGCGCGCAGCGGCGAGCTCACGAAGCATCTGCGTCAGCTTTTCCGATGAGATGCTCTCGCTCTCCGGCACCACGCGCGGAAAATACGTTTCCGGAGATGCAAAATCCCCGAACGCTTCCTTCTGCGGCGCAAAGTCCGTCTTTCCCATATGTCCTGTCGTCCCACTCATAAATCCCCAGATCATTTCCATTGCGGTTAACTGTTCTTTCGCTGCCATGTACGATGCCTCCTGTCTCATGCGGTTGGATTTCCCTGTTTTTCCAGTTTTCCTCATTATATCCAGATTCCTTGAAAATCGCAATGCTTCTTCTGATAAAAAAAGAACCGACATAGAAATCTGTATTTCAATTTCTGCCGGTTCTTTTCCGTGTGTGATTTTTTTATTTTACTTTAGCTTACTCATTCCAGAGTTTCATACGCTCCTGATAATTCTGCGTGATAACTTTTTCTACATCTTCCAGTCCTGCGTCATTCATTTCGGAAATCATCTTGTCGTACTCTTCCATTGCCGCATCGTGGCTGTCTGCATTCACAATCTTCGGATATTCCTGATCGTAGATATCCTGGATTTTCTGCCATTTCAAGCCATCCGGAGTGCTTCCTGCCGGGGTAAGGCCTGCAAATTCTGCGGTATCCCATCTGTCGTTCTCACCAAAGTGATTCATAGCCACCTGCCGGGTCTCTTTTACTTTATACTGTGATACATCGTATGGAGTTCCGTCTGTACCATTTCCGTTCTTTACAAACCAGGTCCATTTGCGGACGCCGGTATCCAGTTTTGTTTTGTCAAAATCCGTCTGGAATCCTTCAATCAGATCATCGTTCGGAACGTGTTTTCCATCTTCCATATTCCAGTTGGTTCCCTCAATACCCCACATCAGAAGATACTGTCCTTCTTCGCTTGCAAGGTAGTTGATCATCTTCATGGCTGCTTCCGGATTTTTACAATTCTTGGTGATCGCGATTGCATCCCAGCCAAGTGTACTTCTTCCGGAGTAAGTAGTTTCATCTGCACTGATTCCGTTTCCAAGGATTTTATAGGAATAGAATTTTGCATCTTCTCCTACAGAAGAAGCAAGTGCTGTATTTGCTGCATCGGTATCCCAGTAGGAAGCAAAGGTACTGAATACGTTGCCTGCAGACAGTTTCTGCGTCCACTGATTTTTCTTGTTGACAACCCACTCTTTGTCCAGAAGGCCTTCGGTATACAGTTCATTGGCAAAGGACATCATCTCTTTGAAGTTTGGTGCTTTGGCAACATGTTCCAGATTGTCCCCATCCTGATAATATGTTTTCAGACCATACATTCCTTTTAATGTTCCATCGTAGTTTTTGGATTCTGCATCAAAGGTAATGGCAATACTCTCTTTTCCGTCAATGGTCGGATGAAGTTCTTTGAATTTCTTACAAATGTCAATATACTCTTCCTGTGTAAATGCTCATCGCTGTCTGCGCGGTCTTTTCCAACGATTTCGCACAGATAATCATAGCGCATCAGAACACCGGCTACCGGATCCGGATCTTCTCCGTACCAGTTATTCAGATAGTAATTTTTTCCATCGGTATAACGACTCTTGTTTAAGGTTTCCCCGTACATCTCTTTTACATCCGGGCCGTACTCATCGATCAGATCATTCAACGGAAGCAGTGCGCCTGCCTCAATGTAACGGTTTACAATATCATTTCCACGATCCATCAGGACGATATCCGGGTAATTCTGACCGGTCAGCATCAGGTTCAATTTTTCCAGCGGATCTCCGGTTGGATTTTCTACCTGAATTTTGACACCTGTTTTTTCCTCAATTGCTTTTGCAACTGGATCATCAAAGGTATTGCTTCCGGAGTTTTTGTCAAAGATAGAAATCGTAACTCCGTCTGTTGATACCTCGCCCGATGCAGATGATGCACTGCCGGATGCAGTACTTGATGATGTACTGCCATTTGATCCGCATCCTGCAAGCATTCCCGCTGCCATCAGGACACTCATCGCCATTGCGATACTTTTTTTGAACTTCATTTTCTTTTCCTCCTTCTATCATCAGCTCTTTACAGATCCGAGCATGATTCCTTTAACAAAATATTTCTGAATAAACGGATAAACCATGATAATCGGAATGGTCGCAATCATCGTAGCAGCCATTCGAATGCTGTCCGGCGTAATGGTCTGTGACGCCTGATTTGCCGCCTGGTTCGCTGATGAAGTCTGATACTGATTCAGAATTTCAACCAAAATGGACTGCATTGTTTTTAAAGACTGTGCATTCGTAAACAAATATGCATCGAACCAAGAATTCCAATGGGTAATTGCAACAAACAGTGCAATGGTCATAATAATCGGCTTGGACAATGGAATTACCATTTTAAAGAAAACTGTCAGATCGTTTGCTCCGTCAATTTTCGCCGATTCAAAAATCTCTGCCGGCATTCCCTCTATATAATTCTTTACCAGAATCATATTATAAACACTTACCAGGTTCGGGAAAATAAATACAATGAAATTATTCAGCATTCCAAGGCTCTTTAATACCATATAATACGGAACCATTCCGCCGCCAAAATACATGGTGAAGATAAAGAACAGGTTCAGCTGTTTCCGGAACAGCAGCTCTTTTCTGGAAAGCACATAGGCAAGTGCTGTCGTGACAAGGACCGCCAGCGGTGTACCAATTGCAGTACGAAGTACAGTGATCAGAATGCCATGCAAAAATGTGGCACGTCCCAGAATATCTTTATAACTTGCCAGACTCAGTTTTCTCGGCAGAAAGTAGAGCCCGCCGCGCAGTGCATCGGTTGCATCGTTAATGGATACCACAAAAATGTTCCAGAACGGATACACACAGATCACAGTAACTAACACCAGAAAAACCACTTTGAAAATATCAAGAAACCAGTCACTGGCACAACGTTTTCTTTTGATTTTAATTGCTTTTTCTCTCATTTTCCTTCCTCCTAAAACAGTGCCGTATTATCATCACTGAATTTCTTCGAAAGTGCATTTGCACTGATGACCAGAATGAAGGAGACTGCGGATTTAAAGAATCCTACTGCAGTACCGTAAGAATACATTCCGTTTTTCAGACCATAGCGGTATGCATACGTATCAAGTACATCAGAATAATTTAAAATAGCATCATTAGACATCAACAGCTGCTGCTCATATCCTGTATTCAGAACACCTCCGATTGCCAGAATCAGAAGAATCATAATGGTCGCTTTAATGCCGGAAGTGTGATATGCAGAATCTTCTGCATTCTCTCGCACCATCCACATCCGCTGCTTCATACATATCCTGCTGATGCCGGAGATTGCCGCCATATAGATAATCGCATTGTATCCAAGTACCTTCCACGCATTTGCGATCGCGATGATCCACCAGAAATATGGTCCTTTCTGGAAAAACAGAATCGACTCATCGGTTAATCCGAGGAATTTTAACAGATTGTTGATGACGCCGTCTGAAGAAAGGAATGTAAGGAAAATGTTTGCCGCAATAACCCAGGAAATAAAATAGGGAATATAAGATGCGGTCTGTACAAATTTCTTTGCCTTCTGGTTTCGAACTTCATTCAGGCAAAGCGCCAGAATGATTGGCAGCGGGAATGAGAATAACAGTGTCAGTAAGCTGGTTGCCAGTGTGTTTCTCATGATTTTTGTGAAATCTGTGGAAAAGAAATACTTGAACCAGTCAAGACCGACAAACTGCGAATTCACCATATCCGCAAAATAGCCGCTACCCTGCGGCGTGTAGTTGATGAAGGACATATACAGTCCTGTCATTGGTGCATAGCAGATCAGAATGACCCATACCAACGATGGAAGCAGCAGTAAAAACAGATATTTCTGTTTCCAGAACCGTTCCGCGAGGCTTTTTTGTGCTTTGCATGCACGTTTTCTTTTTTCATGCCTTCTCCTTCTTTCTTCTTTTTGTTCATCTTGTACACTCTTGCTGTCTATGTTTCCATTCTAATGGATAGTCTGTCCTGCAACAATCTCACTTTTTTATGATTTCTATCTCGATTTAACGGAGTTTATAATTCTCTTTTTTATTCTGTTGTTTTCTTACGATTTCTGTCAATATCTAACGAAACAGAAACCGGCTGACGGGCAAAATCACCTTTATCAGCCGGTTTCTGTTTCCTCTTCTATGCAAACAATACGAAGTTATTTCTGCTTTGTTTGATTTTTTATTCGTTTACTGGAATTCTGACAGAAACTGTCGTTCCATATCCTTCCTGCTTTCTATTCGGACACCATAATCCTCTCCATAAGCCAGACGAACCCTGTTTGCAACATTTCTCAGTCCATATCCTTCCTCTAAGCGCCGCAGAGAACTTCGCAGTTTAATCAGTTTTTCCGCCTCGATTCCACATCCATCATCTGTCACCTGGAATACCACATCCCTTTCTTCTTTTTGAATTCTGACCGCAATGTGGAGAACTTCTTCCTCTTTTCTCGCATGGTGAATGGCATTTTCAACCAGCGGCTGCAGAAGAAGTTTAATGGTTCGATATGTCAGTACTTCTCTTGCAATCTCATACTCCACCTGTACGCTGTCCCGAAAACGCATCTGCTGGATTTTCAGATAGCTCTGCAGCAGTTCCACTTCTTCCTGGATGGAAAGCACCTGTTTTCCCTTATTCAGGGAAATCCGGTAGAAGCTGGACAAATTTTTGACCGCCTGCATCGTCTGTTTTCCACCTTCCCGCATCGCCAGTGCTGAAATAACCGCAAGTGCATTGTAAAGAAAGTGCGGATTGATCTGTTCCTGCAGCAGATTCAGTTCGCTCGTCTGAATCCGGATTTTCTTTTCGTAATTTTCCCGAATTAGCTCCTGAATCTGATCACTGAGCTGATTAAACGCCAGCCCGATCTGTCCGATCTCATCTTCTCCCATATTTTCCAGACGGTAATCAAATTCTCCCTGTCCCATCCGTTTTGCTGCATACACCACTTTCTGCACCCGCATGGAAATCCATCTTGTGTAACAGATAATGCAGAGAAATACCATAGCCGCGCTGCAGAGGATCAGGAACAGCATCCTTCTTGAAACAGCTTTTGCGTCTTTTAAAACCGTCTCCTTATCCGAAATCACAAGAATTTTTGTTCCGAAAACTCCGCTCTGGATATTTCCGATTTTTGAAATGCCGTCACGCTCAAACTCAATCTGCGCTTTCTGCTCCAGATCCTCTTCCGGCATTCTGGTCCGGATCGGAAGGCCTGCCATTTCCGGTTCGGAAGCAGCCAGAATATATCCTTTTTGATCCACCAGATAAATTTCATCGGTGGAATTTATTGTTTCGAGGAGGGGCTGTATCTGCTGATTTTCAATCTGTAACGACAGTACGCCCTTCATCCCGCCCTGTGGATAAAAATTCATCAGACGATTCATATGAAATGCTTTTCCGTCTCCAGATGTCCCACAGAATACCGTTTCCCCTATCGCATCAAATGTCAGCACACATTCCCTCCGATCTAGATCCTGCATGGAATAAAAATAATAATTATCCTGCGGAAGCGTTTCATTGTTGCTGTAAAAACAGATTTTGTAAATTCCTGCATTCATCAGACAGATTTCGCTGAGCTTCTTATCAATATAGTAAAACATATCTTCATAAGAATCGTTGCTGTAATCCTGAAACAAATATCCGCTCAGCATCTGATCCACATACAGCACATCCAGAATTGTTTCGTAAGGCTCGACCATCGTAGAAAAATTTTTTTCAATTCGTTCTGCTTCCTGTTCTGCACTCTGATATGCTTCAGTAAGAAGCACATTCCTTGTTTTTCCATAACTGTACCAGGTAACACACAGCATTGGAATCAGTGCCAGTACCAGATAGCCGATCACCAGTTTAAACTGAAAACTCCGATTTTTATACCATTTTACGATATTCATTTGGTGTCACTCCAAATCTTTTCTGAAAAACAACGCCAAAGTAAGAAACATTTTCATATCCAACCGCCAGACTCACTTCCCGTACTTTATTTTTCTTATTCTTTAACAGTTCCGCCGCCCTCTGCAGACGCATTTCCGTATTGTATTCCAAAATCGTTTTTCCTGTTGCCTCTTTAAACAGGCTCCTCAGATAATTCGGAGACAAACCAACCTCCGCGGCCAGATTCTCGATATCTGCGCTTTCCGAGCAGTGCTCCTGAAGATATGTTTTTACCTGATAAACGGCATAGTAATTTGGATTTTGATTCTGTTCTTCAAAAAATGCCAACATCCGTTCCAGATACTGCTTCATCTTTTCCCGCATCTGATAACTGTTGTTTGCTTCAAAAATTTCATTTTCTCTCAAAATTTTTTCTGCTTCCATCCAGTTTTCCAGCAGTTCATCGCTCAAAACAAGACGGTTCCATAGATACATATAGAGATTGTAAACTTCTCCCGCAAATGTTTTCGGCGCAAGCCCTTTAGCTGTTGAAAATAATCTTTCATGGTCTGCAGCGTTTCCTGCTTTTTCCCGTTGCTGACCAGACGACAGATTTCTTCTCTCCGCTCCTTCTGTTCCCGGAAATGATATGCTTTTTCCTCTTCCGTTTCTTTTTCATCTGCACAGAAAAGTTCCGGTGGATCCATATGAAATGCCAGAACACAACAGTTCCGAAGTTTTTCCGCCTTTTCGTACAGGCAGTCAGCTGTCCATGCTCCACTGCACCATCCAACGGCTCTCGGTGCGTCTTCTTTCAAATCATTCCAGATCTGAAATGCCGTATCTTTCACCGACAGATACCCCGCCAGCAGCAGCATACTGATCCGTTCCGTTTTGCTGATGTAACGGATGCCCTTGTATTTTTCCTGAATTTGGCTACAGATGTTTTCTTCCGTTTTTCCATAAACCGCTATGATTCCAAACCTGCACTCTTCCAGTTCTTCTCCAAATACACCACGGAAATTTTTCCGTAAAAGCTCTGTTTCCTGTTTTTCCCGCAAAGCCATTTCCAGCAACTGCTTCGCCGCCGTTTTCCGCGACCAGTCTGCTATCTCTCTTTTCTCCAGTTCACTTCTCACTTTTTTCAGACATGCTTCTACTTCTTCAATCGTAAATGGCTTTAAAAGGTAATCCACGGCATTCACCTGAAAAGCGGAATGGATATAGGAAAAATCATCATATCCTGTCAGAAAAACAATTTTGCATGGATATCCCCGGCGTACGATCGTCTCTGCCAGTTCAATTCCACTCATTCCTGGCATCTGAATATCCGTAATCACAATATCTGCCATATTTTCTTCCAGGCACTCCAGTGCCCTTCTGCCATTGCGCGCGGTAAATACTCTGGAAATCCCGTTCTTTTTCCAGTCAATATAATCCCGCAATGTCTCCAGTTCAATTTCTTCATCTTCTACAAGAAGAACGCGATACATTTTCTCCCTCCTGTTTCCAGTTGCTCCTGCAGTTTTCTTCTCCTGCTGCTTTTCATTTCTGTCTTTTTACTGCAGAAGTTCAATCATATACGCCTCATACGGCTGTAACTTCCACACTTCTTTTGTGAGGCTTTCTGTATCATTATGAATCAGAACCGTTCCTTTTGTCAAATCATATCGGGCTTTCATCTCTGCCGCGGTATCCCGGAAATTGCAGAGCACAATCAGCTTTTTCTCTCCCAGATTTCTCTCATAAGCAAAAATATCCGGATTTTCTTCCTCAATCAGACGGAAATCCCCATAAACAAGAGTGTCATTTTTCCTACGCAGCGCAATTAGTTTTTGATAGAAATAGAAGAGGGAATCCGGATTTTTTCTGCTGTTTTCCACATTGATCTCCTCGTAATTCTGATTTTCCGCCATCCACGGTGTTCCCGCTGTAAATCCGGCGTGTTTTTCCGCATTCCACTGCATTGGCGTCCGCGCATGGTCCCGGCTGTTCCGTGCAAGATAGGTACGAATTTTTTCTTCCTCCCAGCCTTCTTTTTTACGGTCTTCGGCAAAATTTACAGACTCGATATCCTGATAGTCCTCGATCCGAAGCCCTGACACATTTGTCATACCGATTTCTTCCCCCTGGTAAATATAAGGAGTTCCTTTCATCCCATGGAGAAGGACAGCCAACATTTTTGCTGATTTTTCCCGATACGGTTCCCTGTCATTTCCAAAGCGCGATACGACACGCGGAAAATCATGGTTTCCCCAGAACAGGCTGTTCCATCCTTTTTCTTCCAGTCCCGTCTGCCATTTTTCAAAGAGCTGCTTCAGTTGCGGCAGCGTATACGGTTTCGGATCCCAGTTTCCACTTCGGATGCCGTCGATTCCCATCAGTTCAAACTGAAAAATCATACTGAGCTCCTGGCTTTCCGGATCAGAATACTGCTGTGCCATTTCTACCGTAGCACCTCCGGTTTCCCCCACTGTCAGGATCTGTTCTGATTTTCCATACGTATTCTGATTCATTTCCATTAAGTATGTATGAATCTGCTCCGAATGAGTATCATTTCCTCCATGTCCATCTTTTACAATATTGTCAATTGCATCCAGCCGGAAACCACGGATCCCTTTATCCATCCAGAACTGGATCATCCGGTACAGCTCTTTCCGAAGCGACGGATTTTTCCAGTTCAGATCCGGCTGCATTACACTGAAACTGTGATAATAATATTCCTGAACCTCCGGCACCCATTCCCAGGTGCTTCCTCCAAAGAATGCTCCGCCGCCTTCTGGCGGCTGCTCCTTCGTTCCTTCCTTCCAGATGTAAAAATCATGGTATTTACTGTTTCGATCCTTTCTGGCTTCCAGGAACCATGGGTGCAGATGGGAACTATGATTTAAAACAAGATCCATCATGACCACAATTTCCCGCTTTTCACAGGCTGCGATCAGTTCTTCCAGCTCTTCCATTGTGCCCGCTTCTTCCATTACTTTATAATAGTCACTGACATCATATCCATTGTCGTAATTAGGAGAATCGTTAAAAGGCGAAAGCAGATGGCTCCAACACCAAGCTCCTGCAGATAGTCCAGCTTCTGCAGAATCCCTCCAAAATCGCCGATGCCGTCTCCGTTGCTGTCACAGAAGCTTCTGGTGTAAATCTGATATACGGTTAAGCTATGCCACCACTCTCTTTTCATTTTCTGTCCTCTCTTTCTTTTTTCCTATAAGAGCAGTATAATGATATTATCTTATATTTTCTAACCTGATTTTCGTATTTAATGAAAGGATTTTGACTTTTATGAAAAAAGAACGTTCAAAAGAGCTCTTTTCTCCTGAATCTTGTTCCCCTGTTCTTTCTGGCGGAATCCGGGATTTTACCGTGCATGGAACCGAACCTGTTCCGCTCCATATCTATCATCAGGATTATGCGCATGGCGGGCTCTCTGTTCCTTTTCACTGGCATAAAGAATTAGAATGGATCTGGGTTGAAAAAGGTACTCTCACTCTGACACTGAAAACTGAAACCCGGACAATTTCCGAAGGTACTTTTCTTTTCATCAACAGTCACGAACTGCATCAGCTCTGCAGCATTGGAACTACCCCTTCGATTCACCATGCCCTTGTATTTCTTCCAGAAATTCTCTCATGTGCTATCTGGATTCCTGTGAAGCAGACTGGATTCGTCCGCTGCTCTCTCATCTTTGCCACATTGTCAAGTGATGAATTCAAGAAAACGGCAGCCGCAAAGAAAAATCTTTGTGGCTGCCGTTCTAATTGGCGGCTTGAAGCAAAAAAATCCCCGGTTGTACCAGGGAAATAAAAACTTTAGTATAGCCTAAAAGAGAAAGCTAGCGCCTTGAGGCGCGGCCAAGTAGAGTGGGCTTAAAGCCTGCGTCCCGAGCCACCCGTTTTACGGGTGGCAGCGACTCCTTGTCTGTTTATCTTATACTTGTCAATTTATATTATCCAATAATGTGAATTATAATATGACAGTACGGATGCATAT
>ENA-OQCN01000502-OQCN01000502.1-human-gut-metagenome-genome-assembly--contig:-NODE-502-length-20828-cov-3.215642_pt1 | contig 20828 bp, 34 predicted proteins | sample MGYA00242497_ERZ504576 | MGnify/ENA primary metagenome ERZ504576 (study PRJEB26092, sample SAMD00036296) | human gut metagenome | host: Homo sapiens | study: EMG produced TPA metagenomics assembly of... | reverse complement strand
AGGGGCGGCAAGCACCGCCAAGACCACGGCTGCCGCAGCCAAGAAAGCCGCAGAGAAAGCAGACAGGCCGCGTCCTTTGCCGCCCGGCACTGGAAAGGGGCGCTGATCGTCGGCGGCGTAGGCCTTATGCTCCTGCTGGTGATGGGCGGCTTGCAATCCTGCACCGCCATGTTTGGCAGCACCGGGACGGGCCTTGCCGCCACCTCCTATCTCTCCGAGGACAGCGATATGCTGGGAGCCGAAGCCGCCTATGGCGCGCTGGAAGCAGACTTGCAGCACGAACTTGACAACTACGAAAGCCTGCACCCCGGTTATGACGAATACCGTTTCGATCTGGACGAGATCAAGCATGACCCCTATGTGCTGACCTCCATCCTCTCCGCGCTGCATAACGGCGTGTTCACTTTGGGGGAGGTACAGGGCGATCTTGCTATGCTCTTTGAAAAACAGTACATCCTGACCCAGACCATCGAAACGGAAACCCGCTACCGCACCGAAACGAGGACGGACAGCGAGGGAAACACCTACACCGTGGAAGTACCCTACACTTACTACATCTGCAATGTGAAGCTGGAAAACTTTGACCTGTCCCACCTGCCCATCTACATTCTCACCGAGGAACAGATGGCTTTTATGCTGCCTATATGCAGACTTTGGGCAACCGGCCAGACCTGTTCCCCAACGGCAGCTATCCCCACGCCTCCACCCCGAAAGAGCCGACCTACTATGAAATCCCCCCGGAGGCGCTAAAGGACGAAGCCTTTGCCGCCATGATCGCCGAGGCGGAAAAGTATGTGGGCTATCCCTATGTGTGGGGCGGCAGCTCCCCAAGCACCAGCTTTGATTGTTCCGGCTTCATTAGCTGGGTTATCAATCATTCCGGCTGGAATGTGGGACGCCAGACGGCGCAGGGGCTTTACAACATCTGCACTCCCGTTTCCCCGGAGCAGGCCAAGCCCGGCGACCTTGTATTTTTCGTCGGCACTTATGACACTGCCGGGATGTCCCATGTGGGGCTGTATGTGGGAAATTCGGTCATGCTGCACTGCGGAGACCCCATTTCCTACACAAACCTCAATTCAAGCTACTGGCAGCAGCATTTTTATTGTTACGGGCGGTTGCCTTAAACGCCAGAAAGGAGTAAATCACTATGGCAATGAACAAATTGGAGCGCATTGAAAAGGATATTGAGAAAACCAAGGGCAAGATCGCGGAGCTGCAAAAGCAGCTTCGGGAGCTGGAAGCGGCCAAGACCGAACAGGAAAACTTGCAGATCGTCCAGCTTGTGCGCGGCCTCAACATGACCCCGCAGGAGTTCGCCGCCTTTGTGCGCGGCGGCGCGTTGCAGGCGGCCCCGGCCCCGATCCCGGACTTTGAACAGGAGGACAGCGCCCATGAAGAAATCTAAACTGTTCCGCACCTTGACGCTGGCTGTGGCCGCTGCGCTCTGCATGGCGACCACGACCGTTACCGCCTACGCCGGGGGCGCTGACCCTGACCCTGTGCCGCTGCCGGAAACCACCGAGGCCCCCGCAGAAGTGCCGGAGGAAACCGAAGAACCTACCACCGGCGGCATGGAGCCGGTGGGCGTACCCGTCACCCCGCAGGGCAACGCTACGCTGGTGGATGATTTTTTCGGGGATAAGCAGCTTATCACCGTCACCACCAAGGCCGGGAATTATTTTTATATCCTGATCGACCGGGCCAACGAGGACAAGGAAACGGCGGTGCATTTCCTCAACCAAGTGGACGACGCCGACCTGCAAGCCTTGTTGGAGGACGGGAAAAAAGAGCCGGAGGTCTGCAACTGTACGGCCAAGTGTCAAGCCGGGGCCGTCAATACGGCCTGCCCGGTCTGTAAAAACAACCTGACCGCCTGCAACGGGCCGGAGCCTAAACCCCAGCCGGAGGAAGAAAAGCCGCAGGAGGAAAAGCCAAGCGGCATGGGCGGCCTTGTGGTGTTCTTTGTGGTGGTGCTGCTGGGCGGCGGCGCAGCCCTCTACTTCCTGAAATTCAAAAAGGAAAAAGCCGACACCACAGGAAATGACGATCTGCCGAGTATGACTTTGGCGAGGACGAGGACGACGAGGACGACCCGGAGCCGGACGAGGATATGACAAGTGAAGATGGAAATAAGGAGGACGAAGTATGAGCTATCAGTTAGTAATTGCAGAGAAACCAAGCGTAGCCCGCAGCATTGCGGGCGTGATCGGCGCGGACAAGAAACAGGACGGCTACATGGAGGGGAACGGCTATCTGGTGAGCTGGTGTATCGGCACCTTGTTTCCCTTGCCGACGCTGGGACTTATGACGAGCGTTTCAAAAAATGGCGCTATGACGACCTGCCGATTCTGCCGCAGGAATGGCAGTACATCATTCCCGACGATAAGAAAAAGCAGTTTGACACCCTGCGTTCTTTGATGGAGCGCCCCGATGTTACCGGCCTTGTGTGTGCCACCGACGCCGGGCGCGAGGGGGAATTGATTTTCCGTTTCGTCTACCGGATGGCGGGCTGCAAGAAACCGTTTCAGCGCCTTTGGATTTCCAGCATGGAGGACGCGGCCATCAAAGACGGCTTTGCCCACCTGAAACCGGGAACCGATTATGATAACCTGTATCAGTCGGCCCTTTGCCGGGCGCAGGCGGATTGCTGGTGGGGATCAACGCGACAAGACTTTTCTCCATCCTCTACCATAAGACCCTGACCGTGGGCCGTGTCCAGACACCGACCCTCAAAATGCTGGTTGACCGGGAGGCCAAGATCAGCAGCTTTCAGAAAGAGAAATACCACATTGTTCAGATCGCGGCGGGCGGCATGGAGGCGGCCAGTGAACGCATGGGAAACGCAGACGACGCCAAGGCCCTGAAAGCCGCCTGTGAAACGGCGCAGGCCGTTTGTGTGTCGGTAACACGGGAGAAAAAGACGGAGCAGCCGCCCCGCCTCTATGACCTCACCACCTTGCAGCGGGAGGCAAACCGGCTGTTTGGATTTACCGCCAAGCAGACCCTTGACTATGCCCAACAGCTTTACGAAAAGAAGCTGCTGACCTATCCCCGCACCGACAGCAGTATTTGACCGATGATATGCTGCCAACGGCGGAAAGCCTTGTGTCCGGCCTGTGGCCGCTGCTTCCCTTTGCGGCGGGGCTTGACCTGTCCCCGCAGTTTGGCCGGGTGCTGAACAGCAAAAAGGTAAGCGACCACCACGCCATTGTCCCGACGATGGAATTTGTGCAGAAAGGCTTTGACGGGCTGGCCGAGGGGGAAAAGAAACTGCTGTCCCTTGTGTGCTGCAAGCTGCTGTGCGCCGTGGCCGCGCCCCATGTGTACGAGGCTGTCACCGCCACATTCACCTGTGCCGGGAAAACCTTTACCGCCAAGGGAAAGACCATCCTGACCCCCGGCTGGAAAGAGCTTGACCGCCGATTTAAGGCGTCGTTCAAAACAGACGCCGACGACACCGCCCCGGAGCTTGCGCGGGAACTGCTGGAGATCACCGAGGGACAGACCTTTGACAAGGTAACTGCCACAGTCACCGAGCATTTCACCGCACCGCCAAAATCCTACACAGAAGATACCCTCCTTTCCGCTATGGAGCGCGCCGGTGCGGACGATCTGCCGGAGGACGCCGAGCGCCAAGGTTTGGGAACCCCGGCCACCCGCGCTCCATCTTAGAAAAGCTGGTGCAGATGGGCTTTGTGGAGCGCAGGGGCAAACAGCTACTTCCCACCAAGGACGGCCACAACCTTGCCTGCGTGCTGCCGGAGGTGCTGACCTCTCCCCAGCTTACGGCACAGTGGGAAACAGAGCTGACGGCCATTGCCAAGGGGCAGGCCGACCCGGAGGGCTTCATGGCTGGCATTGCAGAAATGACAAGGGGCCTGATCGCAAACTACTCTCAGATCAGCGAGGACGCGCAGAAGTTGTTTCAAGCCGAGCGTGTGGTTATCGGCAAATGTCCGCGCTGCGGGGAAAGCGTCTACGAGGGCAAAAAGAACTACTACTGCGGAAACCGAAGCTGCCAGTTTGTCATGTGGAAGAATGACCGATTTTTTGAGGAACGGGGCAAGGCGTTCACCCCGAAAATCGCCGCCGCGCTCCTTAAAGACGGAAAGGCAAAGGTAAAGGGCCTGCGCTCCATGAAAACCGGCAAAACCTATGACGGGACGGTGCTTTTGGCCGATACCGGCGGCAAGTATGTAAACTACCGCGTGGAACAGAGGGGCAAGAACTAAAAACAGCAAGCATAGGGAGTGTAGCCACACTCCCGGCAAAATCCCTGACCCGGCGCACCTGCCGGGCCGGGGATTTTCTCTTTGGGGAAGCCCCAAACCCCTTGTATCAGATCACCGCCATAGAAAGGATGTGAACCCAAAATGTCTTACAGCTCCTACGACCACGACGATTTAGAACCGGCCAGCACTATGCGGATCGAGCGTCGGATTTACTTTGAAAGCGGCAAGGCCGATCTTTCCGAAATGGTAAAGCTGCCCCTTGCGGAGCTTCTTTCCCTGCGGGCGGAAAGCGCCGCCGCAGAACAGGAAGTGTTTGACCGCCTGAAAGAACAGGCCGCCGCATGGGAGGAACAGGCCGGAAGAACCCTGTTTCTGGACAAAGCCCTTGAATATGCCCGGACGCTTCCCGTCACCCACACCGCAAACCAGTGGGAGGCCCCGGACGAATACCGCCATATCCGCAGCAACATGGTTTACCAGATGGATTACTCCATTTCCGAGAACACCCGGTATGACAGCGCCGCCCAAAAATCCGTCCCCTACTCGTGGACGCTCCGCTGGGGTCTTTATACCAACGCACCCCACGGAAACCCGATGGAAAAGATCGCCGGACAGGAACGGAAAGTCTTTTCCAGCCGGGAAGAACTGGACAAGTACCTGAATGGCCGGATCAAAGCCCACGACCATTACTTTACCGAAATTTCCCCGGCCATCCCCAAGGAATACGCCGACTGTTTTAAGGTCAATGGCTGCCTGCTCCCCGGCTATACCATCGAGGGGGAGGAACCGGCAAAAGCCGCAGCACTTCCCACACAGGAGGAAGCCGCACAGCCGCAACAGACCACAGCCACCCCGGAAAGGAGGGAACCCGTGAACGAAGTATTTTCCATTTTTCTTGATAACCGCGCCGAGGCGCAGACCGGCGGGCCGCATGGGTACTGGCTTTCCCTGCCGACTTCCGCCGAACAGGTACAGGAAACCTTAAAGGAAATCCATATCACCGCCGACAACCAGCAGGACTTGTTCATTGGCGACTTTTCCGCCCCGGAGGGAAAACTGCTGGAACTGCCGGAGGACTTAATCAAGACAGCCAGCGTGGACGAACTGAACTTCCTTGCTGCCCAGCTTCAAAAGCTGACGCCGTGGAGCTTGCGGAGCTGAACGCCGTCATGCAGTCCCCGGCGAAAATGCAGACCATCGGGCAGCTTTTGGACTACGCTGAAAACACCGATTGTTTTGTCTTAATCAACGCCAAGGACAACCGCAGTCTGGGGGAATATTATCTGAATGATTCCGGGCTGTTTGTCGTTCCCGACCCGTGGAAACCGGCCATTGACACCGACCGGCTGGGAAGTTTTATCGCCAACGAGGAACAGGGAACCTTTACCGATTACGGCTATATCCTGCGAACCAGCGACGAATGGCAGCGCGTCCATGAGGGCCAGCCGGTGCCGGAGGAATACCGGGTGATGGCCTATCCTGCGCCGGAAATTCTGCGGGAGGAAAGCAAGGTGCAGCCGGAGGCGGCAACCCCCGCAAAGGCCCCGCAGCCTGTCACCCCCATTCTCTTAAACGGCCAGAACAGCGCCGAGCGCATGAAAGAGATCACCGACCGGCTGGAAACCGGCATACAGGAGCTTTTCGAGAGTGAACGCTACAAAGCCTATCTCACCACCATGTCCAAGTTCCACAGTTACAGCTTCAACAATACCCTCTTGATCGCCATGCAGGGCGGACAGCTTGTGGCAGGCTACAACAAGTGGCGGGACGATTTTCACCGCAATGTGAAGAAAGGCGAAAAGGCCATCAAGATACTGGCCCCGGCCCCGTTCAAGGCAAAAAAGGAAGTGCAAAAGCTGGACGCACAGGGCAGGCCGGTGATGGGAAAAGACGGAAAGCCTGTTACCGAAGTACAGGAAATACAGGTTCCGGCCTTTAAGATCGTTTCCGTCTTTGATGTGAGCCAGACCGAGGGAGAACCGCTGCCTCTATCGGCGTGGAAGAACTGACCGGAGCGTGGAACGCTACGGGGAATTCTTTAAGGCGCTGGAACAGACCTCCCCGGTTCCCATTGGTTTTGAGGACATTCCGAGCGGTTCCCACGGCTACTACCACCTGACGGAAAAGCGGATCGCCATTCAGGAGGGCATGAGCGAATTACAGACCCTAAAGACGGCTATCCACGAGATCGCCCATTCCAAGCTCCACGCCATCGACCCGGAAGCCCCGGCCATTGAGCAGGCCGACCGTCCCGACAGCCGCACCCGCGAAGTGCAGGCCGAAAGCGTGGCCTATGCCGTCTGCAGCACTACGGGCTGGACACCTCCGATTATCCTTTGCTATGTGGCCGGTTGGAGTTCCGGCAAGGACTTGAAAGAGCTGAAAGCCTCCCTTGAAACCATCCGGGCCACCGCCCATGAACTGATTACCACCATTGACGGCCACCTTGCCCAGCTTCAGAAAGAACGGCAGGCCCAGCAGGAGCAGCCGCAGGCCGCACCGCTGGAACAGGCCGCCGAGCAGCCAGACCCGGACAGCGTATTTCCAAGCTGCCCCCGGAGCAACAGCAGGAAATGACCGCCAGCGTAAAAGCCATGCTGCAAACCCTCATTGACGCGGATTTGAAATCCACCGGCGAAGTGTCGCAGGGAACCAAGGAGGCGGCGCAGGCGCAGGGCTTTACCATTGCCGGGGATGGAACGCTGGAACAGGCCAAAGCCCCGCAGGAGGCCGCCTACCGTCTGGAAAGCGGCGAATATCTGTATATCCAGACATCAGAAACCGGCTACGATTACACGCTGTACGGTCCCGACTACAAAGAACTGGACGGAGGCCAGCTTGACAATCCCGACCTGTCCCTTGCGGAAGCCGGAAAAGAAATCCTTGCCATCCATGAGCGACCGGCTGGGACAATAGAACCCCTGACCGGCGACGGGCTGGATGATTTTCTGGAAGCAACCGAACAGGCCAACGCCATTCCCCAGCCGCAGGCGTGGAATGGGATCGACGGCCTTTTGAATGGAAAGCCGTTCATGCCGGAGGCGTCCCCGGCTGACCGGGCTGCCGCTCTGATTGAACTGGCAGAGAAAAACGCCCCGCGTTTGGGCAGCGAGGAACGGCAGTTGATCGTGGCCTATGCCGAGGCCGTGGGCGATAACGACAAGGTAATCGGGCTTATCAACGCCTGTGTGAACAGGGCTATGAGCTGCAAAAGGGCCAGATGGATTCCTTTGTGAAAAGCGAGATCGAAAGTGAGATTGCCGTTGCAAACGCCAAGCGGCAGATCGCCCAGAATCCGGCAGCGGAGCCAGTTGTCACGATCCTTTGGAGTGAAAGCCCCCATCTGAAAGACGGCCAGCAAATGCCGCTGCATGAAGCCGAGGCCGTTTTTAAGGAGCTGGACAGCGCCAGACGCCATGAACGGGAGCAGCCGGGCTATACGGGCCATTGGTACGACAAGACCAAGTTCCGCATTGATTTTACCATGCAGGGCCAGCCGGACAGCTACGAGGGACGGCAGGACTTTGGCGACGGGGACGGTTCCCTGATCCAGCATATCCGGGGCTATCACGAATACTACGCACAGGATGAAAGCTGGAAAAACCATGTGCTGCACCATGAGGGGCCGGAGGCATGGGAGGCGGACAAGGCCCAGCGGGATATGCTGCTGCATGAGTTCGTCCCATATATGGAGCTGCATTGCAATCTGGCCACTATGGAGCAGGAGGCCCGGCGTCCCCTGCGATCCGGGGAAACCCTGACGCCGGAACAGACCGCTTATTTCAACGCGGTTTGGACTATGTAAAAGAGTGCCGCCCGCTTCTCAATCAGGCCAGTACCACTTGCCGGAGCCGCCGCAGCTTGCCGACTTCGACCAGAGCTTGCAGGACTACAAAAAACAGATCGAGGCAGAGCTGGAACAGGAGGCCGCCACTGCCGGGCTGACGGTGGAGGAATATGTTGCCTCTGACTATGAGCCCCGGCGCAGCCCAACTTTCCATCTACCAAGTGCCGCCCGGCCCGGAGGGCGCGACTTCCGCTATCGTTCCTATGAGGAATTGCAGGCGGATGGCTTTCGGTGGACAGGAAGAATTACCAGCTTATCTACTCCGCGCCGCTGGACAAGGACATCACACTGGACGAGATTTACCGCCGCTTCAACATGGAACATCCCGCCGATTACAAGGGACATTCCCTCTCGATGGGGGATATTGTGGTGTTCCGGCAGGATGGAAAACAGACCGCCTACTATGTGGACGAGGGGGCCGACTACCGGCAGGTGCCGGAGTTTTTCGCCCAGCCGGAAAAGCAGCTCACGCCGGACGAGTGCATGACCGGCGAACAAATCCAGACGCCGAGAGGCCGTTTCTATCTGACCGACAGGAGCCGGGAACAGATGGAGGCCGCCGGGTATGGATTCCACCACCAGTCGGAGGACGGCAGGTATCTTATTATGGCAAACGGCACAAGAGCCTTTGCATCCCCGCCCAGCCAGAAAGCCATATCAAGACGGCGGAAATGTCCACCGAGCAGAACTACAACATGATCGACGGCATGATGAACAACGCCCCGTCTATGGAGGAACTGGAAGCAAGGGCAAAAGCCGGGGAACAGATTTCCCTTTTGGATGTGGCCGAGGCAACCAAGGCGGAGGCCAAAAAGCCCAAGCAGACCCAAAAGACAACGCAGAAACAAAAGAAGCCGTCCATCCGGGCGCAGCTTGCCGCCGCCAAGGAGGAGCAGAAAAAGAAGCCCCCGGCGCGGGAAAAATCAAAAGAAATGGAGGTATGAGGAATGTATTTCACCGTGGAAGAAGAAAACCTGATCTGTCTGTACCACAACGCCGACCGCCGCAGGACGGCGGCAAATCTCCGGGCAGCTTTGCCGGACATGGACAAGGAAATGGCAGCGCTGGCCTGCCAGACCGCCGATAAGTTGGACACCATGAGTGACGCCGACTTTGCGGCGCAGCGGTTCCACTTCACAGACGAATAAGCAAAACGCCGGGCGCGGAGGTGTCAAAGCCTCTGCGTCCGGCGCTTCTTTTTTGTCCATTTTTCCGCATTTAGAACCCCGTTTTGAGGGGAACAGGATAACTTTATCCACCTGCCTGCCGACCATGCGGAAAAACCCTTGATTTCCGTGGACTTTTATCGCCCTAAATGCGTAGACTTGACTTTTGGGGACTTCTTAACTATAATAATACTCAAGCAGGGGGACTGCCTTGTAGTTGAGAAGGTTAAAACCTGACCCTTTGAACCTGTTGGCTAATACCAACGCAGGGAGCTGAAGAATACAGATTCGTATTTTTTGGACATTCTCTGTTTTGGGAATGTCCTTTTTTAATTGAATAAGATATGATATGTGTTTGCGAGGGAACTGAACAAAGTTGAAAAAGGTAAGACCTGACCTCTGGACCTGTCGGCTAATACCGGCGTAGGGAAGCAATTTCTTACGCTCGTATTGCGTCTGAAAGAGCTTCTAATTGTTTTAGAGGCTCTATTTTTTATCTTAGGAGGATCAAACATGGCATTTATGAAAGACATCTTAACCCACAACATCCCCATTTGAAGAATGTGCAGCTACCCCATTTGTGCAGGAAGTGCAAACTGGAAAGCTACCTCTTGAAAAATTCAAGAGATATATGATTCAGGATAGTATCTATCTGAAAAACTATGCCCGCATATACGGAAAGGCAATTTTTCATGCTGCTACATTAAGAGAAATTCAGCTTTACTACTCCATGCTGAACTTTGTAAATGATACGGAATCGGAAGTGCGGCTGGATTATCTAAAGCAATTTTGCATAACAGATGATGATATTGAACTGATCGCCCCTTTGCCTGAAAATCAAAATTACATTGATTTCATGTTTGAGATTGCGTCACATGGAAAGAATGAAGAAATTTTAATGGCGGTTCTTCCTGTATGCTAAGTTACAGCTATATATTCCGCAAATTGGCGGCTGTTCCTACAAGCAGACAGTCAAGATATTGGGACTTTATCAAAGATTATGCGGATGAACAATATGCAGAAAGCTGCAAAGAATGGTCTGCTTTTGCAGAGCATAAATGTGCCGGGTTATCAGTAGCAAATAAAAAGTATCTGGCTGATATTTTTGAAAAAGCAAGTTTGTTAGAGCTTGCTTTTTGGAAGATGGCCTATCGGAACGAGAGAATGGAGGAAAATGCAAAATGAAAAAAGTATTGTCCATTGCCGGATCAGATTGCAGCGGAGGTGCAGGTATTCAGCTGATTTGAAAACTTTTTCTGCTCACGGTGTATTTGGAATGAGTGTTATTGTTTCTGTTGTTGCAGAGAACACCAGCCGTGTTATCGACATCCAAGATATTACCCCGGATATGATTGAAAAACAGATTGACGCCGTATTTGAAGATATTGAAGTGGACGCAGTAAAAATCGGTATGCTTTCTACACCAGAATGTATGAAAGCGGTGGCAAAGAAACTATTACAATATAAGCCCCAAAATGTCGTAATCGACCCGGTTATGTATGCCAAAAATGGCTGCCCATTGATGAATCCTACGGCGGTTTCCACCTTGATAGACACAGTAATTCCACTGGCCGATGTACTTACTCCGAATATTCCAGAGGCAGAGAAAATAGCGGATATGCAGATTTCCACAGTTTCAGATATGGAGGCTGCCGCAAGAAAAATATATGCCATGGGTTGTAAGGCGATTGTTGTCAAGGGTGGACATCATATAGGAAATGCTGTTGATGTCCTATTTGATGGAGAAAATTTCTACCATTTTGAAACATCCCGCATTGATACGAAAAATACTCATGGGACAGGCTGTACCTTTTCTTCTGCAATCGCTTCCCAGCTTGCAAAGGGAAAAGTGTTCCGCTTGCAGTCGAATCTGCAAAGGCTTATGTCACAATGGCAATCGAACACTCTCTTGCGATTGGAAAAGGCTGTGGCCCGACGCACCATTTCTACGAATTGTATCAGCATGGTTTATCTAAAGAATAGGCAGGTGCAAAATGAACTTTGATTATACACTTTATCTTGTTACTGATCGTCAACTAATGAGCTGCGATAGCCTGACAGAAGCGGTAGAACAGGCAATTTTAGGAGGCTGCACAATGATACAACTCCGAGAAAAAGAATTGTCCTCATTAGAATTTTACAATCAGGCTGTTGCCGTGAAACAGGTTACGGATAAATACCATATTCCCCTTATCATAAACGACCGGATAGATATTGCAATGGCTGTGCAGGCTACGGGGGTACATATTGGACAGCATGATTTACCTGCGGCTGCCGTCCGCAAAGTAATTGGGGAAAATATGCTGTTGGGAGTATCTGCATCTTCCATTGCAGAAGCAATACAGGCACAACAGATGGTGCAGATTATTTGGGAGTTGGCGCAATGTTCCCTACTGGAACTAAAACCGACGCTGATTCTGTATCAATGGAAGAATTACAGAAAATCCGCGCAGCCGTTTCTTTGCCGATAGTTGTTATTGGCGGTATCAATAAGGGAAATGCAGGGCGTTTCAAGCCCATGGGAATTGACGGGCTGGCTGTTGTATCTGCATCATAGCGCAGTCTGATATAAAAGCTGCTGCTGCGGAACTGAAAGATTTATTTTGCGGAAAGGAAAAGAAACATGGATTTTAATGCGGCAATCTTTGATTTAGATGGAACAATTCTGGATTCAATGGATGTATGGGAGCATATAGATATTCAGTTTTTGAAAAAGAGAAATCTTCCCGTCCCGGAAAATTATGTAACTGAAATATGTGCAAGGAGTTTTGAGGAAGCCGCACAATATACCATTGATCTTTTTGGATTGCAGGAAACGGTAGAGGGAATTATTGAGGAATGGAATAATATGGCGGTCGAGGAATACAGTAACCATGTCGGTCTGCTGCCCCATGCCCTTGATTATCTTCTGCGCTTAAAAGAACATGGAATAAAACTTGCAGTTGCTACGGGGTTGCCGGAAAAGCTCTATATTCCATGCTTAAAGAACAATTCTATTTTAGAATTATTTGACGCTCTATGTTCAACAGATGAGGTTCAGCGGGGAAAAGAATATTCGGATGTCTTTGAATTGGCCGCAAGAAAATTAGGGGTTGCACCTGAACACTGTATTGTGTTTGATGATGTGCTTCCAGCAATTAAAAGCGCAAAGGCAGCCCGTATGTTAGCAGGTGGGATTTATGATAAGTATTCCGCAGATCAGCGTACAGAAATAGAAAGGATTGCGGATATTTACTTACTTGATTTTCGGCAAGCACCGATCCCACACAAAGAGGTATGAAAATGGAAAAATGGGATTTATATAATGCAAAACGGGAAAAGTCTGGAATAACAATGTGCCGTGGAGAAATCATACCCAAAGGCTGTATCATTTATCTGTGAGTGTATGGATCGTCAACCAGCAGGGGCAGTATCTTTTATCACAGCGGCATCCGAAAAAGCAATACCCTCTTTATTGGGAATGTACGGGTGGTTCTGTATTTTCCGGGGAAACCAGCTTGCAAGGAGCAATCCGAGAGGTAAAAGAAGAATTAGGAATACTGCTTACTCCCGGAAGTGAAAAATTGATTTATCAGACCAGACGGGAAAATGTGCAGGATTTTTACGATGTTTGGCTGTTTCATAGGGATATAAAGATTGAAGAAATGCGTTTACAGGAAACAGAAGTTGTAGATGTTCAATGGGTAAGTTCAGATAAGTTATTTGAGATGTTTCGCCTGAAACAACTGCATCCCCTGATTACCTATGTAGATCAGTTAATAGGCTGAAAAAACGCCGGGCGCGGAGGTGTCAAAGCCTCTGCGCCCGGCGCTTCTTTTTTGTCCATTTTCCCGCATTTAGAACCCCGTTTTAAGGGGAACAGGATAACTTTATCCACCTGCCTGCCGACCATGCGGAAAAACCCTTGATTTCCGTGGACTTTTACCGCCTTAAATGCGTAGACAGGAGGTATCTTTTCCGCTGGCGTTCCGCCTCTTTCTTCCGGCGCACCTGCACCGCACAATCCGGCAGTATTTAGCCGGTTGGAGTTGGGAGTAAACGCCGCCCCGCAGACGGCGCAGCGTTTGATTTCGTCCCGGCCTTTGGTGATCTCGGCGCACAGGCCGCGTCCAGCGGCAGGACGGCTACCTTGAACCACCGGCACAGCAGCGAATAGGAAATACTCTGCACACAGACACATTCCTCCCCATCGTCCAGCAGGAGGCAGTTTCCGTTACAGTAGTTGCAGCACTCATGGGTGAGCCTGCGTGCCTTGCGGTATTGGGGGTAACTCATTCTCGGTATGTTCATCGTTCCTGCGTATGCTCCTTTCCCGGCGCTGTCCGCAAAATGCTGTCTATATTCTGTTTGACAATGCCGTATTCTTTCAATTTCTGTTTTGCTTCGCTGTACTGTGCGGACAGCCGTTCCCGTTCTGCGTCCAGCTTTTTATACTCGGTTTTGAGGGCGTACAGGTTGGGGAGCTTTGTGACCCCGGCCTCTTTGAGCGTCTTTGCCGCCGCCTCATACAAGATCAGTTGGCTTTCATGCTGCCGCCGGAACGCGGCCTTGTCTTTGGCGTTTCGCAGTTCCAGCGCCACAGGCCGGAGCTGCTTGTAGGCGGAGAGGTTTTTTATCAGCAGCGCATATCCCCAAGGCGGCGTTCCGCGTCTTTCAGGGCGGAGGCCGCCGCGTCGTTTGCCGCGCTGATCTCGGCCAGCCTGCTTTCCAAGCCCTCGTAGCTGTCAATCTGGTGTTCTGTGATGAAGTTTAAGGAATTGGCGGCCTGCTTCAAGTTGTGCAGCTTCGCCCACCGCGCATAGCCCGCCGACTGCTGGGCCTTGATACTGTCCTCCAAGGCAATCCGCAGGGAGATTTCCCCGGCGCTTCTTCTGCGCGACCCCCGGTCAATGGCAATGCCCTTGATCCGCTGGGTGATCCGTTCCTCGGTGTAATCCTCCCCCAAGGTCTTGCAGCGGGTGAAGCGTTCCTGTCCGGGAGCGCGGAATGAAATAAACTTGCCCTGTTTGACTTCATAGCCCTGCGCCTCCATGAGCCGCAGAAAACTATCAAAGTCTTTGGCCTGCGGGATGGCCGCGTCAATGGCAAGTTTCAGTTTTGCTTTCCAGCTCTTGCCCTTTTTCTGTGCGTCCCACTCGGCATAGGTTTTGCCCTTGTCTTTGCCGGGCTTTACCACAGACAGGCCGTGTTCCTTGCACAGCCGGTCGCTGGTTCGCCGGATAAAGGCGTAGCTTTGGCGGTTGGAAATGTACTTGCGCTGGTTCGCCATATCCACGGCGCAGAAAATGATGTGGTTATGCAGATGGCCCTTGTCGATGTGGGTGGTAATCACATAGGGGTATTTGCCTTGCAACACTTCATCGGCAAGCTGCCGCCCGATCTCATGGGCCTGCTCCGCCGTGGTTTCCCCCGGTTCAAAGGCTTGTATCAGGTGGTGGGCCAGATTGTTGCCCTTTTGGTACGCCTGATCTAACAGCATTTGAAATTCAATATCCGCTGTTTCATAGGAACAGCCATAGGAAGAAACGAACAGCTTTTCATCGGTCTTGTCCGGGTTCTCGATGTAGTCCAGCGCCTTTTTCAGCGTTGATTGATAGGATGGATCTTTGTAACTGCCATATCTGTGCCAGCGCCCCCTTGATGTCCTCCAAGTCCTGCGCGTACACAGTCCCGGTACTGTTGATACGCCTTGCAATCTGGTTGATGTTGACGCCGATTTTTTGCAGCTCTGCGGTCTGCGCCCGGACGGGGCCGGTGTCGATATGGACGATATAGCCGTCAATCAGCATTTTCCGGGCGTAGGCAGAAAAGTTCTTTGTGCCAAGCTGGGCCATCTTCTGTTGGATCAGCGCCCGTTCCTCCGGCGTCACCGGGACGCGCAGCACAAACTTCCGTTTTCGGTTTGCCACTTTCTCACCTCCATTCATTCAGGGGTTTGGGGACTTCCCCAAGATACAAACGGGAAGCCGTTTGCCGGGAGTGTGGCTACACTCCCTATGCTTGCTGTCTTTGTTCTTCTTCCCCTAAAAAGCGTTCTGACCCCAAAGAAATACCCGCAAAATCCCGGTTTTTCCGAAAAACGCATAAAAAAAGAGAGGGCGCAGCTTGCGTCCTCCCAAAAACAAAACAGAGGGTTGTCATGCACCCTCCGTTTCGTCATTCTTCTGTTGAATTTGAATGGCCCCGTCAATCGCGCCCTCGATGATCGGCAGAAATTCTTCCGGGCAGAGTTTCAGCTTGTGGCTGACCCGCTGCCGCTGTGCGCTTTCCTCCCGCATGATCTCCGGGTTAAAATACCGTTCCACGGGAAGCCCGCAGATTTTAATAAGCTGTATGATAACCGGCAGGCTGGGAATCGTGCCGTCATTTTCGATGTTGGCAAGATAGCGCCAGTCGATATTGACCTGTTCCGCCAGCGTCTTACGCGATAACTGCTTGACTTTCCGCGCCTCTTTTACATCTGCGCCGAAAGTTTCAAAGCCGGGACAATCTTTGATATTTGCCATATAGCACCACCCATTTACATTGTATATTTCATATTTTCTCAATGGAATGTTGCTATATGCAGTAAGATTAAACTTTATAATTCATATCCCGAAACATAGGCAGAGGAAATTATTGCCACCCCCCTTTTTGAAATATTGACAAGATACGCCTCTCGTGTTATACTGTTATACAAAACAGCATAACAGTTAAAACACACGGAGGATGCAGCAATGAAACTGATTATTTCAAATGTATCTGGCATCCCCATATACGAGCAGATTAAACAGCAGATCAAGGCGGCTATTTTATCTGGCGAGCTTCAAGCCGAAGAAACTTTGCCCTCCCTTAGAACACTTGCCAAAGACTTAAAGATCAGCGTCTTAACAGTGACAAAGGCATACACAGAATTAGAGCAAGAGGGCTTTGTTAAAAATGTGCAGGGGCGTGGATGTTTCGTAATGGGGTCTGGTTCAGAACTGATTAAGGAGCAGCTTATTTGCAAAGTAGAAAACAATCTCACCGAAGCAATAAAAGCTGCAAGAATGGCAAATCTATCCACAGAGGAATTACATCGCCTTTTGGACATTTTAACGGAGGTAAAAACAGATGACTAATTATTTAGAGGTAACGAATCTTTCAAAATCTTTTGATTCTTTTCAGCTTCACAATATCAGCTTTACTTTGCCAAAGGGATATATTATGGGCTTGATTGGCCCGAATGGTTCTGGCAAAACAACGACAATCAAACTGATTTTGAATATGCTCAAGCGCACCGGCGCACAGTCAAAGTGATGGGGCTGGATAATATCACAGAAGAACAAAAAGTAAAATCAGAGCTGGGCGTTGTTTTCGATACAAATTATTTCAGTGATGATTGGAAAGTGTCGCAGGTTGAAAAATCCATTTCGGTATTTTATCCAAATTGGGACAGCCAGAAATTTGCGGATATGTTACGGAAATTTCACATTGCACCAACCAAAAAGGTAAAAGAACTTTCCAAAGGTATGCAGATGAAGTTAATGCTTGCCTGTGCGTTTTCATACGACGCCAAACTGCTGATCCTCGACGAGCCGACCAGTGGACTTGATCCGGTTTCCAGAGATGAACTTTTGAAAATTCTTTCAGAGTATATTGAAGATGGCGAGCATAGTGTTTTGTTCTCCACCCATATCACAGGTGATTTGGAGCGTGCAGCCGATTATATTACCTACATCAGTTATGGCGAGCTGTACTTTACTGGCAGCAAAGATGATTTTGTAGATATGTTCCGCATTGTAAAAGGTGGAATTGAGGAACTGTCCGATGATCTGAAAAATAAGGCGGCTGGTATTCGTACATTCCCTACGGGATTTGAGGCACTGATGAAAACCGAAGATATTAGCGGTTTCCCTAACCTGACCATTGAGCCTGCCACCATTGATGAAATTGTAGTGTTTACAAGCAAGAAAGGTGACGATTATGAGTAATATTTTGAAATCCACAAAATTAGATATTGCATTGGTAAAACCATATTTTAAGACAATTTGTTTCACCCTGCTTCTGCCGATTGTGTTTGCCGCAATCAATCGTTCTTTACTGACAGGGGTATCATTTGCTATGTGCTTTATTGCCATGACGACGGGATATACCTTTTCCATCACAGAAAAAAACAGTATGGATCGTCTGTTTGGTATTTTACCTGTTCGTAAAAGTGAGCTTGTGATCGGACGCTATGTTTTCGTCCTTGCAATGGGGCTTCTTTCCTTGATTATTTCTTTGATTGCACAGCCGCTTGTCTTGAACGTGCTGGGTGAAACAGTTGGCATATTTGATATTGTAACTGCCGCTATTGCAGGAGTATTCTTATTTGCACTCTATACCGTGTTCCAGATTCCGGGATATTACAAGTACGGCTCAATCAAAGGACGAGTATTTATGTATATTCCAGTGGCCGGTTTTTTGGTGACTTTACTTCTTCTCTCGAAAATGCCAGCTATCGGGAACTCAATTATTTCAAGCGTTGAATCTTCTCCGATACTTCCTGTTTTGATTGTGTTTTTTTCTATTGTCGCGATGTATGCGGTTTCTATCATCTTGTCCATTCGGATTATGAAGAAGAAAGAAATGTGAGGTGATTGTATGGATTTCACAATTTTGGCAGTTGTGCTTTTGATTGGTGTTGGCGTTCCTATCCGTAATAAACTCATACGGAAATATCGGGATAAGAAGCAAGATGAAAAGAAAAATATGCCAGAGTAATTTATAAATAGCAGCACCGGAGAGTGGAGTTAGTATTTCCTTTCCGGTGCTGATTTTACATTTAGGACAATTCTGAAACATTTTTTATACTGGAGGTAGCAAGTCGTTATATCATAAAGCTTGGAGTTCTGTTATGTTTTGGATCGTTATTGACTTCTATTACGGTTAGTGATATATTTATTACAGTAACCGTAATAAGGAGGCAGGTGTTATGCGGGACAATGCGAAAGGTGGTGCGCTCACAGAGGTGACATTCTTTATTTTGCTCTCCCTTTATACCCCGAAACATGGATATGCTGTCATGCAATTTATTGAAGATAGTACAAAAGGGCGGCTCACGCTGGGGGCAGGTACTTTATATGGTGCGTTGAACTCGTTGCAGGAAAAAGGCTGGATTGCGCCTTTTGGAGATAGTGCGGGACGAAAAAAAGAATATCTCATTACAACACAAGGAAAAGAAATTGCAGAAAAGGAACTGATAAGGCTCAATGAACTTGTAGGAGTGGCCAATGGAATTATTGGAGGTGCAGTATGAGCAAAAAGTGTTATCGTTTCTTTGGCGGTTTGTTGACTGCCCAGGAACATTGGCTGAATAAAATGTCTGAAAAGGGCTATCGTCTGATTCGGGCGGAAAAAATGTTGTATGAATTTGAGGCGTGTAAACCGGATCAGGTAAAATACTGCGTGGAGTTTATCGCGCAAAAATCGAAAGCCAACGCGTCCGATTATCATGAGTTTTTAGAGGGGATGGGTTACAAAGTATTTTATAAAAACATCAACTTGAACTACTCTGTTGGTAAAGTACGCCTACGGCCATGGGCTGAAAAAGGCGGACGCATAGCAACAAATGCCACCACCTTTAATCGGGAACTGTTGATCGTAGAAAAAGATAATGACGGTAAGCCGTTTGAACTTCATACTTCTTATGAGGACAAGGAAAACTATTACAGAAATCTGCGTAATCCGTGGTTGCTGATACTGCTCATGTTTGCAATATTTGCGGTTGTAAATCGCTCGGTAGTTTTTGGTGTGCTTGCCCTGGTTTCTCTGATTCCTGTTCTCGTATATCAAACCCAGGTGATGCAGAACAAACGCGAAGGTAAGACAAAAGAATGGTGAGGTATTTATATCATGAATGAACGAGAAAAAACGATCCGATTATGGTTTGATATGTGGCTCAATCAGCAGGATATGGGCATTGATGATATTTTTACAGAAGATGTGATCTATACAGAAAGCTGGAGTCCCCAGTATAACAACCGAAAAACAGTAAAGCATTGGTTTCAGGAATGGAATACCCGTGGCAAGGTAGTTATTTGGGAAATCAAGCAATTTTTTCATAAGGGAGATCAAACGATTGTAGAGTGGTATTTCAAAAATGAAATGAACAATGGAAGTATAGAGGAATTTGACGGCATTTCTTTGGTTGAATGGACAGAGGACAATAAAATAAAGGCATTAAAAGAATTTGGGTGTAATCGCAATACCTATAATCCATACAAGGAAGGCGATACCCCTCAATTCAAAGCAGAAAAAGCGAATTGGTTTTGAATTGAGTGCTTATGGAGGTAAAAACATGATGTATCGGACAGAATTAGTAGAAGGAATTACCGTGGAAAATGTAATAGAGAAAATCAATGCAAAAATAGAAGAAATGGAAAAGGAAAGCTATCGACTTGTTACGATGTCTTTTTGGGGAACCGAAAGAGCTGTACTGGTTTTCAAAAAAGGGTTAAAGGGTAGTTTGCTTTAACATATATACTTGACTTATTCGAATGTCAATGGGAGAATGAGCAACTGCATATCGTATTTTTTTACGGAGGCTGATATGAAAGAAAAAATATTGATAATAGAAGATGATCCGTTGATACGGAATGAATTGAAAACGCTGCTGCAAAGCAACGGCTATAAAACGGTGGCTCCGGAGGATTTTTCCGATGTGATCGATCAGATCAAAGCTGAGCAGCCACACTTGATTATACTGGACATCAAGCTACCGGGGACCAGTGGCTTTTCTCTCTGCACCGAGATTCGCACATTTTCCGAAGTGCCAATCATCTTTGTGACAAGCTGCAACACGGATATGGACGAGCTGAATAGCATTATGCTGGGCGGAGACGCTTTTATCACGAAGCCCTATAACACAGCGATCCTGCTTGCGAAAATCGCTTCTCTGCTGAAAAAAGCTATCCCACACAGCAACGGGAACAGATGGTCTATGGAGATGCGGTGCTGCGTCTGGAATCCAGCAGTCTGGACTATCATGGACAGAGCGTAGAGCTTACCAAGAACGAATTGAAAATTCTCTATTACCTTTTCAAGAACGGAGGAAAAATCTGTTCTCGTGGAGATATGATTGAGTATTTGTGGGACAATCAGTTATATGTGGATGACAATGCTTTGAGCGTCAATATCAACCGCATCCGGGAAAAACTGGCGGGCATTGGTCTGACGGATTTTATCAAGACAAAGCACCGACAGGGGTACACGATATGAACAGCAGACGATATTGGAAAAACAGGCTGCCATTTCTGCTGACGAACCTTGTTTGTATGGCTGCACTCACTGTATTTCTGCTGGTGTGTGGCAATTCGGTTTCCGCAGTAGTATTGATCCTGATTGTATGGGCATTGATTTTGCTGGCTGGACTTGTCCTTGCTTACTGGAAACGGAAACGGCAGATGAAAAAACTTCTGGATATGGCGGAGCAGCTTTCCGAAAGATACCTCATTTCCGAAGTGATGGAGCTGCCGGAACAGGCCGAGGATCAGGTTTACTATCAGCTTTTGAAAATGGCTGGAAAATCCATGTTGGAACAGATTGGAGAAGTCGAGCGGGAACGCCTGGAGTACAAAG
>ENA-OQCN01000501-OQCN01000501.1-human-gut-metagenome-genome-assembly--contig:-NODE-501-length-20834-cov-2.380499_pt1 | contig 20834 bp, 27 predicted proteins | sample MGYA00242497_ERZ504576 | MGnify/ENA primary metagenome ERZ504576 (study PRJEB26092, sample SAMD00036296) | human gut metagenome | host: Homo sapiens | study: EMG produced TPA metagenomics assembly of... | reverse complement strand
TGCTCAGACGTACGTAGCTGTACATCGATCGATGCTCAGACGTACGTAGCTGTACATCGATCGATGCTCAGACGTACGTAGCTGTACATCGATCGATGCTCAGACGTACGTAGCTGTACATCGATAAACTAACGACAGCCCTTGAGTGTATCCGTTACGGTTTGACGAAGGGAGAGACATTAGGATACTTAGGAGGTGTGAATCAATGATTGTTAAGATGAAGTTCTTAAGCATCAGCGGACCGAAGAATGACATCGACCGTGTCTGCGAGGTGTATCTGTCGAAATACGAAATGCAGCTTGAGAATGCGGCGGCGGAGCTTAAGACGACCGACAACCTGCAGCCTTTTGTGGAAGTCAATCCATACAAAGAGCCGCTTGCGAAGGCAGAACAGTTCAGCGCACTGTTAGCGGATGAAGACCAGAGGATCGATGTATCGATGAATCAGGAGGATATGCTGAACCTGATCCGGGATGTCAATCATGACTATCTGGATCTTGTGGAAAAGAAAGAGTTAACGAAGAAACAGGTAGAGGAATACAAAGAAAAGCTTATGATCATGGAGCCGTTCCGGACATTGGAACTGGATATGCAGAAATCACTGAAGTACAAATACATGAAAGTACGTTTCGGTCGGGTGGATGTGAATTATTACAAACGTCTGGAGAAATATTTGTTTGATGATCTGAATGCGGTATTTATCGAAGGCATAAGGAATGAAAATTATGTGTACGGATGTTATTTCGTATCGAATGCAGATTCCAGTAAAGTAGATTCGGTATTCAATTCTTTGCATTTTGAAAAGATTGCAATTCCGTCCGAGTACATAGGAACACCGGAGCAGGCCTGTGAAGAGCTTGAAAAGGCAATCGAAGAAAAGCAAAAAGAGATTGCAGAGATAGAAAAACAGATCAGGGAGCTGATGGCGAAGAATGCCGCAAAGCTCGTGGTGCGAAAAAGCGTCTGGAAGAACTGTCTACAAACTTTGATGTACGTAAGCTGGCGGCAAGGATCGAAGAGGGAGATAATAAAGAAGATTATTACATCCTGTGTGGCTGGATGGGTGAAGAAGATGTGAAAAAATTCCTGGCGGAATCGAAGAACGATGATAAGGTATTCGTTGTTGTAGAAGAAGATAAGGAGAAGTTTTTCGGAGAACCGCCGACGAAGCTTAAGAATCCAAGATTCTTCAAGCCATTCGAGATGTTCATACGGATGTACGGACTTCCGGCAAATGATGAGATGGATCCGACGATGTTCGTGGCACTGACGTATACATTTATCTTTGGTGCGATGTTCGGGGATGTCGGCCAGGGCTTATGCCTGTTTGTATTCGGCGGGCTTTTGTATCTGATCAAGAAGATCAACCTGGCAGGGATCATATCCATTGCGGGACTGTTCTCGACATTTTTTGGATTCATGTTCGGAAGTATCTTCGGATTTGAAGATGTGATACAGGCACGCTGGTTAAGACCTGTGGATGCGATGACGAACCTGCCGTTTATCGGACAGCTCAATACGGTATTCGTGGTAGCTATTGCATTTGGTATGGGATTGAATATCCTGGTGATGATCTTTAACGTGATCAACGCAGTTAAGAGTCATGATCTGGAAAATATGTTATTTTCCCACAACGGAATCGCAGGACTGGTGTTCTATGGATTCCTGGTGCTGACGATCGTGCTTTATATGACGGGACATAAGGTTCCGGGTAATATCATGATGGTAATTTTCCTGGGGGTTCCGGTGCTCTTGTTCGTATTCAAGGAACCGTTGGGCAATCTGGTGACAAAGCAGCATAAGAAGATGGAAGAGGGAAAGGTGATGTTCTTCGTGCAGGCGTCTTCGAACTGTTTGAGACGATGCTGAGTTATTTTTCCAATACCATTTCTTATGTGCGTATCGGTGCATTTGCCGTCAGTCATGCGGCGATGATGGAGGTTGTGCTGATGTTATCGGGCGCAAGTGCGGGGCATACGAACTGGATCGTGTTCGTGCTTGGAAATGTGTTGGTGTGCGGACTGGAAGGGCTGGTCGTCGGTATCCAGGTACTGCGTCTGGAATACTATGAGATGTTCAGCCGTTTCTATAAAGGAACCGGACGGGAATTTAAGCCGTTCCACAGTCAGAGTGACAGAAAGTAATAAAATTCAAAGATATATTTACAGGAGGACAAAAATATGAGCCTGACAGTTAGAGTATTATTCGTTGTAACATTGTTGCTGAGTATTGTAATTCCATTTGGATATTTTCTGATCGGACAGAGGACGAAGAAGCGTTATAAGAGGGCTATCGGCACAAATATATTCTTTTTCTTCAGCACTGTTCTGATCGCAGGGATCATGCTTTTTGCGGGAGATCCGGTACAGGCAGCGGAAGCAGCCGGCAATACGGCGTCGAACGCAACAGGATTCGGATACCTGGCAGCAGCACTTTCAACCGGTCTTTCCTGCGTCGGCGGTGGTATCGCCGTTGCAAGTGCAGCAAGTGCGGCTCTGGGTGCAATTAGTGAAGATTCCAGTGCACTTGGTAAGTCACTGATCTTCGTAGGTCTTGCAGAAGGTGTGTGTCTGTACGGACTGATCATCTCCTTCATGATCTTGGGTAAATTGTAAGATGAAGATGTATCTGATCAGTGATAATATTGATACTCTGACAGGAATGCGTCTCGCAGGGGTAGACGGAATCGTGGTACATGAAAGAGAAGAACTCCGGTGTGCGATCGAGAATGCCATGGAGGATAAAGATGTAGGTGTGATTCTGTTGACGGAGAAATTCGGAAGAGAATTCCCGGACCTGATTGACGAGATCAAGCTGGAGCGGACAATGCCGCTTCTGATCGAGATTCCTGACAGACACGGGACCGGACGTAAGAAAGATTTTATCACGTCGTATGTAAATGAAGCGATAGGGTTGAAATTATAGACAGGAAGAAGGTGGCACATTTGACAAACGAAGAAAAGATCACGCATATCCGCACGGCAGCGATGGAAGAGGCAAGAGCGGAGGCGAATGCGATCATAAAGCAGCATGAGGATGCGCTGAGAAGTGTGTTCGAGCAGCATCAGATCGAAGCCAGACGGCAGTCGGAGACGAGAGTGCGTGCGGAGAGTGTGACTGCAAAACAGCAGCTTAATATGGCGATGTCAAAGGCGCAGCTTGAATTAAAACGTGAGATGGGTAAGATACAGACAGAACTTAAGACAGAACTGTTCGAAGAAGTACAGTTAAAGCTTCTGGCATTTATGAGAACAGAAGAGTATAAAGAGGTTCTGATCCGTTATATAGAGAAAGCAGCGCAGTTTGCATCCGGGATGGCGATGACGATCTATATCAATCCGTCCGATGCAGATAAGAAGACATATCTGGAGGAGCGCACGGGAATGACGCTGACGATCAGCAAAGTGGATTTCATCGGCGGCGTGCGTGCGGTTGTGCCTGAGAAGAATGTTCTGGTGGATTATGCATTCAAAGGGCACTGGAAAATGAATACCAGAAATTCCGGTTCCGGGGAGGTGTAAAGGGTGAGTAGCGGAAAGACAGAAAAGATATATGGCATCAACGGCCCGGTCATTTACCTGAAAGGGAAGACGGATTTTAAGATGTCGGAAATGGTCCATGTGGGAGAGGAAAAGCTGGTTGGCGAAGTTATTTCCCTGGATAAGGACCGGACGACGGTACAGGTGTATGAGGAGACTTCCGGACTGCATCCGGGAGAACTTGTGGAAGGTACGGGAGCGGCAGTGTCGGTTACGCTGGCACCCGGTATCCTGAATAATATCTTTGACGGTATTGAGAGACCGCTGGAGCGGATCGCTGACAAGGGCGGGGCATTTATCACCCGTGGTGTCAGTGTGGATGCACTGGACCGCCAGAAGCTCTGGGAGACGCATATCACAGTGGCGGAAGGCGATATGGTACAGGTGGAACGATCATTGCGGAAGTGCCGGAGACGCGGGCTATCGTGCACAAATGTATGGTTCCTCCGGGAGTGGAAGGAACTGTTATATCTGTGGTTCCGGATGGTGAATATACGATTGATGAGACGCTGGTTACGATTGAACTGCTCAGTGGAGAAAAACGGGAACTTTCGATGACACAGCACTGGCCGATCCGTGTACCGAGACCGGTGAGCCGGAGATTTCCGGCAAGTGTGCCGCTGGTAACAGGACAGCGAATTCTGGATACGATGTTCCCGATTGCAAAAGGTGGAACGGCTGCGATTCCGGGAGGATTCGGAACGGGTAAGACGATGACCCAGCATCAGATCGCAAAATGGTCGGATGCGGATATTATCATATATATTGGATGTGGCGAGCGTGGAAATGAGATGACGCAGGTTCTGGAAGAGTTTTCGGAGCTGGTCGATCCGAAATCAGGAAATCCTTTGATGGACAGAACGACGCTGATCGCCAATACCTCGAACATGCCGGTGGCTGCCCGCGAGGCATCCATTTACACCGGACTTACACTGGCGGAATATTACCGTGACATGGGTTATGATGTGGCGATCATGGCGGACTCGACATCCCGATGGGCAGAGGCACTGCGTGAGCTGTCCGGACGACTGGAAGAGATGCCGGCGGAGGAAGGGTTCCCGGCATATCTGGCATCGAGACTGTCGGCATTCTATGAAAGAGCCGGCATGATGCAGACATTAAATGGTGCAACCGGATCTGTCTCTATCATCGGAGCGGTGTCTCCGCAGGGGGGAGATTTCTCCGAGCCGGTTACGCAGAATACGAAGCGTTTCGTGCGCTGCTTCTGGGGACTGGATAAATCCCTGGCGTATGCGAGACATTTCCCTGCGATCCACTGGCTGACGAGTTACAGTGAATATCTGAATGACTTAAGCGGCTGGTACGCTGATCATGTGTCACCGAAATTCGTTGATTACAGAAACCGTCTGATGGCGATCCTGAACCAGGAGAGCAGTCTGATGGAGATTGTAAAACTGATCGGCGGGGATGTGCTTCCGGATGATCAGAAACTGATCCTGGAGATCGCAAAGGTGATCCGTCTGGGATTCCTGCAGCAGAATGCATTTCATAAGGATGATACATGCGTATCGCTGGAGAAGCAGTTCAAGATGATGGACGTGATCCTGTATCTGTATAAGACCAGCAGGAAACTGGTGGCAATGGGAATGCCGATGTCGGTACTGAAGGCGGAAGGTATATTTGAAAAGGTCATTGCGATCAAGTATGATGTGCCGAATGACAACCTGCAGTTACTGGATCTGTATAAATTAGACATTGATGACTTCTATAACCGCGTCATCGAGAAGAATGCGTAAAGGGAGGGACGTAAGATGGCAATAGAATATCTTGGACTGAGCAGTATAAATGGCCCTCTCGTCGTGCTGGAAGGCGTGGAAAATGCATTTTACGATGAGATCGTAGAATTTATTGTAGATCATAATACGAGGAAAATGGGGCGTATCGTAGAGCTGGATGAAGACAAGGCTGTGATCCAGGTATTTGAAGGGACAGAAAATATGTCACTGGATAATACCCATACAAGACTTACGGGACATCCGATGGAAGTTACTGTATCGGAGGAAATGCTGGGACGTACATTTAACGGAATCGGGGAAGCAATCGATGGACTTGGTCCGATTGCAGATGCAGAAAAAAGGGATGTAACGGACTTCCGTTGAATCCTGTCAGACGGGAGTATCCACGAAACTATATCCGTACCGGAATCTCGGCGATTGACGGTCTGACGACACTGATCCGCGGGCAGAAGCTTCCGATATTCTCGGGAAACGGATTGCCGCATGACCAGCTCGCGGCACAGATCGTAAAGCAGGCTTCACTTGGAGACGATTCGGATGAACAGTTTGCGGTTGTATTCGGTGCGATGGGAGTCAAGCATGACGTGCAGAATTCTTCCGTAAGACATTTGAGGAAAGCGGTGTGGCAGATCATGTGTGTATGTTCCTGAATCTGGCAAATGATTCGGTGGTGGAGCGTCTGATCACGCCGAAGGTTGCGCTGACGGTAGCGGAATATCTGGCATTTGAGAAAAATATGCACATTCTGGTTATCCTGACGGATATGACTTCTTTTGCGGAAGCCATGCGTGAAGTGTCTTCTTCCCGTGGCGAGATTCCGTCAAGAAAAGGATATCCGGGATATTTATACAGTGAACTGGCCACGATCTATGAACGTGCCGGTATTGTGGACGGGGCAAATGGTTCCGTAACACAGCTTCCGATCCTGACCATGCCGAATGATGATATTACACATCCGATCCCTGACCTTACCGGATATATCACAGAAGGACAGATCGTACTGGACCGTAATCTGCACGGGCAGGCAGTCTATCCGCCGATCAGTATCCTGCCATCGCTGTCACGACTGATGAAGGACGGCATCGGAAAAGGATATACCAGGGAAGATCATCAGGATCTTGCGAACCAGTTATTCTCTGCCTATGCAAAGGTTGGAGAGGCGAGAAATCTGGCTTCGGTTATCGGAGAAGATGAATTGTCACCAATCGATAAACAGTATCTGAAGTTCGGTGAAGAATTCGAGAGACGCTATATTGGCCAGGGACCGGCGGAAAACCGGACGATGATGGAGACGCTGGATCTTGGCTGGGAACTGCTTGGACTTCTGCCGAAGGAAGAACTGGACCGTATTGATACGAAGCTGGTTGAGAAGTATTGGAAGGATACGAAAGAGACATTGGAGACAGAAGAGTAGGAGGGATGCATATGGATCCGAGAGAATTTCCTACCAAAGGAAATCTGATGCTTGCAAAGAATTCTCTGATGCTTGCACGTCAGGGGTATGACTTGATGGATAAAAAGCGGAATATTCTTCTGAAAGAGCTGATGGGACTGATCGATGAGGCGAAAGACATTCAGGAAGAGATCGATGCAACCTTTACAAAAGCATATGCCTGCCTGCAGCGTGCTAATATCGAACACGGGATCAGTAAAGTCCAGGAACTGGCATTTACTGTTCCAATCGAGGATTCGCTGAAGATGCAGACCAGAAGCATCATGGGAACGGAGATCCCGCACATCAAGTATGATGCGAAGCAGAATGATCTGACGTATTCGTTCAGCACGACACATGAGTCGGTGGATATTGCAAGAGAAGCTTTCCGGGAAGTGAAGGAACTTACGATCAAGCTGGCTGAGGTGGAGAACTCGGCGTACCGTCTGGCCGCAAATATCAAGAAGACACAGAAGCGGGCGAATGCGCTTAAGAATATTACGATACCGATGTATACGAATCTGGTGCATACGATCAGTAATGCGCTGGAGGAGAAGGAAAGAGAAGAATTTACACGGTTGAAGGTGATAAAGAGGATGAAAATGTAGATAAAATGTAAAATGAGCCGGTAGATTTCCGAAAAGCTCCCGGTTCATTTTAACGACAAATTTTGCAGAGTAATTCCACTTATCCCCAACAAAAGAGGAGTTATCCACGGGAAACTGTGGATAACTCCTCTTTTGTCTGATAATTCCGATGCATGAATCGACATAGAATGACAACGATTATAATGAACGGGATTTTTCTGTACTTACATTAATGCATTCGATTACAGCACCACGCATGCCGGCTTTTTCAAGAGCCTCGCAGCCTTCGATGGTTGTTCCGCCAGGGGATGTGACCATGTCTTTTAATTCACCCGGATGTCGAGTGCGCCATAAAGAATGGCACCGCCCATATTGCCACATCCGATAATTCCGATTTTTTGTGATCATAATAATTCCTCCTAGTTTGGTCATGAGATGTTTTAGAGCAGATATTTATAAAGTGTACAGTATGCAATGACAGGAGCTTTAAGGAGTCAGCTTGTGCAGTTCCCATGCTTTTTCGATACTTCCCGGAGTTTCCATCAATAATTTCGTTCCTTCTGCCATACATCTCGCAACGTAGAACATACCTTTCTGTCCGATAGTCATACCGGCCTGTCTGGCAGCAGCCCAGTGATGAAGCGGGGTACCTTTACACATCGTAGCGGCACTTAAGGTGATCAACGGGACGGTGTGGCTGACCTGTGAAGCGTCCGTGCCGATAGCGATCGGAACCGGTTCATCTTCAAGCGGTTCCAGGCCGGAGAATAGTGTCCCGTCATTGATGAGTCTGGCTTCTTCTGTGATCTGCTTTGCAAAATCCAGCTCTTCCGGTGTATAAGCCGGTGTCGGAACTCTGGTCATAGCATCGTAATATAATTCTGTCAGTACCCGGTTAACTTTCATCTCACTGCAGCTTGCGACCAGTTCGATATCGACGGTGGTGTCTGTCATAAGAGCGGCACCTCTGGCGCAGTTGTCTACACGTTCGCTTGCATCTTCGGTGCGGGAACGTAAGTAGGAGCGGATGAAATAATTTGTCTTTGCGATATCCGGAACAACATTTGCCGGAAGACCGTTATCAATGTAGGCATAATGCATACGGACATCTCCCGGTACGTGTTCACGGAGATAATTGACGCCTACATTCATGAGTTCGGCGGCATCCAGGGCGCTGCGGCCTTTTTCAGGTGCTTTGGCAGCATGGGAACTAAGTCCGTGGAATGTGTAGTTCTTAATGTCCTGTGCCTGCCAGATATCGTTGCTGACACGGTTGCGGTCGAATGGATGCCAGGTAATAGCAACATCGAGGTCATCAAAGACTCCCTGATTGTTCATCATGATCTTGCCGGACATGATCTCTTCGGCCGGGCAGCCATAGACGCAGATTGTTCCGGCTGCACCGGTTGCTTCCATATCGGCTTTTAATGCACATGCCGCTGCGGCAACGGCTGTTCCAAGCAGGTTGTGCCCGCAGGCGTGTCCGACACCTGCCAGAGCATCGTACTCGGCCAGGAATCCGAGGATTGGTTTTCCACCTCCCCAGACTGCGGTAAATGCGGTGTCGATACCGGCTGTTTTCCATGTTATTTTAAATCCCTGGCTTTCCAGATAATCTGCCAGGCATTTGGAAGAAAGTGTCTCCTGATATGCAAGTTCCGGGTGACGGAAAATGTAATCAGCGGTACGAACCAGTTCGTCCTGATGATCGTCAATCCATGTGGCAATGATATTGTCGGGTGTATGTTCGGTTGTTAGTTTATTCAAAATATAGATACCTCCTCATAGAATCAGGTGTTTATCTATCATTTTAGCACAGAAAAACGGGATGTAAATAGATTTCATAGTTTTCTTATATGAAAAGTAAAATCTATTCAACCGGATAAAGCCCGTCCAATACATCCAGATATTCCTGCCCGAATGTATCTACATAATCAGCAAGGGCAAGCTTCACAGCCTCTTCTCCTTTTTCACCAAGCTTCTGGATCAGCGTCTGGCTGACAGTATATTTCAAATGTGCTGTATGGAAGTTAAAATCTTTCATACAGGAAGTTCCGAGTTCCGCCTTTTTCTCTGCCAGTTCTTTAACCTCTTCCGGCGAAAGTGGATGTCCCCAGTCGAATTCACAACGTTCACCGCCCCAGCTCATGGATGTGGCAGTCGGGGTACAGACGAAATCAGAGCGGAATCCCTGGTAAACGGCATTATCTACATTGACGCAATAATATTTCCCATATTCGGTAATGTTATGCTTTTTCCATGCTTCACACCATGCACATTTTGCAATGTAAGTCTGAAGTGTCGGTTCGGTGCGAAGTGTTCCGAAGTCCATTTGTCCGGCGTAATCTGGTTTCCATTCACCGTATGCCTGATTGGTCATGGTAGTCAGTTCATCACCGTGTGCGAGAGCATTTGCCGCCATGCGGGCACCCCGTTCATTTCCATAGGTAGTCATTCCGGCAAGGATTGCGTCTTTTCCGGCTTCACCGCATAATTCAATTGCATGTTTGGCGAGAAATGCGAACATCATGGCGTGATGTTCGATTTTGCAGCTGACAGGACAGACTTTATTTTCATTTTCACTCATATTAAAAACTCCTTTCGACATTTGTAAGTGATAATCTATTTATTACAATACTACATTGTAGTGAAAAAAGTCTCGAGAAAAGGCTTGATAAAAAGGAAAAAAGCGGTATGATAGTAAAAAAGAAAAAGCAATCACTTAAAAGTGAGAATAAAGTTGAAAATTAAAGAGGAAAAAAGTATGAGCAGGAAAAAGTTAAAAAATAGAAGACGAAAAGATCGTGCACAGAGAAAGATTCTGATTGCGGCAGTCTGCATAGCAGCAGTGATCATAGGTGTGGGAATCGGCGGGCATGTTATAAAAAAGAATGCCGGTAAAACGATGACAACGGCCGAGACGGAAAGTAAAAAGGCAGTATCAAAGAAAAAAGCAACTGCAAAAAACTTACGATCAATGAGAATGAAACTGATGCATCCAATAAAGAAAATCAAGGCCAAAAAGATCAGGCAGATGACAGAAGTGAATTTGCAGTTCAACCAGGAAGAAAAGTGGGTACAACAGAACAATCGGATGAAAAAGTTGTCTATCTGACGTTGGATGACGGACCGTCTAAGAATACGCAGGCGGTGCTGGACATTTTGGATAAATACAATGCGAAAGCAACGTTTTTTGTTACAGGAGCCATGCCGGAATATAAAGATATGATCAAAAAGGCTTATGATAAAGGACATACGATCGGAATGCATACATATTCTCATGATTACGCAAAGGTGTATGCATCTGTTGATGCATATTTTCAGGATCTTGACCAGATTGGACAGCTTGTAAAAGAAGAGATCGGCTATGTTCCGTGTTTTATCAGATTTCCGGGAGGATCTTCGAATACCATATCTGCAAGTTACACGAAGGGAATTATGACAACGCTTACGCAGGAGGTTCAGGCAAGAGGATATCAATATTATGACTGGAATGGAAGTTCAGGAGACGGGGCCGTGAGAACAACGGAACAGCTTGTGGATCAGGCAACCAGTTTCCATGACAATAATATCATCCTGCTGTCACATGATTCCGAGACAAAAGATACAACTGTGGAAGCGTTGCCGAAAATTATTGAATATTATCAGTCACAGGGATATGTGTTCAAAGCATTGGATCTTAACAGCTATGTTGCACATCATGGTGTGAATAATTAATTATATATGTAGGGAAATGTGTTGATGGTTGTTGTACTTATGCTGAATAGAATAACGGAAGATCTGGCGGAAAACATGTAAATACAAAGAAGAAAAATGATGTTATCAACCAGAGTGAGACTACAAAGCCAGGTTCTGTCTTGTGAGGAGAACGGGTCTTGCCGGAAATATATTCAGACATTCCAAATGAAAATATTACACTGGAATAAAAAAGCAGGATGTCTAAGATCAGGAAATTCCGGCCGAGAATCCCGGAATATGTGTAAAAAACAGAAACAGTAAAAAACATTCCGAGAAGCACACCCAGATACCGACAGTAAAAGAACGGTAAAACAACCGGATGCAGAGACAGATATTCCCATATGCTTACGAATAAAAAAGGAAAATATAAAAGTTTCAAATGTTCCCACACGGATTCATTAACCGGGCAGAAAAGTGCAATGATTGGAGACTGCCCGGATAAAAAATACAGGAAATGATTCAGTGTTCCGAGAAAGGCAGCGACCAGGACAAAATGCAGAGCTGTGCCTTGAATGCAGGAGATAATCTCTGTGCAGACAGTATGAAAGATTTTTTTGAAATTGGTTGTAACATAATGGATAATATGGCTCATAAATTCACCCCCCCATATCAATATATGAGAGCTGTGAAAAAAATATGAAAAAATGTAAAAAAAATACTTGCATTTTTAAAAACCTTATTATATAATAAATCTTGTCGTTACGAAGAACGTAACACAGACAATTGAAGATGCGCGATTAGCTCAGTTGGTAGAGCACCTGACTCTTAATCAGGGTGTCCAGGGTTCGAACCTGATCGCGCACTATTAAATCACTGTTTTTGCAGACTGCGAGCTGCGGGATGGTGATTTTTTGTGCCTGAAAATAGGGACTTTAGGAGGGATAACACGGAAATTTTAAAAATATCCTATTCTCAAAATTCTCCTGTGCTATAATAGTCTAAAATATTGATTGACTATGAGGAAATACAGATGGAGCAAATATTAATCCTAGAGGACGATACAGCCTTAAATCAGGGACTGTGCAAGGCATTAAAGACAGAGAGCCGAAAGCTTGTCTCCTGTGAGACTATAAAAGCTGCAAGAGACCAGTTCCTGTGCGGCTGTCCGTCTCTCATATTACTTGACATAAATCTGCCGGATGGAAGCGGGCTTGATTTTTTACAGGAACTAAAAAGGAACTATCCAGATATATCGGTTATTCTCCTGACCGCAAACGATACCGACATGGATATAGTAAAGGGGTTGGAGCTTGGCGCAGATGACTACATCACAAAGCTTTTTCCTTGTCAGTATTAAGGGCAAGGGTAAATACCCAGCTTAGAAAGGCGGAAAGCTTACAGGCACATACCTCTGCCAGTGTATACAGGAAGGGCTGCTATGAATTTGATTTTGAGAGAATGATATTTTTAGTAGATGGACAGGAAATCGAGCTTAGTAAGACCGAGCAGCGTCTTTTGAGGCTTCTGGTTCAAAATGAGGGCATAAACCTCCGCAGAGATTTTCTTCTGGACAGAGTCTGGAATGACAGCGCGGAATTTGTGGATGCCAATGCCCTCTCTGTGTCTGTCAAGAGGCTCAGGGACAAGCTTGGCATACCGGACAGCATTAAAACAGTATATGGAATAGGATATAGATTTGAATGAATGACTATAACACAGCCATCTGTATAGTGGGCATATGCCTTGTAATTACAGCACTTGTAATTTTAATCAACCATCTGCGCACGAAGAAAACCATTGATACAATAGAAAATATGTTAAATGAGGCAGTCAAAGGGAATTTTTCTGAAAAAAGCTTTGACGAGACACGCTTATCCTCGCTTGAGACCAGGTTCGCTCATTATTTGAGTGCTTCTGTGGTATCTGCCAGAAATGTGGAACTGGAAAAGGATAAAATAAAATCGTTGATTGCGGATATTTCCCACCAGACCAAAACTCCCATAGCCAATCTGCTCTTATACAGCGAGCTATTGCTTGAGGAGGATACGGGCAATTTATCAGCCAGATGTGTGAAAATATTGTTCAGCTTCATGCCCAGTCGGAAAAATTGCAGTTTTAATCGACTCTCTGGTGAAGCTGTCAAGACTTGAAAACGGCATATTGCAGCTCGCCCCACAGGAAGAAGCGCTTAAGCCGATGCTGACACTGGCTGTAAAAGAGACAGAGTCCAAAGCCAGGGCCAAGGGGCTTGAGCTTATACTCCATGACACGGATGAAAAAGCTTATTTTGACAGCAAGTGGACTTTGGAAGCCATCTGCAATATCCTCGATAATGCTGTAAAATACACAAATGAGGCAGTATAAGCCTGTCTGTCACGGCATATGAAATGTTTGTAAGAATTGATATAAAGGACAGCGGAATTGGTATAAAAGAGGAGGAGCTTTCTAAGATTTTTTCAAGATTTTACCGCTCAGAAGATACCAAAAATATGGAAGGCGTGGGAATAGGACTGTATCTAAGCCGGCAGATTATAAGCGGAGAGGGCGGCTACATAAAGGTGTCTTCTGTATACGGACAGGGCAGTACTTTTTCTGTTTTTCTGCCAAGATCGGCTTAAATCTTTCAAAACTGTAATAATTTAATTATTTCCGGAAAGAATCTGGAAAGAATATTGTGTAATAATCTGTATGTAGTGAAAAATTGCTGCATACAGTTTTTTAGTTTTTATGGAGGATATATGGATATTTTACAAGCATGTGATTTGAAGAAAACTTATGGAACAGGTGAGGCCTGTGTACATGCCTTAGATGGCGTGAGTCTCAATGTAGAAAAAGGAGAGTTTGTGGCTATTGTGGGCACAAGCGGCAGTGGCAAATCCACCCTCTTACATATGCTGGGTGGTCTGGACAGACCAAGCTCCGGCAAAGTATTCGTGGATGGCAAAGATATCTTTTCCCTGAAGGATGAGGAACTTACCATTTTCAGACGAAGAAAAATCGGCTTTGTATTTCAGGCATATAATCTGGTGCCTGTACTAAATGTATACGAAAAACATCGTGCTTCCAATCGAACTGGATGGCGGTAAAGTCGATAAGGAATTTGTAAAAAAAATAACAGAGACACTGGGGCTCGACCAGAGACTTGACGCTCTTCCAAATCAGCTCTCAGGAGGACAACAGCAGAGAGTTGCCATAGCCAGAGCATTGGCGGCAGAGCCTGCCATAATTCTTGCGGATGAACCCACCGGAAACTTAGACGGACGTACAAGTCAGGACGTATTGGGTCTTATGAAGGTGACAAGCCAGAAGTTCTCGCAGACGATTGTGATGATTACCCACAACGAGGAAATCGCCCAGCTTGCGGATCGCATAATAAGAATTGAGGATGGACATATTCAGGAGAGAGCAGTATGAGAGTAAAGAACAGAAAATGTATCCGCAGACTTAGCTTCAAGTCTCTGTGGGCATCCAGAAAAAGAAATATTATTGCAATTTGTGCTATAGCACTCACAACTTTGATGTTACATCATTATTTACCATTATGCTGTCTGTAAACTCAAGCTATGAGACCTACAATTTCAGACAGGCAGGTGGCTATAGCGATGGCAACTTTAAGGATTTATCCAGAGAACAGGCTGATAAAATAGCTGCCCACAAGGGAATCAAGGCATCTGGTGAGCGTATCGTGTGCGGCTTCAGCTCCTCTGACGTATTCGGTAAGGTAGCGGCGGAAGTAAGCTACATGGATAAAAACTGTACCAAGTGGAGCTATGCCGCCCCGACCACGGGAAAGGAGCCTCAAAAAGAAAATGAAATAGCCATGGACACTACAGCCTTAAGACTCCTTGGGGTAGAACCGAAGCTGGGAACAAATGTGACGATTACTTATCAGGCTGGTAATGGAACAGACACCGGGATACCACAGACCGACAGCTTTATCCTCGCCGGCTATTGGGAGTATGACGATTTGATGCCTGTTCACTATATCAACGTATCAAAGCTATGTAGATAAAATCAACGAAAAGTGTATAGCCGCTGGTGATGAAGCTCTTGACATAGACTTAAATGTCATGCTTCCTTCCAAGCTTAATATCAGGGAGCAGATGGAAAAAATAGATACAGACTTAGGTTATGACTGGAATACAAGAGACCAGGAGAACAGTGCCAGAATCGGTGTGAACTGGGGACTTACTGCCTCATCTGTAAGCTCTGACATAGATTTCTCACTGGTAGCTGCAATCATTGCCTTTTTCCTGCTTATTATATTTACAGGCTATCTGATTATATACAATATATTCCAGATTTCAGTGACAGGGGACATCAGGTTTTATGGCCTGCTAAAGACAATCGGCACCACCCCAAGACAATTAAGGCGCATAATCACACAGGAAGCTCTGTTTTTGTGTATTATCGGTATTCCGGTAGGATTACTTCTGGGCTATGGCATTGGTGCGGTTTTAACTCCTATTGCATTAGAGACCACAAGTATTATAGGCACAAAGGCTGCTATCAGCAGCTCGCCGCTTATTTTTATCGGTTCTGCTGTATTTGCCATTATCACTGTCTTTTTGTCCTGCAGGAAGCCCGGAAAATGGCTGCAAAGGTATCGCCTGTTGAGGCAGCAAAATATACAGAAGGCATGACCGGCAAAAGAAAAAACGCCACAGCCGTGGGGGCTAAGGTATATCAGATGGCTTTTGCCAATCTTGGCAGAAATAAGAAGAAAACCATCCTGGTTGTAGTCTCACTGACACTTTCCGTAACACTTTTGAATGTGCTTTTTTCACTTGTCAATGGCTTTGACATGGATAAATATGTGGACAGGTCAACCTGTGCAGACTTTATCGCGAGCAGTACAGACTATTTCCGCTATAATACGCAGATGAGTATATAGGAGCAGATACCATTAATGAGATAAAGGAAAACACAGATGAGACTGTCTCTGGAAGCGGCTATGACCTGGCAGACATATCCCCTATGATGTGGATGGAGACAGACCAGTATAGTAATTGGCAGAAAACTATCTAAGCGGCAAAGAGCTGCAGAAGGAACTCTCTCACTACGAGCAGAAAGGTGACAGCATACTTGTCGACGCCAGTATAGAGGGCTTTGACGATGGACTTTTTGACAAGCTTACTGTAGTAAAAGGCTCCCTGGAGCCACTATTTGACCCGGATAGCCACGCAATCGCTGTAGCTGTATCCACAGATGATTACGGCAATATAGTAAATCTCGACAGCTATCCTGAGCTGGGAGACACTTATACCGTAAACTACCAGATTGGATATGACATAGACAGCCGAACCGGCGAGCGGGCAGACCAACAGACCACGCCTGAGGAATATTTGGAGTACCATGAGGAAGAGGCAAAAGAGGTGGAGTACAGTGTATGTGCTCTTGTGACTGTCCCTGATTCCATCAGCTTCCGTTATACAAGTCTGGGTTATAACATGGTTTTGCCGGTAGAGAAGCTTAAGGAGGACAGCGGTACAGATGTCATTCCGAAGTTTTATATGTTTGACACACCGGATTCTCAGACAGAAGCAAGTGCTGAACAGTATCTGCAAAAGCTCACAGCAGGAGATACATCTACTCTCATGTATGAGAGCAAAGCATCTGTCAGACGTGAATTTAACCGGTTTAAAAATATGTTTTTAATCTGTGGTGGTGCCTCTGTGCTATAATCGGGCTTGTGGGCATACTTAACTTTTTCAATGCAATTATGACAGGAATCTTGTCCAGAAAGAGAGAATTTGCCGTATTACAATCTGTGGGCATGACCAACAGGCAGCTAAAAAATATGCTTGTTTACGAGGGGTTATTTTATGCGGTGGGCTCCATCATAGCGTCCCTTATACTTTCTGTGGCGATCAGTCCTATGCTTGGCAATGTGATGAGTGATATGTTCTGGTTTGTCAGCTACCATTTTACCATCATGCTGTAATCGTGGTTATACCGGTATTTCTTCTGTTGGGGTGGCTGATTCCTGCTGTGCTTTACCATGCAGGCAATAGGCAGAGTATTGTTGAAAATCTAAGGGAACTTTGAAATGCTTTTTAAGTAATAAGGACAGGCCCGGCTTTTCGGGCACTGTCCTTATGATTACTTTAAGATTAATTTTTCAAAATCTTCCTGGCACATCGGTCTGTAATAAAGGAATCCCTGAATCTCGTTACAACCCTCGTTTTTCAGAAAATCAGCGATTTCCTGCGTCTCTACACCTTCGCACACAATGGATTTTCCCATGCGTTTTAACATATGGAAGACTTCCTGAAGAACGATTCTGGCATTTTCCGTCAAGGTGTCACCGAGGAACTTGCGGTCAAGCTTGACTTCATCAAATAACAGATCTTTTAATGTATTCAGTGACGAATAACCGGAACCGAAATCATCCATGGAAATCCGGATGTTGTATTGCTTAAAACTACGGATGACCTGATTGACTGCGTCAGTATTATTTACATAAGTGGACTCTGTGATCTCAAATGTAAGATGAGTCGGATCCACCTGATAGGTACGAAGTAGTTCCTGAATCTTATCAATGAAGATCTGTGGCTGTTCAAAATGAAGCGGAGAGACATTCAGTGAGATCTGGAAATGTTCCGGAAGTGTATCGGAATATTTCTGAAGCCATTGGAATGTTTTCCCGTAAACGTAATAATCCAGAGAGACAACGAATCCATTCTGCTCAAACAGTGGAATGTAAATGGCAGGGGACCACAGCATCTGTCCATTTCGTATCCAGCGGACAAGAACTTCGGCACTGGAGATGACTCCGGTGCACGGTGTAACCTTCGGCTGGAAATAGATTTCGAATTCCTGATGCTCAAGTGCCGAATGAAAGGAATGCAGAATTTCTGCCTGCATCTTTTCCTGCCGGTCGATCTCATCGGAATAAATGCAGCAGTGAGAGATCATTTTCTTGGCAAGGCGTCTTGCCACATTGGCATAGGAAATGAGTGTTTCCGGCGGAGTTGTTGGATCAGGGATACAGCAGATGCCGGAATTGGTCCGGAAGAAACTGATATGATAGGTATCCTGGATCCGGCGGCAGATACGTTTGTCTAATAATTGAATTTGTGTCAACAATGCATCGTTAGATAAGCGTTCCATATCGGCAATACTGATAAAGACATCAGAAAAGACGCGGGTGGTAAATAAAGTAAGCGAACTGGCTGCAAGTTCATCGTATACAATATTCAGAATTTCATTTCCGAGAGGATAACCATATTTGTCATTGATGTAATGAAAATTTTCTACATCGGTGGAAATAACGGCAATGGTATGGCTGACGGTTGCACCTTGTTGAAGCTGATGAATCTTTTCTGTAACGAATTCGGAAGAGCCGGTTGGAATAACAGCATTTGTCGGTGGGATCGTGGAAGAATTCTGCTTGATAGCTGCCAGTTTTTTTCGTGTTTTGTCCTGATACATTTTTTTATCGGCGGCATTGATCAGATCTTCCATCATAAAATAGTGATTCTGCTGACTGATTTCATAGCCGGTTGCATAGCTAAGCGGGAGTGTGGCCTGATTATTATAATCATGAACCAGATTTGCCAGCCGGTGCTGCATCTGCTTCAGATGCTCGGAATCAGTATCGGTCTGGATGATAATGAATTCGTCTCCACCGTATCGGGCAAGGAAACTGTTAGAATCCAGTATCCTTGTCAGGCAGTAGGCAAATGTCTGGATGAATTCATCACCTTTTTCGTGTCCGTATGTGTCGTTGACGTGTTTCAGATTGTTCAGGTCGAACATCATAACACCGATTCCAAAGGTGCTTGGAAGTTCTCCGAGTTCAGTGATTTTATTTTCAAGAGATGTTTTATTATGAATTCCTGTAATATCCCGGAAGGCATTGACCAGTAATCTGGAAAGTAGTTCACGCTGGATCAATGTCAGGGCAAGTGTCAGTACCACAAGCAGCAGAGTCAGCTGGATCAGGTGAAGCATAGGGGAATAGGAGCCTCCGGGAGCCTGTAAGTATTTTAAAAGGTATAGTGTGGATATAAGTATCAGCAGAAGAAGCAAAAAGGTGGCTTCGCAAAGATGTAATATGCTTTTTTTCTTTTTCATGTAAATCTCCTCATAAATAACTATTCGGCCTGGACGATGATCATCTTGGCAAGATCTTTTCCGATTCCGATCTTGCTGTCTTTGATGCGAACAACGTAATAGCCGAAAAATGCGGACAGGATGCAGACAGATGCACCTTCAACAAAACCAAGCGATTCTAAGTGGTGGCGTTCTGCTTCATTTCCGCAAGTTTTTTGTACAATATAGTCGATGCCGATGACGGCTAGATTCAGTGGCATAATTCCTCCGGTTCAATACAAACTAACGATGATTAGTAACGACTAACATTATAATACATAGAAGAATTATGTCAATCATTTCCGGACGGTAATTTACAAAATACCGGATAAAGCTTGTGACGGGAACACGTTCGTGTTAGTATAATCATAATTTACGATAGAAGAAAAGAGTGAGAAGATGAGCAGTCATACACTGGAAGGAAAGAAAAAGACACAAAATGGCGTGAAGCGGCTGGCGTTCACAGTGCTTTCGATATTACTGGAAGTAGTGTTCCTGATTGGGATATTTAAGGGACTGAATGAATACGCGGTATTCATAGACAATCTGACCAGAATATTTGCCGTCATACTGGTTCTGAAAATATATGGAAGAAATGAGACTTCCTCGATGAAGACACCGTGATCATCCTGATCCTGACATTTCCGATCCTTGGAGTAGCACTTTATTTTATGATCGGTATGAACGGTGGAACCCGGAAGATGCGGATGCGTTACAAAAGGATTGATGAGAAGCTTCTGCCACTTTTGCCGGAAAATAAGGAAGTGCTGGAACGTCTGAATGTGTCAGATCCGAAAGCAGGAAATGTTTCTAATTATATAGAAAGAAATGCGTGTTATCCGGTGTATCAGAATACGGATGTGACATATTTTGATGAAGCGGTCAAAGGACTGGAGGCGCAGCTTGTGATCTTGCAAAGGCGGAGCAATTCATTTTCATGGAGTATCATGCAATTGAGGATGAATATGCATGGAGCAGGATACAGACGGTGCTGGAAGAACGGGTGAAAGCAGGAGTAGAGGTCCGGGTGTTCTATGATGACATGGGCTCGATCGGATTCGTAAATCTGAGTTTTGCGAGAAAACTGGAAGCGAAAGGAATTGCCTGCCGGGTATTCAACCCGCTGCTTCCGGGACTTAATATGTTCCTGAATAACCGTGACCACAGAAAGATTACGGTGATTGACGGAAAGGTTGGTACACAGGCGGTTATAACCTGGCAAATGAGTATTTTAACTATACACATCCATACGGGGAATGGAAGGATACGGGAATCCGGCTGGAAGGAGATGCGGTGGCTTCGCTTACGGCAGCATTTTTGGAAATGTGGGAAGCATCCGGGAAGACTCCGGCCGATGTGGATGTTCTGGATATAGAGGCACAGAAAAAATATCTGGTACAGCATCCGTATCAGGCAAAGCAGACGGGATATATCCAGCCGTATGCGGACTGCCCGTTAGACGGAATCCAGGTTGGAGAGGATGTCTATATCAGTATCGTCAACAAAGCGGATAGATACTGCTGGTTCATGACTCCTTATCTGATCATCACGGATGAGATGACACATGCACTTTCGCTGGCGGCCAGGCGTGGCGTAGATGTGCGGATCATCACACCGGGAATCCCGGATAAGAAGCTGATCTACAGTATTACCAGATCGTTCTATCACAATCTGGTACAGGATGGTGTAAGGATCTATGAGTGGACACCGGGGTTCTGTCATGCGAAGATGAGCGTGGCAGATG
>ENA-OQCN01000500-OQCN01000500.1-human-gut-metagenome-genome-assembly--contig:-NODE-500-length-20842-cov-4.980449_pt1 | contig 20842 bp, 21 predicted proteins | sample MGYA00242497_ERZ504576 | MGnify/ENA primary metagenome ERZ504576 (study PRJEB26092, sample SAMD00036296) | human gut metagenome | host: Homo sapiens | study: EMG produced TPA metagenomics assembly of... | reverse complement strand
GCCCCTGTTTCCGCAAAAGACTATTGCGGGAAATACAGCAAAGGAGAGAAGGATATGTCAGAAACACTACAGGGAACCGTGAAATGGTTCAGCGCACAGAAAGGATACGGCTTTATCACCGGTGAAGACGGGATTGATTATTTCGCCCACTTTTCGGAGATCCAGATGGATGGATACCGGAAATTAAGCGGTGGCCAGCCGGTCCTTTTTGAAGCAGGGACGGATGCCAACGGGCGCAGCCTTGCAAAAAATATTTCACCGGCGGATCCAAACGCTGAGTAAGACGTTTTCATAGTGCATGTACAGATTACCTATTCCCCTCAGATACATGCATTTATGCAGACGGATGAAAAGGGCAGGCGGTATCATGCCGCCTGTCACAACATGTAGCAGAATAATAAAGATAACTCACACAATAACACAATATATAGTTAAAATTAATTGACAACTACAAAATGTTGTGGTAGTCTTTAAATGAAAAATAATTTAACAGTCTATAAAAGACTGTGGTTATTCTTTAGTTCCGGACATTCCGGAAGAAACACTTTGGGGCGGTCTTGCCTTAATGAAAAAAAATGGATATGCAAAATATAAGGAAGATGCAAGAAGGAAAGAAGATTCTTTTTGTGTCTTTTTTATTGCATAAAAAGCAGAAAGGAGGAGCACGAATGAAACTGTCAGTTAAGGAAACTGCAAAAAGAAATACTTTAAGAACATCAAAAAAAGAAAACACATTGTAAAATCAGGAGGGTCGATTATGGAGACAATTAAATGGGAAAACGCAAATGCACTGGAAATTGGAATGCTTATGGAGATGGCAGAAGACGGCTATGTATTTTGCATCGAAGATGGAAAGATACAGGCTGTTGAAGTCCGGATTTTCAGCTAGCGTGGAAAGGCGGACATTATGTATTATAAAGATGACTTTTATAAGGAGTTCCGGACAGAAAAGGAACTGTGCGAGTATCTGGAAGAGATAGACAGCCGGGCAGAATGGATCCGGATCACCAGTAAGAAATTAAAGGTGGCAGCTGCAGGAGAGGAAACCTGTACAGAGGTTCCGGGCATTTCCCTGGAAGCACTGGAAAAAGATACCTTATCTCATTCCAGGCTGGTTCTTATCCTGCCCGAGAGGATCTGTTATATAGGAAATTCAGCAATCAAATCGTTGAAAGGACGGGCCAGGATTGATGGCAAAGCCCTGGCAGATGTCGATAAGAAAACACTGGCAGAGATCTTGAATAAATGCCTGAAAGTTGCAAGAGGAAGAGCACTGATCCGTTTCTGTGAAGGAAAAATAAGGGCAGTCCTGTCTGGTGATGAAAAAGATTATGCCATCATATCCATGCCGGATATGTACATGGTTACCTCGGCATATATCCATGGGGACTATGAGAAGGCAACGTTTTTAAACGGCTATGCAGATCATTATTCTGTTACGGCGTCCTGGCAGCTGGAAGATACGAAACTTACAGATGCTTATAAGGAACTGATGCAGAATTATGGAAGAAAGACCGATAAGGACATAAAAGCAGTTGTACGGATCACTACGTCAGACGTTGGTGTGTCCGGAGCGAATATTTTTTATTCCCTGCAGGAGCCGACAAGAAATGTGATCCTTGGCAATGCCCTGAAGGTTACGCACAAAAACTGTAAAGGAATGGAAGATTTCACGGAAAACATAGAGTCGATCTTTGATTACTACCGGGAAGTCTTAAAAGGGGTCATGCGGCTGTATGATATCTGGATCGAGCATCCGGCAAATGCCATGGCAGGGATCATGAAGCAGGCGGGATTTGGAAAAAAACTGCTTGCAGAAACCGTGGAGCAGTTTAAGGCTACTACTGGGAATGAGCCATGCAGCGCATACGAGATCTACTGCGGGATCTGTGAATCCATTACCATTGCAAGGCAGGAAAAGACGAATGAGAGAGGACTTTTAGCTCTGGAAGAAAAAATTGCCGGCTGTGTGTCAAAACGCTGGCATGAATATGATATTCCTGGCACTGTAAAATACTAACAGGATTTAAAAGAATGGAGACAGCATGGACTGTCTTTTTTTGATGGGAGGAAAACATGAAGGTTACGAATGGAAAAGATGTGGCAAGGCTGCTGGTAGATGAATACTTGAACTGCCATCCCACCGGACACAAAAAATTTATGGAGTCCATGGCAAAAGAGCAGCAGGAAATAAAAGACAATTACACTTATCTTGGGTTTGCCTGGCTAAAAGGTCTTTCAGAGGTCAGATATTACGACCTTCGAAACGAAGCATCGAAACTGATGGCCGATGATCTGTGTCTGCATGTAAAGGAACAGCCAGAAAGGGTGCGCCTGGTGTATGAAGGTGCAGAGGAAATGGAGATCAATCCTTCAGATGAAGAGCAGATGGCAAAAATGTTTACCTGCTACCTGCTTGCAGGAAGTATGGACGGATATGGGGAATTTGTGGATTATGCCCTTGATACCCACCGGACACTGCAGCAGAACCTGACACGGTTTTTCGTGGAATGGTTTGCAAAAGCAGAAAAAGGCTCTGCATTTTTAAAACAGGCAAAGATGGTGTATTCCAGGTATTCCCTGCCATATATCTAAATTACGGAGGTATGTGATGGATAGAAAACTTCCGGACTGGTTAAAAGAGAGCAGGGAGGCAGAAAAACTGATCGCATGGCTGAAATCGCCGGATTGTGAAGTAAAAGAATTTTCTGGACAGCTGTTTATAAAGGCAAGATATGGAAACTGTTTCTTTTTCTTTGACTGTTTAAAGGAAAACAGAAAAACAGACCGGAACTGGTGTGCCGTGATCCACATGCCGGAGTATTCCCTTTATGAAGCAGAAGATCTTTTTCTGAAGCCGATCGGGATACCGGATGATTTTGGTTTTCCTGTGCGTGAGGATCTGATCCCGAAACTGGAAACACAGATAAGCCGCATTGGAAAGAAACTTATTCGGGAACAATGGGATGAACTTTTGTTAAAAGGCGGGTATACAGCTGCACAGATGATCCCGGAGATCAGCAGGGTTTATATCCAGCTAAATGCAGACCGTTTTATTAAAAAAGGAAAGCGGCCGGAGGATCTGATCTATCAGCCGCAGTTTCATTTTGCGGATATGAAGTGGGAATTTTCTGACTGGATGTTTCTGGAATATTTAAGCAACCCACAGCGGGCAGCAGAGCTTTTCGCCCAGAAGTGGCTGCTTGAAAAACTTCCGGAGATCTCAAAAAAGAAGATCTGTATCGGATGTATCCGGGAAGAAATGGAAGAAATGTTAAAAAAGACTGGGACAGGGCCGGAGGCAAGCCTTCCGCGTTCTGCTTAGTATAAAAAATGAAAAAATCAGGAGGAAACGAATAATATGGGTAAATACAATTACATGAATCTGAACCAGAAGATGATCAGGATTAGAAAAAAGGTGCCGAAGCTGATCCGCAAAAGGTACAGTGAGGACGTTACTTATGATTTTGTAAAACTGGATGATATCTATGAATGCCTGACACCGGCCCTTAATAAATACGGGGTCGATTTTGACATCTTAAGTGAAAGACCGACACAGATGGACGAACAGGGCAATTCCGTGTTTTTAAAGGAAATGGGAACACTCTGGAGATATGAGGCTGACCTGGAGCTGTGCTGGACCAATGCTGACCGTCCGGGAGACAAGGTACGGAGCTTTTTGCATGTCATTGGAACCAATGAAGCACCGGATAAAGCAAAAGGTGCGGCATGGACGTATGGCCTGAAGTATTATTTCTTAAATAAATTCAACATCATGCAGGCATCTGGAATAGACGATCCGGATATGCGTGGGACGGAAAAAGAAGAAATGCCGAAGCAGGAAGCTTCCGTAAAACCGGAAAAACCGAAAAAGAAACCGGAAAAGGCAGAAAGAAAAGAAACCGCAGCAAAGCAGGAGCAAACGGAACCGGTCAGGGAAAAGAAAACGGACCGTAAAAAACTGCGTGATGGAAATGCCATATCAGAAGGTACTGTAAAAGTGGAATATGCAGTGACGGATACAGAAGAAAACCTTCCTGGACAGATGACTTTTGGAATGGAAGAAAGTGAAAGTGGACTGGAAGAATTTTCCGATGAAGAAACCAAAGCGGAAGATCCGGTTCAGACCGAGGAAATCTCCGTAGATGAGGAAATCACTGCCGCGACGGATGCAGACGGTTTCCGTGCAGTTGAAGAAACGGATGAAGTTCCATTTGATGAGGATGATGAGATTTCTTTTGATGCAGAAGAAGAGGAAGAAACACCAGAAGAGACGGCAGAGGAAACGGTAGAGGATATAGATAACGTAGAGGATGCAGAAGACGAAGTGAAATGGGCAGAAAAGGTTATCTGCAATTTTGGTGTCTATGCCGGAACCCCTCTTGGGAAAATGATGCAGGATGCCAGAGGTTACCAGACGATCAAATGGCTGGTACAGCGTTACAAAGGCCAGAATCAGGAAATACAGAAAGCTGCGAAGATTCTTTTGGATCATGAAAAGGAAATGCAAAAAGCAGCCTGAAAACAGAGAAATAGTTTGAGGTGGCTCCGGGAACGGGGCCATCTTTTATGAAGAGGAGGAAGGCATGTATGCCAGAGAATCGTTTACGATCGCAGAAGTAGCAGATCTTTTGTCAATCCGAAGACTGAGTGATTCTTACCAGGACGAATTTCCGGTGGAATGTCCTTTTTGTGGGGATTTAAGAGGAAAATGCAGTTTTTGCATCCGCAAAAATGGAGAACTGAAAAATGTTTACCATTGCTATCATTGCGGGGCAGCCGGAAATATGCTGACACTGTATGCGGAACTATCCGGCATTTATGGGAGAAACCGGTATAAAGAAGCCTACCGGGAGATAAAGCAGGAACTTTCTTTTTCTGGAACGGATAAAAGACAGCAGTCCACGACACGAAATGGGTTCGTTTCTATCGTTTCTAAAAAGAAACGCATTTCCCTTACGGAAGAGGAATGGGATTACCGGGACCATGTATATAAGGAAATGCTCACTTTTCTTAAGCTTAAGGAAACACACCGGAGGAACCTCCTCCTGCGTGGGTTGACATTAAATGAGGTCAGACAGATGGAAGAACGAGGTTTTTTAAGTACGGATGATGAGAATTCCGTGACCATTGCCAGAAAGCTCTTAAAAAAGGGATTTCGCCTGGAAGGGGTTCCTGGATTTTTCATCAACCGGGATGGTGACTGGGAAGCTGCTTTTTATAGGAAGAATAACGGGTATCTTTGCCCGGTCCGGGATGGGAAGGAACGGATCATAGGATTCCAGATCCGGCTGGATGTTCCTTTAAAAGAACGGAAGTACCTCTGGTTTACCAGCAGCGGCTTAGAAAGAGGCACATCAAGCGGCAGCCCGGCAGGAATGTTTGGGAAAATAAAGGATGGCACGGTTTACGTAACGGAAGGGATCTTAAAGGCAGAGATCGCATGGATGTGTACAGGAAATCCTTATATCGGAGTCCCTGGAGTTCCAATCATAAAGGACTGGAAACTGTCTTGCGAAAACTGAAAGAGCAGGGGTTAAAAAGAGTTTACGAATGTTACGACATGGATAAAATGATGGAATTGTCCTGTAAGCACGATGAAAAAAGTGCGTGCCGGCAATGTGAACATGGAATTTATCTGTATCATGGAGAATGCCCCAAAAAGCGCAGAAAACGGGACATGATCCGAAAAGGCTGTATAAAACTATATGGGATCTGTGAGGAACTGAATGTATCCTGCAAAAGAGTCACCTGGGATACCGATGCATCCGGTACCTGGATGGAACACTACAAAGGCGTGGATGACTGGATCCTTCGAAAAGAGGAAAAAGGACACAGGAAGACGGCATAATATGTTTGGTCAGATAAAAGGGAAACTGGAATTTTTTCAGTTTCCTTTTTATCTGGCTGAAAAAGCCGGAAGAAAGGAGAAAGCGATGCAGATAAGAGACGGACCAAAAGAAAACTGCAGGGAAAAAAGCGATCATGAAAGGAGAACGTGCACTTGGAAAAAAACTGGAAGAAAAGATGGATGGCGGGTGCGATGGCTTTTGCTCTGTGCTGCACTACGCTCTTGCAGACGGGAGCTTCTGCAGTATCCGCCGCTGAGGTGGGAGCGTTTCCGCACAGAGCGAGACGCAGATCGAGGTACAGACAGAAACACAGACAGAAACGCAGACAGAAACGCAGACGGAGAAAAGCGAGGAGGAACTGATCGAGGAAACCGTTGCTGATCCGGAACTTGCGCTTATGGTTACCGAAGGGGAGGCCTTTGATATCCAGAATGATTTTACAGGACTGAAACTCTCTGAAGGAGACCATGTGGAACTGAAAAAAGCTGCAATGGAAGACGGGACTGTATTTGATTATAACCATGCGGGGACCTATAAATGCGTATATCTTGTTACGCCCGCATCGGGGGAAGCCTATCTGGTTGCCAGAAACATTACTGTGACACCAAGGGAAGCAGAAACAGACGGATCCAATGGCGGTCAGGAACAGGAAACCGGCGATGACGAACCGGAGGCAGACCCCGTCCTCCCGACCATAAGCCCGGAAGATGCCCCGGAAACTCTGGAAGAGCCGGAAGAAACGGAGGAGCCAGAAGAAGAGGAAGCAGAAGGATTTTCCGATGAGGAACCAGAGGATGGAAGCCATCAGGTTGACATCGTACAGGGAAATGAATTCAATATTGAACTGGACCACGAGGACGGACGTTACCAGACGGGGGAGATGGTCAACTTTTCCGGTGATATCCCGCAGGGAAGCCTGATCGCAGTGGGAACAAGTCTTGTCGAAGCAAACCAGACAGAGAATACCGAAGATCTTCTGTATGCAGAAGTAAGCTACGATGAGGGAACAAATTCCTTCAGCTTTGAGATGCCGGAAGATGATGTTGCATTAAGTGTGCTATATGACCAGGCTGAGGGCGGTATTAGTACCGTGGCAGCTTCCGATGGAGACTTGTGGATGATTCAACAGACATTGAAGCTAATACCTATTACTATTATTCAGATGGAAAACTGCATCCTTTTGATTCTGTTATGGGACAGGGCGGAAATGATTCCTATAAGTATATCCGTTACAAAGCAGGCGGAAAGACTTATACCGTCTATGCATACTGCATGCAGCACAGTAAACAGTCCCCGCCAAGTGGAACGACTTATAAAAATATGGTTGAACTGGATGAAGGCGGCGATGACCGTTATTTAAGGAAGGCCATGTTTTACGGATATGGCGGTCCCGGATGGGGCGGCACATTCAACGGCTATAATATCAAATCCATCATGGAAAAATACGGCTGTTCCTCCGAGACCCGTGCAATGCAGCATTATCTGGTCGATTATTTATATGACGGGGAATCCGGATTTGGCGGCTCCCTTTCGACAACTGCCAAAAACATGTTAAAAGAGATCAAGGCAGCCCTTTCAAAGATGCCGGATCCAACGACCATGGAACTGACACCAGGGCTCAGTGCTTCTGCAAATGGAAACCAGAGCCCGACATTTACATGGAAGGCAAATGCAGCTTTTGTGATCACGATCCATCTGGAAAACGGGGTCTCCCTTGTAAATGAGACGACAGGAAAAACCGGGACCGGAAATGTGAGCGTAAAGGGCGGTGAAAAATTCCATCTGGAAGCAACCACCCAGAATATTGGAAGCCTGAAAGGAAAATATGCGATCACATCCAACTATCCGCTTAATTTCCATGCCATGCTCTTAAAGCTGGCGAACAGCCAGGATATCGGATTTGGATATTATACCGATACACTGGAGCTGAACCTGGAGGTAGACTGGCCGGATGAAGCAACGGTCAAGATCATCAAAAAAGATAAGGGAAGCAACGCGCTCCTTGCAGGTGCCGTTTACGGCATCTATGCAGATGAAGCCTGCACGAAACTTATCAAAAAAATGCCGGCAACAAATGCAAAAGGGGAATCCGAAGTAAAGATCACCAAAACACAGGATACCGTTTACCTTCGTGAGATTTCAGGCCCGTCCGGATATGTGCTGGATACGAAAGCCTATGGGGTAAAGCTGGTCGTGGGGCAGACCGCTTCCAAGAACTTAACGGATAAAGAGCAAAAGGGTGCACTCACCATTTATAAAGAAGGAGAAGTGCTCACCGGAGCTGCCGTCACGGAAAATGGTGTGACATTTACCTACGAAAAACAGAAATTGAAAGGAGCCGTTTACAGTGTTTATGCAGGTGCAGATATCAAGGCGGCAGATGGCACCCTCATCTATAAAAAAGGTGCGCTTGTCAAGGATAATCTGGTTACCGGAGATGACGGAAGCGTTACGTTAAAAGATCTCTATCTTGGCACCTACACAGTAACCGAGACGAAGGCTCCGGATAATTATGTATGCAAAGGAGAGTCCAAGAATGTCGAGCTTGTGTATGCAGGCCAGACCGTAGAAGTGCAGACTGGCAGTGCAACATTTTTAAATGAACGCCAGAAGGCAGCAGTCCGTGTGGAAAAACAGGACGAAGAGACCAAAAATCCGCTCTCCGGAGGTATTTACGGGCTGTATGCAGCAGAAGATATCAAAGTTGATGGTAAGACCGTTGTTCCCAAAGGAACACTGATTGAAAAAGCAACGACCGGAGCCGATGGAAAAGCTTCTTATAAAGCGGAACTTCCGATCAATTACAGCTACAGCATCCGGGAGATCCAGGCACCGGAACTTTACCTTAGAAACAGTGAGGATACTTACACCTTCACTTTTAAGTTTACCAATGATAAGGAAGAAAAGGTAAACTTTAGCTATACCTTTACAAATAAACGTGTAAATGCAACAATCGACCTGGTAAAAGAAGACAGCAAGACAGGAAACAGCGCACAGGGAGATGCCGTATTTGAAGGAGCCATTTACGGGCTCTATGCAAGGGAAGACATTAACCATCCGGATGCAGGAGCGGAGTCCTTTATAAAAAGGACGAGCAGGTAGCTACCCTGACGACCGATAAAGCGGGAAAAGCAAGTGTAAGCAACCTGTATCTTGGAAAGTATTATTTGAAGGAGATCACGCCTCCAGTAGGTTATCTTCTGGACGAAGAGGAGCATGATGTAAACTGTAACTACGAAGGAGATCAGGTAGAGACGGTAAAACGAAATACCGTTTCCAAAGAAGACGTGATCAAACAGCCATTCCAGTTGATCAAAGCAGCGGATAATGATAAGACCGATGCGGATCTTTTAAAAGGTGCCGGATTCTCTGCTTATCTGATCAGCAGCCTGACTGTAAAGGACGATGGAAGTTATGACTTTACAAATGCGACCCCGATCGTTCTTACGGAAGACGGAAAAACAGAAATGTTTACCGATGAACGCGGCTATGCGTGCAGCATCCCGATTCCTTATGGACGCTACATTGTCCGTGAGACTACAACACCGCATAATTTTATGCCGGTAGATGATTTTATCGTAACCGTAACCGAGAACAGCAGCACACCGCAGGTATGGAGAGTCCTTTTGGACGATGAGTTCAAAGCAAAGCTTAAGATCGTGAAACAGGATGATGAGACCAAACAGCTGGTCCTCCTTGCCAATACAGAATTCAAAGTGTATGACCTGGATGCGAAAAAGTATGTGGAACAGGTAACGACCTATCCAAATACGGTTGTCCATAAATCCTATTTTACGGACGAAAATGGTTACCTGATCCTTCCGGAATCCTTAAAATGCGGAAATTACAGGATCGAGGAAGTGAGCGCGCCGGATGGCTACACCCAGAATACCCAGTATGTGGAGATCAAAGTTGACAAGAATACAGCTTATCAGATGGATTCTGTCAGCGGGGATGCCATTATTACCGTGACCTATGAAAACCATCCGGTCAAAGGTAAACTGGTGATCCATAAATCCGGTGAAACCTTAAAATCCTTTAAAAAGGATTTTGTATACGAAGAAACTTCCCTGGAAGGGGCAGAATTTGAAATCTACGCAGCAGAAGATATTTTCACACCGGATCATCAGGTGGACGAGCAGGGAAACCGTCACGTGATCTATGCAAAGGATACCCTGGTAAAAACAGTGACCACTGATAAAAATGGGGAAGCTGTTATCAAAGATCTTCCGCTTGGAAAATACCGTGTGAAAGAAACAAAAACACCGGCCGGATTTGTCTTAAATCCAGACAGTCAGGAAGTATCCTTTATCTATAAGGATCAGAACACACCGGAGATCGAAGAAAAACTGGAATTTTCCAATGAACGCCAGAAAGTAGAGCTGAGTGTGGAAAAACAGGATGCCGAGACCGGAAAGACTTTAAAAGGTGCAACCTTTGGATTATACAATAAAGAAGCAATTTCTTCCGGCGACAAGGTAATCGTAAAAGCAGATACACTGCTTCAGGAGATCACAAGCAACGAAAAAGGTAAGGCAGCGTTTACGCTGGATCTTCCGCTTGGTAGATACTATGTAAAAGAGCTGCAGGCGCCGGCGGGTTATGTATCTTCCGATGAGATCCTGGAATTTGATGCCACATACCAGGGCCAGGACGTAAAAACGATCAAATTAAAATCCGTGAAGAAAAACCAGCCGACAACGGTAGAAGTGACAAAAGCAGACATCACGACTGGAACAGAACTTGACGGGGCTTCCATGAGTGTACTGGATAAGGATGGCAACGTGATCGATTCCTGGACATCCGTAAAAGATTCCCCTCATGTGATCAAGAGACTTCAGGTTGGAAAAACATACATTCTGCGTGAGGAGCTTGCACCATACGGTTACTTACGTGCAACAGACGTAGAGTTTACGATCTCTGATACTGCAGAAGTACAGAAAGTCAAAATGGAAGATGAAGTCCCGGTAGCAAGACTTCTGGTAAACAAGAAAGGGGAATTCTTAGACAGCGTATCCCTTCTTGACAATGCAAAAGGCATGATCGAGCACCTGTTCAACTATGTGACCGGAAACCTGACTGATGTAACCTTCAATGTTTACGCGGCAGAAGCCATCCGTGCAGCTGACGGGGTAAGTGCAGATTATTATGCGGCAGATGAACTGGTCGGCTCCATTACAACAGATGGAAATGGCATCGCCCAGATGGATAACCTTCCGCTTGGACGTTATTACATCGTGGAAAAAGAGACCGCACATGGCTACGTTCTGGATAATGAACCAAGATATGTGGATCTTACATACCGTGACCAGGATACACCTCTGGTTACTTATAGTGCCGACTGGCAGAATGCGCGCCAGAGGGTACAGGTGGAAGTCCTGAAAAAAGAAAAGGACAGTGACAAAGTACTTTCCGGGGCAATCTTTGGCCTCTATGCAGCAGACGATATCGTATCTTCTAAAGGAAAAGTACTCCTTGCGAAAGACACCCTGATCGAACTGAAGACCACAGATGAGGATGGAAAGATCCAGTTTGTTGCAGATCTCCCGGTTGACAGCAGGTACTACATTAAGGAACTTGCCGCCCCGGATGGCTATGTAACAGACCAGGAACCGCAGGAATTCACTTTTGAGTACCAGGGCAGTGGAACCAGTGTTGCAGAGTATGCGTTCACCTTTGAAGATGAACAGACTACGGTAGAACTTTCCAAAGCAGACCTGACGGACAAAAAAGAACTTCCGGGAGCATCCTTAAAGGTAACAGATGAGAATGGAAATACGGTGGATGAATGGGTATCCAAAGAGGAAGCACATATCATCAAGGGTCTTATCGTAGGAAAGAAATACAAGATGACAGAAACAAAGCCGGCAGATGGTTATGTGACTGCGGAAAGTATTGAATTTACCGTCGAAAACACAAAAGAAGTACAGAAACACCAGATGCTTGATGATGTGACCAAAGTGGAAATCAGCAAGAAAGACATTACGGATTCCAGTGAGGTACCGGGAGCAAAACTGATCATCCTGGATAAAGATGGAAAGAAAGTTGAAAGCTGGACGTCCACGGATAAACCGCATATGGTCGAAAAACTTCCGGTAGGCGAATATACTTCGTGAAGAGCAGGCCCCGGATGGATACCTCATTGCGGAAGATGTGAAATTTACGGTAAAAGATACTGGAAAAGTCCAGAAAGTCAAAATGAAGGACGCACATCCGTATGGAAAACTGGTCATCAAAAAGACCGATTCCACCAGTAAGGCAGCCCTTTCAGGAGCAGAATTTGAACTGCGTGAAAAGGAAAGCGGAAAAGTCGTAGAAAAACTGGTAACGGATAAGACCGGAACAGCGACAAGCGGCAAGATTCCGATTGCTACTTATAAAAATGGAAAAGTAGAGAAAACCGTGGAATATATCCTGGTAGAGACCAAAGCACCAAATGGTTATGAATTAAGCAGCAAAAAAGAAGAGATCCGCTTTGAATACAAAGACGGAAAAACCAAGGTGATCGAGATCGTAAAAGAGATCAAAAACACCAAATCCCCTTCCGGCAGCACACCGACAGGAAACAGCCCGAAAACAGGGGACAGCACCAACATCTGGCTTCCGATCCTTCTGGCAGTCCTTTCTGCCTGCGGCATTGGCGGCGTGATCTGGTATAAGAAGAAAAAAGGAAATTAAGGAATACGGTTCAGGGCTGCTCGATTTACCGGCAGCCCTCTTTCCAGGAAGAATAATCGGAGGTTTGTATGAGACACATAAAAGAAATCATGATCGTGGCAGTCTGCCTGATGGTACTCAGCTTTTGCGTATGTACCGGTTTTGGCATTTACTTTATGTACCGGGAAGGTGTGCAGGAATATGAAGACCTGCGTACATACGTCAAGGAAACAGATGAGGATGACCACACAGAAGGAACAGACGGAAGCGATGGGAAACAGACCGTGGTTGATTTTAAGGCATTAAAAAGATCAATCCGGATATCGTTGCATGGATCCGGATCCCGGATACCAGCATTGATTATCCGGTAGTCCAGGGAAACGATGACTCCTATTACCTGACGCATACTTTTAAGAAGACAGAACATGTGGCAGGGGCCATTTTCCTGGATTCCGATAACAATGCCGATTTTTCTGATGACAAGAACATCATTTATGGCCACAATATGAAAGATGGCAGCATGTTCCGCGGACTTCGAAATTTCCTTGACGATGAATTTTTAAAAGAACACCATATCCTCTATCTGTATCTTCCGGATGAAGGGGTATGGATCTTTGTGATCGTAAAATGCGAGTATACACCGGCAGATGGAGATGCTTTTTTACTTGGAACGCAGGAAGAAGTTCCGACGCTTCTGCTTTCTACCTGTGGAACAGATGCCTCCAAACGTCTGGTCGTATGGTGTGAAAGGCAGGAAGAGAAAGGTGAACAGATAGAATATTCTGACGAGGAAACAGAAGTACAGGAAGCCACGGATGCTCTTGCTTTCTTTGATGGGGAGTTTGTGGAAAACAAAACCCATGATTTTATTTAAATGCTTGCAGAAATTTAATGGATAATTTCTAAAAAATATAACATTTTTATTTTCAGGTCTTTCTGGATGGACAGGAACAATCATGGTCTATCCGGGAGGGCCTTTTTTTATTGCAGGAATGGCGTAAAATGGCTCTTTTGATGGAAATATGATTGCAGAAAAATGAAAAAAGAAATGTTAGTTCTGACTATCATGTCCAGTATGCCGCAAATCATTTGGAGAAGGCGAAGGATGTGTTTATGAAAGTGATGAAGATCCTCTGGATTTATATAGCCCAGTGGAAGGAAAAATAGAAATTAAACTGAAATGATAAAAAAATATAGAAAAAAGAATTGACAATTGTATTCTACAGTTGTAGAATACAATTAACTTCTACAGATGTAGAAAATAAAATTCTAGGAGAATCCACGATGAAGACAAAATTTATGACACTTATGACGGTAGCAACACTTGGGATTTTTTCAGCTGCAACGGTTATGGCAGCAGGAAATAACGATTTCTATACACAGCCGCCGGCTGGATCTGAATGGGAAAAAGCAGATACGGAAGGTACCTATGCAAGCTATACGAACGGAAATGATTATGTAAATATCTATAAATATTCACTGGAGGATGTCAAAACAGGGATTGCCAAATGCAATGACACATACGATGCCTGCTATCAGACAATTTATTCAGAGGGAAACAGCCTGTATATGGCAGTGGGATATGCAAAAGATGCAGATGACATCAGTGACGTCAGAAAATTTGTAGAATATATTTCGTATCCTGGAAATCCTTCACTTACCAGACAGGAGAATGAAAACCAGACCGATGATTCTTCTGATGATTCTGATAAGGCAACTACAGATACTGCCAGTCAGAAGTCAGGAGGAGATTCAGATTCCTCCGATACAGAAGAAAATGCTTCTGCAAAATCCTCGGACAGCAATGATGATTCCGATATCCTTTCTACCTCACCAATGACATTAGTTGACAGTGATGGAAATACCATTGAGATTAATTACATTCTTCACAAAGATTATTCTTGTGAATATCGTGGAGATGATGGAATGAACTATACCGATAATGGGGATGAGACTTATACCGACGAAAATGGAAATACCTACTCAGCTCTGAATGATGATACTCATCATCTGGGACATACGTTGGAACAGCATGACCTTCAGGATGCAAACGGTAATACTGTGACGGTTACGGAAACTACAAATGGTGATTATTATTTCCAGGATGAAAATGGTACAGGATTTACGGACAACGGAGACGGGACATGGAGTGATGAAAATGGCAGCAGTTATACAGAAATAGACTGATAGTGGTCAGTAGCTGCAGGAATGGCAAGGGCATTTGCAAATTGTGCAAAAGCCCTTGCCATTTCCGTGAACCGTGGTAAAATAGAGTTATTCCTACATTTGTAGAAAATATGTAACAGGAGGTATGAAAAAGTGAAAAAAACTTACCAGAGACTTCCGGAATCAGAGCTGGATATTATGCTCGTTCTTTGGAATAATACTCCGCCGATGACCAGACCGGAGATTGAGAAAGTGATCAATATGAAGAAAAATCTTGCATCAACAACAATTTTGTCATTGCTGACCAGACTGGAGAACAAAAAATTTCGTGGAAGTGACGAAACAGGGAAAAATGAATCTGTATACACCCCTGGTTTCGCAGTCAGATTATCAGGCACATGAAAGCCAGAGTGTTCTTGAGAAGCTTTATGGGAATTCACTAAAAAAGTTTGTAACTTCACTTTATCATGGAAAGAAAATCAGCTCGGAAGAAGTCCAGGATCTCAGTGAATTTCTTAAGAACCTGGAGGACAGGGAGGAATAGCAAATTATGGAGGTTTTCATTCTGCACATTCTGAAACTGAACATTATTGCAGCAGTAGTAATTTTACTGGTAAAAGTGCTTGCGACTCTGTTTAAAGGACGTGTATCAGCGAGATGGAAGTACTTTATCTGGCTGTTGATTACGATAAGCCTTTGTGTTCCGGTGCGCCTTCCGGAGAATCTGGCACTGGTGGATTTCAAAGTACTTAGAAGCAGTCAACAGAATACGCAAAACCCGAAGATAACGGATTACGCAGTCAGACCAGAGAAAAGTCAGAAGATAACAGAAAACCGTATCAATCTGCGAGCAATGACATGAAAAATCTGACAGAAATCCCGGAACAAAAGAGAACTGTCAGGTACGAATCAGATAAATGGCTGGGAATTGTGGCTTTGATTTTTGCTGCTGTCTGGCTGAGCGTAACGGTACTTAAACTGACAGGAGAATTGCTGGCATATTATTTTTCTATAAGGAATCTGGAACGGATGAGTCTACAGGTAAGTGATACGGTGAGTATTCAGATGTACCGTGCAGCGTGTCAAAAGAAGCACGTACGCAGAATACCGGAACTCAGGCAAAACGCAGGTCTTACCACACCGCTTCTTGCAGGACTTTTACATACAAAATTGTATCTACCAGCAACCGGGTATTCAGCAGAAGAAAGAAAACTTATCTTTTACCATGAACTTACACATTATTGCCATCGGGATCTCTGGTATAAGATGCTCCTTCGAATCTGTGCATCGATATACTGGTTCAATCCCTTTCTTCTTATCATGCTGAAAGAAGCGGATAAGGATATTGAAAATCTGTGTGATACAGCGGTTGTTCGCAGAGTTAATAAAAAGGAACATAAATTATATCGACAGCTGCTTCTCAGGACAGTGGCCATGGAAAATCAGATTCCATATGTGACAGCAAGTCTTAATGACAGCGAAATGGTGTTTAAAGATCGGATTCTGTATATGGTGAACATTCGGAAACTCCGCAAAGGAATTCTTCCGGGAATTCTTGTGACGCTGCTGCTTGCAGGCGGTAATCTGGTATTTAATGTCTCTGCCGGGACAGATACAGTTTCAGTAGAGACGGAGAAGTCTGGTATTGAAAAAAATGCAGATCCAGAGAAAAATAATGTACCGGATTATGCACCGTTTTCTGAAATGGTAACTATGCAGAAAGCTGCTGAAACACAGGACGAAGGAGGAGTGACAGAGAATACAGATACAGAGGATTCTGTAGACGAAGAGGAAAAAGCGGATGCGGAAACAAATGATGAACCTGCCATGGAAAACAGCGGACAGGTAAGTGAAACGACCGATGAACCTGCCATGGAAAACAGCGGACAGGTAAGTGAAACGACCGATGATGGAATTACCTCTGACAACAACGGGTCTGTTTCATCTTATGAAAATCTGCCAGCAGGCGTACCATATACCAGTGGATTCACTACTACTTCCGGTGTAGCATCAATTGTAGCACCGGGTGGAGGAGATGAAGAATCCAGAGTTCTTTACGATAACGGAGATGGGACCTATTCTGATTATTATGGGAGCCGATACAGTTATCAGGGAGATGGAAACTGGGCAGATGCCAATGGAAATTCATATCGTACCTGGAATGACGAAGGTTATCATTTCGGAAACCAACTGGAACAGCATGAACTCCAGGGTAGTAACGGTACTGTTAATGTAATAGAAACAACAAACGGAGATTATTATTATTGTGACGCAGATGGGGTCGGATACACAGACAATGGTGACGGCACCTGGACGGATGAGAATGGGAACATCTATACAGAATAAAGGATTTGTCCGATCGATGCATATTCAAATGATATTATTTCAGAAGAGGTATTGTATATGACCTACAATTTAGTAGAAATTCAGAAAAGACAGGAATCTACTGACAAATTTGTTCAGAAAGTTGGTAAAACTTTATGGCATTACACTTCTTTTCCAGCCTTGGATGGAATTTTAAGGAAAAAAGAGATTTGGTTTGGCAGCGCAACGAATGTGAATGATGCAAAGAAGTGATTGGGTTTATTGATAACCTGAAGCAGAACATTGAGAACGGTCTTACCCAAAACAATATAAAACCCAAATGTGATGTTGATAAAATATTTAAAGAAATATATGACAGAACATCGCAAAAACACCTTTTTATGTTCTGTTTGTCACAGGCATTAGACGATGCAGCTCAATGGGACCGCTATGCCGATTATGGACGTGGTGTTGCAATAGAATTCAATACCGAAGCATTGCACAACTTGTTATATTATCATGGGATGATCATTGGCGAACAGTATTATACTCAGGAGACCAGGGATCATGAATTATACAAATTATTGTCTTCATATATTTCCACTGGAATTCTGGAAGGATTTTCCAACTTAGATGGATTTATTGATAATTTAGCATTATGTGCCCTTATTCACAAACATCCTACATTTACTGCTGAAAAGGAAATCCGAATCGCACCATATTTTGTAACGGACAACGATTCTAATATCGAATACAAAACATTCAATATAATAAAAGAGTTCTACATTTTAGATTTACAAAAAGTCTTAGAAACAGAAAATATGCACAGGGAAGATATTATCAATTCAATTATTATCGGACCACGTTCATCCCAGAATCCAAAAGATTTGGAAAACTACTGCAGACATCTTGGATTGCATAAACTGGCTCAAAATATAAAAGTATCTGATTGTCCATTGCGTTAATAGATAAGAGGTTCCACTTACAGTGTGGAATCTCTTTTTCTGTCGAAACTCATCTATCGATTTTTGTTGTTGTCGGTTGCTTCATATAGTACACTGTCGTTATAATTATTAACCGGCAATGGAAAGAATGAGGAAATCGTATTGGATACCACAGATTACACTTCATGTGCAGAGATTGAAGAAGCAAAGAAAGCGTTTTTCGAAACCAAAAGGAATCGAACGCTTTTTCATATATGACATATAAAAAAATGGAATCATAAACGATAGCATATATTATTTGCGAATATCTACTAGTCCCTTTTTCAGTATATATTCAGAGACTCATATGAAGCTCCGTCTCCAGTCACATTCAGATACAGATTTTTGAGGTCGCTTTCATTTACGATCCAGGCCATGTTCAGCTGTACACTTTCGCCTGGTTTTATAGAGGAAATGTAGTTTCCACCGTTGCCATAATTTTCAGAGACACTATAATATACCATTTCTCCAGTCTTTGCCACGCCGGTCCAACTAATGTAGTCATAACATGGCAAGACAAAAGAAGCCTGTACATCGTAAACGGTGAAACGGTTACGTTTTTCCAGCTTTTCCAGGAGCAGGTGGAAGCATAAACGATGGAATATTGGATGCTGCACTCACACCGAAGCTAATACAGCCAACAACATTTGCAGAGATATCGGGAAATACATCTGAAAGAGCGAAAAAGTTTTCAAAGATATTAAAACATTCCCATATACCATATCAGCAAGGTAAAAGATATGCATATGTGGCAGCTTTGCCATCTGGCTATGGTAGTTCCGATTGCAGATGCATATTATGAAGCAGATTGTCCAGAAAAAGCAGGAAAGAATGGAGGACCGAGAGAAAAACAGCAAAAAGACTGAAAAGAAATTTTTGCTTTTTAAAGAAAAAGTTTGGCAGACTGTCACCATGCAAAATGAATATTTCTCGTTTTTGCCATTGCAATTTTAACTATTGTGTTATCCATTACATTTGAAAGCCGATTTGGAAATAAGCTCATGTATCAACATGCGATGAAAGCGCCAGATGAAATGCGAGGACTACATAGACTGTTTTATTTATATACAAAAAATATTTCTTGCAGAAAGGTAGGCGTTTTGTACAATAAATGTTGATCTGATGGCGCAGGAAAAAGAAGGAAGATAAGGAATCATAGATGTAGAGGAATGACAGAAGCTATAAAAACTTAAAACAAAAACAGAAAAGTGCAATAGCTGATAAAACATACAAAATGTATCTGAAGTTTTACCTTGAAAATCAGAGAATGCCGGATGCTGCTGAAATGAATGATATTTGCAAAAGTCTGTTTGCGACTGTTCAAACACTTGCTCCCCAAACTGAATATGAAGACTTCTATAAAATTGTCGAAAAGCGTGAGAGGGATATGAAGAACGTATCCTGAGAGATATTGAGAGCGGAATTACATTGGAAATACTTACAGCAAAAAAGCATAAGAAGACGCCAGAAGAAAAAGCTGTTATTATAAAACAGAAGAAGCAACAGAGACAGGCAAAACGGAAGAAAGAAGCAAGAGAAAAGTCGACAGCAGATGAAATCTTGCAGGATGACAGATTTTTCTTTATTGCAGGTTATACCTCCGGAGGTGCACCATATGGTGTCACCTGGGAGGAAATGGAAATGGAACCATGGGAGGATTTGAAAGAAAAATGAGTGAGTTGTCAGTGCAACATCATTCATCTCTTGAAACAGAATCTGATTCCCGTTTTGGCTGAAACAAGTCAGAATAGATATCATAAATCTTTGAACGATCCAAATACAAAATATAGCAAAAGTGCGATTGACGCCAACAATATCTTGTGTTAATATGATTGTGAGATTTGTATTTGTATCTGTAGACACAGATAAGAAACGCTGGTTCCGGATCTGACCGGGAGTAAAACATTAAGGAGCCAAAAGCTCCTGCCTTTGTAATGAATAAGGTCATTTAGAATGAAAATTTCTAAATGGCCTTTTTTGTTGCAAAAATATGGCAGACAACAAGTACAGATCAGCAAATAAGGAAAGGAGGATCATAAAAAACACAAGGAAACTCAGAATGCAAGGAGGGCGTTATGAAACGAAAAAAGATGGAAAAGGAGGTCGTGCACCTTCTTGAATGGATTATCGAATATCCAGGAGTATGGCAGATCGTATGTAATCCAGATGGAAAAGAAACCTCGCCTGAATCTTTTAAGATGGCATATGATATGCTGGTCAAAAAATCTCTGTTTTATCTGATACCGGTATTGTTTGCAACACATCCGGGAGAAGAATCACTGGAGATGGCGAAAAATTTATGTACGGCTGACTCTGCTGCCCGCGAGATCCGAAAAAATGGTATGGGAGCATTAGTCAAATGTATGCGGGAACATCTGGAATGAAACTGGAAAACTTTATAAAGTTATGGGAGGACAATTATGAACAAATCAATCATGATGGGACGAGTAGTAAATGAGCCTGATTTACGCTACACACAGACAGAGAATGGAGAACTTGCCATCGCAAACTTTCGCTTGGCGGTAAACCGGAAATTTGTACGAAGAGGAGATCCGGAAGCAGATTTCTTCAGCTGTACGGCTTTTGGCAGAAAAGCAGAGTTCGCGGAAAAATATCTGTTTAAGGGTATCAAGATTCTGGTAGAAGGTCGTATGCAGAATGACAACTACAAGAATCGGGCTGGTGAAAATGTCTACGGCATGCGGCTTATGATTGAAGAGATTTCTTTTGCAGAAAGTAAGAAAGCTTTAGAATCTGGAAATGACGAGCGGGAAGAGCCGGAAAGAGAAACAAGGGCATCTTCTAATCGAAACCGTTCTGACCGTGCAGAAACCAGCGTTCAGCTCCAGAAGCACCAGAAGTGAAAGAGCAGCAGAAATG
>ENA-OQCN01000499-OQCN01000499.1-human-gut-metagenome-genome-assembly--contig:-NODE-499-length-20892-cov-2.974813_pt1 | contig 20892 bp, 26 predicted proteins | sample MGYA00242497_ERZ504576 | MGnify/ENA primary metagenome ERZ504576 (study PRJEB26092, sample SAMD00036296) | human gut metagenome | host: Homo sapiens | study: EMG produced TPA metagenomics assembly of... | reverse complement strand
CGACCGTATTTAATATGCTCACCGGTGTATATACACCGAATGACGGATCAATTACGTTAGATGGAGTGGATATCACAGGGAAAAAGACGATCGATATCAACAAAGCAGGGATTGCCCGTACATTCCAGAATATCCGTCTGTTTAAAGACCAGTCCGTACTTGATAATGTAAAAATCGGTCTGCACAATCAGATCACTTATTCCACACTGACCGGAATTTTGCGTCTGCCGAAGTACCATAAGGCAGAAAAAGAGATGAATGAGAAGGCAATGGAACTTTTAAAAGTCTTTGACCTTGAGAAGGAAGCAGATTTTCTTGCATCCAACCTTCCTTATGGTAAACAGAGAAAACTTGAGATCGCGAGAGCGCTTGCGACAAATCCAAAGCTTCTGCTCTTAGATGAGCCGGCTGCCGGTATGAACCCGAACGAGACAAAAGAGCTGATGGAGACAATTCATTTTGTGAGAGATGAGTTTGACATGACAGTGCTTCTGATCGAGCATGATATGAAACTGGTATCCGGTATCTGTGAGAAACTTACCGTGTTAAACTTCGGGCAGGTTTTAGCAGAGGGTAAAACGACAGAAGTCCTGAATGATCCACAGGTTATCAAGGCATACTTAGGAGAATAGGAAAGGAGGTTTTAAGTTATGGCAATGCTTGAAGTAAAGAATCTGGAAGTATACTATGGCGTGATCCAGGCAATCAAGGGAATCTCCTTTGAGGTCAATGAGGGAGAAGTCATTGCGCTGATCGGTGCAAACGGCGCCGGAAAGACGACAACGCTGCAGACGATCACCGGTATGTTGAGTCCTGCGGCGGGCGAGATTATTTTTGAGGGATGTGATATCTCAAAGATCCCGGGACACAAGATCGTTTCCATGGGAATGGCGCATGTGCCGGAGGGACGTCGTGTATTTGCAGAGTTGTCCGTATATGAAAACTTAAAACTGGGTGCATATACCAGAAAAGATAAACAGGAGATCGCAGAGTCATTAGCAAAAGTATATGAGAGTTTCCCACGACTGGAAGAGCGTAAAAACCAGCTTGCAGGACCTTAAGCGGTGGTGAGCAGCAGATGCTTGCCATGGGGCGTGCGCTGATGTCAAAACCGAAGATCATCCTGATGGATGAGCCGTCTATGGGACTTTCTCCGATTCTCGTGGAAGAGATTTTCCACATTATCCGTGAAATCTCTGCGGGTGGAACAACCGTACTTTTAGTAGAGCAGAATGCGAAGAAAGCGTTATCCATCGCTGACCGTGCATATGTACTGGAGACCGGCAATATCGTTCTCTCCGGTGATGCAAAGGAAATGATGAATAACGAATCGATCAAGAAAGCATATCTTGGAGAATAGGGGGATGCAGCAATGAAAAAAACAGTGATTACAATCGCAAGAAGCTACGGCAGCGGTGGACGTACGCTGGGTAAGCTGCTCGCAGAAGAACTTGGAATTAATTGCTACGACAGAGAGATTTTAAGAATGGCATCCGATGACAGCGGCATCAATGAGGCGCTTTTCGGACAGACCGATGAAAAATTAAAGAAATCACCTTTGTTTCGTATTGCACGCAAAAATCCGTATAAGGCGGTGTGATTCCGCCGGAGAGCGCAGATTTCGTATCGGATGACAACCTGTTTAATTATCAGGCAAAAGTGATCCGTGAACTGGCGGAGGAAGAGTCCTGTATCATTATCGGAAGATGTGCGGATTATGTGTTAAAGGATGATCCGAATGTGCTCCGTTTGTTTTTCTTTGCACCGAAGGAAGATTGTATCGTCCGTGTAATGGAGCATGACGGAATCACCGGGCGGGATGCGGAGAATAAGATCGAAAAGATCGATAAGCACCGTGCGGATTATTATAAATATTATACCGGGAAGGACTGGTATGATGCGAGAAACTATGATTTCTGTCTGGATACGACTTCCATGGGATATGAAAAGCTGGTGGAGGTTGTGAAGAACTTTATTGAGGTGTACCAGAGTTAAGGTGCGGGGATGAAAAAGCAGGGCATGGGTGGCTCTGCTTTTTTGTGGGAGTGGGGTGGCTGGGTTTGCCGGCTGGTGCGGTGTGCCGACCGCCTGCGTACCTGCATGAAAAAGAATACTATACAGCTTTCCTTTGGGTTGCTATAATAAAAAGAAAGGTTTGCCAACGCGAAACTCTCAAGAACGTAGCGTCGTTGTGCGGCGTGCCTTCGTTAAACAGGTGCCCGCCACACAACGACCACCACAACCTGAAAAAGAGTTTCGCCCTAGCTCTATTACTTTATTATAACAACCCAAAAGAAAGGGGCACACACAAATGAGCGAGTTAACTAAAGAAATGCCAAAGAAACTGGGATTCGGCTGCATGCGTCTCCCGGTAACCGACGGCAGCACAGAAAATATCAACGACGCAGCGTTCTGCGAGATGATCGATTCCTACATCGAACAGGGATTTAAGTACTTTGACACCGCATATCCATATCACAATGGCAGATCCGAGGAAGCAGTCGGACGCTGTCTGGTACAACGGTATGCGAGGGATCGTTTTTTCCTTGCGAGCAAGATGCCGGTATGGCTGGTCAAAGAGTACGCTGACTACGGAAAGTATTTCGAGGAACAGTTAAAAAAATGCCAGGTAGAGTATTTTGACTTTTATCTTTTACATGCAATGAATAAAGACCGGGTCAAAGAGGCAGAGAACTTAGGCGGATTTCAGTTTGTACAGAGCATGAAAGCGGAGGGAAAGATCCGGCATATCGGATTTTCTTTCCACGATAAGGCAGATGTGTTGGATGAGATTCTGACAAATCATCCGGAGATGGAGTTTGTGCAGCTTCAGATCAATTATTATGACTGGGAGTCTGAGAACGTGCAGTCACGCAAATGTTATGAGGTGGCAGAAAAGCATGGAGTACCTGTGATCGTGATGGAGCCTGTCAAGGGCGGTACGTTAGCAAATATGGTCGGAGAGCCGGCGAGGATCTTAAGTGCGCTGGATGAAAATGCTTCCTATGCATCTTATGCGGTCCGGTATGCGGCATCACTGCCCAATGTAATTTTGGTGTTAAGCGGGATGTCGGATCTAAAACAATTACAGGACAATACGGCTTATATGAAAGATTTTCAGCCGCTCACGGATAAAGAGCAGCAGGCAATCGGAAAGGTGGTGGAAGAACTCGAAAAACTTCCAACGATTCCTTGTACCAACTGCCGTTACTGTGTGGAGGGATGTCCGAAAAAGATCCGTATCCCGGATATTTTTGGAGTCTACAACATGGGCGTACAGTTTGGATTGACGGATGTGACGCGGGGGTCTTACCGCTGTCAGATCGACGGAAGCGGTAAAGCCGGAGACTGCATCAAATGCGGAAAGTGCGAGGCACAGTGCCCGCAGCATCTTGAAATCCGAAAACTGTTAGAAGAGGCAGCAGACATTTATGAAAAAGAAATGCACTTATAATTTCTTCAAAATCTTTTCCATGTCCCGCTGATGCCCGATGATCATCAGATGTTCTTCTCTACGGAACACATACTCTGCATTCGGCATCAGTTCCATGCCGTTTTCAGCCTTGATGCCGATGATATTTGCATTATATTTGACACGGACATTGACGTCCCTGATCGAATGACCGATCCATTCCGGCAGAGGGGCAATTTCGTAAATGGAAAAATTATTTCCGAGTTCCACATAGTCAAAGACCTGATTTGCAGAAAAACGGACTGCAACTTTTTCTGCAATATCACGGTCTGGATAAATAACTTCGTCCGCGCCGTTGCGCAGCAGGAACTTTGCGTGGATATCACGGTTGGCCTTGCTGACAACATATTTTGCTCCAAGATCTTTTAACAGGCTTGTGATCTCAAGACTGCTCTGAAAATTTTCACCAATACAGACAAAACAGTAATCAAAGTTTCCGACACCAAGACTTTTTAATACTTTTTCGTTGGTGCAGTCGCCAATCTTGGCGCTGACCACAAGGGGAAGAAGGTCTTCTAAGCTTGCTTCGTCTTTGTCAACGATCATAATCTCATTGTCAAGTCTGGCAAGATCCTGACATAAATGGGTGCCGAAACGTCCGAGTCCGATAATTAAAATTGATTTCATAAGTAAATTCCTTTCTCAGCCGATGTTGATGCGTTCTACCGGCTGCATGATATGTGTCAGTTTTTTGTGATCGGTAAAGGAAAGTGCAAAGGAAAGGCTTCCCAAACGACCGATATACATCAGAAAAATAATGATAAGCCGCGAGATAAAATTAAGCTGTCCGGTCAGTCCGGTTGTCATTCCGGCAGTACAGATTGCGGATATGACTTCAAAAAGCGTATCTCCGAGCGGAAAACCCTGCATGCCGCAGATTGCGAGGGTTGCGGTAAGTCCGGCAAACAGTAGTACATAGCAGGGCTGTAGCTTTTGTGATCGTGTCGTCTTCGATCCTGCGGCCAAAAATATTTGTTCCGGTCGTTCTTAAGAGCGTGGAGCGCAGATGCAGGAGCAGAACGAAAATGGTTGCCATTTTGACGCCGCCCGCCGTGGAACCGGAACGCCTCCGATGAACATCAGGATAATGGTAAGCAGTTTGCCACCCTCTGTGAGAGAGCCAATATCAAGTGTATTAAAACCGGCAGTTCTTGGTGTAATCACACTGAAAAAAGAACTGCAGATGATGCCTGTCGTGCTCATATCGGCGTAAAGATTATTTCGTTCCAGCAAATAAAACAGTAAAGCTCCGCCAAATACCAGAACTGCCGAAAAACTCAAGACCATTTTTGTCTGCAGGGCATATTTTTTAAAGTGCCATTTGTGGTCAATGATATCACTCCAGACGATAAATCCGATGCCGCCGATCAGAATTAATGCAGACAGCGTAAAGCTTACGATTGGATCGTCATAATAGGCGGTAAAAGAGGAATATGGTTTGTATTTTCCCATGATGTCGAAACCCGCATTGCAAAACGCAGATATGGAATGAAAGATGCTGTAATAAAGTCCGTTAAAAAAACCCATTTCAGGATAAAAGCGGGTAAATAACAGCAGTGCACCGATTCCTTCAAATAGTACGGTTCCCTTTAATACACGTTTGATCAGCCGTACTACGCCGCCGATATCTAATACATTGAAACTTTCCTTGATCCAGCCGCGCTCTTTGAGACCGATTTTCCTGCGCAGCACCAGGGAAACAGCAGTTCCGATGGTAATAAAGCCAAGACCACCGATCTGGATTAAAAGTAATAATACAAGCTGTCCAAAGAAGGACCAGTGTGTATAGGTATCGACCAGAATAAGACCGGTGACGCAGGTGGCACTTGTTGCTGTAAAAAGTGCTGTGATAAAAGGGGTAAATTCGCCGGTGCGGGAAGAGCAGGGAAGCATCAAAAGACATGTTCCGCCTAAGATAAGCAGAAGAAAACCAAGTGCGATCAACTGCATGTCAGAGAGCCGCTTTAATTTTTTTGGTAACATATATCCTCCAAAGAGTAAAATTTTGTTGAGAAACGTATATTAAAATATTATAATACGAATAGTGAACTTTGTATATATAACATTTTTTACAAAGTTAAAGAGGAGAGGAGCATGAAGAGTTATGGATGATTTGTTTGGTCTGATTGTGATAATTATTGGCATTGCAGCAGGGATTTACAGTGATAAAAAGAAAAAAGAAGGAAAACAAAAGAAAGCGGCTGTGCCGAATCAGCCCGGCGGAGGAAGAAAAAATGTACCACAGACACAGGTTTCTTATGGTGGTCATGCAGGAAGACCGGATGTTCTGGCGGATGCGGCAAATGCGATGCAGAGGGATTTATCAGTAAGACAGCAGGAATTAAAACAGAGGCTGCAGCAGAAGTATGGCACGGCTGCATCGAATACGGCAAAGCCCACGCAGGCAGCGCGTCCTGTTTCAAATCCCGGAAAAGATACTATTTTAAACCGTGCAGATTCGAACGTCAATGAAAATCAGACGGACGAACTGCGGGAACAGTTTTATGAAAAAACAGGGGAGCCGCCGAAAAAAGTACACGGGGAGTGTGAGGACGAATGTTCCCTGATGGATCAGGTCAATGATCTGATGATCATGGGATATCAGGCAAACCTGAGTTTTGAGCGCGATTTTGTGGCAGAGGGAGTGGAGATGTTAAACCGTTTTGAACTGCCGGACGAAATTGCGGGATTGACAGAAGTACATACGGCATAAGTTGAAAGAAAGGACAGCAACAGTATGGCAGAAAGAATACCGGTAAGTGGCGAGATCTACCGCCATTTTAAAAATAAATTATATCAGATCGTAGCAATTGCGACACATTCTGAAACAGGAGAAAAACTGGTGATCTACCAGGCGTTATATGGAGATTTTGGCGTGTATGCAAGACCACTTACCATGTTTACCAGTGAAGTGGATCACGAAAAATATCCGGAGGTGACGCAGAAATACCGGTTTGAGCTGGTGGAGCGGGAGAAGAAACAGGATGTGCAGGCAGCACAGACTGGCAGTGAGCGGTCTGCAGACATGACACAAAGATATAGTGTTGGACATAGTACAGGGCGGACGATTCTACAGAATCAGAACGGAAGAAATGCAGATACCAGCGTACGGGAGAATGAGCGCGTGTCAGGAGATATCAGTGTACAGAGCAACAAAGCTGTGTCAGGAGATGTCGGAGCGCAGGAAAGTAAAGGTGCTTCATCTGATACAGAAGAGCAGGTAGAACCGAAACTTATGGAGTTTTTGGATGCGGATTCCTTTGAGGAAAAGTATAATATCCTGACATCTATGCGCGATATCATTACAGATAAAATGATCAACAATATGGCAGTTGTTTTAGACGTTGTGATCCCGGAAGGAGATCTCGATGACCGTTATGAGCAGCTCAAACAGTGTATCCGTACCAGACAGCGTTTTGAGAGCACACGTCTCAGATAATCTGTGTGGAAAATAAGACTGTGAGTTTGTTTTTCACACGGCTATTTGTTGAAGATTAGTGTACAAAAATGGAGATTACATGGTTTCAGAAGAATTAAAATCAAAATTACAACAGATCACGCAGCAGGAGATTTACAAGGTGATCGTCAGCAAACCCTCTGACAAAGCTGCAAAATACCGCAAGATCGAGATTGAAAAAATCGTCCGGTTACCAGGCAGCCGCTTATACGCAGAAACAGGTTTTCATGAAAAGATAGAACCGGATGGACTTTTAGATTATCTGTCAGGGCGTGTCGGCAGTGAATTTTTACAGTTAAATGCCTGGGATGGAACCAGTGAATATATGCTTTTGATCTCAAAAAAAGGAAAAGTGACTTACCGCTGCAAAAAGCAGGCAGAGGGTGCAGCAAAAGTGCAGGAATCCCATAACCGTAAAAAGAAATATCTGTTGGAAGAGGGAACCGTGATCCCACCGCTGGTTGATATGGGAGTTTTTACGGCAGACGGAAAAGTAGTCCGCACTATGTACGATAAGTTCCGGCAGATCAACCGTTTCCTTGAAATCATCGAGGACGGAGTGCGGGATTATCCGTATGATCACTTAAATATCATTGATTTCGGCTGCGGAAAGTCTTACCTGACTTTTATCCTGTATTATTATTTTGCGGAGATCAAAAAAATGAACGTGCAGATCGTAGGACTTGATCTGAAAGAGGACGTGATCAAAAACTGCAATCTTGCGGCGGAGAAATATGGCTATCACAATCTGCATTTTGAACTGGGGGACATCAACGGCTATCAGACACCGTTTCCGGTAGACATGGTAGTGACACTGCATGCCTGTGATACGGCGACGGATTATGCGCTTTATAATGCGGTTCAGTGGGATGCAAAGATGATTTTTTCCGTACCGTGCTGTCAGCATGAGTTAAACGGACAGATAGAGACGGACCAGTTTTCATTACTGACGCGCTATGGCATTATAAAAGAGCGTTTTTCCGCGCTTGCGACGGATGCGATACGCGCAAACCTGCTGGAGGCGTGCGGATACAAAACTCAGCTTTTAGAGTTTGTTGATTTTGCGCATACGCCAAAGAATATCCTGATCCGTGCAGTACAGAAGAAGATCGTGCCGCGTGCGGTAAAACAAAATTACCTCACAGAGGTGGAACATATGATGGAGGAGTTTCATTTTACACCGACACTGTATGGACTGCTGAAAGACAGTGGGAAAATTTAAAAATCAAAATGGGTGTGGCTGTTTTGCCACACATTTTAGGTTACGGAAGTTTACTTAACTGACTGTTGTGGTATTTGCCGGAGAATGTGACATCCTCTCCGAACCATTCCGGCGGAGTGAAATTATTTGCCTCTTCCTCTGTTTCAAATTCTACTTCGGCGAGCAGCAGTGGTGCGAGATCTCCCTCAAACACATCTAATTCGATCGTATATTTGGGGGCAAGCGGGATCAGATAGCGGCGTTTCTGAATCAGCCTTCCGTCGATTTTTTCTTTCAGGTGAAGAAATGCTTCTTCATTTAAGGGGAGATTGTATTCCTCACGCACCATCATGCCTTTTCCCTTGTAGGTCAGAATGTAATCGTCATTGGAGCGGCGGATGCGCACGACCGGGTTAGTGTTTAAGTAGCCTGTTCGATCACTTTACAGGCATACTGTTCTAAGTGGTCAGGTAAGGTTTTTACCAGATATTTACGTTCGATTTCCATGGTGTAGAAACTCCTTTTGGTTTTAAAAAAATTTTTAAATTGGTGCGTGAAAACAGCACTACTGCATCTATTATAGCAGTTGCAGGGGCAGGAAAAAAGAAGTATTGGAAGACATGTAAGTCATTGACCACAAAAAATCAGTTTGCTATACTTTATCTGTACAAAAATGGAAAACAAAAGCTTTAGAAAGGCAGGAAATATTTATGAGTAAAATTGGAATTTTCATGGCAGATGGCTGTGAGGAAATTGAGGGACTTACCGTAGTTGATGTTGTGCGTCGTGCAAAAATGGAGATCGTTATGCTCTCAATTACCGGAAAAAAAGAAGTGACAAGCTCTCACGGGGTTACTTTTTTAGCAGATGCGCTTGCAGAAGAAACCGGATATGAAGACCTGGATGGAATCGTGCTTCCGGGCGGTATGCCGGGAACCATGCATTTACTGGAAAATGAGACCGTCAATGCCGTGATCCGCAAGTTTGCAGAGGAAGGAAAATTGGTTGCTGCGATCTGTGCAGCTCCGAGTGTGTTAGGCGCAGCAGGCCTGTTAGAAGGGAAACATGCAACCTGTCATCCGGGCTTCGAGGAAAAATTAACCGGTGCGACGACCAGCGAGGATGAGGTTGTAGTGGACGGCAATATCATCACAAGCCGCGGTATGGGAACAGCGATTCCGTTTGCGTTTGAGATCGTGCGTTACTTTACCGATGATGAGACAGTAGAGCATGTCCGTCAGGGACTTGTGTACCGTGCGAATGAAAAATAGTAAAGTGTATGTTGTATAAGAAAACGGCTTCACATCACACCATGGATGTGGAGCCGTTTTTGGTCTTGCGGCAAGTTGTCTTTACTTGCGGCAAATCGTTTTTTATTTGCGGGAAGTTGTTTTTTACTTCCGGCAAGTTGTTTTTTTACTTGCCTGACATCTGCTCTTCCTGTTTCATGATCATTTTTTTGACCATCTCGCCGCCGATGCTTCCTGCCTGTGCAGAAGTAAGATCACCGTTGTAACCCTCTTTTAACGGTACACCGATCTCGCTTGCTACTTCCTGTTTAAAACGGTTCATAGCCTCTTTTGCCTGTGGTACAGCCATTTTGCTGGTGTTAGAACCAGAATTGTTAGATCCACTCATGGATTTCACCTCCGTAAATTAATCTGTTGTTTGTTATTAGGATTTACAAGTAAGAATTACTGTATGTCCTAATCCTATTATTTACAGGGGGAGAAAAAATATGTTGGTAAATTCTGGAAATTGGAAACTTACAAAAAAATCCCGCTTCATTGACAGGCAATCCCGTGTGCTCTATAATAGAAACGTTATGATACGTTAAAGAGAAGGAACGGAGAAATTTATGGATACAAGGAAACCGGATATTTTTGACCGGCTGATGCATCTGCCGGTTTTAAATATCTTTGAACCGTTTTATAAAAAACATAAGGAAATGCTTTTATATCTGTTTTTCGGTGGATTGACATTTGTGATAAGTGTTATCACATATGCCTTTTTTAATGTTTCACTGGGAATGAACGAGCTTGTCGCAAACATTTTTTCATGGATTTTAGCGGTTTTTATTTGCTTTTTTTACAAACCGTATCTGGGTATTTGACGGGAAAACAAATGGTGCGAAAGAATTTTTTGTACAGATGATGAATTTTTTCGGTGGAAGAGTTGCAACGTTAGTTGTTGAGGAAGTGATTCTTTTCGTGTTTATCACAAAACTGGGATTTGGAAGCATGGTGGTAAAAATTGCAGCCCAGATCATTGTGATCGTATTGAATTATGTGATCAGTAAATTATGGGTTTTCCGGAAATAAAAAGTTGTATCGGGCAGGGGGTTGATAGAGCCTGAGGGCATAATTGAACAGAATTAAAGGGAGAAAGTAAATGAAGGCAGTCTTATATATGGTAATTCCGTGTTATAATGAGGAAGAAGTTTTACCGGTAACTTCTGGTCTGTTTTTAGAGGAATTACAGTTGCTGATCGAAAAAGAAAAGATAAGTGAAGAGAGCCGCATCCTTTTTGTCAATGACGGGAGTAAGGACCGAACATGGGAGATTATAGAAGGACTTGCCAGGGAGAATCCACACTTTATTGGAATTTGTCAGAGCCGCAACAGAGGACATCAGAATGCAGTCCTTGCAGGACTGATGGAGGCAAAAGATGTCAGTGACATTACGATATCGATCGATTGTGACGGGCAGGATGATATCGCAACGATGGAAGCGATGGTGGATGCTTACTATGACGGGGCGGAAGTGGTCTATGGTGTCAGAAGCAGCCGTGATACGGATACCTTCTTTAAGCGATTTACGGCACAGGCTTTTTATAAGGTCTTAATGCGGATGGGGGTGGAAACCGTTTATAATCATGCAGATTACCGGCTGATATCGGCGAGGGTATTAAAGGAATTTGCAGGTTTTAAAGAGGTAAATTTATTTCTGCGCGGGATGATCCCGCTGGTTGGATTCAAGAGTACGAGTGTTTTTATGAGAGGCATGAGAGGATCGCAGGGGAATCGCATTATCCGCTCGCAAAGATGGTCAATCTGGCGATTGACGGGATCACGAGCTTAAGTGTAAAACCGCTCCGTCTTATTTCAGGTCTTGGAATTGGCGTGTCTGTGTTAAGTTTTGTTGGAGTTTTATGGGCCGTTATTACACAGATCTGCGGCAGAACGGTGACCGGATGGGCAAGTACCGTCTGTGTGATCTGTTTTATGGGAGGTGTACAGCTTGTCTGTCTTGGCGTGCTGGGCGAATATATTGGAAAAATTTACATGGAAGTCAAGGCAAGGCCGCGCTATATCATCAGCGAGCGTACCTGGACGAAACAAAATGAGGATGAAGAAAAAGGAGAATAGAGAAACAAATGAAGATTTCATTGATTGTTCATGCTATAACGAGCAGGAAGCATTACCGATCTTTTATCGGGAAACCAAAAAAGTTATGGAGTCCATGGACTGTGATTATGAAATGATTTTTGTCAATGACGGGTCAAAGGATGGAACACTGGGGCTTTTGAAAGAGTTCGCAAAAGAAGATGATCATGTGACTTATATCGGATTTTCCAGAAATTTTGGAAAGGAAGCGGCTATGTATGCCGGTTTTTGCAATGTGACCGGGGATTATGCGGCAGTCATGGATGCGGATATGCAGGATCCTCCGTCATTATTACCACAAATGCTTGATATATTAGAGAATCAGGGGTATGACAGCGTGGCAACGCGCCGTGCTACAAGAAAAGGAGAACCGGTGATAAGAAGCTGGTTTGCAAGAATGTTTTACCGTCTGATCAATAAGATTTCAGATGCGGATATTGTGGATGGTGCGAGAGATTTCCGACTGATGAAACGCAGCATGGTTGATGCGATCGTCGAGATGGGAGAGTACAACCGTTTTTCAAAAGGAATTTTTGGGTGGATCGGTTTTAAGACATACTGGCTTCCATATGAGAACGTTAACCGTGTGGCAGGGGAAACAAAATGGAGTTTCTGGAAACTGTTTCGCTATGCGATTGATGGTGTGATTAACTTTTCACAGGCACCGCTTTCCGTGGCATCCTGGTTTGGAATGTTTATGACATTTGTTTCGTTTATCGCAGTTGTGTTTATCATTATCCGTAAACTGATCTTTGGTGATCCGGTCGATGGCTGGGCATCAACCGTATGTATTATTACGCTGATCGGCGGCATACAGTTATTCTGTATGGGAATTATGGGACAGTATATTGCAAAAACATATCTGGAAGTCAAAAAAAGACCACACTATATCGTTTCGGACACAAACCGTGAGGATATGGAAAAAGTGAAATAGTGTCAAAGATAAGCAGGAGGTTAGGTATGAAGAAAAAGGTATTGGCAGTGTTTATGGCAGTCTTTGTCACTGTGGGGACTGTGCTTGCACCGGCGGAGACCGGTTCTGTTTATGCGGCACAGATTACAGAAGAGCAGACGGAGGAGATTACGCCGGAAACGGAAACAGAACTTCAGAAAGAAGTGCAGAGTGAGGAAACTGAAACCGAAACTGGGACGGAGCAGGCTGACGCAGAGGACAAAGATACAGAAAATGCGAGTCAGACGGAGCAGAAAGCCGGAGTGACACAGAGTGAAGCAACGGAAATTGAAGTGTCAGAAACGGCAGAGACTGAGGAAGTGGAGACTAAGACGGCCGGGGAAACAGAAACACTGGAAACGCAGACGGTGGAGGAGACAGAAATACTGGAAACCGAAGAGGTCGAAGAAACTGAGGAGGCGGAAACCAGGGCGGCTGCACTTACAGGAATGCCGACGGGTCTTCTGCCGTTTGAAGCAGTTGGTGAAATCACACTGGATGGCGAAACTGCGGAAGAGGAAGAAGCAGAAAATATTTTAAAATCATCTGCTTATTATAACAGTACCTGGGAAAAATATGGAAGTTATTATTTTTATAATCAGTTAAGCAGTAAGGAAAAGGCATACTGGGATGCTTTGAATAAAGTTTGTTTAAAGTATATGACAACACAGGCAGATGCAGCAAAATACAATATCAGTGGGACAACTTACTATTATATTGATATAGTAGGCAGCAGTTCGCTGTCATTATCGCAGATGGAGGAGGTATATCAGATCTTCCGTTATTCAAATCCACAGTACTATTTCTTAAAGAGTGCATACTTAAAAAATGGAACTTATGGTATTGCAGGCTGTGTTTATCCTGCATTTGCAAATGGTTCCGCACGTGCAGCTACAACAAAAAAAGTGCAGAGTCAGGTTTCATCCTGGCAGAAGAAGATCGATGCCTGCTCAACAGATGAGAAAAAGGTAAAAATGATCCATGATCTGATCATTGATAAAGTGGAATATAACCAGACCTTATATGATAATAATTTTAAAGATGAGGATACGGCATATTCCAGTCTGCCTACAGTGTATTTTGCACAGATCTGACGGTATGTGCGGGATATTCACAGGCATTTGAGATGATGTGCAATGGCTCAGGAATCGATGCCGTAGCAGTAACAAGTTACTATCACGAGTGGAATAAAGTGCGTCTTAACGATTCCTGGTACAATGTAGACTGTACATGGGATGATGCGGACGGAACCATTTACTATGGTTATTTTGAAAGAAGCGATAATTATTATGATACAGTAAATTATAGTTCCTATGTTTTCCATGCGGAAGAAGATATCTGGGAGGGTTACCTGCCGGCATGTACGATCGATTCCGGGGCGACATCCACAGCACCGGGAACGATTGCCACAATCACTCAGACAGCTGCAAAGCCGGTCATTTCAGCGTCGGTAAGCGGTACCTCCTATAAAGTAAAAATAACATCGAAAACATCTGGGGCAGTTATTTATTATACCACAGACGGAAGTGAGCCAAATGCGGCATATTCAAAGGGCACACGTTATACGGGAGCATTTACAGTTTCCCCTGGTAAGACGGTGAAGGCAGTTGCAGTCTGCAATAAATATGCGGACAGCAGTGTTCATCGAAGAAACTCGCAAAGCTGACAACTTATAAGATCACATTCAAGAGCAATGGCGGCAAGGGAAGCATGAGCAAGCAGAGTATGGCAAAGGGTGTTTCCACCGCGATCTCAAAAAATAAGTTTTCCAGGAAATATTATACGTTTACAGGCTGGAATACCAAGGCAAACGGAAAAGGTAAGTCTTATAAAAACAAAGCAAAGATCAAGCTCACGAAGAACATTACACTGTATGCACAGTGGAAACTTACGAAATATAAGATTACCTATAAATTAAATGGTGGAAAAAATGCCAAAAAGAATCCGACTGCATATACATACAAGACTTCGACGATCAAACTGAAAAATCCGACAAGAAAAGGATATGTATTTAAGGGATGGTATTTAGATAAGAAATTTAAAAAGAAAGTTACTGTCATCAATAAAGGAAGCAGAGGAAATAAGACACTGTATGCAAAGTGGAAAAAGAAGTAATTTATGAATTACAGCTTTTTACCTTAAGGTTTTCTTAAAACGTGAAAATAAGATAGTAAAAAAGTCTTAAAAAGTGGTATAATAACAGAAACGGTGCAAAAGAGCACAAAATAATTACGTTGAGAGGTATTTAGTTTGAAGAAAAGAGCGATTTTAATGCTGACTGCGCTTGCAATGGCGGCATCTATGGCAGCATGCGGCGACAAAAAAACAGACGAGACGGCGGCTGATTCGACAGAAGTTGCCATGACAGAGGCTGGAACAGAGTCAACAGAGGCTGAAACCGAGAGTGAGGAAGTACTTCCGGAGGGAATGTACCGCAGTGAGCTGACAAACGAGCTGATTGATGAGAGTCTTAAAAATCAGAGACCGATCGCAGTTATGGTGGACAATGAGTCTATTGCACTGCCACATTACGGTTTATCACAGGCAGACGTTGTCTATGAGATGATGAACAGCACATTAAACGGCAGAATCACCAGATTTATGGTACTTGTCAAAGACTGGGAAAACATCAAACAGTTAGGAAGCATCCGAAGTGTGCGTCCGACGAATATCCTGATTGCATCCGAGTGGAATGCAGTCATCTGTCATGATGGCGGTCCATTCTATATTGATGAATATATGGCAGATCCGAGTGTGGATAATTTTAGTGGTACATTCTCACGTGTGGATAACGGCAAATCAAGAGAGTATACCGAATATATTTTACCGGGAGATTTAGACAAGAACTTCGAAAACAGTGGTGTTTCAAAAGAATATACTTCTTATTATGAGGGACCGCATTACCAGTTGCAAGTGAGAGCAATCCGGTAGATCTTTCTTCTGCATCCGATGCAATCGATGCCAATACCGTGGATCTTCCGTTCCCACACAATGGTTCTTATTTAGAGTACAATGCGGATGACCAGCTTTACTACTACTCAGAGTATGGTAAAGCACATGTAGATCCGGGTAACGACAACAAACAGCTCTGCTTTAAGAATCTTCTGATCCAGAGCTGCGGATATACCCAGTATGATGAACACGGTTATCTGATTTTCGACTGTGTCAGCCAGGGCGGTGGATATTATGTGACCAATGGAAAAGCGATTCCGGTTACATGGAAGAAAGAGAAGATGACTTCTCCGACCCGCTACTATGATGCAGCAGGCAATGAGATCAAGATTAATACCGGCAAAACTTATGTAGGATTTGTCCCGGTGGATGACTGGCTTGATCTTGTAATTGAATAATAAAGTGATAACGTAAAAAGATCTGTGCTTCAGAAATGGAGTGCAGATCTTTTTTTGTATTGTTTTTTAGGCTTTTAAAATCGCGCGTTTTGCGGTAAAATGAAAAATATATGTGGTCAAAAACAAACCTCACGAGTCAGCAGGAAAATAATAGAATGAAAAACGGAGAATATGCAGTGGAAGAAAAGAAAGTTGCAACAGACAGGGAATATACGGTATGGGAGATCCTGCAGGGAAATCTTAAGGTATGGTGGCTGATGCTTTTTGGTGCATTGGCGGGAGCACTGCTTTTGGGGGGCTACAAATATTACTCGAACCGTTCTTTTGTTTCCGAGAAAAATTATGAGGATGATTACCGCGTTATGGCCTCTCTGATGGTGGAAGAATACAGCGGGGAGAGTGCCGCAGAGCGTGTCGGTACGGTGATCACGGTGGCAGAAAGCCGCAGCACTTATGAGAAGATGAAGCAGCTAAGCGGTTATGATATGGAATATCTGGCATATCAGGATATGTTTGACTTAGAGCAGAATACTTCCTCGGATGTGATGACAGTGCATGTCAAATATCCGAGAACTTATGGGACATTCTCATTGGAAAATGAGGAAGATGCTTTGGAATTTGCAGGTTATCTGTTGGAGGCAGTCAAAGATACCGTACGGGAGAGCATTGGTAAAAATGGAGTGCATGTGTTAGATGAGCCGTATGTGGCAGATGCCCAAAAAAGGTATCTCGCCTATGCTCCGACGATACAGGAGTTTAAGCGGGAGATTGCCAAGGCTGCTGTGGCGGGAGCATTTTTTGGTGTTATTGTAGAAGTAGCGGTTTATGCGGGCGTACAGGTGTCCGGCAAAAAAGAACGGAATTTTGAGGGATAACATATGAACACGGTACGAACATTTTTTAAAAATGCTGACGTTAAAAAAATCGGCGTTGTCTCTTTTTATGCATATTTTGCAATCAACATTCTGATGAAGGCATTTTCCTATGATCACGGGGACAATATCTATAAATGGTTTTTCTATACAGCGATCCTGTTCTGGGGGATTAAAATGGTTTTTACGACCTACACCATGTGGGAAGTATTCTGGATCGCAGTATGATGGGAATCGGAGTGATGCTTTCTGTGATCACAAGACAGAATATGTGGCTGCTGTCGATCATGACGGTAGTGGCGATGAAGAACTGCCGTTTTTCGGTGATTGCACAGATCGCAGTCTGGATCCGCTGTGTGGCGGCGGTGATACTGTCAGGTGGTTCTCTGATCGGAATTTTTGATATCGGTGAAAAGACAAAACTCGATTCCGGCTATGTGGAACAGCATGTATATGGGTTTGCCATGGGAGAGCCTAATACCGCATTTCTGACGGTATTTTTGGCGTTACTTTTAGTATTATACTATAATTATGAGAAATTAAATGTCCTGTGGTGCGGAGTGACATCATTGATCGCACTTGTTTTTTACAAGATGACATTTTGCAGGACGGGAGTGCTTGTATTCTTTTTCTGCTGGGTGCTGATCTTATTTGATAAAGTTGTAAAAAGTAAAAAAATAAAATCGGTTCTGGTGTGCTCTGTACCGGTCGGTGCAGCATTTTCACTGTTTACGACACTGTTTTATAATGGAAATCATGCGCTGCTTTATAAGATTAATCATCTGGTGTCGGGAAGAGTATACATCATGAATACCTATTATAAAGATCAGGGGCTATCGCTGTTTCCGCGGACACAGGAGATTTTCTATACAAGTTATCATGGACTGATCGATAACAGTTACATGCAAGTGACTTTTTATGCAGGCATCCTTGTAGCAGTGCTTTTCTTTGTAATTATCTTAAAAACCATGTTAAGATTGTACCGGATGGAGTGTTACAAAGAGCTTGTGATGATTGGTACTCTGGCGTTGTACGGTGTGTTAGAGCAGTTTGTATTAAACGGATTTATGAATATATTTTTACTTCTGTGCGGAATATTATTGTATCCGGGCATAGTGGAGGAAAAACATGAAAAATAATATTTATGTGTTAAATCAGAGGCAGGATGAAACATTTGATGCAGCGGGGAAAGCCATGCGTGACGTATTTTCCGTGCTTGCGGACAAAAAGGCGAAGATCATCTGGAGCGTACCAAAACATTGCAGTAAATATTTAAAACTGCTGGATCTGCCTTATCTGGTTTTGTTTTTGCTGTTTTGCGTGAAAAAAAGCGACAGCGTATTTTATTCGATCCCGGAGAATCATTTAAAAATCCGTCTGCTGAAAAGGTTGCAGCTCCTGAAAAGTACCGGATCATCTGTTTTATTAATGATCTGAACGCATTCCGCTATGACGGACAGAACGATGGAGATCCCGGTGAGGTAAGGGCACTTGCCGCGGCAGATAAAATCCTTGCACCGAATGTCAATACTGTTTCCATGTTAAAGAAAAACGGTATTTCTTCAGACATGATACCGGTCGGGATCTGGGATTACCGGATGAATGAGACACAGATCGCTAAGATTCGAGAAATATCGCATGCACACAAAAAAGAAAATGCAGTAAAAATTGCATTTGCAGGGAATCTCAACAAATCAGAATTTTTGTCTGCCATGGAGATCCCTTCCGATGTCCGGATGGAATTATGGGGAAAACTCGATCCGGAACGTGAAAAGACACTGGCAGAAGGATGCCATTATCATGGAATCCTCTCTTCCGATGAGATACCGTTTGCAGTCGGTGAAATGGACTATGGATTAGTCTGGGATGGCAGTGGAAAGGATGAGATCGAAGGCGGCCTGGGCGAATACCTTCGATATAATAATTCACACAAATGTGCATTATACCTTGCGTCCGGCATTCCGGTCATTGTATGGAGCCGGTCGGGAATGGCAAATTTTGTCAGGGAACATGCCTGCGGTATTACGATTGACCGCCTTGGCGATCTGGATCAGGCAATTCATACGGCAGATTATGAAAAACTCAAAGAAGCAGCCCTTGCGGTTGCACCGAAACTGTGGGAAGGATATTATCTGAGCCAGGCGATAGATTCGGCCTGCGGATAAGTTTCGTATTCACACACAAAGAAGAAAAAAGTTATGAAAAAGAAATACTACCTCGAGGTCATCCGTATTCTCGCAATTTTGATGGTTATGTACAACCATTCTGCAGCATTTATGTCATTTTCCAATTAAAGTGGCGTAGAATATGCAATATCGTTTCTGTTTTCCATGGTATGCAAAGGTGCGGTGCCTTTGTTTTTCATGGTATCCGGAGCACTGTTGCTTGGAAAAAATGAAAGTGGGAAAGATCTGTTTCAAAAAAGGATTCTGCGCATGATTCTTGTAATTGTGATATTCTCGTTCCTGTATTATATGAAACTGGTTTTAAAAGGAGAACGTCCTTTTGCACCGTTTTCGTTTCTGCTGTCACTGCCGACGGATCTGGTATATCTGCCGTACTGGTTTTTATACAGTTATATCTCGGTGTGCTTACGATTTTGCCGATCCTGCGCCCACTGGCACAGAATATGTCGAAAAATACCTTCTGGTATCTGATCATTTTACAGATATTGCTGGACTGCCTGAAACCGACAGCATGGGTATTATGGGGATACGGACTCTGCGGTTATTATAATTTTAGCGGACTGTTCCAGTATGTCATTTTTTATCCACTGATCGGATATGGACTGGATCAGTATTTCAGTGAAACGAAGTTTCTGACGCCGAAGAATATCGGCCGGAATCTTGCTGTGTTTGTGGCAGCGGTTCTTACACAGATGATGGTATATAAAGACTATCTTTCAGTGGGAAATTATCAGGAAGTATACCTTGGAACATGGCTGTCTGTCCCGGTCATAGTTATATTCTTAAATACGAAACTTCTCTTTCAGGAAGAACGGCTATCAGAGCGGACAAAAAAGATTCTCGTCAGTGTCGGAGGCTGCGTATTTGGCTGTTATCTTCTTGGTGGATTTATTGGAACCGGAGGAAGGCTGGATGTCATTGCTGGCACGTTAACCCCGGTAACCGGGATGCTGCCGGCATATATCATTGAGATTATAATTGCATTCTTAATTGAAGTAGCAGTTACGTTAGTTTTGAAGAAATTACCGGTATTCCGGAAATTGTTGTAGGGGAAATAGGGATTGGATGTTTGGAACAAAAGGTGTATCGGGGTTAGTGAAAGGCAAATTGCACAAAACAGCCCGGGGTTCCGCGAATCCGGCGCCGCCAAAGCACTCGGACACACCTTTTTTCGTCCCTCAGTCATCAACCGCAGCTATGCAAAAAAGCACGTTTTTCCACTAACCGGAAACCCGTGCTTTTCGTTACTTTTAATAAAAAATCAACCAATAAAATACGTGAGTAGTCTTCGGACAACACCTCTTACCGCATTCACACCCCACATCACCACGGCATTGACCACATTCACGAGCCAAGGCTCCAGTCGTCCAATCGTCGCTTTCCGCACCTCGTTCAACAGACACGCAATGATCATAATTGCAAGCGCATAACCGATCGCAAGGAATACTAAAAACCACGATCCGGCATACGGTTTAAAATCGATCCATTTTAACAGAAATGTCTGAACCGTTCCATCTAACACATAGACCGCGAGCACATTTCCGGCAGCACGGTTGATGAAACGGCTGTGAAAATTTAATTCACGAAACAGCAGTAAAACCATGACAGAACCAAATATAATGAAAATCGAACAGTCGCGGCAGAACGTTGTATAGAGCTTTCCACGGACAAAGGTCAGCGAACTGTCAGCGAGGAAAATAAAACCGATACTGAGGAAAAGTCCAAGGAACAGGCGTCCGGTGTTATGGCTGCGGTTATGATAAAGCGCAAGGTAGCGTCCGAGCAGATAGATCATAACCATGTGGACTAATCCTTTTCCACCGTCCTGCATAATTTCAAAGAATCCGAGGTTGGGATTACGGAGAAAAGAAGCAGTAAGACGGCGAGCAGTTTTTCAAAGTTTTCCTTTGACAGCTTTTCCGGGATCTGGTTTAAAAATGGTGTTAAAAAGCAGAGGAAAAAGTAACAGCTGATAAACCAGTAATATCTTGAAATTACCGGAATACAGGATTTGAT
>ENA-OQCN01000498-OQCN01000498.1-human-gut-metagenome-genome-assembly--contig:-NODE-498-length-20909-cov-2.566163_pt1 | contig 20909 bp, 27 predicted proteins | sample MGYA00242497_ERZ504576 | MGnify/ENA primary metagenome ERZ504576 (study PRJEB26092, sample SAMD00036296) | human gut metagenome | host: Homo sapiens | study: EMG produced TPA metagenomics assembly of... | reverse complement strand
CCGGTGTTACGATCGGAAGCCAGATCACGGAGAGCATCCGGATTCAAGATGCATCTGTCAAAAGAAGCAGGAGAGCGTGCGGTCACGATCTTAGAGAAGTCGGTATGCCGGATGCGCGTGCTGCAATGAAAAATATCCGCATATGCTTTCCGGCGGAATGCGTCAGCGAGTGATGATCGCGATGGCACTTTGCTGTAATCCAAACTTTTGATCGCAGATGAGCCGACGACGGCACTTGACGTGACGATCCAGGCGCAGATCATGGAATTGATACGGGATCTGCAAAAAGAGATTGGGATGTCTGTGATCCTGATCACACACGATATCGGACTTGTGGCGCAGATGGCGGACCGTGTGTTTGTCATGTATGCGGGACAGATCATCGAGATGGCATCTGTGAAGGATCTTTTTTATCATCCGGCACATCCGTATACGAAAGCACTGCTTGATACGGTTCCGGGCATTTACGATGAGAGCGGAAGGACGCTTGCATCGATTCCGGGAATCGTACCGGAAAATTATGACCAGATTACGGGATGCAGGTTTGCGGACCGCTGTGCATTTGCCGGGGAAGGCTGTGAAAAGAAGCAGGAGATGAGGGAGATAGAAAAGGATCATTTCGTGCGCTGCCATAAGGCTGACAGGAGTTAAAACAGGAATGGATAAAGAACTGATCAGAGTAGAGAATTTAAAAAAATATTATGATATCAAGGGCGGTATCATTACCCATACCGTCAGTCAGATACAAGCCGTGGACGGCATTGATTTTTCAATAAAAAGGGCGAGACCCTTGGACTGGTTGGAGAATCAGGCTGTGGAAAGTCCACGATCGGCCAGCTTTTGGTGGGACTGCTCTCGCCGACTGACGGTGCGATTTATTATCATGGGGAAAAATAGGTGGAAATCTCTCACACGCGGTGAAAAAAAGGCACGAAAACAGGCGGGAACCAATCTTCAGATGATCTTTCAGGATTCCTATTCTTCACTCAATCCACGAAAACATATTTATGATATTTTAGCACAGCCGATGCTATATCATGGTGTATCCGATAAGAAAACGATCGATACAGACTTAAAACAGCTTCTGGATATGGTTGGTCTGCCTCAAAGTGCACTTCTAAAATACCCGCATGAATTTTCAGGTGGTCAGAGACAGCGTATCGGAATTGCAAAAGCGTTGTCCTTAAAGCCGGAGTTTATCGTGTGTGACGAACCGGTCAGTGCGCTTGATGTGTCGATCCAGGCACAGATATTAAACCTGATCCGCGAGCTGCAGAACGAACTGGGATTGACGAGTCTGTTCGTCGGTCATGGGCTTGGTGCAGTCCGTTATGTCAGTGACCGGATCGCAGTCATGTATCTGGGAAAGATCGTTGAGATTGCAGATGCCGGAGAGGTATTTATGCATCCGGTACATCCGTATACAAAAGCACTGACACAGGCAGCACCGGTTGCAGATCCGGGACGGCGGGAAGAAAAGTCAGCCGTTTTGACAGGTGAGGTTGCCTCTGCAGTACATCCGCCGAAGGGATGCAGGTTTCATCCGAGATGCCCGTATGCGAGAGAAGACTGCAGTGTGAGTGAGCCGATGCTTCTGCCGATGGCGGAAAAACCGGATCATCTGGTGGCGTGTCCTTATTACGAGGGGACAGAAACTGCGTAACATACATTTTTTCATCCAGGAATGAGGAATATTATGACGAAATATATTATCAAACGTATCCTGATCGCAATTCCGGTTTTGCTCGGCATTACCGTGATCGATTATGCGATCATGTGCATGGCGGGGAGTCCGCTTGAAATGCTGCAGGGACCACGCGTCTCGGAGGCTGCTGTACAGGCAAAAGCGATAGCATTAGGGCTCGACAAACCATTTTATGTACAGTATTTTGTATGGCTGGGTCAGCTTCTGCATGGAAATATGGGATATTCCATTAAAAATTACCAGCCGGTTGCTGCTATGATCACGAGTCATCTTGGACCGACCCTGCTTCTGATGGGAGTGTCACTGCTTGTCAGCATCCTGCTTGCGGTTCCGGCAGGGATCTACAGCGCAATCCATCAGTATTCGAAAGGCGATTATACGGTGGTAACATTATCGTTCCTTGGCAGCAGTATTCCGGGATTTTTCCTTGCCATGCTCCTTATTTATCTGTTTACGGTAAAATTGGGCTGGCTGCCTTCCGGAGGAATGACGACACTTGGAACATCCGGGGGAGCGGCGGACGTGGCGGTACACATGGTTATGCCGGTCATTGTGCTTGCAGTTTCCATGGCAGGAACCAATATCCGATATATCCGCAGCGCGGTGCTTGAAATTTTACAGCAGGATTATCTGCGCACAGCGCGGGCAAAGGGAATCGGTCATTTCCTGGTCATCAATAAACATGCGCTGCGCAACGCTTTAGTTCCGATCGTGACAGTCATTGGAATGGAGATACCAGTACTGTTTGGCGGATCGATCATCGTGGAGCAGGTCTTTTCCTGGCCGGGTCTTGGACTTATGACAATGAGTGCGATCACAAACCGTGATTATCCGGTCATCATGGGCGTCTGTCTGCTCTCGGCGATCGTGGTACTGCTCGGCAATCTTCTGACGGATATTTTATATGCGGTGGTAGATCCGACGATAAAACTTCAGTAAAGAGGTTGAACTTATATGAGAAAAAGAAAAAAGTTAATGCAAATGAAACATACATGCAGACTGTGATGCAGGCGTTTCCGTGCACATCATCTTGCAAAGATCAGCCTTGTGATACTGGTGGTTGTCGGTCTGGCTGCTCTGTTTGCGCCGGTTGTTGCGCCTTATGATCCGGATGCGATCGTCGGAACTTTCAGCGGTGCACCGTGTAAGGAATTTATCCTTGGAACGGATCAGATCGGCAGGGATGTGTTCAGCAGACTTTTATACGCAACCAGAATTTCTCTGCTTGTAGGAATCCTTGCAACAGTGATCTCCACGGTAATCGGAGTGGTACTCGGTCTGATCGCTGGATATTTTGGCGGTGTGGCGGATATGCTCCTGATGCGTTTTACGGATATGGTGATGTCATTTCCTTATATCCTTCTTGTGCTCGTTGCGGCGGCAATCTTTAAACCGGGTTTGTGGAGCATTATCCTGATCCTTGGATTTGTAGACTGGCCGGGTGTGGCGAGACTGGTGCGTGGAAATGTTTTAAGTCTGCGTGAAACAAATTTTGTCAAGGGAAATGTGGTGGCAGGGATGCCGCTTCGTCATATCTTATTTTCAGAAATTTTACCAAACACAGTTGCACCGATCCTCGTATATGCAACATCTGTTATGGCGATCTCCATGCTGGATGAGGCGGCTTTAAGTTTCCTTGGCATGGGTGTACAGCCGCCGATGGCAAGCCTTGGAAATATGTTAAACGGGGCGCAGTCTATCACGGTATTGACTTCACAGCCGTGGCTGTGGCTTCCACCGGGAATTATGATCGTTGTGCTGGTAGTTTCCATCAACTTTGTTGGCGATGCATTGCGTGATGCATTTGATCCATCCGGTGGACGCAGGTAGGCGGCGGATGAAAGCGAATAAAATTTAAACCACAGAATGATGAGAGGGATAACAGATAGACGTTTGCGGAGCATGCAGGCGATCGCTTGTTATAATAGACGGCGTTGCGGGCAGAACGTGAGAATGTGTAGAAATGGAGAAGAGTATGGAACGAAAGGCATTAGAACAGAAACTTACCGGTTTTTTTGAGGAACTTCATATGCATCCGGAGCTGTCTTATGAGGAATATGAGACGACAGAGCGGATCAAACGGGAACTTGCGGCGGCAGGCATTGAGATTTTGCAGATACCGCTAAAGACCGGTGTGACCGCCATCGTGCGCGGCGCAAAACCAGGAAAAACTTATGGACTGCGCTGTGACATTGATGCACTGCCGATCGCGGAGGAAACCGATCTTCCCTATAAATCAAAAACTCCGGGGAAAATGCATGCCTGCGGACATGATTTTCATACGGCGGCGGTGTTTGGAGCAGCATTGCTGTTACAGGAGAGGAAAGAGGAGTTACAGGGAACTGTAAAAATTCTGTTCCAGCCGGCAGAGGAATCTTCCCATGGTGCGGAGACAGTTCTTGAAACCGGTGTGTTCTCGGATGTAACAGCGATCTTTGGGCTGCATACGGCGGCATATCTTCCGGTTGGAACGCTGGGAATCCGCGCGGGCAGTGTCATGGCTGCAGTAGACCGGTTTGAGTTAAATATCACGGGAACAGGCTGCCATGGAGGACACCCGGATGAGGGCGTGGACACGATCCTGGTAGCTGCATCTGTGATACAGGCGTTCCAGAGTATTGTCGGCAGAAACTTAAATCCGTTCCATACAGGTGTTGTCAGTGTGACGAGGATTAATGGCGGCAATACCTGGAATGTGATCCCGGATAAGGTGGAACTGGAGGGTACCGTGCGTTCCATGGAAAAAGACGATCGTATCTTTATAGAAAGACGCATGCGTGAGATTGCGGAACACACAGCAGCGGCATATGGCGCAAATGCGGAATTGTTGTGGCATCCGGGGCCGCCTGCAACCGTCAATGAGAAAGCGTGGAGTGCGTTTGCACAAAAAGTGGCAGAAGAGAGTGGCTTTGAGGTTGTTCCACAGCGTAATTCGACAGGTGGAGAGGATTTTGCTTTTTATCTCGAAAAGATTCCGGGCTGTTTTATCAACGTGGGAACGGGTGTCGGTTATCCGAACCATCATCCAAAGTTTTATGCGGATGAGGCGGCACTTACACCGGCAGCAGAGTATCTTGAAAAATTGTTGGTAGAAGCACTGAGACAGTGAGAATCATAGATGTCAGAGGCACAGTCACAATCAGGTTCTTTCATGGATGGCAGAACAAGGCAGTATAAAGTAAAAAACAGGAGCACAAGCTCCTGTTTTTACTTCATAGGAAATTGTCCGCTATGAATTAATAGAACCATAATCACATCCTGTGATTAGTCCTCATATTTATTTTTCTCACCGATCTCCTGCATCTTCATAGCGCGAACTTTTAATGGAAGTCCGAACAGTGTGATGAATCCGGAAGCATCGTGATGATCGTAAAGATCACCGGTTGTAAAGCTTGCGAGTGACTCACTGTACAGAGAGTATTTAGAAGTTGTTCCGGCTTTGATGATGTTGCCTTTGTATAATTTGAATTTAACTTCACCGGTTACATATTCCTGCGTGGAGGTAACGAAAGCTCTGACTGCATCACATAAAGGTGTGAACCATTTTCCTTCGTAAACGATCTGGGCAAGTTTGTTACCCATATCTTTCTTCACTTCCATGGTTGCACGGTCTAAAACGAGCTCCTCTAACTGCTGGTGAGCTTCCATTAAGATCGTTCCGCCAGGAGTCTCATATACACCACGGGATTTCATACCAACAACACGGTTCTCAACGATATCGATGATGCCGACGCGTGCTTACCGCCAAGACGGTTTAACTCACGGATGATATCGGAAACTTTCATCTCTTTTCCGTTTACGGAAGTCGGAACACCTTTCTCAAATGTCATGGTTACATATTCGCCTTCTTCCGGAGCTTTTTCCGGGGAAACACCGAGAACTAACAGGTGATCATAGTTTGGCTCACATGCAGGATCCTCTAACTCAAGGCCTTCATGGCTGATGTGCCAGATGTTACGGTCACGGCTGTAGCTTGTGTCAGCGGAGAATGGAAGATGAATACCATGTGCTTTGCAGTATTCGATCTCTGACTCGCGGGAATCCATGGTCCATTTTGAATCTCTCCATGCAGCGATGATCTTTAAGTCAGGGGCAAGTGCTTTGATGCTGAGCTCAAAACGAATCTGGTCGTTTCCTTTACCGGTAGCACCGTGGCAGATAGCAGTAGCACCTTCTTTTCTTGCAATCTCAACTAACTTCTTAGCAATCAGAGGACGTGCCATAGAGGTTCCGAGTAAGTATTTGTTTTCATAAATGGCATTTGCCTGAACACATGGCATGATGTAATCGTCACAGAATTCATCGATGATATCTACGATGTATAATTTGGAAGCTCCACAGGAGATGGCTCTTTCTTCAAGACCGTCTAACTCTTCTTCCTGACCGCAGTCGATACAGCAGCAGATAACTTCATAATCATAATTTTCCTTTAACCATGGAATAATGGCGGTGGTATCAAGTCCACCGGAGTACGCTAAAATAACTTTTTCCTTCATGTGATACAGCCCTTTCTGTTATGTATATTTGACCCATTTGTATGCCGGATCATTAACTAAAGACAATATACAACAAAAAATGTAGAAACGCAAGTGAAAAATTATACATTCATTATTCATAAAAATACATAAAGATTATACAAAATGGAGAAAATAGTTAAGCATAATACATATTATAGGAAAAAGACAAAAAATAGTATTGCATAAAAGACAAAATGAATGTATAATTATGCAATATCGAACAGCGCACGAAAAAAGATACTTTACGACTGCGATGAGGTGTATTAATATAGGAAGAAAGATGCTTATGCAGGTATGCCTGTATACAATAATGGGCTGAAAAGTGCAGAAATCATGTGAGATAAGCATGAGCGGAAAGGATGAGAAAAATGATAAAAGCAGGAATCATCGGTGCAACCGGATATGCAGGAAATGAACTGGTCCGTATTTTAATGGGACATAAAGAAGTGGAGATTAAATGGTATGGATCCCGCAGCTACATAGATAAAAAATATGCAGAAGTTTACCAGAATATGTTTGAGATCGTGGATGATGTATGTCTAGACGATAATATGGATGAGCTTGCAAGCCAGGTGGACGTGATCTTTACAGCAACCCCGCAGATTTTTGGCAGGTGTACTGACAGAGGATATATTAAATAAGGTAAAAATCATAGATTTAAGCGCTGATTTCAGAATCAAAGATGTTTCCGTCTATGAGAAATGGTACAAGATCGAGCACAAGAGTCCGCAGTTTATAGAGGAAGCTGTCTATGGTCTCTGCGAGATCAATCGTGATAAAGTAAAAGGAGCAAGACTTATCGCCAATCCGGGCTGCTATACGACCTGTTCCATTCTGACCGCTTATCCGCTGGTAAAAGAGGGGCTGATCGACCCGAATACGCTGATCATTGATGCAAAATCAGGAACTTCCGGTGCAGGGCGGGGTGCAAAGCTGCCGAACCTGTTCTGTGAGGTCAATGAAAATATGAAAGCGTACGGAGTGACAAATCACCGTCATACGCCAGAGATTGAGGAGCAGCTCGGTTATGCGGCAGGCAAAGAGATCGTTGTTAATTTTACCCCGCACCTTGTTCCGATGAACCGCGGTATCCTCGCAACCGAGTATGCAGCACTGGTAAAAAAAGCAGATGGCAGCCTTCCTTCTTATGAGGAAGTAAAGGACAGTCTATGATAAATATTATGGCAAAGAAAAATTTGTCCGTGTGCTGGAAAAAGATGTCTGTCCGGAGACAAAATGGGTAGAGGGCAGTAATTATGTAGATGTTAAATTTTAAGATTGACGAGAGAACCGGACGTATCGTGATGATGGGCGCACTTGACAATCTGGTAAAAGGTGCAGCAGGACAGGCGGTACAGAACATGAACCTGTTATTCGGTTTTGATGAGGCAGAGGGCTTAAATATGGTTCCGATGTTCCCGTAAGCATCATAGATAGATGCATAGTAATTAAAGATTACATAGTAATAAAGATTACATAGTAATAAAGATTACATAGTAATACACTGAATTATATTTTTAATAAGAGGTAAAAAGTAACTGGACGAAACAGTTATGCTGGAAAAGGAATCAAAGACATGGAAGAGAAAAAAGTAAACATCCGTGAGATGACAATGGAGGATTTTGAGGAGGTACATGCACTGTGGATGGGGATTCACGGGTTTGGAATCCGGAGTATTGATGATTCGAAAGAAGGTGTGGAACGCTTTATCAGACGCAATCCGACCACGAGTATGGTGGCGTGTGAAAACGACAGAATCATCGGTGCAATCCTGTGCGGTCATGACGGCAGACGCGGATGTTTATATCATGTCTGCGTTCATGAGGATTACAGAAAGCAGGGCATCGGACAGAAGATGGTGGAAGCGTGTCTTGCGGCTTTAAAGCGTGAACATGTCAACAAGGTCAATCTGATTGCATTTAAGAAAAATGACATCGGAAACCACTTCTGGCAGGGAATGGGATGGACGTTCCGCGAGGATGTCAATTATTATGAATATGTCACAAACGAAGAAAACCAGACCGTATTTAATCCGTAAAACACAGGAACAGACAGTGCGAAAAATACAATTTTTACATGAAGGATTTGAGTTACGCACAAACTTGAGATGCAAATGAAAATTTTGTTTACATTAGAAAGCAGTGCAGGAATGGAGGTTAAAATGAAACAGATCAAAGGCGGCGTGACCGCAGCAAAAGGATTTAAGGCAGCAAGTACAGCAGCAGGAATCAAATATAAAGACAGAACAGACATGGCAATGATCTACAGTGAAGTACCATGTGCAGTGGCAGGAACATTTACCACAAACATTGTAAAAGCTGCCCCGGTCAAATGGGACCAGCATGTAGTATATGACAGTAAAAAGGCACAGGCAGTCATTGTCAATGCAGGTATTGCAAATGCATGTACCGGAGAAGAGGGGATGGGTTACTGCAAAGCAACTGCAGAAAAAGTAAACAAACTGCTTCAGATCCCAACCGATGAGGTGCTTGTGGCATCGACCGGAGTCATCGGTATGCAGCTTCCGATCGACCGCATCTGTGCGGGAGTTGAAACGATGGTCCCACAATTAAATGGCGATATCGAGAGCGGACATAATGCAGCACTTGCGATTATGACGACCGATACACATGAAAAAGAAGTAGCTGTTGAGATTGAGCTTTCCGGCAAAACCGTCACAATCGGCGGCATGTGCAAAGGTTCCGGCATGATCCATCCGAATATGTGTACCATGTTAAGTTTTGTGACAACCGATGCTGCAATTTCACAGGAGCTGCTGTTAGAGGCATTAAAAGCGGACGTGGAAGATACCTATAACATGATCTCCGTGGACGGCGATACCTCCACAAATGATACCTGTCTCCTGTTGGCAAACGGAATGGCAGAGAACACAAAAATTACTGAGAAAAATGCGGATTATGAGACCTTTACAAAGGCGCTCCGATTTGTCAATGAGACACTCGCAAAACAGATGGCAGGAGATGGAGAGGGAGCAACTGCGTTGTTTGAGGTAAAAGTAATCGGTGCCGAGACAAAAGAGCAGGCAAAGATCTTAAGCAAATCCGTCATCACATCAAGCCTCACCAAAGCAGCCATCTACGGACACGATGCAAACTGGGGCAGAATCCTCTGTGCCATGGGCTACTCCGGCGCACAGTTTGATCCGGAAAAAGTAGACTTATTCTTCGAGAGTGCTGCAGGAAAAATGCAGATCATCAAAGACGGAGTCGCCGTCGACTACAGCGAAGAAGAAGCAACCAAAATCTTATCCGAACCCGCAGTCACCGCCATCGCCGACATCAAAATGGGTGCTGCACAGGCTACCGCCTGGGGCTGCGACTTAACCTACGACTATGTAAAAATTAACGCCGATTACCGCTCATAGGCAGGCAGATATGAGGCCAACGCGAAACTCTTCAAAAAACTGGCGCTGCTGCGGCCACAGCAAACACAACCTGAATCAGAGTTTCGTACGGCAATATCAAGATTTTATAGAGGAGAACCAAACTAATGGAAGATAACAATATGAAGGAACTTTTGCAGAAAGCCGAAGTGCTCATCGAAGCACTTCCATACATACAGCGTTTCAACCGTAAGATCATTGTGGTAAAATATGGTGGAAGCGCCATGGTAGATGAAGAATTAAAAAAACACGTCATCCAGGATGTCACCCTGTTAAAACTGGTTGGATTCAAGCCGATCATCGTGCATGGCGGTGGCAAAGAAATCAGTAAATGGGTTGGCAAAGTCGGCATGGAGCCTGTATTTATCAATGGACTCCGCAAAACGGACGAGGCAACCATGGAGATCGCCGAGATGGTGTTAAATAAGGTCAATAAATCACTGGTGACACTGGTACAGGAGCTTGGCGTCAATGCAGTCGGCATCAGCGGAAAAGACGGTGGACTGTTAAAAGTAGAAAAGAAATACTCAAATGGTGAGGATATCGGTTTTGTCGGTGAGATCACAGAGGTAAATCCGCAGATTTTATATGATCTGCTGGAAAAAGATTTTCTCCCGATCATCTGCCGGTAGGAATGGATGCAGAATACAACAGCTATAATATCAATGCCGATGATGCGGCATGTGCGATCGCAAAAGCGGTAAAAGCTGAAAAACTTGCATTTTTAACCGATATCGAGGGCGTTTACAAAGATCCGAAAGACAAAGATACACTGATCTCTGAGCTTCGTGTATCAGAGGCGAGAGAACTGATCGGGGACGGATTTATCGGCGGCGGCATGCTTCCGAAGTTAAACAACTGTATCGATGCGATCGAGAACGGTGTTTCAAGAGTACATATCTTAGACGGACGTATCGCACACTGCCTGCTTCTTGAAATCTTTACGAACCGCGGAATTGGAACTGCCATTTTAGGAGATAAGGAGACGAAGTTTTATCATGAATAAAGAAGGATATATCAATGAGGCGGAGGAAAATATCCTCCACACATACAATCGTTTTTCACTGGTATTAGACCACGGTGAGGGTGTTTATCTGTATGATACAGACGGAAAAGAATATCTGGATTTTGCGGCAGGCATCGCAGTGCAGGCATTTGGATACGGCAACAAAGAGTATGGGGATGCCTTAAAAGCACAGATCGATAAGATTATGCATACATCAAACCTGTATTACAATGTGCCAATCATCCATGCAGCAGAGCGTGTGAAAAAAGCGAGCGGGATGGATCGTGTGTTCTTTACCAACAGTGGTACAGAGGCAATCGAAGGTGCAATCAAGGCAGCAAAAAAATACGCTTACACGAGAGACGGACATGCAGGACATGAGATCATTGCAATGAATCATTCTTTCCATGGAAGAAGTATCGGAGCACTCTCCGTCACCGGAAATAAACATTATCAGGAACCGTTTGAACCGTTAATGCCGGGTGTGAAATTTGCAGACTACAATGACCTTGACAGCGTGAAAAAACGGATCACGGACAAGACATGCGCGATCCTGTTTGAGACAGTACAGGGCGAGGGCGGTATTTATCCGGCAACAAAAGAATTTATGGAAGGTGTCCGGAAACTCTGCGATGAGCATGATATTCTTCTGATCTTAGATGAGATCCAGTGCGGTATGGGACGGACCGGTGAGATGTTTGCATGGCAGCATTACGGTGTGAAACCAGATATCATGACAAGTGCAAAAGCGCTTGGCTGCGGTGTTCCGGTCGGAGCATTCCTGATGACCGAAAAGGTGGCAGAAAAATCTTTAAAACCGGGCGATCATGGAACGACTTACGGCGGAAACCCATTTGTCGGTGCTGCAGTTGATAAGGTGCTTGAGATGATGGAGCGCGACCACATCACAGACCATGTGAAAGAAATCACACCATATCTGGAAGAAAAATTAGATGAACTGGTAGCTTCCTACGATTTTCTGACAGCACGCAGGGGACTTGGACTGATGCAGGGTGTGGTATCCGAAAAGCCGGTCGGACAGATCGCTGCAAAGGCACTGGAGGAAGGACTGATTGTGATCACGGCAGGTTCAGACGTACTCCGTTTTGTACCACCGCTCATCATCGAGAAACAACATGTGGATGAGATGATCGGAAAACTGAAAAAAGCATTGGATCAGATGTAAGGAATCATAGACTGCACGCGGATGTGTGCAGTCTGTTGTCGTAAAACGAGGGATAGGAAAATGGGATTATGAAGAACATACAAAAGAGAAGTGTAATTGCAGCCATAGTGGTTTGCGCAGGAGCAGCCATTATGGCTGGTGTCGTTTCAAAACAGCCTGTAAAAGAGACGACATTTCCGTTGCAGGCAGAAGAACCGGGCACAGAAGGAAAACAGCCGGATGTGAAAACAGATGCATACGATCTGGCAGATACAGACCTGACCGTGTGGTATGAAGATCCATCTTATGAAGATTTTTTGAATATGCAGCCAGACAGTATTTTGAACAGACGGGTGTGAAGGCAGCTTTCAAATGTCAGGATACTCTGGATTATATCGGGATGATTTACGACAATACCATGCAGGGAGAGGATTTCCGGATGTTTATCTGTTAAATGGCGATGAGCTTGAGGAGGCATATTTATATGGTCTTGCCATGGAAAATGAGGATGGAGGATCTTATGAGGGGGCATCCCAAAAGTCAGTGAAAGCTTCCACCTATGAGGATAAAATGATTGGATATCCGCTCAGTTACGATGCAAATGTGTTTGTTTATCAGAACGGATATTTTGAAAACCAGCCGGAGTCACTGCAGGCGATCATTGATTATTCTAATGAGAATGAACCGGGAGAAAATGTGGAATACCTGTTAGAGTGGGATGTAAATGATGCATTTTACGATTTCCCGTTTGTTGGAAACAGTGTAACGTTTGAGAAAACGGCGCCGGAAACGATGAATGTGGCCTATGATGAAGATCTGTATCAGAAAGATCTTGAATACTTTGAAACCATTTTAGGATCATTTTCCTTAGACATCAATTCAGTCTCTATGGACAGCATTTTAGAACATTTTAAAGCCGGAAAAACACTCTGTGCGTTTGTAAACACAGATTCCCTGCAAAAATTAGACGATATATCTTATTCTGTGATGGAGATCCCGGCACTGAATGAGGAACTTCCTTCTATCGGATGTGCATCTACGGATATGTTTGTTGTCAATGATTTTTCAAAAAATACGGATCAGGCAGCGGATTTTGCAGATTTTGTAACAGTGCGGCTTACAGACAGACTGCATGATATGAGTGGTCATTATTCGGTATTTTTATCACAGACTGCAGATGATGCGGAAAAAACCGCTTATCAGGCATACGAGGATGCCGTTTTACTGCCGGATTCCCAGGATGCAAAAGATTTCTGGGTAGGGTTAAAGGAAAAAATTGCCGAATATTTTTAAATTTTGTAAAAATAAATGAAATAAATTTTATACACTCTTGTAATAAATGAAAAATTTCGTTAAAATATAGAGAGTGGGCATTGAGGACTCCTTCTGGAATAATGAAGAAGGAGACGCTTATGACGAAAAAATTTATAAAAGTACTATGTTTTTCATGCATTTGCCTGTTGGCAGCTGCATGTGGAGAGAAAGAAAACGTCTATTTTCAATCGGAGACATCCGTGGCAGAAACGCAGCGGAGTGAGGCAGTACCTGAGACGGATGACACGCAGATATCGGAGGAGAACGGCATACAGACTGAAAAATGTTTTGTATATATCTGCGGGGCGGTAAATACACCGGGAGTTTATGAGGTCACGCAAAATGCGAGACTCTATGAGGTAATTGAGGCAGCCGGCGGTCTGACGGAGGATGCGGCAGAGGAGTCTGTCAATCAGGCGCGGGAGATCGTGGACGGAGAGATGGTACGCATTCTGACGCAGGAGGAAGCTGCTAAGGATGGTTTAGAAGAAGCAGGGGAACGAACGGAGACGGGAGTGGATGGCGAAACAGCCCAAGATTCAGATGGCAGAATAGATCTTAATCTGGCAACTGCAGCGGAGCTTATGACGCTTTCCGGAATCGGTCAGACCAAGGCGGACAGTATTATCCGTTACCGTGAGAAAAATGGTTCTTTTTCTTCTGTGGAGGAGATCAAGCAGGTAGAGGGGATCAAAGAGGGCGTTTATAATCGAATAAAAGATCATATAAAGGTGAAGTAAAATGGCAAAAAAGGTTCTTGTTGTAGATGATGAAAAGTTAATTGTAAAGGGAATCCGGTTCAGTCTTGAGCAGGACGGAATGGAAGTGGACTGCGCATATGACGGGGAGGAAGCATTAAAGATGGCAACGGAAAATGCCTATGACATGGTGCTTCTTGATATCATGCTTCCGAAGATGGATGGATTTGAGGTATGCCAGCATATCAGGGAGTTTTCGAATATGCCGATCGTCATGCTCACCGCAAAGGGAGATGACATGGATAAGATCTTAGGGTTAGAGTACGGTGCAGATGATTACATCACAAAACCGTTTAATATCCTTGAGGTAAAGGCAAGAATTAAAGCGATCATGCGGCGTACTGCGGCGAGCCAGCCGAAAAAAGAGGACAGCAAAGTCATAGAAGCAGGTGATCTGAAATTAGACTGTGAGAGCAGAAGACTCTTTATTTTAGGGAAAGAAGTGAATCTTACCGCGAAAGAGTTTGATCTGTTAGAGCTTCTTGTCAACAACCCGAACAAAGTCTACGGCAGGGAGAATCTTTTGAATCTTGTGTGGGGATACGAATATCCGGGAGATGTGCGTACGGTAGATGTTCATGTGCGGCGTCTGAGAGAAAAGATCGAGAGCAATCCGAGCGAGCCGAAGTATGTGCATACCAAATGGGGCGTTGGGTATTATTATTCTCAGAATTAGTAAGGTGCAGCCATGACAAAATTAAAAAAATTTACAGATTTTATGAACAGCCTGAGATTCAGGCTGGTTCTTTTACTTATTCTTATAGGCGTGATCCCATGTGTTCTTTTGCGGATCGGGATGCTCAATTCTTATGAAAACAGGGCTGTTTCACTTCGAACCAGCGAAATCTTAAGCCAGGCAAAGATTTTAGCGAATCAGATCGTGTCAAATGATTATCTGGAAAATTCCGGTTCTCCTACCATTAACGCACAGCTCGAGCAGCTTTCCACTATCTATGACGGGCGTGTCATGATCATCAGTGACACCTTTCAGGTAGTGAAAGATACTTATAAGCTTGATGAAAAAAAGACGATCATCTCAGAGGAAGTCATCAAAAGCTTTTACGGGGAGGAGATCACGAAATATGATTCAAAATATCGTTATATTGAGATGACAATACCACTTGTGCGCACGGATCAGGAAAATGAAAGCAGACAGGTGATAGGTGTCATGATGGTGAGCGTGTCAACGGACAGTATCAGCCTGAACCTGGATTATCTTGCAACGAACACGAGGATCATTGAACTGATCTGCATTTTTACAGTTATTTTCGCAAGCGTCATCATTGCAGGACAGATAGTAAGACCGTTTCATAAGATGTCAAAATCAATTGATGAGATCCAGACGGGTTATGGCGAGGATGCGCTTTCTGTCAATGATTATACAGAGACGAAGCTGATCAGTGAGAAATTTAATAAAATGCTTGGAAGAATGAAGGTGCTAGATGATTCCAGACAGGAGTTTGTGTCGAATGTGTCACATGAATTAAAAACACCGCTTACTTCCATGAAGGTGCTGGCGGATTCCATCAACAGCATGGAGGATGCCCCGATCGAACTCTACAAAGAGTTTATGGGAGATATTGGCAATGAGGTGGACCGTGAGACGAAGATCATCAATGACCTGCTTTCATTAGTCAAGATGGACAAGGCAGCGGGAGATCTGAATATCACAAATATCAATATCAATGAACTGTTAGAGCAGATCTTAAAACGTCTGCGTCCGATCGCGGACAAGCAGAAAGTGGAGCTTGTGCTTGAAAGTTTCCGCCCGGTCAGCGCAGATGTTGACGAGGTAAAGATTACTCTGGCGTTTACCAATTTGATTGAAAATGCGATCAAATACAACAAGGAAGACGGCTGGGTACATGTTTCGCTGAATGCGGATCATCAATATTTTTACCTGAAAGTAGAAGATTCCGGAATCGGAATACCGGAAGATTCGTTAGGACATATTTATGAACGTTTTTACCGTGTGGACAAGTCACACTCCAGGGAGATCGGTGGAACCGGACTTGGTCTTGCCATCACGCGGAATGCAGTACTGATGCACCGTGGTGCGATCAAGGTGTTCAGTACAGAGGGAGAGGGAACGATCTTTAATGTTCGTATTCCGCTCAATTATATTTCATAACAGATTGGATCTATTGAAAATGAAAGGTCAGATTATGGATAAAAAAATCATTGTGCTGTTGTCAGGATGTATCCTGGCAGTCTTTTTGCTGGCTGGATGCGGAAATGATGAAGTGAGCAGCGAATATAATATCGAATATCTGAATAAGGACAAAACAAAGATCGTAGATGTTCCCTATGAGCCGGAGGCTTCGGATACAGATGGGATGATCAAAGAATTTTTAGCAAAGTTAAGCTCAGATTCTGACAATGTTGAGTACCGCAAACCGATACCAAACGGGGTGGAGGTTACCGATTATTCGCTTGACGGCGTGATGCTCTCGATCCATTTTGATGCGGATTACAGCAGTATGACGGAGGTTGAAGAAGTATTGTGCCGTGCTGCGGTGGTTCTTACCATGACACAGATTCCAGGGGTGGACTGTGTATCATTTTATGTGGCAGATGCACCGCTTACGGATATCAGGGGCAATATTGTCGGAAGCATGAATCAGGACAGTTTTATTGAGAATCCGGGAGAACAGATCAATTCAATCCAATGTACGACATTAAAACTTTATTTTGCAAATGAAACCGGTGACGGACTGGTGGAGGAGACAAGAAGCGATGTCTATTACAGCAGCAACGTGTCGATGGAAAAACTGATCATGGAACAGCTTTTGGAGGGACCGCAGACAGAGGGGGCAAAATCTGCGATTCCGGCGGGAACGAAACTGATCAATGTATCCGTGGTGGACGGTGTCTGCTATGTGAGTCTGGATGAAAACTTTAAAAATCAGGATTATCAGGTGAATGAGGCGGTTGTCATCTATTCAATCGTGGATTCCCTGACAGAATTGTCTACGATCAGTAAAGTACAGATCTCGGTCAATGGGGATACCAGTGGCACTTACCGTGATAATTTTAAATTGAGCGACATGTATGACAGAAATCTTGATTACGTCGTTTCATTGGAAGAGACAGGAGTAACAGAGGAGGAATAAATTGGGGAAAAGACCATTTCTTGAAATGGCAGCAGGGTTTATCTGCGGTATTTCCATTGCCGTGTATGGAAAGCCGTGGACGCTCTGGCTTTTATTTTTTGGAATTCTGCTCTGGTCTGCAATCGTGACAGGACATGACAGAGGGATGCCGGAGAGTGACAGATATCCGGTTCGGAAACGGCGGTGGTGTATGGCGGTATGTTCTGCCGCAGCATTATTTTTGGGCTGGCATCACTGCGGGGGTGTGCAGGCGGAACAAAATCAATATCTGCCGTATTTGGAAGATGGGGAAGAGATCCTTTTAAATGGGAAACTTACCGGCAAAGAGCAAAAAAACGAACAGTATTTATACAATCTATCATCTGTCAGATCAGACAGGATTCTAAAATCAGTGAATGGCAGCGCATATCTGCAAGCATCATCATCTATTGTGAGTCCGACACCTGTTCTATCGGACAAACGCTTGTTTTACATGGAAAAATAAAATTATTTAACCGGGCACGCAATGAGGGAAATTTTGATCAGGCGGCTTATTATAAGGCGCGTGGGATCACATTTGCCGTAAGTGATGTGGATGAAGTGTCTGCATACGGAAAAGCGAATCTTATTGCGGAGAAAATGTATCAATGGAAATATCATCTGGCAGGGTTGTATGAACAGGCACTTGGCGTGCGGGAGGGTGGAGTTTTAAGTACGATGCTGCTCGGAGAAAAAAAATCTTCTGGATGCGGAGGTAAAACAGCTTTACCGCACCGCCGGGATCTCACATATTCTGGCGATATCGGGACTACATATCGCAGTAATCGGCATGACATTGTACCGATTGCTGCGAAAAGCGAGCTTTGGTTTCTGGGGATCGGGAATTTTTGCGGCAGTGTTTATGATCTTATATGGCATGATGACCGGAATGGGATATTCGTCGTTCCGTGCGGTCAGTATGTTTTGCATTCTTCTGCTTGGGCAGGCGGTGGGGCGAAGTTATGATTCCCTAAATGCAATGGGTTTTACCGCACTGCTCATTTTATGGAAGCAGCCGTTTGCGTTATATGATGCGGGATTTCAGCTTTCTTTTATTGCGGTGCTTGGTGTGGTATGGGCTGGAAAAATTGTGCAGAGCGCATACCAGAGGCATGCGGTGCTGCAAAAAATTGGTACAGGATTCGTGCTTCAGCTTGTGATACTGCCGGTTACGGCATGGTATTTTTATGAAATCCCGGTATATGCGATGCTGCTGAATCTGCTTGTGCTGCCGTTTGTTGGAATTGTACTGGCGTCCGGAATTGCCGGGGGTCTGCTGGGGTGTGCGGTGATGCCGCAGGCAGTACTCGTGCATATCGTATTGCTGCCGTGCCATGTGATTTTAAGCGGTTATGAAAAATTTGTACGATTGCATCGGGTCTGCCTCATGCGTTGCTGATTACCGGAAAACCATCCGCAGTAAAAATTACCGTATACTATCTGCTGCTTGCCGTGGGACTTTTTTTGCTTTCTCATGTGACAAAGCGCCAGAAAGAAATGCAGCAGATGACAGAAGAAAACGGAAGGCAAAAGAGAAGAAAGAGTTACCGGGGAATGGAGTGGAGTTTGTTTGCCTGTGGGTTGGGACTGCTTGTTTTTTGTTTACACCAGTTTCACAAGGGATGAAACTTACTGTGCTTGATGTCGGACAGGGAGACGGGATTTATCTGCATACAGACAGCGGCTATGATATTTTTATAGATGGTGGCAGTACAAATGAGCAGAGTGTGGGAAAGTACCGTATCCTGCCGTATTTAAAGTCAAACGGTGTGAATGAGATCGATTACTGGTTTGTTTCCCATACGGATCTGGATCATATCTCAGGTCTGTTGGAGATTTTCGATGAGGGATACCGGATCCGGAATCTGGTGCTCTTCCGGGGGATGATGCGGGATGAGAGCTATGAGAAACTGGTCTCACTGGCAAAAGAACATGGAACAGAAATCTGTATGATGAGCCGGAAAGATACACTTTTTTCTGGAAGCGCAAAGATAACAGCTATTTCGCCGGAGTACCATGTGGGAGATGAACAGAGAAGTGAAATAAGTACTGATAAGAATGGGGAATCACTGGTATTATTGTATGAGGAAAAGGTTTTTCAGCATTATTTACCGGAGATATCGGGGAGGAGCAGGAAAAACAGATTTTAAAATGGGGAGGAATCAATGACATAGATTTTTACAAGGCGGCGCACCATGGTTCAAAATATTCGAACACAAAAAGTTTTCTGGATGCGGTTTCGCCACGGATTTCGGTCATTTCCTGCGCAGAAAAGAACCGATACGGACATCCGGGCAGGGTGGCGGTTGAAAATATCCGGGATACGGGGAGTGCACTGTTTTACACGATGGAGGGTGGACAGATCACAGTGACCCGGTTAAAGAAAAATAAGCTGGCAGTACAAAAATTTTTACTTCCGGACAAGCGGTTTGTATTTGTCAGGTAATGTATGTTATACTGTAGTATGCAGCTTAGTACAAAGCTGCGTAATTCGATGCAGCGAAAATGCAGCGAAGTGTAATGCAATATCAGTGCTTTGTATCTGGATAAGTGATAAAAAGGAATCAGATAAAATGAAAACGATCGATGATGATATCAGAAGCGGAAATTTCAAACAGATCTACCTGCTGTATGGAACGGAAGCATATTTAAAAAAGCAGTATAAAGACAAATTGAAAAATGCAATGGCAGCGCCGGATGACAACATGAATTTTACGACGTTTGAGGGAAAAAATATCAATCCGAAAGAAGTGATTGATCTTGCCGAAACACTGCCTTTTTTTGCAGACCGGAGAGTGATATTGATCGAGGACAGCGGATTTTTTAAAAGTTCCTGTGAGGATCTTGCTGAATATCTCACGCAGGTGGCACCGGCGACACATTTTATTTTTGTGGAAGAGGAAGTGGACAAGCGTTCGAAGATGTACAAAACGGTCAAAAATAATGGGAAGATCGTAGAGTTTTCAGCACAGAGCGAGGAACTTTTGACGCGCTGGATCTTGACCAGATTAAAAAAAAGAAGGAAAAAACATCACCGGATCCGTGATGCAGCTTTTTTTAAGCAGGACAGGAACAGATATGGGAAATATTGACAGGGAGTTAGAAAAGCTGATCTGTTATGCCTTAGACCGGGATGTGATCACGGCGGAAGATGTGATGGCAGTCACGACGGAACAGACGACCAATAAGATATTTGAGATGGTCAATGCAATCGCCGAGCATAACCAGCGGAAGGCACTGGATCTGTATTATGATCTTCTGACATTAAAAGAACCTCCGATGCGCATTATGTTTCTGATTACCAGACAGTTTCAGATCCTTTTAAATGTGCGTGATATGGCAGGGCGTGGAATGGACAATCAGTCGATTGCCAAAAATGCGGGAATCCCGCGTTTGCGGTAAAACGGAATATTTCACAGGCAAAAGGATTTACAATGGCGCAGTTAAAGAGGGCGCTTTATGATGGAGCTGACTTAGAGGAGTCCGTAAAAACAGGACGCATGAATGATCAGATGGCGGTAGAGCTTTTTATTATGAAGTACAGCCGGTCAGAAAAATAACATAAAAAAATTCTGTTTCACAGGATTCCCCGCCTGCGGCGGGTCGCTTCGCGACATAATTCATCTCCGACGCAGTGCGATCCCGCCCGGAGCTTTTTGATTCATAGTACGTAAATTCCTATGAATCAAAAAACACCAGTATGACGGTACTGGTGTTTTTATTATGCGGCTGGGTTAAGGCCGCATATATGTTTTTATCTATGTTTCAAAAATTAAGCTAAACCGTTAACAAGTTTTGTTAAACGGGAAACTTTTCTGGCAGAATTGTTCTTGTGGTAAATTCCTTTAGAAGAAGCGCTCTCGATAGTTGAGATAGCAACTGTTAAAGCAGCTTTGCAGCCTCTTTATCG
>ENA-OQCN01000497-OQCN01000497.1-human-gut-metagenome-genome-assembly--contig:-NODE-497-length-20941-cov-3.668156_pt1 | contig 20941 bp, 25 predicted proteins | sample MGYA00242497_ERZ504576 | MGnify/ENA primary metagenome ERZ504576 (study PRJEB26092, sample SAMD00036296) | human gut metagenome | host: Homo sapiens | study: EMG produced TPA metagenomics assembly of... | reverse complement strand
GAAACTTTCCATTGAGCCAGAAGCATTAAAAAGAACAGAAATTTGTTGTATTTGGCATGAAAGCTTGTGATGTACAGGGAGTAAAGGTATTAGACAATGTATTCTTAAGTGAGCCGGTAGATACATTTTACTCTGCAAGAAGAGAGCATGGAACTATTGTCGCAATGGCCTGTCATGAACCAGAAGAGTCTTGTTTTTGTAAGGCTTTTGGGATTGATTGTGCGAGCCCGGATGCAGATGTAGCGGTTTGGATGATAGAAGAAGAATTATACTGGAAAGCGTTGACTGAAAAAGGGGAAGCCTTAACAGAACTTGTAAAAGAATGCTTAATAGAAAGTCCTAAAGCAGAAGATGAGAAGATAGAAGCAGAAAAAACAGCAATTCATAAAATTGTAGAAAAACTTCCATATTCAAATTTATCATTAGAAGGATGGAATGGGGGAGCTTTAGAAGAAAGATTTGATTCTCCGATTTGGGAAACATTATATAAACCATGTCTGGCATGTGGAACCTGTACTTTCGTATGTCCAACATGTCAGTGTTATGATATTAAGGATTACGATACAGGTCATGGTGTCCAGCGTTATCGCTGCTGGGATTCCTGTATGTATTCGGATTTTACTATGATGGCACACGGAAACAACCGTACCAGCCAGCTGCAACGGTTCCGTCAGAGATTTATGCATAACTGGTTTACTATCCGGCAAATAATAATGGAATGTATTCCTGCGTTGGATGTGGACGTTGTGTAGAAAAATGTCCTTCTTCTTTAAATATCGTAAAAGTAATTAAGGCATTTGAAAAACAGGGAGGTGACAAGGAATGAGCGAATGTATCTGTCATAAAAATTATACATTAGATACCTTAATTCCAAAAGTTGGTGTCATTACAGATATTCGTGAAGAAACTCCGGATGTAAAGACATTTCGCGTCAATGCGCCAGAAGGTGGAAAATTATTTGAGCATATGCCGGGACAGTGTGCGATGGTTTGTGCTCCAGGGGTGAGTGAGGGTATGTTCTCCATTACTTCTTCACCGACGAATAAAGAATATCAAGAATTTAGTATTAAACGTTGCGGAATGTTGACAGAGTATCTCCATAGTCTTCAAGTAGGAGATGAAATTACAGTACGTGGACCTTATGGAAATCATTTTCCGGTTGAGACAGAGCTAAAAGGAAAAAATTTACTGTTTATAGCAGGTGGTATTGGACTTGCACCGCTTCGTTCTGTTATTAATTATGTATTAGATAATCGTGAAAATTATGGAACCGTTGATATTTTATATGGTTCCCGTTCCGCAGATGATTTGGTTCAATTAAAAGAAATTCAGGAAGTCTGGATGAAAGCAAAAGATGTCAATGTTTATCTGACAATTGACAGAGAACAAGAGGGATGGGACGGACATGTTGGTTTTGTTCCTACCTATTTAAAGGAAATCGGATTTGACACAAATAAAGTTGCATTAGTTTGTGGACCGCCAATTATGATTAAATTTGTACTTTCTGGGCTTCAGGAACTTGGATTTACAAAAGAACAGGTTTATACAACATTGGAACTTCGTATGAAATGCGGAATCGGAAAATGTGGACGCTGTAATATCGGTTCAAAATATGTCTGCAAGGATGGACCGGTATTCCGTTTTGATGAAATTGATGAATTACCGAATGAGTATTAAGAAAGGATTGGTACCCACAAATGGAAAATATGGTAAATGTATATTTTTTCGGAAAGAAATATAGTGTGCCTGCAGATTTGACAATTATGACCGCAATGGAATATGCCGGATACACATTAAAAAGAGGCTGCGGATGTCGTCATGGATTCTGTGGAGCCTGTGCAACGATTTATAGAATTAAAGGCAAAAATGAATTAAAAACCTGTCTTGCCTGTCAGACACAGGTAGAAGAGGGCATGTATGTAGCAAGTATTCCTTTCTTCCCGACAGATAAAAGAACCTATGATATTCAGGAAATTAAACCAAATCAGCAGATTATGATGGAATTATATCCGGAAATTTACAGTTGTATTGGATGTAATGCCTGTACCAAAGCCTGTACGCAGGATTTAAATGTCATGCAGTACATTGCTTATGCTCAGAGAGGCGAATTAGAAAAGTGTGCAGAAGAATCCTTTGACTGTGTCGGATGTGGATGTTGTACGGTAAGATGTCCGGCCGGTATTTCTCATCCAATGGTTGGGGTTTTAGCAAGACGTTTAACCGGAAAGTATATTGCACCGGAGAGCAAGCACTTAGAGAAACGTGTAGAAGAAATTCATAAAGGTGCTTATGATGAGTTGATTGAACAGATTATGCAGAAACCAATTACCGAGATGCAGGAACTTTATAATAACAGAGAAATCGAGAAATAGGAGGAAAAGCCATGTTTACACCAGAAATGATGGAATCCGTGAAAAAGGTGGAGGCAACCAGAGAAGAACGTATGGGAATGGAACCTAGACGTATGAGTGCAGAGGAAAAAGATGCCCTTTTAAAAGCTTTTCATCCGGATTATCGAGAAGAAGCATTTGAAGAAATTAAAATTGGACCAAATAAAGGTCAGAAAGCAAATAAAGAGTTAGTACACTTATTACATTCAAATAGTCGTCTTTTAACCGATAAAGTAGATTTGAATAAAGTAGATTATGATGTGGATGTCCTTGTAATCGGAGGAGGCGGTGCCGGTGCTTCCGCAGCAATTGAAGCACATGAAGCTGGCGCTGAGGTTATGATCGTTACCAAACTGCGTATCGGGGATGCAAATACCATGATGGCAGAAGGGGGAATTCAGGCAGCAGATAAAGAAAATGATTCACCGGTACAGCACTATTTAGATGCATTTGGAGGCGGACATTTTGCTGCAAGACCGGAACTGTTAAGACGTCTTGTTATGGAAGCTCCGGATGCAATTCACTGGTTGAATGATTTAGGAGTAATGTTCGATAAAGATGCCGAAGGAAATATGGTGACAACCCATGGTGGTGGAACATCCAGAAAGAGAATGCATGCCTGCAAGGATTATTCCGGTGCAGAAATCATGAGAACGCTTCGTGACGAAGTATTAAATCGTCAGATTCCTGTTGTTGAATTTACTTCAGCGGTTGAGTTGATTAAAGATGAAAAAGGACAGATTGCAGGAGCTGTTCTTTTAAATATGGAAACAGGTGATTATCTGGTTGCAAAAGCAAAAACAGTTGTGATTGCAACTGGAGGAGCAGGTCGTCTGCATTATCAGAATTTCCCAACTTCAAACCATTATGGAGCAACTGCAGATGGTTTGATTTTAGGCTATCGTGCAGGAGCACCACTTCTTTATCAGGATACGATTCAGTATCATCCGACAGGAGTTGCCTATCCGGCTCAGATTTATGGAGCACTGGTAACAGAAAAAGTACGTTCTCTGGGAGCAATGCTTGTAAATGTAGATGGAGAAGCGTTTATGCATCCACTGGAAACCCGTGATGTATCTGCTGCTTCTATTATTCGTGAATGTACAGAACGTAAAAAAGGTGTAACGACTCCTCTTGGAAGCGGTGTATGGCTGGATACTCCAATGATTGAAAAACTTGGAGGAGAAGGAACAATTGAAAAACGAATTCCTGCAATGCTTCGTATGTACTTAAATTATGGCATTGATATGAGAAAACTGCCAATTCTGGTTTATCCGACCCTGCATTATCAAAATGGCGGACTTGAAATTGGCGGAGATGGATTTACAAAGGTAATTGACAATCTTTTAGTTGCGGGAGAAGCAGTTGGGGGAATCCATGGAAGAAACCGCTGATGGGAAATTCCCTGCTTGATATCATTGTATTTGGAAGAAATGCAGGAAAAGCAGCTGCTGCAAAATCAAAAACCGTAGAGCTTGGAACCATGACTTTAGAACATGTGGAAAAATATGCAGAAGAATTGAAAGAAGCAGGCATTACATCAGATGATGTATCTCCGTTATTGCTTCCACATTATGCACGTCATGAGAGATAAGAAGAAAACAGAGTAGGAGTGGTAAAATGCGAGAAATCAATGTAAGCCAGATTACCGACGTAATCGAAAAACTTTGTATTGAGGCAAATGAACATCTTCCGGAAGACGTAAAGTGTGCAATTAAAAATTGTCGTGCCTGTGAAGATGGAGAGATTGCAAAAGGTGTTTTAGATAATATTATTGAAAATTTCGAAATTGCAGATAATGAATGTGTACCAATTTGTCAGGATACCGGTATGGCATGTGTTTTTTAGAGATTGGTCAGGATGTACATATAGTAGGCGGAGACTTGAGTGATGCGGTAAATGAGGGAGTTCGCCGAGGTTATGACAAAGGTTATTTGAGAAGTCGGTTGTTAAAGACCCTGTTCGTCGTGGAAATACAGGAGACAATACTCCTGCTATGATTTATACAGAAATTGTTCCGGGAGAACAGATTAAAATTACAGTAGGTCCAAAGGGATTTGGAAGTGAAAATATGAGTGCTATCCGTATGTTTAAACCGTCTCACGGACTCCAGGGAATTAAGGATTTTATTATTGAGACAGTAGAGACAGCCGGTCCAAATCCATGTCCGCCTATGGTCGTTGGAGTTGGAATTGGAGGAACTTTTGATAAAGCAGCTTTATTAGCAAAAAAGCATTAATGCGTCCATTGGATTCTTCTAATCCAGACCCGTTTTATGCAGAGCTTGAAGATGAGATGCTTGAAAAAATCAATGAACTGGGAATTGGACCGCAGGGGTTTGGTGGAAAGACAACAGCAATTGGCTTGAACATTGAGACAATGCCGACTCATATTGCAGGTATGCCGTGTGCGATTAATATTAACTGTCATGTAACGCGTCATAAAACGGAGGTAATTTAAGATGGAAAGAAAAATCACGCTGCCTCTTACAGAGGAACTGGCTAAAACACTTCACAGCGGAGACCGTGTGCTTGTGACAGGAACAATTTATACATCAAGAGACGCAGGACATAAGAGAATGTGTGAGGCATTGGCAAAAGGAGAAAAGATTCCATTTGACCCGAAAGATGCAACGATTTATTATGTAGGACCGACACCGGCTAAACCGGGACAGGTAATTGGTTCAGCCGGACCAACCACCAGTGGTCGAATGGATGCTTACGCACCAACTATGATGTCTGTCGGCGCAAGAGGAATGATTGGAAAAGGTGCACGTCTTCCAGAAGTAATTGATGCGATGAAAAAATATCATGGTGTTTATTTTGGAGCAATCGGAGGTGCAGGCGCACTTCTTGCAAAATGTATTAAAAAAGCAGAATTAATTGCATATGAAGATTTGGGAGCTGAAGCACTCAGAAAGTTATATGTGGAGGATATGCCTCTTGTTGTAATCATTGACAGTGAGGGGAATAACCTTTATGAAGAGGGCAGAGCTGCATATTTAAAACAGAGAGACGGTAAATAGAAGAAAGCAGAAAATTAAAGATAAAAGCAGAAATGCAGGTATATATCATTTGATGTGTGCCTGCATTTCTTTATTATTAATTTTGTGAATGATAAAAACCAGGACAGGGTAACAATGAGATTATCTTGTCCTGGCTTTTATTTCAAAAAGGTTGACAAAGTTTTTTTAAAATCTGAATGAAAGTTTTTAGGATCGGTGAATTAAAAGACGTTTTATGATAAAGTCCAAAAGAGATAATACTTTCATTTTCAAGAGGAACATAAGTCAGCCCTTCCTGGTGCATGAATGGAAGATTTGGCAGCAGGGCGAGTCCGATTCCTGCTTTTGTAAGAGTTAAAGTACATTCTAAATTTTCTCCAAAATAAATCTGGGAAGGAGAGTGAGAATGAGAAGCAAGAAGATGACCTTGAAGCTGAGCAATCGCTTCTGCACAGCGATCCGGTTCACATAAGACAATTGGTTCTTCATTTAAATCTTTTAACGTGAGTTGTTTTCTATCTGCGAGGGGATGTTCTTTTGACAGGGCACAGGTGATTCCGCACTGGGCAAGTTCAACATAAGTGACAGAAGCAAGGTTGATTTTTTCATCTCGAAATCCTATCATGACATCAATCGCTTCTTCTTCGACCATATTTCTGAGGGCAGGAAAGGGAATCATGCGCAAATCAGGATGTAGCATCGGAAACGTTTGATAAAGCTGTTTTAAAACCGGAGAAATTAAGTTTAATTCGGATGGGTTATGACATCCGATAGAAAAAGTCTGGATGTAATCCTGGTGATGTTCAGATAAACGTTTTTTGGCAAAGTGTGTTGCTTTTAAAATATTTTTGGCATAACCCAGAAAAGTTCTACCATCTGGAGTCAGTTCTACAATACGGGTAGTTCTTCGGACTAGTTTTGCTTGCAATTCATTTTCAAGAGAATTGATTTGATGGGTAATTGCCGGTTGAGTTACATGAAGCTGTTCCGCTGCTCTTGCAAAACTTAAGTTATCAGCGACTGCGAGAAAACATTCGAGCTGCATAGTATTCATAATAATAAAAATCCTTTCTGAAATATTAATAAAATTTTTTAATTAATAATAACAAAAATTAAATTTACTTTCTAGAGAAAATATGTAAAAATATAAAGGCTTATAAAATAAATTCGTGTGTTAGGAGGTAAAAAAATGCTGAAAACTTTATTGGCACAGGTGAAACAGTATAAAAAATCATCACTGTTGACGCCTTTGTTTGCAGCACTTGAAGTAGTAATGGAAGTATTAATTCCTTTTATTACTGCGATGATTATTGACCAGGGTATTGAGGCTGGAAATATGAAAAAAGTTGGACTATATGGAAGTATCATGTTGGTATTTGCCATGTTTAGTTTGTTGTTTGGTGTGCTTGCAGGAAAATATGCGGCAAATGCATCTTCGGGGCTGGCTTGTAATTTGAGGGACGCTATGTATGAAAATATACAGACATTTTCTTTCTCTAATATTGATAAATATAGTACAGCCGGTTTGTTACCCGTATGACTACCGACGTAACCAATGTACAAAATGCTTACCAGATGATATTACGAATTGCGGTGAGAGCACCATTTACGCTGATTTGCAGTATGATTATGTGTTTTGTGATTAATGCAAAATTAAGTCTGATTTTTGTAATTGCGATTGTGGTACTGGGAGCTTTCATTATTGTAGTGGTAAAGACAACAATGAAAATCTTTGATATGGTATTTAAAAAATATGATGCGTTAAATGCCAGTGTCCAGGAAAATGTTTCTGCCATCCGTGTAGTAAAAGCGTTTGTAAGAGAAGACTATGAAAATAAAAAATTTATCACAGCGGCCGAAAATGTCTATAAACTGTTTGTAAAAGCAGAGGGGATTTTAGCCTTTAATGGTCCGGTTATGATGCTGGTGGTCTATTTTTGCATCATCTGTTTATCCTGGTTTGGAGCAAAATTCATTGTAGTTGGAAATATGACAACAGGGGAACTGACTTCTATGTTTAGTTACATCATGTCAATTTTAATGGCCCTTATGATGCTGTCCATGATTTTTGTTATGACAACACTTAGTATTGCAAGTGGAAAACGAATTGCAGAAGTATTAAATGATAAAGCGGATTTGGTTAATCCCAAAAATCCAATCATGGAAGTGAAAAATGGAAGTATTGATTTTAATCATGTGGAATTTACTTATAATGATGAAGCAGAAAAAGATACGTTAATTGACATTGATTTACATATTCATTCCGGAGAAACGGTTGGTATTATTGGAGGAACGGGATGTGGAAAATCAAGTCTGGTAAATTTAATCAGCCGTCTTTATGATGTAAATGCAGGTTCTGTATGTGTCGGTGGAAAAGATGTACGCGAATATGATTTGGAAGTATTAAGAAATCAGGTATCAGTTGTATTACAAAAAAATGTGCTGTTTTCCGGTACGATTTTAGAAAATCTGCGTTGGGGAAATGAAACTGCGACAAAAGAAGAATGTATTGAAGCATGTAAAAATGCATGTGCAGATGAATTTATTGAGCGTTTTCCAAATAAATATGAGACGTATATTGAACAGGGTGGAAGTAATGTATCCGGTGGTCAGAAACAGAGACTTTGTATTGCAAGAGCATTATTAAAGAAACCGAAGATTTTGATTTTAGATGATTCTACCAGTGCCGTTGATACTGCAACAGATGCGAAAATTCGTTCCGTCTTTGCAAAGAAAATTCCAGATACGACAAAAATTATTATTGCGCAGAGAATTTCAAGTGTGCAGGATGCAGACCGTATTTTAGTATTGGATGACGGAAAGATTAATGGATTTGATACACATGAAAATCTGTTAAAAACCAATGAGATTTATCAGGAAATTTATAATACGCAGGTAAAAGGTGGAGGAGATTTTGACCAGACAGGAGGTGCAAAATAATGGCAGGACAGGCAAGAGTAATGAGAGGCGGTCCAGGAGTGGCAGGTGGACCATTTGGAAAAAACGGTGCGCCGAATCCGACAAAAACATTAAAAAGAACGCTTGGATATATGCTGAAAAATTATAAGTTTCAGTTTCTTCTGGTCGTGATATGTATTATGATTACTGCATTTGCAACCTTAGAGGGAAGTTTATTTATGCAGTCTTTGATTGATGATTATATTGTACCGATGACAAAAGCAGAAACACCAGATTTTGTTCCTCTGATGCAGGCGCTTACCAAACTGGCTGGAATTTTTGCTGTTGGAGTTATTTCTTCTTTAGCATATAATAAAATCATGGTATATATTAGTCAGGGAACGATGAGAAATCTTCGTGTTGAATTGTTTACACACATGGAATCATTACCGATTAAATACTTTGATACCCATGCACATGGAGATATCATGTCTGTTTATACCAATGACGTAGATACCTTAAGACAGCTTATGGGACAAAGTATTCCACAGGTATTAAACTCGGCGGTTACGATTGTAATGACTTTTATCAGTATGATTGTACTCGATATCCCGCTTACAATTCTGACGCTCTTAATGGTAGGTGTGATGACAGTTGTATCGAAAAAACTGGCGGAAAAATCCGGAAAATACTTTGGGGAACAGCAGATGAACCTTGGTAAGGTAAATGGCTACATCGAGGAAATGATGGATGGACAGAAAGTCGTAAAAGTATTCTGCCATGAAGAAAAAGCAATCGAAGAGTTTCAAAAATTAAATGAAGAACTCAGAAAGAGCGCAGATAACGCGAATACCTTTGCCAATATTATGATGCCGATTAATAATAATCTTGGTATTATCAGTTATGTCTTATGTTCTGCATTTGGTGCAATTCTGGCAATCAGTGGAATTTGCGGACTCAGCCTTGGTACTCTGGTTTCTTTTTTAACATTGAATAAAAGCTTTACCCAGCCAGTCACTCAAATCAGTCAGCAGATGAACAGTATTGTTATGGCAATGGCTGGTGCAGACCGTATCTTTCACTTATTAGATGCCGAGCCGGAAGTGGATGATGGATATGTAGAGCTTGTCAATGCAAAAGAACATGAGGACGGAACATTAGAAGAGACAAAAGAAAGAACGGGCGTCTGGGCATGGAAACATCCACATCAGGCAGACGGAACGGTAACATATACCAAACTCGAAGGTGATGTTACCTTTAATGATGTCGATTTTGGATATAATGAAGAAAAGATTGTACTTCATAATGTGAAATTATTTGCAACGCCTGGACAGAAAATTGCGTTTGTAGGAAGTACCGGAGCCGGAAAAACGACAATTACAAATCTGATTAACCGTTTTTATGATATTCAGGATGGTAAAATCCGATACGATAACATTAATATCAATAAAATCAAAAAAGCAGATTTAAGACGTTCTCTTGGTATCGTGCTTCAGGATACTCACTTGTTTACCGGAACCGTTATGGATAATATTCGTTATGGTCGTTTGGATGCAACAGATGAAGAGTGTATTGCGGCAGCAAAACTGGCGAATGCAGACAGCTTTGTGCGCAGATTACCAGAAGGATATCAGACAAAGTTAAGTGGAGATGGCGGAAACTTAAGTCAGGGACAGCGTCAGCTTTTAGCGATTGCAAGAGCAGCAGTTGCAGACCCGCCGGTATTAATCTTAGATGAAGCAACCTCTTCAATTGATACTAGAACAGAGACATTGGTGCAGCAGGGGATGGACCGTCTGATGAAAGGAAGAACAACTTTTGTTATTGCACACCGTCTTTCTACGGTACGGAACTCAGATTGTATTATGGTACTGAAGCAGGGACGAATTATTGAGAGAGGTACACATGAACAGCTGATGGAAGAAAAAGGAAAATACTATCAGCTTTATACCGGAAATTTTGCGGAAGAGACAGCATAAAAAGTAAATGAGAAGAAGTTACTTGAACTTTTTAGTCCGGCTTGTTAAGATAAGCCAGAAAGAAGGTTTTTGTGGCTTCTTTTTTAAATTATAAATAACGTGGAGAAAGTTGGAATCAAAATGAATCAAAATGAAATCTGGATGATACAGGGTACAGACTATAAAGAAAATACCAAGCATTTGTTAGAAGCGGCAGATTTAGAAACAGAAATCAAGAAAAAAAATGGAGAAAATAAAAATTGTAAAATCGGAATTAAGCCCAATCTTGTCGCACCGAGTGAGGCCTCTTATGGTGGAACAACACATCCTGAGGTGGTAGAGGGAATGATTGAATATCTTCAGGAGAGAGGATATCAAAATTTAGTGATTTTAGAGGGTTCCTGGGTTGGTGATAAAACAGAAGAATCTTTTGAGGTATGCGGATATCAGAAACTTTCTGAAAAATATCAGGTACCGCTTGCAGATATGCAGAAAGACAGCAGTTCTCTTTGCGATTGTAAAGGAATGGAACTTCTGATTTGTGATACAGCTTTAAAATTAGATTTTCTGATTAATGTACCAGTCTTAAAAGGACACTGTCAGACGAAGCTGACCTGTGCGCTTAAGAATTTAAAGGGGTTAATTCCAAATAAGGAAAAACGTCATTTTCACACAATGGGTCTGCATGAGCCGATTGCACACTTGAATGCGTATCTTCAGCAGGATTTTATTGTAGTCGATAATATCTGCGGAGATTTGGATTTTGAAGATGGTGGAAATCCGGTTGTGATGAATCGAATTTTGGCGGTAACAGATCCTGTTTTATGTGACGCTTATGTGTGTCGTTTTTTGAATTATGAGATAAAAGAAGTGCCATATATTTTAATGGCAGAAAAACTTGGAGTTGGCAGTGCGGATATTGAACATGCAGTGATAAAAAGTTGTGGAACTCAAACACCAACAGAAGCGGCGATTTTAGAAGTAAGAAAGAGAAAAATTGTAGAACTTTTAGATGCGGTAGAAGAGGTAGAATCCTGCAGTGCCTGCTATGGATATCTGATGCCGGCATTAGACCGTTTAAAAGAAGAGGGACTTCTTAAAAAGTTAGATACAAAAATTGCAATCGGACAGGGATTCCGAGGAAAAAGCGGAACGCTTGGAATCGGAAATTGTACCGCAAAATTTGCATGTCACTTAAAAGGATGTCCCCCTACAGAAACAGAGATTTATGAATTTTTAAAAACCTATCTCACAGATATTTGAGTTAAACTTACCGTCCAAAATCAGAAATAAATTCGCATCCTGTATGCGCTTTGATACTTTCTAAAAGAATTTCCTCTGCTCTTTGCGCCTCAGCTTTTGTAAGCTGGGGTGCATCTTTTAATGCATATTCAAAACCAAGATTCTCATATTTCACACATCCCATCCTATGATAAGGAAGTACTTCTATGGCCTTTACATTATGAAGGGTTGAAAGAAATTCTCCCAGTTTTATTAAAAAATTTTTTTTATAAGTGATTTCAGGAACAACCACATGACGGATCCAGACAGGAATCTGCTTCTCATCGAGATATCTGGCAAAATCAAGTATGTTAGTGTTAGAATGTGAAGTCAGTTTTTTATGCTCATCAGGATTGATATGTTTGATATCCAATAGAATCAAATCCGTAACAGAAAGCAGTTGGTCAAATTGTGCCAGTTTTTTAGGATTTTCTCGGTTAAATAAAATTCCTGAAGTGTCAAGGCAGGTATGAATTCCCGTTTCTTTGGCTTTTGTGAAAAGTTCAATTAAAAATTCTATCTGCATCAGAGGCTCACCGCCAGTAGCGGTGATACCTCCAGATGTATAAAAGGTCTGATTTCTTTTAATGGCGTTTAAAATTTCATCGCTTTCCATTAAAGTTCCAGCTTCTGTACTCCAGGTATCTGGATTGTGGCAGTAGAGGCAGCGCATCGGGCAGCCTGAAAAAATACAACATAACGAATCCCTGGTCCATCTACTGTACCAAAACTTTCTAGTGAGTGAATCCGACCTTTCATAGTGTTTAATCTCCTTTTTTATCAAAATTACATGCGTTCGTGGAACGTTCTGGAAATTACTTCATCCTGCTGTTCTTTTGTTAATTTAATAAAGTTTACAGCATATCCAGATACACGGATGGTAAGCTGTGGATAATTTTCCGGATGTTTCTGGGCATCCAAAAGAGTATCACGGTTAAATACATTAACATTTAAGTGATGTCCGCCCTTTGTCATATAACCATCTAACATTCCAACTAAGTTTGTAGTATCATTTCCATGTTTGCCAAGTGCGTCCGGCACAATAGAGAAGGTGTTGGAAATTCCATCTTGCGCATCCATAAATGGAATTTTGGCAACAGAGGCAAGAGAAGCAATTGCTCCGTGAGTATCACGTCCATGCATTGGGTTTGCACCGGGAGCAAAGGCTTCTCCGGCTTTTCTTCCATCTGGAGTTGCTCCTGTATTTTTACCATAAGAAACGTTGGAAGTAATGGTAAGAATAGAAGTTGTCGGAACTCCGCCACGGTAAGTGTGATTTCCGCGGATATACTGCATAAAGGTGTGAAGTACTTCTTCTGCGAGTGCATCAACACGGTCATCATCATTTCCGTATTTCGGGAAATCTCCTTCAACTTCAAAGTCTACAGTAATCCCCTGTTCATCGCGGATTGGTTTTACCTTTGCATATTTAATTGCTGATAAAGAATCCGCTACAACGGAAAATCCTGCGATACCAGTTGCAAACCAGCGTCTTATTTTTTTATCGTGCAGAGCCATCTGAAGACGCTCATAGCTGTATTTGTCATGCATGTAGTGAATGATGTTTAATGCATTAACGTAAACACCTGCAAGCCATTTCATCATATCCTTGTATTTATCCATTACTTCATCGAAATCTAAATATTTAGAAGTGATTGGGCGGTATTTTGGTCCAACCTGTTTTTTGGAAATTTCGTCAACACCGCCATTGATTGCGTAAAGCAGGCATTTTGCAAGATTTGCACGAGCACCGAAGAACTGCATTTCTTTTCCGATTTTCATGGAAGAAACACAGCAGGCAATTCCGTAATCATCGCCATGAACAACACGCATAATGTCATCATTTTCATACTGGATGGCAGAATGTTTGATGGAAATATCAGCACAGAATTTTTTAAAGTTTTCTGGAAGCTGAACAGACCATAAAACAGTCAGATTCGGTTCTGGTGCAGCACCTAAATTATTTAAAGTGTTTAAATAACGGAAGGACATTTTGGTTACCAGTGGACGGCCATCAATTCCGACACCACCAATGGATTCAGTTACCCAGGTCGGGTCACCGGCAAATAACTGGTTGTATTCCGGAGTACGGGCAAAGCAAACCAGACGCAGTTTCATAATAAACTGGTCAATGATTTCCTGAATTTCTTTTTCTGTAAATGTACCTTCTTTTAAGTCACGTTCTGTATAAATATCAAGGAAGGTAGAGGTACGTCCAAGACTCATTGCAGCCCCATTTTGTTCTTTTACGGCAGCAAGGTAAGCAAAGTATAATGCCTGTGTTGCTTCAAGTAGGTTCGTTGCCGGAGCAGAGATATCACAGCCATAGATTTTAGCCAGTTCTTTTAACATCTGTAAAGCACGAATCTGCTCGGAAAGTTCTTCTCGTTCACGGATAACATCAGAATACATAATAGTACGGGTGCTTGCTTTTTGTTCTTCTTTTTCTTCGATTAAACGGTCTACTCCATAAAGAGCAGCTCTTCGATAGTCACCGATAATGCGTCCACGTCCATAAGCATCAGGAAGTCCTGTAATAATATGATTGGAACGGCAGGCACGCATTTCCGGGGTATAGGCATCAAATACGCCTGCATTGTGCGTCTTTCTGTGCGTGGTAAAGTATTCAACGACTTCAGGGTCAACATGATAACCATTGTCTTCGCACGCTTTAATTGCCATACGGATTCCACCATAAGGTGGAGAGAACGTTTTAACGGGACATCAGTCTGTAAACCGACAATTTTCTCTTTGCTTTTGTCGATATATCCAGCCTTATGAGAAGTAATGGTAGAAATAGTTTTCGTATCCATATCGAGAACACCGCCATTTTCTCGTTCTTGTTTATATAAGTCAAGTACTTCATTCCATAAATCGGTAGTATCTTTGGTTGGTCCTTCTAAGAAATCGGAAGTTCCGTCGTAAGGGATATAGTTCGTTTGAATAAAATTGCGGACATTAATTTCTTTTTCCCATGCTCCGCCATTAAAAGTTCTCCATTCTTGTCTCATCATAGTAAATAAGTACCTCCTGTTCTTTTTGAGTCTGGTAGTAAAAAGTCTAAAATTGGTAAGATATGGTAAAATTGTATATTGTATACAAAACGAAACCATTCTATATCAAGATTCGAATTTAAAAGAATAAAAATGGAATCTTGTAATGAAAGAAACAATCAAAAATGATTGATTTCTTCTTTGAAATGTAAAATGGTCTATCGTAAAAAGAGAAATTTTTACCATAGTATTCCATAAAAGAAGAGAAATATAACTTACGAGTTTATTTGTAGCACAAGATAAAAATAAAGTCAACGACATAAATTCAGGTTCTGAAAAAAATACAAAACGTTTGGTTTTGCAGTTTTTTGGAATCTATGATAGAATGGGGTCAAAATGAGGAAAAATAAAGAGATAGAAAGAAAGGTATAGCAAAAGTGACGATAGAAGAAAAAAGAGAAAAAGTAAAACAGGCATTGCTGCTTTATGGAGTGACAGACCGTGCCTGGGTAGGAGATAAGACATTTGAAGAGCAGATAGAAGATTCCCTGAAAGGTGGAGTGACCTGTATTCAGCTTCGAGAAAAGTCCTTAAAGGAAGATGAATTTTTAGAAGAAGCAAAGGTAATCAGAAAATTAACTAAAGAATATCAGATACCGCTGATTATTAATGATAATGTAGAGATTGCACTTGCATCTGATGCAGATGGAGTTCATGTCGGACAAAAAGATGCAAGAGCTATGGAGGTAAGAAAAAGATTAGGGGCTGATAAAATCATTGGCGTATCTGCACGAACCGTAGAACAGGCAAAAGAAGCAGAACAAATGGGAGCAGATTACTTAGGGGTTGGAGCAGTCTTTGGAACAACAACCAAAGGAGATGCAAATAAGATTTCGATGGAGGTATTAAAAGAAATCTGTGAGAGTGTTTCAATTCCGGTTGTTGCTATTGGTGGTGTATGTGAAGAGAATATTCTGCAGTTAAAGGGTAGTGGTGTTGCAGGAGTGGCGGTTGTGTCGGGAATTTATGCAAAGCCGAATATTAAAGAAAGCAGTAAAAAACTGGCAGAACTTGCAAAAGAAATTACAAAATAAGAGAAAATAGGAGAAAGTAAAATGGAATTATGGGATATCTATAATGAAAAAAGAAAAAATGGGAAGAACAATGAAGCGTAACGACTGGAATATGAAACCGGATGAATTTCATCTTACCGTACTTGGAGTGCTTCAAAGACCGGATGGGAAATTTTTAATTACAAAGCGTCGTATGGATAAGGAATGGGCAGCAGCTGGTGGGAGGTGCCAGGTGCGGAGTCCGTGCCGGAGAAGAATCAAAAGAAGCTGCCATGCGTGAAGTAAAAGAAGAAACAGGAATCGATGTTTCAAATGCCGGAGGCGGTTATGTATTTACCTATCAGCGAATTAATCCGGAAGAAAAAAATAATTATTTTGTAGATATTTATAAGTTTGTGCTGGAGTTTGATGAAAAAGATGTAAAAGTACAGGACGAAGAAGTGGCGGGATTTGAAATTGCGACAGTAGAACAAATCAAGGCTTATGCAAAACAGGGAATTTTCCTGCATTATGACAGCATCAGACAGGTGTTTGAAGACTAGAGGGGGAAGGAAAATGGCAGAGTACCAGTTAAAAAATCAGGAATTAACATTAAAGATTTCTTCTAAGGGAGCAGAGATGAAATCTTTAAAAGATAATAAAACGAATCAAGAGTATTTATGGCATGGAGATTCTGCATATTGGGGAAGAACTTCACCGGTTTTATTTCCGATTGTAGGAAATTACAGAGAAAAAGAGTCTGTATTTGAAGGGAAAACTTATTCTATGTCCCAACATGGATTTGCAAGGGATATGGAATTTACTTTAGAAAGCCAAAAAGAAGAAGAAATCTGGTTTGAGTTAAAAGAAAATGAAGAGACTTTGAAAAAATATCCGTTTGCATTTCGTCTGCATTTAGGGTATCGTCTGGATGGGCGAAGTGTAGAGGTGCTTTGGAAAGTAGAAAATCCAAATGAGAAGAAGATGTATTTTTCAATTGGAGGACATCCTGCATTTAACTGTCCATTAAAAGCAGAAGAGAAACAAAGTGATTATCAGTTGAGCTTTGATACAGATAAAACTCTTGTATGCAGTATCTTAGGAGAGACCGGACTGCTTACTGCCAGAAAAAAAGAATTTGAATTAACCAATCATAAAATGAGAATAGTAGAAGATTTATTTGATGAAGATGCGTTAATTATCGAAGGAAATCAGGCAAAGAGAGTAGGGCTTGTGAATCCTCAGGGAGAGACTTATCTGGAAGTAGAATTTGATGCTCCATTATTTGGAATCTGGTCACCGGCAAAGAAGAGTGCGCCATTTGTATGCATTGAACCTTGGTATGGCAGAAGTGATAAAGAAGATTTTTCTAAGAAATTAGAAGAAAGAGAATGGGGAAATGAACTCAAAGCAGGAGAAATATTTGAAAAGAGCTATCAGATTCGTGTAAAATAAGAAATAGGGGAAAAGAGTCGGCTGTGAAAAAATAAATTCGGTCGGTTCTTTTTTTGTTATCACAATGTTATAGTATGAAATATATCTATAACATCAAAAACCAACACCACACACAAAAAATAAAAATTTTAAATCTATCTGTTTAAAAACACAAGAAAAATTAATGGCTTTGATAAAATTTTCGATATTGTTCTGTAGAACGAAATTGAAAAGATAGCTTGAAGAGAGTATAATTACATAAAAAATAAATATGGAGATTTTTAGTGAAAATGAAACGGAAAATAAAAATCGAAAGAGTAAGTACTTGGAGTATTATAATCACAATTATTGTCGCCACTTTGTTTGGATTTATTTCCTTTCAAAGTGAAAAAGAATAAGGCGCTTTACTATATAAAAGAGTATGGAAAAAGTGGCTGTGGATTTTATTAAAATTAAATAAATATCTATTCAAAAAGACCTTCTACAATTTTTTCAGAACGTAGAAGGTCTTTTTGAATAGATATTTATAATCTGCCTCATTACTTGATTGGGTCAAAAAAATTTAAAATCCCAGTTTTTCTCCGCAAAGTATCACTTTAATACGGTCTGGTATGCGAGAAAATCTTGTAATTAAAGTTTGACAACAAATACAGTCCGGGCTTAAACAATCTGCACAGACACCGGTCTTAGAACAAGGTGTATTTGCTTTTACACGAAGTGCATTTGGAGGACAGGCATGTGTGTGAATACGGTCAATCGCCTCATCAACATTTGCACATAATTTGTCCATGCTGATTAAGAAAATAACGTGTGCCGGTCCATGCGCAATGCAGGCAACACGGTTGCTCGCACCATCAATATTGACTAAAATTCCATCTTTTGTAAAAGCGTTGGAACTGGTTAAAAAATAATCCGCACAGACTATCTGACCATACAGTGCACGGGATTCTTCTGGTGTTTTGGCTTTTTTTCGGTCAATAAATTCATAATCTCCCTGACGGATGGCTTCACATACACCGGCTTCTTCCATAGATTCTGTACCACCCCAGGTGACAGAAGAGCCATTTGGAATCATGGAAAGGATTTTTTCTTTGGCTTCCTCTTTGGTTGCGCAATAAAACGCTTCCATGTTTCGTTTCTTAAATTGTTTTACTAAGGTTTCACCGCTTAATGCGTAGCTATCTGTTATGTAAGACATAAAAATCACTCTCTTTCTTTTTCATTTTTTACTTATTATAGCATAAAACCAAAAGACCTGCTGCCATAAAATGCTCTGACAACAAGTCTTTTTTATTTATATGATTCTATATGATGAAATTAGCTCTTTCAATCTTTTTAATATAGCTGTTCCAGTTCCTGTTTTGTTTTTTTGTTAGTTTACGATGCCTGTCGGTATTTTTTATCGATATCTTTCATGACAAACAGATAAGAAACTCCGGTAAAGACCGCCGCAGTTACCCATGCAGCAGGGTCACAGAAGCAGGAAAGCGGATAACTTGCCACAGACATTGCAATCATTGCAACCAGCAGACGTGCCAGCAGTTCTGAAACGCCTCCCATCATAGGCAAGAAACCGTAGCCACAGCCTTGCATGGTATTTCTGAAAATAAAGATTGTGCTTAGCGGGATATAGAAAATTGCGCACATATAAGCATAAGTCTTTGCCCAAGGCAACATTACTGTAATATCGACATCTCCAGTAAAGAAAAGTCCCAGACACGGTTTTAAAAGAGAACAAATCAAAACAGCGGCGACGATGGAATAAACCGTTGAAGCAAGAAGGGCAGATTTTACTCCTTTTTTAATTCGTAAAATATCACCCTTTCCAAAGTTCTGACCACTATAAGCTGCCATAGTCTGTCCCATTGCCATCATCCCTTGTGTAACCAGGGTCTGCAGTTTTCCTGCTGCCGTAAAGGAAGCAACAGCATCTGAACCAAAAAGGTTAATTGCGGACTGCATAATCATCGTACCTGATGCAGTAATTGCAAACTGAAGTGCATTGGAATCCCGACAGATAACTGATGGCGGGTATCCGCCAAATAAAACTTCCAGTGCTCCTTTTGTGGAGTTAAATCCGGCATATAACGGTAAATATAAAGAAAACACAAAACAGCCGAAATTCCCTGAGAAAGAATCGTAGCGTAACCAGCACCGGCAACTCCCATTCTAAATTTAATAATCAAAATCAAGTCTAAAATTACATTTAAAACAGCAGAAAAAACCAGAAATACTAATGGAATCTGACTGTTTCCTACCGCACGCAGATAAGAGGAGAGCAGGTTATAAAAAATCGTAGTAATCAGTCCACCACTGATAATCATGATATACGTATAAGCATCCTGAAAAATATTTGCTGGAGTATTCATTTTTGTTAAAATCCAGTGCATCGACAATACGCTGAAAGTTGTCAATAAAAATGTACTGATAAGTGAAAGTAAAATTCCATTTGCGACACTTCGCTTTACGCCATTCGTATCCTTCGCACCAAAACGTTGGGAAGTCAAAACAGTAAAACCAGCAGTAATTCCCTGTGCAAGTCCGACAATCAAGAACATAATTGTTCCGGTTGAACCTACCGCTGCAAGTGCATTGGCTCCGACGTAATGCCCAACGATAATTGTATCTGCCATATTATAAAGCTGTTGAAAAATATTTCCGATAATCAGCGGAAGTGTAAATTTCAAAATAACAAGTAAAGGACTGCCTTTTGTCATATCCCTTTCCATAATAATCAGAATCCCCCTTTGATTCAAAAAATAGTTTTATGTTTTTATTCTTTTGTAAACGAAAATTATTTTTGTAAACGAAAATTATTTTACCACACTCCAGAAAAGACAACAATATAAATTTATGGCGAATGATAGAAAATAATCTGGAAAACAAGTAAAAAATCTGTTATTATATACAAAGATGTTAAGGGGTAAAACTTTTTACTCCAACAAATAAAAAGACAGAGGTGTGTACTATGAGCTGGTATAACGAGGCAATTTTTTATCACATTTATCCATTGGGATTAACGGGTGCTCCAAAAGAAAATGATTATGGAACTCCTGTTTCCCGTCTGAACACTTTAATTCCCTGGATTTCCCATATAAAAGAAATAGGATGTACTGCATTATATATTGGTCCGTTGTTTGAAAGTGTTGGACATGGATATGAAACAACGGACTATAAAAAACTGGATTCTCGTCTTGGAACCAATGAAGATTTAAAAAAATTTGTAGAAGTATGCCATGAAAATCAGATTAAAGTAATCTTTGATGGTGTCTTTAATCATACAGGACGTGATTTTTTTGCGTTTAAAGATATTCAGCAGAATCGAGAACATTCCAGATACTTAAATTGGTATTGCAATGTGAATTTTGGTGGAAACAATGAATACAATGATGGATTTTCTTATGAAACTGGGGCGGTTACAATCTGCTTGTAAAATTAAATCAGCGAAATCCGGAAGTTCAGAATTATATCTGCGATGTCATTCGATTCTGGGTATCTGAATTTGATGTGGATGGAATCCGTCTGGATGCAGCAGATGTGCTTGATTTTGATTTCATGCACGCTCTGCGCCGTACCGCAGAAGAAGTGAAAGAAGACTTCTGGCTTATGGGTGAAGTCATTCATGGGGATTACAGCCGATGGGTAAATGGGGATACTCTGCACAGTGTTACAAACTATGCACTGCATAAGGCACTTTACAGTGGACATAACGACCATAATTATTTTGAAATTGCGCATACCGTAAAATACCTGCTGAATATGGGAAAACTTGATTTATATAATTTTGTAGATAATCATGATGTAGAACGTATTTATACCAAGCTTTCTAATAAGGCACATATGGCACCGGTGCATATTCTTCTTTATACATTACCAGGTATACCGAGCATCTACTACGGCTCTGAATTTGCTATAGAAGGAAAGAAATGAA
>ENA-OQCN01000495-OQCN01000495.1-human-gut-metagenome-genome-assembly--contig:-NODE-495-length-20969-cov-8.332406_pt1 | contig 20969 bp, 16 predicted proteins | sample MGYA00242497_ERZ504576 | MGnify/ENA primary metagenome ERZ504576 (study PRJEB26092, sample SAMD00036296) | human gut metagenome | host: Homo sapiens | study: EMG produced TPA metagenomics assembly of... | reverse complement strand
CGAAGACTTTACCGTCACCAATCTGTCCGGTATGAAGCACTGCTTTTGCAGCTTCCACTACTTTTCGACCGGTACTAAGCTCACAACGATTTCAATTTTTACTTTCGGAAGCAGATTCATATCCATTTCAACACCACGATAGTAAGCGGTTGCACCTTTCTGTACACCACAGCCTAATACGTTTGTGATGGTAACACCTGTTACACCGATTTCATTCATTGCCTGCATAAATTCATCGAGTTTATTTCTACGTGTGATAATAACCACTTTTGTCAGTTTATGTACATCGGTACCAACTTTCGGCTCTTTCACCAGTTCTGCCGGAGCCTGAGTTGCAGCCGGAGATTCTACCGGTCCTCTCTTTGTTCCCATTACGTTTGGAACATTTCCACCGCCCATGTTATCGGTTGTAACAAAGTCTGCATAACTGCTTGCAAGACCATGCTCTCTGATATCCAGACCTGCGATTTCTTCATCGGCAGATACACGAAGACCTACGGTATGTTTTAATACATTAAAGATGATAACCATTGTTACAACAACCCATGCAACGGTTGCGATAAATCCGATAAACTGAACTTCTAATAATTTAAATCCACCGCCTGTGAAAAGTCCTTTCCACTCTGTACCTGTTCCATCAGAGAAAAGACCTACACAAAGGGTTCCAAGTGCACCACACATTCCGTGTACACCGACAGCACCAACCGGGTCATCAATTTTACATACTTTGTCGATAAATTCAATACCAAATACAACTACAAATCCGGCTAAGATACCGATAATTGCAGCAGATGTCGGAGATACGGTATCACAGCTTGCGGTGATTCCTACCAGACCAGCCAGGGAACCGTTTAAGGACATAGATACATCTGGTTTTTTGTATCTTACCCATGTGATTGCAAGTACGGTTAAAGTTGCAACTGCAGCTGCAAGGTTTGTTGTTACGAAAATTTTACCTGCGGTTACAATTGCATCGCCTTCCATGGAACGGTAGATGCACCGTTAAATCCAAACCAGCAGAACCATAAGATAAATACACCAAGTGCACCGATTGTCAGGTTATGTCCCGGAATTGCTTTTGATTTTCCACTCTTTGAATATTTTCCAATACGAGGTCCTAAGATTTTTGCACCAACTAAGGCAGCAACGCCACCTACCATATGAACGGCACAGGAACCGGCGAAATCATGAAATCCCATCTGTGCTAACCAGCCGCCGCCCCAAATCCAGTGACCAGATACCGGATAAACAACTAAACTGATTAAGAAACTGTAGATGCAGTAAGATGAGAATTTTGTTCTCTCAGCCATTGCACCGGAAACAATTGTTGCAGATGTTGCACAGAATACTGTCTGAAAAATCAGAAATGCCCAAAACGGAACTCCATCCGGAAGCATTGCTGTTCCATAATTACTTTCTGAAGCGATACCGGAAATCGAACCAAAAAAGCCATTTCCCGCACCAAACATAATTCCGAAACCAACCAGCCAGAAGACCGGTGTTCCGATACAAAAGTCCATTAAGTTTTTCATAATAATGTTACCGGCGTTTTTTGCGCGGGTAAAACCGGTTTCTACCATAGCGAAACCAGCCTGCATAAAGAATACTAATGCGGCGCCAAGAAGCACCCATATCGTATTTACTGCTGAATAATCCATGTTAATTTCCCCTTTCCTCAAGCTCACATTTTTCTAAATTTTATTTATACAACATTTTTCTAAAATACAAAAAGGTGCGCACTTTGCTCTCACAAAATACGCACCGTCGCATAAAGAAAAATGTGATGATACCAGGGTCGAAAGTCTAAAAGCTGTTTTTTAGACCAGCAATTTCCAGGTATCGAATGTGATATATGTAATCGGAAAATGCCTTACATTTCCGCAATTACTGTTTTTTGTCCTCGGTATGTCCTGTAATATCCATCGGGTACTTTCCATCAAGACATGCCCTGCAGATTGGCAGTTCTCCTACCATTGACTGCAAGTCTTCTAATTTCATATAACCAAGTGACTCTGCACCGATTATCTCTCTGATTTCATCTGCTGTGTGGGAAGACGCAATAAGTTGTTTGTTGGATGGAATGTCCGTTCCAAAGTAGCAAGGATACAGGAACGGCGGAGAACTCACACGTACATGAACGCTTACTGCGCCCGCTTTCTTGAGCATCCGAATCAGATTTGCCATTGTTGTTCCACGGACAATAGAGTCATCAACTAAAATAATTCGTTTTCCACGGACAACCGGCTCTAATACATTCAGCTTCAAGCGTACACTGGATTCACGTTCTTTTTGTGTCGGTTTAATAAACGTTCTTCCCACATAGCTGTTTTTATAAAAGGCTATTCCGAACGGGATTCCGGAAGCTTCCGAATAGCCCTTCGCTGCGGGAATACCTGAGTCCGGAACTCCCACAACCAAATCCGCATCGACAGGATAAGCTGCCGCAAGTGCGGCACCTGCACGAATACGGGCATCGTAAATGTTAATACCATCTATTGTACTGTCAAGCCTTGCAAAATAAATATACTCAAAAATGCAATGTGCTCTTTTTTCCTGACAAAGCTGACAGTTTGAAGTGATTCCGTCCTTGGTAATCGTAACGATTTCGCCCGGACGGATATCACGGACAAATTCTGCGCCGATTGCAGAAAGGGCGCAGCTTTCAGAGGCAATCATATAACTTCCATCGCGTTTTCCGAGACAAAGTGGTTTTAAGCCAAGAGGGTCTCTGACGCCAATGAGTTTACGCGGACTGGCAATTACCAATCCATAAGCGCCACGAATTTTTTTTGCTGTATGAAGAATTGCTTCTTCTACATTGTGGGCATTTACCCTTTCTCTTGCAATGAAATAGGCTATGAGCTCTGAATCAGTTGTTGTATGGAAAATTGCACCGGTTCGTTCCAACTCTGAGCGAAGCTCTGCTGTATTTACCAGATTTCCATTGTGAGCCAGCGCAAGTGTTCCCTTAATATAATTCAATACCAGAGGCTGTGCATTATTAATATTTGCAGCTCCGGTTGTGGAGTAACGCACATGACCGACTCCAAGATTTCCGTGAAGATTATTTAAAGTTTCTTCTTTAAATACTTCATTCACAAGTCCCATACCCTTATGTGCATTCATGTTGCCTTTTGGTCCCATGGTATCACAGACTGCAATACCACAGGATTCCTGACCTCTATGCTGAAGTGAACTCAGTCCATAGTAGATAGATGGGGCAACATCTCCGCCATCCGGATTAAAAATTCCAAATACACCACATTCTTCTTTTATTTCACATTCTGGTAAGAATTCCATGACTCCCTCTCCTTAAACATAAAATAACATCTGGTCATAAGTTGGATAAGGCAGTTCTTCGTCTGGAATCTTTTCCTCAGCTGAATTTGCAACATCTTTCATTTCATCCATTAAAGTTAATACATCTTTATGGAAAGATTCTGCTGCTTTCTGCATATCTTCTTCTGCTGCCGCATCTGCTTTTTCTGTTACAACTTTTAATTCTGCTACTTTTGCAGATAAGATATTAGAAGCTTCTGTTAATTCTTTTACAAGAGATTCTTCGGCTGTTGTTGACAGACCCTCAATTAATGCTTTCTTTTCATTTGCATTGACTGCAACTTCTGCTGCATATCCGTTAACTGCCGGAATAAAATCTTTTGTCAGCATTTCCTGTAAAGTCTTAGATTCAATATTGATAGTCTTTACATAGTTCTCAAGTAAAATTTCATAACGAGAATAAATTTCTTCTTTTGTAAATACACTATGTTTTGTAAATAATTCAATGTTTTTATCAGCGATAAACTGTGGAAGTGCATCCGGAGTAGAAACCAGATTGTAAAGTCCTCTCTCCTCTGCTTCTTTAATCCATTCGTCCGTATAACCATTTCCATTGAAGATTACTTTTTTATGTTTTCTGATTGCCCGTTTGATTAATTCATGCACTGCTGTTTCCATATCTTCCGGTGCTGTTCCTTCCAGTTCTTTATAGAACTGTGCCAGAGCCTCAGCAACTGCTGTATTTAATACAACGTTCGGACCTGCAACAGATGCAGAAGAACCAAGCATACGGAATTCAAATTTATTTCCGGTAAATGCAAATGGTGATGTACGGTTTCTATCGGTTGTATCCTTTGTAAAATGAGGAAGTACATGAGCACCGATATCCATCTGAATTGTTTTATGTGCGCTGAAGAATTTATCTTCTTCGATTGATTTTAAGACTTCTGTCAGTTCATCTCCGATAAAGATAGAAACAATTGCCGGCGGTGCTTCATTTGCACCAAGACGATGGTCATTTCCGGCTCCTGAAGCAGAAACACGCATTAAATCAGCATATTCATCGACAGCTTTGATAACTGCTACTAAGAACACTAAGAACTGAATATTTTCTGCCGGTGTTTTTCCCGGGTCTAATAAGTTTACTCCTGTATTAGTAGAAACAGACCAGTTGTTATGTTTTCCACTTCCGTTGATTCCATCAAATGGTTTTTCATGAAGCAGGCAGACAAGGTCATGTTTTTCTGCAACTTCTTCATAATTTCCATTGTCAGCTGATTGTGGTCAACCGCTACGTTTGTGGTATCAAATACCGGTGCCAGTTCATGCTGTGCCGGAGCAACTTCATTATGTTTTGTTTTTGCCGGAATACCAAGCTTCCATAACTCTTCATCCAAATCATGCATGTAGGCTGCAACTCTTGGTTTTAATGCACCAAAGTAATGGTCTTCCATTTCCTGTCCTTTTGGTGCGGAAGCTCCGAATAAAGTTCTTCCGGTAAAAATCAGGTCACGGCGTTTTGCATATAATTCTTTTGGAATTAAGAAATATTCCTGTTCCGGACCCACTGTTGTTGTAACACTTGTTACTTCTGTATTTCCTAATAAATTTAAAATCTTAACAGCTTCTTTGTTTAACGCTTCCATAGAACGAAGAAGCGGAGTTTTCTTATCCAGCGCCTCTCCACTCCAGGAACAAAATGCTGTCGGAATGTATAAGGTATTATCTTTAATGAAAGCCGGTGATGTTGGATCCCAGTTTGTATAACCCCTTGCTTCAAATGTAGCTCTTAAACCACCGGATGGAAAGCTGGAAGCATCAGGCTCACCTTTTACCAGTTCTTTTCCTGAAAATTCCATGATAACTTCGCCTTCTCCAACCGGAGTAATAAAGCTGTCATGTTTTTCAGCAGTAAATCCTGTCATTGGCTGGAACCAATGAGTGAAATGTGTTGCTCCGTTTTCTACTGCCCACTCTTTCATGGCAACAGCTACGGAATTTGCAACATCCAGTTCCAGATGAGTTCCATTTTCAATTGTTTTGCGAAGAGCTTTGTAAACATCCTTCGGTAATTTGTTACGCATTACCTTGTCACTGAAAACAAGGCTTCCATACAGTGTAGGAATATCTTTTGACATATTCACAGCACTCCTTTCCATTTTTCTTCATGTGATTGTTTTTGCTTTTAAAATTATTACTTAAATTTGTTTTTACCTACGGATTGGTTTGGTTTTCAATTTTTGACTCTGGTAAAAACAAAAAAGGCACTCTGAACTTTTGTAGTTCAAAGCGCCTTTGCTTTATGCCATGTAGTATTGCACGGAAAAGAAATTGTCAATCACTTTTTTTAAAAAATTTTCAAAAAAAAAATTCAAAAAAGGGATTTACAAATAAAAAAAATGAGCTATAGTATTTGCATAATTTTCGGAGTTCCAAGAACTTCCCGAAAACGACTGATAACTTACATAATGAATAGAAAACGACAAAGGCGTCGAATTTCCATAGTATTTTCTATGGGAGTTTCGACGCCTTTTTTGATTTCACGGTAATCCCATGAAATTATCTTATTTATCAGACTCAGGACCGCATAACCTGTTTCTGATAATAAAACAACAGCAGGAGGAAAATGTGATGGCAGTAAAATATGTATTTGTTACAGGTGGTGTTGTTTCCGGTCTCGGAAAAGGAATCACCGCCGCATCTTTGGGACGCTTATTAAAAGCCAGAGGCTATCAGGTCACCATGCAGAAGTTTGACCCTTACATTAATGTAGATCCAGGTACAATGAATCCCATCCAGCATGGTGAAGTATTCGTCACAGACGACGGTACAGAAACTGACCTTGACCTTGGACATTATGAACGCTTTATTGATGAAAGCCTTGATAAAAATTCTAATGTTACAACCGGTAAAATTTACTGGTCCGTTCTTCAAAAAGAACGACATGGGGATTACGGCGGAGGGACAGTTCAGGTTATCCCTCATATTACAAATGAAATTAAAAGCCGTTTCTACCGTGCAAAATTTCCTGATGAAGAGCGAATCGCTATTATCGAAGTTGGCGGTACGGTAGGTGATATCGAAAGTCAGCCATTCTTAGAAGCAATCAGACAATTTCAGCATGATGTCGGACATGAAAATGCTATCTTAATTCATGTTACTCTGATTCCTTATTTAAAGGCATCCGGAGAATTAAAACAAAACCGACACAGGCAAGTGTAAAAGAGCTTCAGGGAATGGGACTTCAGCCGGACATTTTAGTCTGCCGTTCCGAACATCCAATTGGTCAGGATATTAAAGATAAAATCGCTTTATTCTGTAACGTACCGCAAAGCCACGTATTACAGAATCTTGATGTAGAATATTTATATGAAGCACCTCTTGCCATGGAAAAAGAAAATCTGGCACAGGTTGTATGCGAATCACTAAAACTTCCTTGTCCACAACCGGATTTGGATGACTGGAAATCAATGGTAAACGATTTAAGACATCCTCAGACAGAAGTAGACATTGCAATTGTCGGAAAATACATTCAGCTTCATGACGCTTACTTAAGTGTAGTGGAAGCCTTAAAACACGGCGGTATCGCAAATCAATCCAATGTCCACATCCACTGGATTGATTCCGAACATCTTACCATAGAAAATTATGAGGAATCTTTAAAAGGACTCGACGGAATCCTTGTTCCCGGAGGTTTTGGAACCAGAGGAACCGAAGGAAAAATTCTTGCCGTTCAGTATGCAAGAGAACACAAAATTCCATTCCTCGGTATCTGTCTTGGTATGCAAGTTGCAATTATTGAATTTGCAAGAAATGTCCTCGGATATCACGATGCAAACAGCATTGAATTAAATCCGGACACCCTTCATCCAGTCATTGCTCTTATGCCGGAACAGGACGGAATCGAAGACTTAGGCGGAACCTTAAGACTTGGTTCTTATCCTTGTAAATTAAAAGAAGGAACAAAATCCTACGAATTATATGGAAAACAGGATATCGCCGAGCGTCACAGACACCGCTATGAAGTAAATAATGACTATCGTAAACAGCTTGAAGAAAATGGAATGAGTCTTGTCGGACTTTCTCCGGACGGACGAATTGTAGAGATGATTGAAATTACCGAGCATCCATTCTTCGTCGGTACTCAGGGTCATCCAGAATTAAAATCAAGACCGAATCATGCACATCCGCTATTTAAAGGACTGGTGCAGGCGGCTGCCACATATAAAAAGGAAAGAGGTCAATCATTATGAGAGAACAAGGTTTATATCGACAGCAATTTGAACATGATAACTGCGGTATCGGTGCAGTTGTAAACAGCAAAGGTATCAAAAGCCACAAAACTGTTGAAAATGCATTAAAAATCGTAGAGAGCTTAGAGCACAGAGCCGGTAAAGATGCAGAAGGAAAAACCGGTGATGGTGTTGGTATCCTGCTTCAGATTTCACATAAATTCTTTTCCAAAGCCTGCAAAAAAGAGGGTATCAAAATCGGTGGAGAAAGAGAATACGGTATTGCCGTTCTCTTCCTGCCACAGGATGAATTAAAATGCAATCAGGCGAAAAAGATGTTTGAAATCATCGTAGAAAAAGAAGGTCTGGAATTTTTAGGATTCCGTGATGTTCCGGTATGTCCAGAGGTACTTGGACACAAAGCACTCGAAAAAATGCCACATATCGTTCAGGCATTTATCCAGAAACCTGATGATGTCGAAAAAGGACTTCCATTTGACAGACGCCTCTACATCGCACGCCGTGTATTTGAACAGAGTAATGACAACACTTACGTTGCTTCCATGTCAAGCCGTACCATCGTTTACAAAGGTATGTTCCTTGTTGGACAGCTTCGTACATTCTTTAAAGATTTACAGGATGCAGATTATGAATCCGCTATCGCAATGGTTCACTCCCGTTTCAGTACCAACACAAACCCAAGCTGGAACGTGCTCATCCGAACCGTTTTATGGTACATAACGGTGAAATCAACACCATCCGTGGAAATGCAGATAAGATGCTCGCCCGTGAAGAAACCATGGCTTCTGACTATCTAAAAGGACAGCTTCATAAAGTACTTCCGGTTGTTGATACCAGAGGTTCTGACTCCGCAATGCTTGACAACACTCTTGAATTTTTAGTTATGAATGGTATGGATTTACCACTTGCCGTTATGATCTGTATTCCTGAACCATGGGCAAACAATCAGACCTTAACTCAGGAAAAACGTGATTTCTATCAGTACTACGCAACTATGATGGAGCCTTGGGACGGTCCTGCTTCCATCCTGTTCTCTGACGGTGATGTTATGGGAGCTGTACTTGACAGAAATGGTCTTCGTCCATCCCGTTACTATATCACAAAGAGCGGTGACGTTATCCTTTCTTCAGAAGTTGGCGTTATGCCGGTTCCTGAAGAGGACATCGTATTAAAAGAACGTCTGCATCCAGGAAAAATCCTTTTAGTTGATACTGTAAAAGGGGAAATTGTAGATGATGATACCTTAAAAGAAAGATATGCAACCAAACAGCCTTATGGTGAATGGCTAGACAGCAATCTGGTCGAATTAAAGAGCTTAAAAATTCCAAACGTGCGTGTTGAGGATTATGAAGGTACGGAACTGACAAAAATGCAGCAGGCATTTGGCTACACTTACGAAGAATACCGTCAGTCCATTTATAACATGGCATTAAATGGTTCAGAAGGAATCGCTGCAATGGGTACAGATACTCCACTTGCCGTTCTTTCAGAAAAACATCAGCATTATTTAACTATTTTAAACAGCTTTTTGCACAGGTTACCAACCCGCCTATCGATGCAATCCGTGAAGAAATTGTAACCAGCACAACCGTTTATGTAGGAAAAGATGGAAACCTGCTTCACGAACAGCCTGAAAACTGCCAGGTATTAAAAGTCAACAACCCGATTTTGACCAACACAGATATGCTGAAAATCAAACACATGAATGTAAAAGGATTTAAAGTGGCTGTTGTTCCGATTACCTATTATAAGAGTGCACCGCTTGACCGTGCAATTGACCGTCTTTTTGTAGAAGTTGACAAAGCTTATAAAGATGGAGCAAACATCTTAGTGCTCTCTGACCGCGGGGTCGATGAAAACCACATGCCGATTCCATCTCTGTTAGCTGTATCCGCAGTTCATCAGTACCTTGTAAAAACAAAGAAAAGAACCTCTCTTGCCATCATTCTTGAATCCGGTGAACCAAGAGAAGTCCACCACTTTGCCACCCTGCTTGGTTATGGTGCATGTGCCGTAAACCCTTACCTTGCACAGGATACAATCCAGGAATTAATCGACAATAACTTATTAAATAAAGATTACTACGCTGCCGTAAATGATTACAATTCCGCAATCCTTCACGGTATCGTAAAAATTGCTTCTAAAATGGGTATTTCTACTATCCAGTCCTATCAGGGTTCTAAGATTTTTGAAGCAATCGGTATTTCCGCCGATGTCATTGAAAAATATTTCACCGGTACTGTAAGCCGTGTCGGTGGTATTACCTTAAAAGATATTGAAAAAGATGTTGATGCCCGTCACTCCAAAGCATTTGACCCACTTGGACTTACCACAAATCTTCAGCTCGACAGTCTTGGTATGCACAAAGCAAAAAGTGAAGGCGAAAAACATCGTTACAATCCACAGACCATTCATGCATTACAGCAGGCAACCAAACGTGGAGATTATAACCTATTCAAACAGTACACCAGCATGGTTGATAAAGAACAGAGTGGTTATCTGAGAAGTTTGATGGATTTCAATTTTGCTGAAAATCCTATCCCGATTGAGGAAGTAGAAAGTGTAGATGAAATCGTAAAACACTTTAAAACCGGTGCAATGTCTTACGGTTCTATTTCTCAGGAAGCTCATGAAACACTTGCAATCGCAATGAACATGCTTCACGGAAAATCAAATACCGGTGAAGGTGGAGAAAGTGATGAGCGTCTTGACAGTGCCGGAAGCAAAGTAGACCGTTGTTCTGCAATCAAACAGGTTGCATCCGGACGTTTCGGTGTTACCAGCCGTTACTTAGTCAGTGCAAAAGAAATTCAGATTAAAATGGCACAGGGAGCAAAACCTGGTGAAGGCGGACACTTACCTGCTAAGAAAGTTTATCCTTGGATTGCAAAAACCAGACATTCCACTCCAGGTGTCAGCCTGATTTCTCCGCCACCGCACCACGACATCTACTCCATCGAAGATTGGCAGAGTTAATCTACGACCTGAAAAATGCAAATAAAAATGCCCGTATTTCCGTAAAACTGGTTTCTGAAGCCGGTGTCGGTACCGTCGCAGCCGGTGTTGCAAAAGCCGGTGCACAGGTTATCCTGATTTCCGGTTATGACGGTGGTACAGGTGCTGCTCCGCAGAGTTCTATCCACAATGCCGGACTTCCATGGGAACTCGGTCTTGCTGAAACTCATCAGACTCTGCTTATGAACGGACTTCGTAACCGTGTCATGATTGAGACCGATGGTAAATTAATGAGTGGACGTGACGTTGCAATCGCAGCTTTACTTGGTGCAGAAGAATTTGGTTTTGCTACTGCTCCGCTTGTAACAATGGGATGCGTTATGATGAGAGTCTGCAACTTAGATACCTGTCCGGTTGGTGTTGCTACTCAGAATCCGGAACTTAGAAAACGTTTCCGTGGAAAACCGGAATATGTTGTAAACTTCATGCGCTTTATTGCCGAGGAACTGCGTGAATACATGGCAAAACTTGGAATCCGTACACTCGATGAGATGGTCGGAAGAACAGACCTCTTAAAAGTAAAAGAACATCCGGAAAGCCCGATGGCATCTAAGATTGATTTAAGTGCAATCTTAAATAATCCATTCGCCAAAGAAGGACAGAAAGTAACCTTCGACCCGGCTCAGGTTTATGACTTCAAACTGGAAGAGACAAAAGATGAAAAAATTCTTCTGAAAAAACTTCAGAAATCCATCGAAAAAGGTGAAAAAGCCTCTATCGATGTAGAAGTTACCAATACAGACCGTGCATTTGCTACCATCCTTGGCGCAGAAATTACAAGACATCATAAAGACGGACTGCCAGATGATACCATCACCATCAACTGTAATGGAGCCGGCGGACAAAGTTTCGCAGCCTTCGTTCCAAAAGGACTCACTTTAACTCTCTGCGGTGACTGCAACGATTACATGGGTAAAGGTCTCTCCGGTGGTAAGATTGTACTTTATCCTCCGAAGAAAAGAAATTATAAAGCAGATGAAAACATTATTACCGGTAACGTTGCTCTCTATGGTGCAACAAGCGGTACTGCTTATATCTGTGGTGTAGCCGGTGAACGTTTTGCAGTTCGTAACTCCGGTGCTTACGCAGTTGTTGAAGGTGTCGGCGAACATGGATGTGAATACATGACAGGTGGACGTGTGGTTGTCCTTGGCAAAACCGGCAAGAACTTTGCAGCTGGTATGAGCGGTGGTGTCGCTTATGTACTTGATGATAAAAATGAATTGTATAAAAACCTGAATAAATCTATGATTTCTATTGAAAAAGTAGAATTAAAATCTGATATTCAGGAACTTCATAACATGATTGCAGCTCATGTTGCTGCTACCGGTTCTGAAAAAGGTCAGGAAGTACTCGACAACTTCCAGGAATATCTACCGAAATTCAAAAAGATTATTCCGGATGACTACAAAAAAATGATTACTATGGCTACCAAACTGGAAGAAATGGGCATGTCACCAGAAGAAGCACAGTTAGAAGCCTTCAATGAAAACTTTCAGAAAGGAGCAGAATAATCATGGGAAAACCAACAGGATTTTTAGAATATAAAAGAGAGACAGCAAAAGTCGAAGCACCAAAAGACCGAATTAAACACTTTAACGAATTTCGTACCCCTTTAAAAAAAGAGGAACAACAGAAACAGGGCGCACGCTGCATGGAATGTGGCGTTCCGTTCTGCCAGGCCGGTACAATGATTGCCGGAATGGCTTCCGGATGTCCGCTTCACAATTTAGTTCCGGAATTAAATGATTTAGTTTATCACGGAAACTGGGAACAAGCTTATACCCGTTTAACCAAAACCCATTGTTTCCCTGAATTTACCTGCAGAGTATGCCCTGCCCTTTGTGAGGCAGCCTGCACCTGTAATCTGGATTCCCAACCGGTTTCCACAAAGGAAAATGAACGTGCCATTATTGAAACTGCTTATGCAAACGGATGGGTGACTCCAAGGATTCCAAAAGTTCGTACCGGCAAAAAAGTTGCCGTTGTAGGAAGCGGTCCGTCCGGTCTTGCAACTGCCATGCAGTTAAACCGTCGCGGACATCAGGTTACTGTTTTTGAAAGAAAAGACAGAATCGGCGGTCTGCTCCGCTATGGAATCCCGAACATGAAGCTTGATAAATCTGTGATTGACAGACGTATCAAACTCATGGAAGAAGAAGGAGTTGTCTTTAAGACAGGTGTAGATGTCGGAAAAGACATCACTGCAAAAGAACTCCAAAAAGATTTTGACCGCATTGTTTTATGCTGTGGTGCTTCTAATCCAAGAGACATTAAGTTCCGGGACGTGAAGCCAACAATATTTTCTTTGCAGTTGACTACCTCTCTTCTATTACAAAGAGCCTTTTAGATTCCAATTTCAAAGATAAAAACTTTGTTTCTGCAAAAGGAAAACACGTCGTTGTAATCGGTGGCGGTGATACCGGAAATGACTGTGTCGGAACTGCAATTCGTCTTGGTGCAAAATCTGTCACACAGCTTGAGATGATGCCAAAAGCACCAGATGAAAGAACAGAAATGAATCCATGGCCGGAATGGCCTCGTATCTGCAAGACAGATTACGGCCAGGAAGAAGCTATCGCAGTCTTTGGACATGACCCACGTATCTATCAGACCACAGTAACCGAATTTATCAAAGACGACAAAGGTAACGTACAAAAAGCAAAACTTGTAAAGCTTGAACCGAAAAAAGATGAAAAGACAGGACGTATGAATATGGTTCCGGTCGAAGGCAGTGAAACCATCATAGAAGCTCAGCTTGTATTAATCGCAGCCGGTTTCCTTGGAAGCCAGAAATACGTAACCGATGCATTTAAAGTGGACTTAACTCCACGAACCAATGTTGCAACAAAACCTGACCAGTATGAAACTTCTGTTCCTGGCGTATTTACCGCAGGAGATATGCACAGAGGACAGTCTCTGGTCGTATGGGCAATCCGTGAAGGACGAAAAGCTGCTGAGGCAGTGGACGCTTCCCTGATGGGTTACTCGAACTTATAAATTTTTCTACTTAATAACTATACACATTAAAGTCAAGTGGATATTCGCAATCCGCTTCGCTACTTGCTTGATTTGGTTAAATAAAAAACTTACCTCTAATCCATATACAAAAACCTCTTAAATTTAAAAGAGCGGGGACTCACCTAAAATCCAAGTCTCCGCTCTTTTTATTTTTTCTAATTTCTCCCTATTTATTCACAATTTTAATCAGCCTCATAATGTTATCCATTGTGACTTCCATATATTCTTTACTCTTATATCGGATTACTGAAAAATCTCTTGCTACCCGATTCGTTGAAAAGACTGCCGAAATCCCCATATCATAAGCATCTTCTACTTCTTCTGCATCTCCTGTCACAACCACAACCGGAACGTCTTGTCTCTTAGCCCGTTTTCCGACTCCAATTACCACTTTTCCACGAAGGCTCTGGCTGTCCATTTTTCCTTCACCGGTGAAAATCAAATCTGCACCCTGGATTAATTCATCAAATTTTACAATATCAAGTACGGTTTCAATTCCCATCTGAAGCTTTGAATCAAAGAAAGCAACCATACCGGCTCCCATTGCACCTGCTGCTCCGCCTCCATGGATATTCGAAATATCTTTTCCGATTTCTGTCTGTATCCGCTCTGCAAATTTTCTTAAGTTTGCATCCAGCTGCTGCACCATTCATCATCCGCACCTTTTTGCGGTCCGAAAATATAAGCTGCCCCCGATTTTCCATACATTGGATTATCAATATCGCACATCGTGATAATCTGCGCGCTCTTAATTCGCTCATCCATATTTTCCATCGAAATTTTTGCAACTTTTCCAAGTGTTCCGCCTGTCGGAATCAATTTCTCTCCATCTTTATCAAAAAATTCAACTCCAACTGCCGCCGCCGCTCCTGCACCAGCATCATTTGTACACGAACCGCCAAGCCCAACTACTATCTTCTTACAACCATGCTCCACAGCATCAAGCATCAGCTGACCGACACCATACGTCGTTGTCACTTCTGGATTTTGACGATTCTCCACAAGCGGAAGTCCTGCACATGCTGCCATCTCAATCACCGCTGTCTTATCCGGCAAAATCCCATAAAATGCTTCCATATCCTCCATGTAAGGATTCTTAACGATAACCTTTCTCTTTTCTCCACCTGCAGCAGTCAGAAAACAGTTTACACTGCCCTCTCCTCCATCAGCAACCGGAATTTTAACAACCTCACACTCCGGAAAGTGTTTCTTCACATTCTGCTCCATAATGTCACAAATCTGCGCAGAAGATAATGTTCCTTTAAATGAATCGGGGATTAAAACTACTTTCTTCAATTCAATCACCTCCTTGATTTATTGGGTACATTATACCATTTTTATAGGTTTGATAAAAGATTTCCGTATACTTTCTATCGCATTTTTGTGTCTTACAGATAATTTTTTTCAATAAGTTTTTTTTCATTGACACCATTGGTAATTGTTGGTAGCATTGTATTACCATTGTTAGAATATACTAACTTTTGTTTTATCAGATGTGCTAATTATTATAGTGAAAGGGGGACTATCTTTAATCGTATTAGCAGCCATTCTAACATTAGAAAAATCAAATATTTACAAGGAGAGAGATATGAAAAAAATATGGAAAAAAATTGCGTCCCTGCTCTTATCTTTACTGATTTGTCTGTCTACGACATACTCACCTGTTTTAGCGGCAGGAGATAAAGCAGCACCAACCGCAGTGACCGAATGCTCTGTCACCGGATTTATGACCGAAATCTTAACGCTTGGCTTTGAAGATATGGGCTGGATGAATGCAATTAATAATGTCGTTGTAAATGATACGACTTATACAAAGGGAACCATTAACAGCTGGGGGTCAAACGGAAACCTCTGGGAAGTCGGAAGTGTGACCGGTTCTTACGGAAGCTACACAGCCCTGAAAATCGTAAATCCTTCTACTTATCCTGCAGCTATTAAAATTTCTGCGGACGGATATCAGGATTTAAACCTTCAGGTAACAAAAAATACTTCTTCTTATCCTTATGTTTATACTGCAACTGTTGTAGCACCTGCTGAAAAAACCTATTCTGCTACTGCAGCCGAAACCGAAAACGGAAATGTACAGCTTAGCGCAACAAAAGAAATCAAAAAAGGCACTACTGTTACCGTAACACCTGCACCAGCTGAAAACTATGAACTTGATACCATTAAAGTTACAGGTACAACAACCGGAACTGAAGTTGCCCTTCAGAATACAGACGGTGTTTATACTTTTATCATGCCGGAAGAAGATGTAACTGTATCAGCTTCTTTTAAAAAAATGAAACCTGCTGAACCGGTAAAAATCGAACTGAACCAGTTAAGCATTGCAACTGATTTCTTCGGAACAAACTGGAATCTTTCTTTCCAAAATGCAGATAACTATGCTACATCCGTTACCGACGTAAAAGTAAATGGAGAATCCTGGGAAAACTCTTCTTTTAAACCATCTGCCGGTGGTAAATACTATAAAGATACCGATAATAATGTTTTGGTTTTCTCCGCAAAAGATTTCAGTACAAATCCTGAAATCCCTGTTTTAAAAAGCGGTGATGTTATCACACTTACTGCTGATGGATATCAGGAACTGACTTTCAAATTTGTAATTGATACAAATGGAAATGCCTCTTTAGTTGCTGATGACGGACAGGGCGACCCTTATGAACTTCACGTAAAACTGGAAGGCTCTTTTGAATCAGCCATCATTGGTCAGCAGAACTATGACAGCGTATCAAGCGCAAGTGTTGGTGGCGCTACCAGCAGCAAAAACAGTTCTGCAAAAGTTTACGGTGCCATCACAGCAAAAGGGACTGAACCAACAGACGCAGACTGGGAAGAGCTTGACCATTCTTCAAAAATCAACCTAAACGGAAGCAAATGCAGTGTCAGCATTGTTCCGAATACAGAAAAAGGAACTCCTGCCGACAGCGACAGTGGCATGAGCGGAGTTTACATGACCATCAGCAGTGACTTGACATTAAACGGTACTCCAAAAGATGCCGGTGCTTATCTTATTTCCGTATCTATAACAGATACCCAGGGAAGAACCGCTGTCAGCAACTCCTTACCATTTAATGTTTACACAGGCGAAGAAACTTTAGCAGACCGTCTGACTACCGACAATTTAAAACAGTATGGAAATGGTCTTTATGCATGGGATATCATGGAACCATGGGCAATCAAAAACTTCGGAAGCAATGTAGAAGGCGAAGAAAACAGCGTTCGTGTTCCAAAAGATTTAGAAGCATGGTTTGGTTCCCATCAAAGTGGTACTTATGGTTATCTTGGATACGACCTTCCATGGAAACAGGTAAAAGCCAGAGACATTCCACAGACCCTTTACATTCCGGCTGGATGCAATCTGACTATGACAAATATGGAAATCCTCAGCAGTGTCCGCATCGTAGTAGAATCCGGCGGTAAGCTGACTCTTTCCGATTCTGTTGTTCAGGGAATCATCGACGTACAGAACGGCGGTACATTCTCTATGAACTATGATTCTTACAATCAAGAATTTACTACAGGCGCTTCTCTTTGTGGACAGCTTCGCCTGCAGGATGGTGCTATCCTTGAAAATGCATCTATTTACTCTCACATTAACTATCTTGCAAACGGCGACTTAACAGACCGCAGCAGTTCTGAAGCAGTTGTTGTAGCAAATGGAAATGTAACTGTAAAAGGACAGGTATTTATTGCCGGGGATGAAGCAGGAAGTGACCTTGGACAGACTGCCCTTCTCGTAAAAGACGGAACTGTAAATCTTGAAGATAATGCCGTACTCGTTACTTATGGTGGTGGTGGAAACGTACTTCTCTATGCAGAAGGCGGTTCTGCTATTGAATTAGACAACGGTAACATCACAGGAAATGGAAAAGTTATTGCTATCGGTGGCGACGTACTCTGGGGCAACGGCGGAAATGCAGTCATTGGAAACGGAATGATTACAACTTCCGAAGCTTTCCTTCAGGGAGCTACCTCTCGTACTTCCAAAAACGCAACACCTGGAAATGCCATTTCCGGAAATGTAAAAGTTACAAGCGCAAACCGGCATATTGAAAACGGTACACAGATTGGTAATGATGTCAATAATGACCCACTTGAAGAATTATACTGGACTACAGGTGTTGAAACTACACCTCCATTAGATAAGTTCATAACAAATGCTGTAACAAATACCTTCACTGTAGCAGACATTGAAAATCAGCCTTATACCGGTGAAGAACTTACCCCTTCTGTAATGGTACAGGATGGAGAAACTGTTTTAACAGAAGGAACGGATTATTTCATTACTTACAAAAACGAAGATGGAACAGAATCCGATGGTAAATTTACAAACGCAGACACTTACACTGTAGTAGTTACCGGTATTGGAAATTACTACGGAACCGTAGAAAAAACATTTACGATTACGCCAAAAGAACTTACTTTTGATGTTGCTTTAGATTCCGATTCTGCTTCTTATGATGGAACAGCTAAAACACCGGCTCTGACTGTAAAAAATGGAAAAACTGTTTTAACAGAAGGTGTTGATTACACTGTTTCCTGCATCTACGGAGATGATTCTGAAGCAAAAAATTTTGCTGATACAGAATTTATCAACGCTGGAAGCTACAGGTTAACTGTTACAGGTATCGGCAACTACGCTGGTTCCTCTGCCGAAATTGTTTTCACTATTACAGACAAAAAGAATGATGACAATAAAAATGACGACAATAAAAATGATGGTGATGACGACAACAAGAACGATAATATCAACAACGGCGATAACGACAACAAGAACGATAATACCAATAACGGTAACGATAATAAAAACAACAGCAACAATGCAAATAACAGCACTACAGACAAAACGAACGGTACCACCAAAACAACAGGCAGTACAACAAATACTTCAACCAATGGAAAAACAACAGCCTCTACAGGCAAAACTTCCACAACCGGAACAAGTACTTCTGCCACTACTTCTCCAAAAACAGGAGATGATACAAACGTTATGATTTGGATTGCACTCTTAGCTGTCTCATGCACAACTTTAACAGGAACAAAACTGCTGAAGAAAAAAAGCAAATAATACAGGTAAATAATTAATCAAAAGCTTCCTTTAGCAAAACTTAAAAAGGACGTTCTATCTTAAAATAAAAAATTCAATAGATAGGATGTCCTTTTTATTTTATCCCCATTGTTCTGACAAGGGTAAAGCGGTAAAGCGGACATTCGCAATCCGCTTTGCTACTTGCTTATCTGCGTTCAAAAAGCCATGCCAGGGTTGACTTTTTGAATTGGTTAGTATAAAATCATTTATATGTGTCAATTATTATGCTTCATTAGCAAAAAAAATCTGTAGATTGACAGCTCAAAAAAGAGTTGATAATCTTATATATGGCCGAAGGGAAAAATCCCAGAAACCCAGTAAAATCAAGGGTTTGCGGCATGTGTCGTCATAGCTCAGCTGGATAGAGCACTCGCTCCTAAGCGAGGGGTCGGAGGTTCAAATCCTCTTGGCGACGGGCTTCAAAGCGTTCGAAAATGTTAGCTGGATTAGCTGACAACGAACGCTTTTGTTATTTTCTAATCACGTTCTTCAATTCTATTAGCTACAGCTAATGGTCAAACAGCAATGTCTGTTTGGAACTTTACTATCTATAAAAGTTCCAGGCAGGCATTTTTTATTTCCTGAATCCTGGAGGAAAGGAGTCAAGATGACTGAACCAAACAAGTGAAAAGTCTGTTATTGAGAGGGTATGGGGAGATCCCCATCAAGATAAAACCCATAGGTTGACGGGAGGCAAAATGGCAATACTGTTAAACATGGGTGGATCTTGCTCTTATTTGTATCCCTCTATATAACGAAACGCTCAGAGGCTGTTTTACAGTGAGGGAAAAGAAAAAATATCAAAAAATTGATAATTAATGGTGAACTTGTGATAGAATGGAAAAAGAGAAAAGCATAAAGGATGTAGTTGTGGAGAATATTTGTTATGATTAGAAAGTTGCTGAACGGAGATATCGATAGAGTCGCTGACATATGGTTAAAGACAAATCTGAAAGCACATTATTTTATTTCCAATCAATACTGGAAAAGTAATTATGAATTAGTAAAAGAAATGCTGTCACAATCCGAAGTCTATGTGTTTGAAGCAGATAAAATGATACAAGGATTTGTAGGACTAAATGATGAATATATCGAAGGTATTTTTGTCTCCGATGAAATGCAGTCATGTGGCATAGGTAAGCTTTTATTAGATTATATTAAGGATAAAAAAGTTAGCTTACGATTAAATGTATACCAGAAGAATGCCAGAGCAATTTCTTTTTACCAAAGAGAAGGATTCATTATTCAATGTGAAGATTTGGATGAAGATACTGGTGAAAAAGAGTACACTATGCTATGGAAACGAAAATAGAAATCGGAATTTGGAGAATTAGACGTTATGAGGAGCGTAAAAATATGAATGCTGACTTCAGAATAGACGGAAAAGTAATAGAAACAAAAAGGCTCATTCTTAGATCATTCAAACAAACAGATTTGGAGGATTTCTATGAGTATGCATCTGTCGAAGGTGTTGGGGAGATGGCAGGATGGAAACATCATGAAAATATTGCTGAATCTCAAAGTATTATGAATTCCTTTATCAGTGAGGATAAAGTATTTGCAATCTGCTTAAAGAAAAACAATAAAGTAATCGGTACTGTTGGCATAGAAAAATATGGGTTAGAAGATGCTTTGACAGAATTCAAGGATTATTACGGCAGAGAATTAGGATATGTTTTGAGTAAAGATTATTGGGGAAAAGGACTTATGCCCGAAGCCGTAAATGCAGTTAAAGATTATTTATTTGGCGAATTAGATTATGATTTTCTGATTTGTGGTTACTATGATTTCAATGAACAATCAAAACGAGTTCAGACAAAATGTGGCTTCAAACCATATCGTTCATTGGTCATGACAACGCAAATGGAGACAAAAGAACAAGGTACATTGATGTTGTTGCTGAATTCCAAGAAGAATATTAAATTAGTTTTTTCACATCCGGAAACCTTAATCTCCGAAAATTGGTAAAATCCAGTTTGTTGAACTGAATCCGAAAAGCATTAGGGCGCAGAGGAGATAGAATCCTTTGCGTAAAAGACTAACGAACATATTTAATGAAACATCGGAACCATCTTCTTTTTGTTGTCTACCTATAATAACGATTGGAGTAATCGATTATAGACACTGCAATCAAAAAAATCTGAAAATATATTTATCAACATTACATAAAAGTGTGTAGATACACGGAAATGGGGAGTGTAACGATGGAGATTAAAAGAGACGCTTACCTACAGCAGCTGATCGAGCGAAAAGATAATGGAATGATAAAGGTGATTACCGGCATTCGTAGATGTGGCAAATCCTTTTTG
>ENA-OQCN01000494-OQCN01000494.1-human-gut-metagenome-genome-assembly--contig:-NODE-494-length-20992-cov-2.148622_pt1 | contig 20992 bp, 25 predicted proteins | sample MGYA00242497_ERZ504576 | MGnify/ENA primary metagenome ERZ504576 (study PRJEB26092, sample SAMD00036296) | human gut metagenome | host: Homo sapiens | study: EMG produced TPA metagenomics assembly of... | reverse complement strand
CGTTTTACAACATTCTTCCACCAGTTACTTTACAATTCGATGAGTTTGCGCGTGAAAAATTTGTAGACTGGTTTGGATATAGTGCTTCTGTATCTCCATACATTTTGGAACAGTTTGAAAAAGAGGTAGGCTATCCATTTAGAGCGGAATATATTATTAATAAGGGATTTAACAATTCCACTTTCTGTGTTCCTACAAAGGAATATCGTGACTTTATGGATTTCCAACAGCGTGAAGTGAGTAAGCTAGCTAAAAAATTTGTCGATATTTGTCATGAATATGGAAAAGAAGCCATGATGTTTTTAGGGGATCACTGGATTGGTACAGAACCATTTGGTAAATATTTTGAATCGATTGGATTAGATGCCGTTGTAGGTTCGGTTGGTTCTGGTACTACACTTCGTTTGATTTCAGATATTAAAGGTGTTAAATATACAGAAGGAAGATTCTTACCTTATTTCTTCCCAGATGTTTTCCATGAAAATGGAGATCCATTAAAAGAAGCTAAGGTCAATTGGGTAACGGCTCGTAGAGCTATTTTAAGAAGTCCTGTAGATCGTATTGGTTATGGTGGATATTTAAAACTTGCGTTGGATTTCCCAGAATTCATTGATTATATTGAAAAGGTTTGTGATGAATTCCGTACTTTATATTCGCATGTAAATCAACAAGTTCCACACAACTTATTAAAAGTGGGTGTTATCAATAGTTGGGGTGAACTTCGTCGTTGGGGAACGCATTTAGTTCATCATGCGATTTGGTATAAACAAATTTATTCATACACTGGTGTTATGGAAGCATTGAGTGGATTTCCGTTTGATGTTCGCTTTATTAGTTTTGATGATATTCGCAAAGATCCATCCATTTTAGAGGATATGGATGTTGTGATGAATATTGGTTCTGCCTATACAAGTTTTAGTGGTGGTGCAGAATTTGACGAAACAATCATTACAGCACTTCGTCGCTATGTTGATCAAGGTGGTGGATTCATCGGTGTCGGTGAGCCAACAGCTATAAATCGTAATGGTAAATATTTTACATTATATGATGTATTAGGTGTGGATAAAGAATTAGGTTTCACTATGCATACAGATAAGTATAATTGGGAAGTGCATCCAAATCATTTTATTACGGAACAATTAGAGCATGAAGACTGGGGAGAATGCATCAATAATGTATATGCACTACCTGGTACAGAAATCTTGGCTGAAAAAGATCTGCATGTAAATCTAGCCGTGAATGAATATGGAAAAGGGCGCGGTGTGTATATGAATGGTCTTCCTTTTAGTTTTGAAAATGTACGACTCTTATATCGTGCCATCTTCTTTGCGGCACATAAGGAAGATGAGATGAAACATTGGTATTCAGAGAACTATAATGTAGATGTCAATGTATATCCTTCTACAAATAGTTTCTGTGTTGTAAATAATACATATGAACCTCAAACTACAACAATTTATAAGGGTGATGGTTCTAGTTTTGAAGTTGAATTAGCAGAATGCGAAATTCAATGGTTTGAAATATAATAATATCCTGTAAAAGTAAATAGAGCCAAGCTGAAAGTGCAGAGAAATCTGCACTTTTAGCTTATTGTGGATGGTAAAATAGAAATATAGGGTGGTGATTTTCATGAATAGTCTTATTTTTGACGAGAAAAAGAAAGAATTTACTATATTGGATGGAAGTTTAGGGAAGTATTCGTTTTATGATGTTGTTTCAAGTCAAATTGTATATGAAGACGCAAAGTATAAAGATAAATCACCTATGTTTTCTCATAGGGTATTAGTGAGCACTTTTAATCATAGTATTTTCATTGAAATGAAAAGTATATGTGGGTATTGAAATTCAATTATTAAATGGAAATAAGGTATATGTATATATTTCGAAATCTCCAGTCATTCAACATAATTTTCAATTCAAACAAGACTTGAAGGTTGCCAAATGTTTGAATGAAAATTAAAAGAATTCTATAAATAGAAAAAAGAAGAGTATATCTCTTCTTTTTATCTTATGCATAATTTTTTAAGGATCCTAATTATCTAAAATTAAATAGCGTTTTGTTTCTTCAATGTTTTTAATGTTCTAGCTGAAACACGGATAGTTTGAGGTTTTCCGTCAACTACAACACGAACTTTTTGAAGATTCACGTTCCATTTACGGCGAGAAGCACGCATTGAGTGAGAACGTTTATTTCCAGATAAAGGACCTTTTCCAGATACTGCACATACTCTTGACATCTTAATGTCCTCCTTTTTCTTTCATTTACGCAATCGCTTAACTATAATACCATTAACAAGCCTGTATTTCAAGTCCTGAATTAAAATTTGTTAGGAATTCAATAGAATGTTATAATGATAGTGTTTTGAAAAGAGGAAGTAGATAGAATGTTGAATTCGAATTATATATGGATTATTGGAATGTGTTTAATCACACTCGTTATTATGTTAGTCATCATGCCTGGATTGATTGATTATTTACATAAAATCAAATTTGGACAGACGGAAAGAGAAGAAGGTTTGGCAAGTCATAAAAAGAAAATGGTACGCCGACTATGGGTGGTTTAGCCTTTATTATTGTGCCTACACTTGTGTATGTGATTGGTTCTTTCTTTACACCATTCAAATTAGATATGAACACAATGATTATTTTATTGGCCTTTGTAGGATATGGCGTTGTTGGATTTATTGATGATTATATTATTGTAGTTCAAAAGAACAATGAAGGATTAAAACCAGCGCATAAGTTTTTACTTCAATCTATTTTAGCCGTTGTATTTTTCTTCTTGTACCGAACAAATTCAACTACAGATATTTGGATTCCTATTTTTGATGTCACAATCAATTTATCATGGTTCTACTTTATTTTAGTTTTCTTAATGTTTACAGCAGAAACCAATGCCGTTAACTTAACGGATGGTTTGGATGGATTATGTGCAGGTCAAATGGTGATCGCATTAGTTCCTTTTTGCGATTTTCGCATTCATTCAAGACTTAAATAATGTGGCATGCTTGATTTGTATGGTCATCTTTGCGTTACTAGGCTATTTAAAATTCAATAAGCATCCAGCTAAGATCTTTATGGGTGATACTGGATCTTTGGCATTAGGTGGCTTTATAGCGGCCATCGCAATGGTTTTAAAACAAGAAATCCTTTTGATTGTCATTGGATTTGTGTTTGTGGCAGAGGTTTTAAGTGTAATTATACAGGTTACGTATTATAAAAAAACACATAAGAGAATCTTTAAGATGGCGCCTTTACATCACCATTTTGAAATGTGTGGCTGGTCTGAAGAAAAGGTTGTAACTCGCTTTAGACTTGTAGGTGTGATCTTAGCTATTCTTGGGCTTGTTTTGGGGGTAATGTAGAATGGAACTGTATTGGTTATTGGTGTCGGCTCGTAGTGGTATTGCGGTAAGTAAATTATTATTAAAAAATGGGTATCATGTGATTTTAACAGATTCTAATAAAGTGAATGAAAAGAGCGAATTAGAATCATTGGGTATTGAAGTATTTGATGAAGGTCATCCAGATTGTTTAAAAGAAAAAAAATATGCGTTTATTGTAAAGAATCCTGGAATTCCTTATCGTGTTCCTTTCGTTCATTATTTTGTGGAACAACGCAAAAATCTATACGGAAATTGAAGTGGCATATCGTTATGCGAAAAACTTTGATTATGCGGCTGTTACAGGTACGGATGGAAAGACAACGGTAACAACTTTATTATTTGAGATGTTGAATCGTCAAAGAAAAAGTTTAGTTGCCGGAAACATTGGTACACCTTTGTGTGAATTGGCTTTAGAATATACGGATACAAATTATAATGTCGCCTTAGAATTGAGTAATTTTCAATTGTTAGGTATTGAAACATTTAGACCACATGTATCGACTGTCACAAATCTAGCGCCAGATCACTTAGATTATATGGATAGTCTAGAGGCTTATTATGAAAGTAAGATGCGTATTTATGAAAACACAAATGCGGATGATTATTTTATTCGTAATGTGGATGATGAAAATGTTGTGAAGTATGCGCAAAATATTCCTTGTCAGGTGATTGATTTTTCTTTGAAGAGAAAAGATGTTGACTTATATAAAGATGATCAATATGCCTATTATAAAGATACACAATTGTTTAAATTATCCGATTTAAAAATTGTTGGAGAATTCAATTGTGGTAATGCGATGATGGCAAGTTGTATGGCTTACTTAATGGGTGTTTCCCTATTTAATATTCAAGAAGTAATTCGTGAATTTAGTGGTGTAGAGCATCGTATTGAATATGTGGATACAATTGATAATGTGCGTTTCTATAATGATTCAAAGGCAACAAATACACATGCGGCTTGTGCTGGATTATCCGCTTTTGAAAAGAATGTGATTTTACTTTGTGGTGGTAAGGATAAACATATTTCTTTTGATGATTTGAAACAATATGATGCGGTTGTTAAGAAATGTATTTCTTTTGGTCAAACAAAAGATAAATTTAAAAATATTTTTTCAAATCAAGTGAGTGTTGAAACAATGAGGGATGCGTTTGAAAAGGCTGTCTTGTTTGCAAAACCGGGTGATATTGTCTTGTTGTGTCCTGCATGTTCTAGTTTTGATCAATTTAAAAATTATGAGATTCGTGGAGAAATCTTTAAAGAGATGGTTCATGATTATGCATCAAAAAGGAATGAAGAATGATAGATATTATTAAAACAATCTTTTTAGGTATCATTCAAGGAATTACCGAATGGTTACCTATTTCTTCAACAGGACATTTGATTTTGTTCTCGAGTATATGGCCTTTAGAGCCGGCTAAATTTTTTGAAGTGTTCAAAGTTGTCATTCAATTTGGTAGTATACTGGCAGTTTTAGTTTTGTATGAGCAAAAATTGAATCCGTTTGATTCAAGAAAATCAGCAAAGAAGAAGAAACAGACATTGCAACTGTGGTCAAAGGTGATTGTGGGAGTAATTCCTGCTGCCATCATTGGTTTATTATTGGATAATATCATTGAGGATTATTTATCAAAGAATATTGTGATTGCGATCACTTTGATTCTATATGGAATGATCTTTATATTCGTAGAGAAGCATCCAAAGAAAGAAAAGATTCAAACCATTGAGCGTTTGGATTACAAATCGGCTTTAAAGATTGGTTGTTTTCAATGTTTGGCTTTAATTCCAGGTACATCAAGATCTGGAGCCACGATTTTGGGCGGTTTATATTGTGGTTGTTCAAGAACAGTCGCAAGTGAATTTTCATTCTTTTTAGCCATTCCTGTTATGTTTGGTGCGAGTCTATTAAAAGTCATCAAATATTTGATGAAGGTTGGATTGTTTAGTTTTGGACAATTATTCTTATTGGTATTAGGTACTTTTGTAGCTTTTGTGGTCAGCTTATTTGCGATAAAAGCTTTATTAAATTATGTAAAGAATCATGATTTTACTGTTTTTGGATGGTATCGCATTATTCTTGGTATTTTTGTGATTTTATTTTTCTATATATTATAAGAGGTAAGTATGAATAGATTTGATTTGCATATGCATTCTTGTTATTCGAGCGATGGACAATTCACACCAAAAGAATTGATTGAAATTGCTCAAAAAAAAGGTTTAAAGACCATTGCGCTTAGTGATCATGATTGTATTAGTGGTGTAAAGGAAATGATTCGCTTAGGAAATGAAGTTGGAATTGAAGTGATTCCAGCTATTGAGTGTTCAACAAGCATTGGATATACAGACGTGCATTTACTTGGTTATGGTATTGATTTAGATAATGATTATTTTCAAAATTTATTAGAAAAAACGCAAGTAAAGTCTAGAAATGCATTTTCAACTCGTTGTGATCGTTTACGTGCAAAATATGGGGTTGAAATTGATGAAGAGGCGATATTAAAAGAGGCAAATGGTAAAAACCCTTGGTTTGTGATGTGTACACATATGTTTAATGATCCTCGTTATCAAGCTATTCCAGATTTTAAGGATTATATTCCGGGTGGTAAAAGAAGTGATCCGGCGCCTGTGAATTTCTTTTGGGATAAATGTCAATATGGTTCGGATTTATTTGTATATGTGCCAATGCCTGATTTTTTAGAGTCGGTTCAAAAGATTCATGAGGCTGGTGGACTAGCCATTGTTGCACATCCGTTTACTACTTTTTATAAAAACGATGAGATGTTGAAAATTTTATTGGAATCTGGTGTGGATGGTATTGAAGCCTATAGTAATTATCATACGCCAGAACAGAATGTATATTATGAAAATCTTGCCAAAGAGCATAACTTATTGATTACTTGTGGAAGTGACTTCATGGGGAGAAAAAGCCAAGTATTCAAATGGGTGACTATGGTTTAAATTCAGATGGCTCTTTATGGTTAGAACAATTTAAGGAAAAATTAAAGGCAGCTAGATAATCTAGCTGCCTACATTGTTAATAAGAATGTAAATAGAATGCAATAGCTTAATAAATTGTTTGAACGACTTGCTCTAAATAGGGATTGGTGTCCCATTTCTGTAATGGCACAAAATTTATCTACAGCTTGAATGATCCATCCAACACTTGTGTTTGGATGACTTGTCTTTAGTGGCCACATGTGATGTAAAATGGCATCATCAATGGTTGGATTGGTTACTGTAATATTTTTTGCGTTTTCTAGAGCGATGATTGGATGAATCTTGGCGTGATTTCCTTCTAAGGGACGCTTGTCATTGGTTTTCCAATCATAGTAATATAGGTCATGTAATAAACCGGCACGGGCTGCACTATAGGCGTCGAGTCCGAATTTTCTACAAATCAAAAATGAATAATAGGAAACATTCAATGAATGTTGAAAGCGGGATGTAGCTAAGTGTTGGCTGCATTTTTTTAAATCTTGAACTTCTTTTGTATCAATTAAATCTGAAATTGTTTCAAAATAATCATATGCGATATTTGTATCCAATGTTTTTAAATTAATTCTAGATAGAATAGCTTTTTCCATTTTTTGACCTCACTAGAAAAGAATATAGCACATATAAATAATAGATACAACTATTTCTTTTAAACCTAGTGATATGATATAATTAGTTGAAGGAGGCAATTATTATGGTAATTTTATATACTTCTCCAGGTTGTGCGAGTTGCCGTAAGGCAAAACAATGGTTAAAAGACAACCAAATTGAATTTATTGAAAAAAATATTTTTACTTCATTATTGAAGGAAAGTGAAATTAAATATTTATTGTCGCGATGTGAAAATGGAACGGAAGATATTATTTCGGTTCGTTCAAAAGCGTTTCAGGCTTTGAAAAAGGATATTGATGATTATTCGATGAAAGAACTTGTATCTTTGATTCAGGAAAATCCATCGATCTTAAAAAGACCGATTCTTTTATCCGAAAAAAGTCTTGTGGTTGGATATGATGATGATGAGATCACGACAATGATGCCAGCTCAATTAAGAACGGTTGTCGACAATGCGTGTACAGATGCTTGTCCAAATTATTCAGTTTGTGGTAAGTGTAGAGAGCGTGCAAATGTGAACTAGAGGAGTCTAGTTCTTTTTTTTGTTTTCAAACGAAACACAAACGAAATTAGGAACATTCTATTTCGTTTCGATGCCAATGATTTCGTTGAGAAGAAAAATATTTCGTTTGAATTTTTAATGTTTGAGTATTTGTTTGTGAAATTTTAAAAAAAACTATCACTTTGTAAGTTTGTATGTTATAATAGTTTACACATGTAAACGGTTACAAAAGGAGGCAAAGTATTATGGATAAAAAATATGTCTATGAATTTAATGAAGGCGATGAAACAATGCGTGAATTGTTAGGTGGAAAAGGTGCCAATTTAGCTGGAATGTCTAAACTTGGAATGCCTGTACCTTATGGATTCACAATTACTACAGAAGCTTGTAACCAATATTATGAAGATAATGAAACTATCAATGATGGTATTAAAGCTCAAATTATGGAGTATCTAGATTTATTAGAAAAGAAATCTGGAAAGAAATTAGGGGATGAAGCCAATCCTTTATTAGTATCTGTTCGTTCAGGGGCACGTGCGAGTATGCCTGGTATGATGGATACTATTTTAAATTTAGGTATGAACAAAACAGTTGCAGAAACTGTGGCTAACTTAACTAATAATGAGCGTTTCGCATATGATTCATATCGTCGTTTTATTCAAATGTATTCAGATGTTGTAATGGGGTTGAGTAAAAAGCGTTTTGAAGAGATCATTGATGAAGTAAAGGCTGAAAGAGGCATTACGGATGATTTAGATTTAAATGCAGAGGATATGAAAAAATTGGTAGAATTGTTTAAGGCATTCTACAAAAATGAATTAAAATCAGAATTCCCTGAAGAACCTAAAGAACAATTGATGGGTGCTATTGAGGCTGTATTCCGTTCTTGGAACAATCCTCGTGCTATCTATTATCGTAAGATGAATGATATTCCATCAAGCTGGGGAACTGCAGTTAACGTACAGATGATGGTATTTGGTAATATGGGTAATGATTGTGGTACGGGTGTTGCCTTTACGCGTAATCCAAGTACTGGTGAGAATAAATTATATGGTGAATTCTTAATGAATGCACAAGGTGAAGATGTTGTTGCGGGTATTCGTACACCTCAAAAGATCGACCAATTAAAAGAAGTAGCTCCTGGAGCATATGATGATTTTGTCGCAATCACTAAGAAATTGGAAACTCACTATCGTAATATGCAAGATATGGAATTTACAATTGAAAAAGGTAAATTGTTCATGTTGCAAACACGTAATGGTAAACGTACAGCACAAGCTGCATTAAAGATTGCGTGTGACATGGTGGATGAAGGTATGATTACTACGGATGAAGCCTTAATGATGGTAGAACCAAAACAATTGGATTCATTACTTCACCCAATGTTTGATGCGGATGAATTAAAGAAAGCTGAACCAATTGCGACTGCACTTCCAGCAAGTCCTGGTGCTGCTTGTGGACAAATCGTATTTAGTGCCGAAGAAGCCATTCAAGAAGCAAGTCGTAACCACAAAGTAATCTTAGTTCGTTTAGAAACAAGTCCAGAAGATATTGAAGGTATGCACGTATCTCAAGGTATCTTAACGGTACGTGGTGGTATGACAAGTCATGCGGCCGTAGTAGCTCGTGGTATGGGTACTTGCTGCGTAAGTGGTTGTGGTGATATCAATATGCATGATGATGAAGGATATTTTGAAATTGATGGTGTGAAATATCACCGTGGAGATTGGATCAGTTTAGATGGGTCAACAGGAAATATTTATGGTAGTGCGATTAAAACAGTTCCTGCAAGTATTTCAGGCGACTTTGAACGTTTTATGAACTGGGCAGATGAAAGACGTACATTAAAAGTTCGTACAAATGCAGATACACCACATGACGCAAAACAAGCACATGAATTTGGTGCGCAAGGTATTGGTTTAGTTCGTACGGAACATATGTTCTTTGAAGGAGATCGTATTAAAGCGGTTCGTGAAATGATTGTTAGTAAAACTGCAGCTCAAAGACGTGTTGCATTAGAAAAATCTTGCCTATGCAAAGAAGCGACTTTGAAGGAATCTATGAAGCTATGCAAGGATTACCAGTGACAATTCGTTACTTGGATCCACCTTTACATGAATTCTTACCTACAAACTCTTATGATATTACACAATTAGCGAAGGATATGCATATTGGTTTAGATGAATTGAAATCTGTCATTTCTAGCTTACACGAATTCAACCTATGATGGGTCATCGTGGATGTCGTTTGGCTATTTCATATCCAGAAATTGCTGAAATGCAGACAACGGCAGTTATCCAGGCTGCTTTAGCTGTCAATGAAAGACACCCAGACTGGCATATTGAACCTGAAATCATGATCCCATTAGTTGGTGATGTTGCAGAGCTTCGTTATGTTAAAAAGGTTGTATGTGATGTAGCTGACAAATTGATTCAAGAATCCGAATTGGATATGAAATATCATGTTGGTACAATGATTGAAATACCTCGTGCTGCATTATTAGCGGATGAAATCGCAAAAGAAGCTGAATTCTTCTCATTTGGTACAAATGACTTGACGCAGATGACATTTGGCTTCTCAAGAGATGATGCGGGTGGATTCTTACAAGATTACTATGACAAGAAGATTTTCGAACAAGATCCATTTGCACACTTAGATCAAAGAGGTGTTGGAAAACTTGTTAAGATGGCTACAGAGCTTGGAAGAAGTACTCGTCCAAATATTAAATTAGGTATTTGTGGAGAACATGGTGGTGATCCAGCAAGTATTGAATTCTGTCATAGAGTTGGATTGAACTATGTTTCTTGTTCACCATATCGTGTACCAATCGCTAGACTTGCTGCTGCACAGGCTGCTATTAAATTCGATAAATAAAACACTTAGGAGTTGATTAATTTCAACTCCTTTTTATGATATGTGTAGTTTAGTGTTATTTTTTACAAAGTATTCGTGTGATTTTCGGTGTATTTTTAACGTTTTTTTACACTAAACTACAGGAATATCTAGTAATGATATAATTTCAACTTATTATAGGAAAATGAAACTGGTTAAATATTAACAAAGAGTTGATTGATTTCAACTCCTTTTAGTATACTGATTTTGGGGTGTTTAAAATGGATTATGTATATGTCACAAAAGAAAATATAGAACAAGAACACATTTGTTGTGCAATTAGTAGTAATTCAGATGTACAAGTAAGATCAAAGAAGGATTGGTTGACAGATCGTTTTGAGGATGGTCTTGTCTTTATTAAATCGAGTGTAAGAGGGAAATGTTTTATTGAATATATTCCGGCAAAGAATGCGTGGATTCCACTCGATGCCAAGAATTTTATGTATATTGATTGTTTATGGGTCGCTGGTTCTTTAAAAAGGTCATGGCTATTCGAGTGAATTATTAAATCTTTGTATTGAGGATAGTAAGAAAAAGGGTATGGATGGAATTGTATCTTATCTAGTAAAAAGAAAATGCCGTATCTAGCAGATCCTAAGTTTTTAGCTTATAAAGGTTTTAGGGTATGTGATGAAGCGAGCAATGGAATTCAATTGTGGTATTTAGCTTTTAATGATTCTAATTTACCAAAATTTAAATCTTGTGCTAAGAATTGTCATATATCTGAATCTGGTTTTGTCTTATATTATACAAGCCAATGTCCTTTTAATGCGAAATATGTTCCAATCATTGAAAATTTGTCTAAAGAAATGAATATAGAATTTAAAGCGATTCATCTAGACACAAAAGAAAAGGCGCAAAATGCGCCAACACCTATCACCACATATGCGCTATTTTACAATGGTGATTATGTAACGAATGATGTTATGAATGAGAAGAAGTTTTTAAAAGTTGTTGAAAAGCTAAAATAAGCATTAATTATCTTGAGATAGGATGGTTTTGAATAATAAATACAACATATAGAATAAGAAGATAGATAAGAAATAATTTTTGTATTGTTTCATGATTGATTACATATTGGCTTGCACTTTAGTGTGTTTTGTACTAGAATTCTAGATGTAGTAAATAAATCTGGGGAGCTATTGCTGAGAGGAAGTATGACTTCGACCCATTAAACCTGACGGATAATGCCGGCGTAGGAAGTATAGTCGTTTTTTTGACCTGTCTTTTTACGTTGCAGGTCTTTTTATTTTATTGCCTTACTGTAGGGGAGCGCCTAGAGTATAGAAAACAAGCGAGGGAGCTGAATTGACAGGATGAGAGAGGACTGTTTGTCTAATACCGAAACCCCAGATGGTTTTTTGCGTGTTTTCTAGGCCATCTGTATCTGTAGGAGGTAGTATTATGAATAAACACAATTACTTATTAAGCTTAGTCTTTTTTTCAATGATGGTAGCTGTTGGAGTGGTCATTTCACCCATTTTACGTGTGGAAGGAATGTGTCCTATGGCACATCTTATTAATATCACAATGGCTGTATTTATGGGGCTTGGTATTCATTTCTTTGTGCTTTAGCTATTGGTTTAATTCGTATGACAGTTATGGGAATTCCACCATTAGCTTTAACTGGCGCTATTTTTGGAGCTACATTATCTGGAATCTTATATCGTGTAAGTAAAGGAAAAATCTGGGCTGCTGTACTTGGTGAAGTCATTGGTACAGGTTTAATTGGTTCTGTTCTTTCATATCCAGTAATGACATATTTATGGGGTAGAACGGGACTTACTTGGATGTTCTATGTACCTAGCTTTTTAATGGGTACAATTATTGGTGGAAGTATTGCGTATGTTTTATTGAAGTCAATGTCTCGTAGTGGAATCCTAGAAAATATTCAAAGAAAGTTAGGAGTGCAAAAATTTGTTGAAACAAACGAATAATTTGATTCACTGTATCACAAATCCGATTTCAATCAATGATTGTGCAAATCTTATATTAGCTTTGGGGGCGAAGTATTATGGCTTGTCATCCGGATGAAGTTGATGATATCACCTGCCATTCTGCGACTTTGGCATTAAATTTAGGTAACTTTGATGATATAAGAGCTAAGTCTATGATGATTAGTGCTAAATGTGCTAAAGAAAATAAAATTCCATTTATTTTAGATTTGGTTGGAGTGGCTTGTTCAACACTTCGATTGAATTATGCTAAAGAACTTGTTTCTTTATATTGTCCAACCGTTATTAAGGGTAATATTAGTGAGTGTAAAGCATTTTATGGAATGACAAGTCATGCGCATGGTGTAGATGCAGATATTCAAGATGAAGAGGATATCTATGAAAGTTGTAAGTGGCTAAAAGAGATGGCTTTAAATCTAGGTTGTGTAGTTGTTTGTAGCGGCAAAATAGATGTCATTACAGATGGTAAAGAAGTTAATTTGATCTCAAATGGTTGTGAAATGCTTTCAAGAATCACAGGAACGGGATGTATGTTAAATGTTGCGATTGCGACTTTTTTAGCTAGTTATTCTCCATTATTGGCTTGTATTAAGGCAACTTGTTATTATGAGGTAGCGGCAGAAAAAACAGAATGTTCTGGTCCTGGAACTTTCCATATGCATTTTATGGATGAGATCTATAAGCTTACTAGTTTTGATGAATCTTTGTTTAAAATTGAGGTGTTAGGATGAAAAAGTAGATTATACATTATATTTTATTACCAATTCAGATGGGTATGATGAAGAAACATTCTTAAATAAAGTAAAAGGAGCATGCTAGGTGGTGCAACCATCATTCAGCTTCGTGAAAAGAATAAATCAACATTGGAATATTATGAATTGGCATTAAAGGTAAAAAATATAACGGATGCTTATAACATCCCATTAATTATTGATGATCGTATCGATGTCGCAATGGCTGTAGGATGTGGTGTTCATTTAGGAAATGAAGATATGCCTATTTCCATTGCTCGTAAAATTATGGGTGAAGATTGTATCATTGGAGCTACCGCAAAAACAGTAGAAGTTGCCAAAAATGCAGAGGCCGATGGTGCTGACTATTTGGGTTGTGGTGCCATTTATCCGACAAAGACGCATGTTAAGACAAAGATTACGAGTGTTGAAACACTGAATGACATTTGTTCGTCTGTCAATATTCCGGTTTGTGCAATTGGAGGATTAAATAAAGATAATCTTTCTGTTTTAGAAAAGAGTCCTATTCAAGGTGTTTGTGTTGTATCGGCTATTATGGATGCGGATGATACAAAAAAGGCGGCTGAAGAGCTTAAAAAATCGATTCAAAAGATTGTGGCATAACAAATGCCACTTTTATTTTTCTAAAATATAACCTACAATAATAAGTATGAGGAAAAGAAAAATATTAATACTTTCAATCACCATTGTTGCCGTAGCTCTTATACTTGAAACGTGTATTCTTAAATATGTGAACGATAAAAATGCGCAAACAACTTCTAATGTGTTGTTGGATCGAGTGATTGCGGTTATTGATAAGAATGAGTCGAGTGAAAGTGAATTTGTGAAATCTTTAAAAGATGATTATATTGTCCGTGCTAAGGCTATATCTTATATTGTAGATGCTAAGCCGGAAGTGGAATATGATGTCGATGAACTTCAAAAGATTGCAGGATTAATGTCTGTTGATGAAATTCATTTTATTGATGATACGGGAACGATCTATTCGGGTTCGTTACCTAAATATTTTGGATATAGTTTTGATTCAGGTGAACAAATGGCTTTCTTTAAACAGATGTTAAACAATTATGATTTAACATTATGTCAGGATGTAACGCCAAATACGGCTGAAGCTAAAGAGATGATGTATGCGATTACTTGGAATGAGTCGAAAACGCATATGGTTCAAGTGGGTATTACGCCAAAGCGTCTTTTAAAGGAGTTGAAACAAAACCAAATTTCAAATGTCATAGCCGACATGCCTGTGTATAAGGGTATGGAAATTTTTGTCGTGAATACTACAACAAAAAAAATTGAGGGTGCTACAAATCGTACAAAGATTGGAAATACATTAACGAATGTAAATGCATCATCTAAGATTCAAAAATCGTATTGGATCATAAAAAATGTAAATGTATATCTAGAAACATGGCAATTATTTGGTTGCCGTAACTATGGAAGAATCTGTGAATTCTTCAAGTAATATTGTTGCGATATTGATTGTCGGTATTTATTTTGACTTTTAGCTTCATGCTTACTTGTTTTTAATGCTTTCTAGAGTATTAAAAAGAGAAGTATGAAAAAGAAAAGTATATGTATACTTCAAATACGGATGAATTGACGAAATGTTTCAATCGACGTGCCTATGATTCGGATATGCAAAGTTGGATTTAAATACGAAGTGGGCTTATATATCTTTGGATTTAAATGGATTAAAAAAAGCGAATGACACGCTTGGACATAGTGCTGGAGATGAACTCATTTGTGCGGCTGCCAATTGCATGAAGTTTGCGTTTGCCTCTTATGGAAAAATTTATCGTATTGGTGGAGATGAATTTGTCGTATTGATTCAAGAATCTGTATCGAATATAGATTCTATATTACAAGTATTTGATGCGACTATTTCGGATTGGCATGGTAAGTACTCAAATTCGATATCTGTATCGTATGGTGTCGTCAAGTCTTCTGAACAATCTTTTGATTCGGTTTATGAAATAAGTAAGTTAGCTGATGAACGAATGTATAAGAGTAAATCTGAGTATTATAATATGAGTGATAATGATCGAAGAAGAAGCCATAATGAATAAGTGATTAATTTTATATATATAAAACATCTGTGAATTTAGAAAACAGATGTTTTTTTTTAGGCAAATTATTTATGTAAGCACTAACAATTGGTAAAAATTTTCATAAAATACAGATTGAATTGTTAAGCAAAGAAAATAATTTTCTAAACAAACTGGACATGTTGAAAAAGAGTTTTATGCACTTTATGATGAATTTGCGTGATGACAGAGAAAGGAGAAATGAAATGTTCGATCATTTATTTCAACCAATTAATATTAATGGAATGATTTTAAAAAATCGAATTATTGCGACCCCTACAGGAGATGACTTTGAAGAAAAGGCAATGGGAGGCGCTGCTTTGGTTATTGCAGGTCATGCAATTGTAGAGCCAGGCAAATCAAGTTTTGCCAGTCCGGATGAGCCATATTTGTTTTCGAAATATGAAAGAGAAAAGACGAGAGAAAGAGTCTTGAAAATTCATAAAGGTGGAGCTAAAGCTTCTATTGAAATTTTCCATGGAGGTCAAGATGCACGAGTACATGACTATGCAAAAGGGCCAAGTGGATTTGTTCGTTCAGATGGAGTAGAAGTTAAAGAAATGGACGAAGAAATGATGGAGGAAACATTGGATTGGTTTGCACAAACAGTACAAGGTGCAAAGAAGATTGGCTTTGATAGTATTTTCTTACATTTTGGTCATGGATGGTTACCAGCTCAATTCTTATCTCCACATTATAATCATCGAACAGATGAATATGGAGGAAGTATTGAAAATCGTTGTCGTTTTCCATTAAGAATTCTAGAAACCATTCGAAAAGCAGTTGGAACTAATTATCCAATTGATATGCGCATTAGTGCATATGAATGGATTGATGATTCAATTGATTTTGAAGATGTTTTATACTTTTTGAAAAAGGCTCAAAATTATGTAGATACAGTACAGGTTTCTTCAGGTATTGATAAAATATTTGAGTCAAATATTCATTGTATTACAACAAATTTAGAGGAAGTAATGCCAAATCTAAAATATGCGAAGAAAATTAAAGAAGAGCTAGACATTCCAGTTTCTATGGTAAGTGCAATTTTGACACCAAAAATGGCGGATGAAATTATTGCGAAGGGATATGTGGATATGGTGGCATTTGGACGTTCGCTATTAGCTGATCCATATTGGCCGAAAAAAGCAATGCAAGGGCATCCAGAAGATATTGTACCTTGTTTACGTTGCTCAAATTGTTATCATATTGCGACCGATCATTGGAATGTAGGATGCTCTGTAAATCCTAGATATCACAATGAAGATTTTATCCCGTCAAATAGATGTATTGGAAAAGCTATTGAAAAGAAACATGTTGTAATTATTGGAGCTGGTCCAGCAGGATTAAAAGCAGCTATAACTGCATCAGATCGAGGACATGATGTGACATTGATTGAAAAAAGTAATTCTTTAGGTGGCTTATTAAAAGTAATTGCGAGTGAGAAACATAAAGAAGAAGTTCAAAGATTATTGAAGTATTATCGTACACAGATTGATAAACGTCCAATTCAAGTGTTATTAAATACACAAGCTACTCCAGAAATGGTGAAAGCACTGAATCCAGACTCCATTTTAATTGCGATTGGGGCAAAAGAAAGAATTCTTCCTATTTCAGGAATTGACAATAAAAAAGTTGTTTTGGCAACAAATGCGATTATGAATCCTGATATGTTAGGTCAAAAGGTCGCAATTCTTGGTGGTGGAAGTATTGGTTGTGAGATTGCTTTAGAGCTTGCAGAAGATGGGAAAGATGTTTCTATTATTGAAGTAACAGACTTATTAGCTGCCAATGCGAATTCATTGTATCGCGAGGCATTAAGACAAAAATTCTTACTTCATGATAACATTCATTCTTTATTAGGTTGTAGTTGTACAAAGATTGAGGATGAAAAAATTTTGTATAAAGATAGAAATGGACAAGAACAAATTTTTACATACGATAATTTAATCTTATCGACGGGACTTTTGCCACAGATTGATTTAGTTGAACAATTCTATGGTATATGTAGAGATACAGTTGCGATAGGGGATTGTATAAAACCATCAAGCATTATGAACGCAAACTATGAAGGTTTTGTGAATGCTTTAAATATTTAGAAAATTAGAATAGTAAAGGAGAGAAGAAAATGAAAGATTATTCAACTTTGATTCAAGAAATAATTAAAGGAGTTGGAGGTACAAGTAATATCGAAAATTGTATTCATTGTGCCACTCGATTACGCTTTACATTAAAGGATGGTAGTAAATTTGACGAGAAAGCATTGAAAAATGTGAAGGGAGTACTTGGAACTTTAGTGAGTTCTGGATACTATCAGGTTTTGATTGGTACTCATGTTACAGATGTGTATAATCAATTGATGGATCTTCCTGAATTAAAAGAAAAAGGATTGGTGGTTTCTGAGGAAGTTGATTCCAAAGAAAAAGTAGGTTTATTAGACAGATTTTCTAGATTAATGTCTGACGTATATGCACCATATATTCCTCTTTTAGCAACTGGTGGTATCGCATCAGGTATTATTGGTTTATTAGCAAATATGGGTGTTGTAGATAGTGCAGGACTAACATATCAAACATTCTATGCGATTTTTTATGCATTAATCAACTTCTTCCCAATCCTATTAGCATTTACAGCTGCAAAACACTTTAAATGTAATCAATATGTAGCCGTTACTTTAGGTGCTGCTATTATGTATCCTGGTGTTTCAAATTTATTAGTGACAGGTGAAAAAGCTTCTTTATTAGGAATTAATTTTACAGCATATAACTTTACAGGATCATTTATTCCTATTTTATTGGCAATCTTTTTCATGAGTTATTTTGAAAAAACTTTAAAGAAACTTCTTCCAGAAATTACACAATTTATTCTATTACCATTATTATGTTTAGTTGTTTTTGTTCCGTTAACTATTTTAGTGTTTGGACCAATTGGTGGAATGATTGCGAACGGTATTACAGCTGTTTATAACTTGATTTGTGGAAATACCATTTTAGTAGGTATTGTATTCGGAGCGTTCTTCTCCTTGGTTATTCTACTTGGTATGCATTGGGCCATTACTCCAATTTTATTAGGTGTTATGGCAGAACAAGGATTTGAACCTGCTCTAGCTGCTGGTGGTATGGGAAACTATGCTGCGTTAGGTGTTTGTTTGGCTGTAGCATTATTTGCTAAAAATGCTGGTGACAAAGCAACTGCTGGATCTGCAGCATTCACAAATGCTTTATGTGGAATTACAGAACCTGGACTTTATGGTATTATTTTAAGAAGTAAATGGCTAATTGGATCTATGATTGTTTCAGGAGCTGTTGGTGGTTTGATTTTAGGGATTGGTAAAGTTGCTGCTACAAACTTCGCATTTTCAGGAATTCTGGCATTTAGCGGATGGCTAGGATGTGTAAATTTCCCAATGTATTGTATTGGAATTGTAACCGCAATTTTAGTTGGATTTATAACAACATCGGTCTTATTAAAGAGTGGAAAAGTTAAGGAATTTGATTAAAACTATTATAAATTAAATGAAGTTCTCTCCTTAATACTAGTTATTATATTTGCTATAATATAGTTAATATTACGATGTGTTTATAATAACTAAAGGAGAGAGCTTTTTATGATAATCGAGAGAATAATAAAACAAGAAGAATTTACGGATGTTGAAAAAAGTATTGCAGATTATTTGTTAAAGAATGGATATGAAGTAAAAAATATGTCTATTTCTTCTCTTGCTCAAGTTACATATTCATCAACGTCTACCATTACTAGATTTTGCCACAAATTAGGGTTGGATGGATATAAGAAGTTTCAAATCTTATTCAATTCAGAATATGAAGCATACGAAAAAAAAGGCTTAGTTAATGTAAATTACCCTTTTACAGGAGAAGATTCGTATGAACAAATTGCTAAACAATTGGAAAGGTTGAACCAGGAAACGATTGCGAAAACTATTTCTTGTTTTAACTACAATCAGCTTAATCGTATTGTTAGAAGAATGGATAAAGCAGATATGATTAATATATTTAGTGTAGGAACATCTGTGACTGTAGCTATGGAATTTCAACAAAAGATGCTACGTTTTGGTAAAATTGTAAATTTAACGCAACAAGCATGCTTTTTGCCTGGTTATGCCTTAGCTGGGACTGAAAATACTGTAAATCTAGTGATTTCTTTATCTGGTGAAAATAGAGATGTTGTTGAGAGTTTGAATTTACTAAAAGAACAGGGGCGTTATACAGTTGGTATGACTTCAACTCCAAACAGTACAGTAGCACGTGAATGTAAAGAAGTAATTTTAGTAGATATTGAAGAAAATAATTCGTATGAGGCAAAAATCGATACTTTTGCAATATATAGTGCTTTTCATTTTGTTTTAGATTGTTTATTTTCTTTTTTGTATAAATATAATTTTGATAGTAATACAAAAATTACGAAAGAAAAAGCTTATATGATTGAAAGAAATAAAAATAGAGGTGATGATGATGGCTTTTAAAGATGGGTTTTTATGGGGTGGAGCTTGTGCGGCTAACCAATTTGAAGGGGCATGGAACATAGATGGAAAAGGAATTTCAGTTGCTGATCTGTGTACAAATGGTACAAAGTCAAATCCAAAGCGAATTACTACGAAAATTGAAGATAATACCTTTTATCCAAGTCATGAAGCGATTGATTTTTATCATCATTATAAAGAGGATATCGCACTATTTGCCCAAATGGGTTTTAAAGTTTTCAGAACTTCAATCAATTGGACTCGAATTTATCCAACGGGAATGGAAGAAGAGCCAAATGAAAAAGGTTTAAAATTTTATGAGGATGTTTTTAAAGAATGTAAAAAATATGGAATTGAACCCTTAGTTACTTTGAGTCATTATGAAATGCCATATGAATTAGTTGAAAAGTATAATGGTTGGGCAAGTGTTGAGGTGATTCTTCTTTTTGAAAAATATTGTTATACGGTTTTTGATCGATATAAAGATTTAGTGAAGTATTGGCTAACATTTAATGAAATCAATGGTGGGATTACAAAGCTTGGTACGGTTTTATCTTTAGGATGTGTCAAAGATTATAATGGTCCTGTTGTAGAGGCAGATTGTAGCCCACAAACACGTTTTGAAGCTTTACATCATCAGTTAGTCGCATCCGCAAAAGTTGTTGCATATGCACATAAAAATTATCCTCAATTTAAGATGGGAAATATGAATGTTTTCTTAACATCATATCCTAGAACTTGTGATCCTTTGGATGTTTTAGAAAATCAAAGGCACAATCGTGTATTGAATTGGTTTTGTTCGGATGTACAAGTTCGTGGTGAATACCCTTCTTATATGAATCGTTTCTTTAAAGATAATGACGTAAATTTAAAAATCAGCGAAATGGATAAAGTAATATTAAAAGAGGGAACGGTTGATTTTTATACATGTTCATACTATATGTCGTCTTGTATTACTACACATGATGATGTTGAAACTGTAGAAGGTAATTTGGCGGGGGGCGTAAAAAATCCTTACTTAGAAGTATCTGCATGGGGATGGCAAATTGATCCAGATGGGCTTCGATATAGTTTGAGTGAGATTTATGATCGTTATCAAATTCCAATTATGGTCGTAGAAAATGGCTTAGGCGCATATGATAAGAGAAGTGATGATGGTAAGATTCATGATACATATCGTATTGATTATTTGCGTAGTCACATTGAAGCTATGGAGAATGCAGTTGAAGATGGTGTGGATTTAATTGGTTATACACCATGGGGGATGTATTGATTTAGTCAGTGCTTCGACTGGAGAAATGGCAAAGCGCTATGGCTTTATCTATGTGAATAAATTTGAT
>ENA-OQCN01000493-OQCN01000493.1-human-gut-metagenome-genome-assembly--contig:-NODE-493-length-21011-cov-3.239561_pt1 | contig 21011 bp, 19 predicted proteins | sample MGYA00242497_ERZ504576 | MGnify/ENA primary metagenome ERZ504576 (study PRJEB26092, sample SAMD00036296) | human gut metagenome | host: Homo sapiens | study: EMG produced TPA metagenomics assembly of... | reverse complement strand
ATGAAGTACGCGCTCTATGCATAGACAAGAATAAGAATGTATGGGTAGGCACCAACAACGGTCTGGCACTTTTCAATCCGCAAAGCGAAAAATTCATCACATTCAAACACATAGAAGGAAATGAAAACTCATTATTGTCAGATCAGATTCTTGATATCAAACAAATGAAAGACGGCACTCTATGGATATGTACCAACATGGGAGGAGTGAGTATTCTCAATCTCAGGGAAAATACATTTATATCTCCAGAAAAGATACATTCTCCAATATTACGGTAACGAATGACAACCATGGATTATCCGGACCCAATGCACGAAGCATCATACAAGATTCATTCGGAAATATTTGGATTGGCAACTACCGCGGTGGAGTGGATTTTATCAGTTATGCACAGCCATTATTCAACACCATTGCCTATACTATTGAAAAACAAGGTAAGATCAATAATAAACAAGTATGGGGATTATGGGCAGATAATCACCAAATATGGCTGGGAGGAGAAGGTGAATTAAGGAATTTATGAAAAGGAAAGAAAACCAAAAACTTCTCTTTACACGAATGCCGGCTGCACCCACAAACACATATCAATGTGATTTACCAAGACAAAACAAGAACGACTGTGGCTAGGCACTTATAAAAATGGCATATTGCTTTATACTCCCAAAGACGGACGTATCACCCGCATAGGAGATAAAGGCTCGGAGTTCCTCGATATCTGCTCCTTCAGTGAGGATATAAACGGCAAGATATGGATAGGTACCCAAACGGGAATTTATTCTTATTTTAATAACCAATTGTCGTACGAGAAAGAATTAAACGCCCAGTTACCCGATATTATGGTACACGGTATCATACGGGACAAAAACGGGAAATTATGGGTAGGAACATTCGGCAAAGGAGTATGTGTGTTTGATGAAGATGATAAAAGCTTTATAATTTCACAACAGACCATTCATTCCATCCAATGCCGTGAATTATATGATGGAAGATTCTCGCAAACGCATTCTTGTTGCCACCCGGGAAGGTATTATTATTTTAAAGATGTAAGTCAACCTAATGTCTTTGTGTCATTCGGTGCAAAGGAAGGTTTGGAAAACACACAGGTACGTGCCATACAGGAAGACCATGACGGCTATATATGGATAAGCACCAATGGTGGCATTTCTCGTCTAGATGAAAAAAACAAAAGATTCTACAATTATAATTATCATGACGGTATACCTATGGGTGATTTCATGGATGGTTCCACTTGCATCACTCCAGACGGTACTCTGTTTTTCGGCTCCCAAAACGGGGCATGTTATTTCAATCCGCGTGAACTATCATCACCACGCGAAGTTTCCCCTGTTACCATCACCCAATTCTTTATCTATAATAAACAGACAGAAAGCAGGGATACCCGGTTACCGGTTCCAATCAGTAACAGAATTGTTGAGCTACCTTATAATCAAAACACTTTCAACATATCTTTCAATGTGTTGGATTATACACAAAGTTCACAAGTAGAATTTTCATATATGCTGGAAGGACTTGAGAATGCATGGTACAGCACCCAAGGAGATAATCAGGTCACCTTCCGTAACATACCGCACGGCAACTATGTGTTTAAAGTGAAAACCCGATTTCGCAATCAGGAATGGAACGAGAATGCAGCACAACTGACAGTGGTAATTGCTCCTCCCCTTTGGCTTACCTGGTATGCCAAATTGGGTTATGTCATATTGTTTATCTTCGCATTATATGCATTGCTCCGTTTTTATAAACGTAAACTGGACTTAGAGAGTTCACTGGAAGTGGAGCGCAAGCAAAGTCTGAACAAACAAGAACTGAATGAAGAACGCCTGCGCTTCTACACCAACATCACCCATGAACTGCGTACTCCGCTCACGCTGATTCTAGGTCCATTGGAAGACCTGTTGAGTGATGCCACCCTGTCTCCCAAACACGCCAACAAAATCAGCATCATTCATGATAGCGCCACCCGTCTGCTGAATCTGATAAACCGCATACTGGAATTCCGCAAGACCGAGACCCAGAACCGTAAATTATCTGTGGCCAAGGGAGATCTGGGACAATTGGTACAGGAAGTGGGATTACGTTACAAAGAGCTGAATCCCAATAACAAAGTAAATTATCATATTCATATCGAAACAGAAGATACGGAAATCTTCTATGACGCGGACATGATCACCATCATACTGGACAACCTGATGAGCAATGCCGCCAAATATACTTCCGAGGGAGATATCACCTTATCACTCCGTTCAGTAGAAGAGAACCAGATAAAATACACGGAAATCAGTGTCAGTGATACCGGTCATGGCATTGACGCCGAAGCGTTACCACACATTTTCGATCGCTATTATCAGGCAAAAAGCAAATATCAGGCATCGGGTTCGGGAATCGGGCTCGCTCTGGTCAAAGGTTTGAGTGAGTTACACGAAGGAATCCTGAAAGTAGAAAGCACAGTGGATACGGGAACCACATTCACGCTGCGCCTGCTCACCGAGAATACGTATCCCAACGCTATCCATGCCCAACATGATATGGAAAAGAAGCCGATGGATGCAGAGGAAACCACCATTACCGATACACCAACCGAAAATCATCCCATTGTACTGGTGGTAGAGGACAATGCCGACATACGGGAATACATCCGGAGCTCTTTTACAGATATCTATGAAGTAATCACTGCCAAGGATGGCAAAGAAGGCTGGGAACTGGCACAGGCACGAATTCCCAACATCATTGTCAGTGATATCATGATGCCGGTCATGGACGGTATCGAACTTTGCAAGCGAATAAAAGAGGATATGCGCACCAGCCATATCCCTGTAATCTTACTGACGGCTAAAGATTCTTTACAAGACAAGGAAGAAGGATATGCATCCGGAGCAGATTCCTATCTTACCAAACCGTTCAGTGCCAAGTTACTGCACAGTCGCATCAACAATCTGTTGGAAACCCGTAAGAAAATAGCCTCTTTGCTGGCACTGGCCGATATACAGCCCAAACAGGAAAGTGCCGTGAGTTCGTTAAACAAACTGGATAATGAATTCTTGCAGAAAATCACGCAAATAATCGAAGAGAATCTAGAAATGGAAAAGATGGATATCGCTTTCATTGCCGACAAGATGTGCATGAGTCACTCTACCCTTTACCGCAAGATAAAAGGACTGACAGATATGTCCGCCAACGAATTTATCCGTAAGGTAAAAATGCGCAAGGGAGTGGAACTGCTGATGTCCGGACAATATACTATTTCAGAAATAGCCTATATGATAGGATTCAGCAGTGTGGCCTATTTCCGCCAATGTTTCAAGGACGAATACGGAATGTCGCCTCGGATTATGTGAAACAGAAACAGTAGACTCCCTGGCGGATTCTGATCATTGCTTGGTATCATCCTGAGCAGTTCTTCTTAGAGTTTTATATTTCTGCTACCACCCTTCCTGCTGAAATGCCGATGAAAAGTGGTAGCAGTGGAGCAACAATATAAAGCTCGTTTGTTGTAGAACTCTTGGATCAAGTTATAACTGTCACAATCGAATTCAAGTCCAGCCTGAACATTCTGTTTCTATTTTTCTTCCAAAGAAAGCAGTATCCCGATCACTTCCGCATAATTCTTTCTACCGGAAGGAATGTTGTTACCCTTTAAAAACAGGTTATAAATTTTATTCTGCACTTCACCCAACAGGGTACTATAACGCTCATGCCAATACATACGTTTATATTCATAATCCTTCACCACTTCGGGACGGATCGTCTTAATCCATTCACGGAATTCCTCTTCCGTCAACACAGAAGATGCATTGACCAGCACATAGGGCAACAGACCGAAATAGGCACTATAACGCACCGCCGGCCGCTTTGAAGAGCGACAAACCCTGTAAGCCCAATAATTCGCTTCCGCCTCATTACTTACCCCCAACAGGTGAGACAGTTCATGGGCATACGTAAATGGCAATTGTACAGGAAGCAATTCTTCATTCAATTGCGACTCCGCAAAAAAAGGTCCCATATATCCCAATACCCCCACACCCGAATAAAACGGATTGAACCACACTTGCTTGGGATGCTGATAATCCTGGGGAAGAGCCAAACCATACATAGACGGAACCTGCCGGTAAATCTCCTTTATCTCCTGCTGCATCCTTTCAGGATCCGTTTTCACCTCAGCCGTATAGGACTGATTCAGACTATCTGTATAAGAAGCAAGGAAACGACGGAATGCCTGTTCATCGTAACCGGCAGGTTCCACCTCCATCCGCCGGTAAATATCGTAACGGAAATAATTCAAACCCACCCCAGATAAACCAGATATAGACCCATGCCAGCAACTCCACTTCCCTGCCCACAATGAATCTCCAGCTTTTCTTCTTCCGGCGTTTAAGAAAAGGATAAATAATCATCCATAAAATGATTACGACCACTAGCACCTCCTCTAAAGAAAAAGGGAAAACAGAAGCTATAGCGGACAACGCCGCCGACAGCCACGGATAAATATGACGAGCATACCCTTCGGCCATGACGGGAAAAAAACGGCAAAGTACAATGCACAGAAGAAGCAATGCAAGTACTATATATCTCAGAATAGGGAGAAGTTTTGTTTTCATGGATGCAAAGCTACTATCTTTTTGCCATTTTCAGATACAGATGACACAAAGCTTTTATTTTTTAAACACGAACAACGCAGATGATACGGATAAGTATAAAAACAACTTCGTATCATCTGCGGCGTTCGGATTTAAAAGCAATCAGAATAAATCCCAAGTGCGTATATCATCACTCCAGTGATGGTCTTTCGGGAAAGGCTGTCCGCCCCATGCCTTGGCTTGTGTGCAAGGTTGTGCGGCATCTGTCCAGAACGGATGTGCGGCAGGAAGCCCCAGCGGAAGGAACGCCAGTGATGTCATGTAAAGACTGCCGTTATTGGTGTACCAATCCGCCACATTGGGCTGACGGCCTGCAAAACCGATGGTCAGGAAGCCCGCCTCATTGAAGTTCTCGGTGTTGTCATACATCCGGTGCATCACAGAAGTCAGTGCGGCACGCGCCTGTCCGTTGCTCACCCCTTCGGGCAACTGCTGATACCAAGCCATCAGCGCCAAGGGTTGCATAGTGGCCAAACGGTAAGGAATGGAACGGCCGAATACCGGGAAAGTACCCTCAGGAGAAATCAAGCGTTCCAGTACAAGACTGAATTTCCTGGCACGTTTCAAGGCGCGGTCATAATATTTTTTATAATGAATACGAGTGTATTTCCCTGCATCCTTCATGCCCTGCAACGTTTCCAGATACATGGGATGGAAGACATAACTGCTATAATAGTCGAAAGCGAAAGAAGGGCCGTCCGCATACCAGCCATCTCCCGTGTACCATTCCTCCACCTTGCGGATAGCCGAATTGATACGGTATTCGTCACATTCCGCTCCTGCCTTTGCCAGGAAACTCTCGATGGTAGAAGAAAACAGCAACCAGTTGGTGTAAGGCGGGTCCACACGGCGCAACTGGGTAAATTCTTCAAAATAACGTTTCTTGGTTGTGTCATCCAAAGGCATCCAAAGCTGGTCGTAAGCACGTAGAAAACTTTCGGCCACGTATGCCGCATCCACCAAGCCTGTCCGTGTCCTCTCCACAACAGATAGTCGGGATTGGCAGGGTCCACCGCATTGGCATAGCTTTTCAATGCCCATTCACGGAGTTGCTTGCGCATCTGTCCCTCTTCCGTATCATCATCGGGAAGTGTCAGCCAGGGAGCGACACCTGCCATAAGGCGTCCGAAAGTTTCCATATAAGTCACCCCTTTGTTACGTCCATCCCAATTAGGGCTCACCTCTACCAGCATATTCTTTTTCAGATTACCTTCCGCCATATTGCTCAGTACGGGAGCTGCCATCTTATAAAGCAAATTGCACCAGTAGGCGCGATCCTGATTTTCAGGAGCTTCCAGATAACGGACATATTCACAAGCAGCCAACAGAAAAGCACCTACCCCGAAATTAGCTTCAGAATCAGCATCGACTACTTGTCCCGGAATGGCCTTCTCACCAATCGGCTGTACGTAACCAATCTTGCCATTCTTCTGCAAAGCAGTCTTTGTCAAATAGTTCCATGCTTTATCTATCACCGGTTTGTACACAGCCTCATCCAGATAGCCATTATTGATTCCCCAAAGGAAACCGTAAGTAAAGAAAGCCGTTCCGCTGGTTTCCGGTCCCGGAGCATGAGTGGGATCCATCATGCTACGGGTCCAATAGCCTTCCGGTTGCTGGATAGCTGCGACTGCTTCGGCCAGTTTCACATACTTGTTTACGAAAAAAAGAACGATGCTCGTAATCAGCGGGAAGATCTTTCAGCACCTTCGCCAGTCCGGCAAGCACCCATCCGTCACCACGTGCCCAAAAGTCCTTCTTTCCGCTGGAAGTCTTGTGTTTAGGATAAACATATTTGGCATCCCGATAATACAGGCCGGTTTCCCGGTCGAGCATGATACTGTCCGAATATACAATATATTCATACAATTTATCCAAATAGAGATGATTACCCGTCACCTTATACAGTTTGGTCATGACAGGCATTACCATATACAGACCGTCGCTCCACCACCAGTAATCATGATTGGGTGTACTCATCTCATACTCCATCACTTCGCGGGCACGGGCTATCTTATAGTTGTCCGGAAGAATAGTATAAAGGTCGATATATGTCTGAAAACAAACCTGATAATCTCCGAACAATACATATTCATCACTCTCACCGTAAGAATATTTCCATTTAGACTTATCCTTTTCCTTGGCTCCCTTCCATTCATTGTGTATAGCCCAGGCTTCAGAATATGCACGGTAGTTTTCATTACCGGTCAGAAAGTATGCCTCCATGTTTCCGGTGTGGTAAGCGGCATTGTCCCAAAACGAACGGACTTCGGGCTTGTTATGCGTTTGCCAATAAGTGTTTACCTTGTCTATAATCCCCCGTACTTCCTTGGCTTCGGAAGAAGGTTTGGCGGCAACCTGCATGGAAAGCAGCAAGGTACCTGCACAAACAAGGGTTTGTTTCAATAATTTGTTCATCATATTAATAATTTATCAATTTGCCAATTTACTAATGTGTTAATGTGCTTGCGCTATATGCCGCATGGTCATTGGCAAATCAGCACATTATTTACAATTCCAACACATAAACCATTTGCGGTTCTGTTTCCACCTGCTTCTCGCCATCTCCCTGTCGGGTATCCTGTACATAAATATGAAGTTGTTTCTTCATTTTCCATAACTCCGTGTCATGACTGGGTTCCCACGCATTTACGGCAAAATCCGTCAGGTCTTTCACGTGCCATTCACCAAACTGTATGTCTTTGGTATAGTACATGGAAACTTTGCTTCCACGCTCCTGGTCACGGAACAGATAGTACACTTCTCCATTGTCCACCACCATCCGGGGACGGGACATGGGAATCATCTTGGTTCCTCCCCCTTTGAGCGAGAAAGGGGCCTTGCGTTCGGAAACCTGTCGGTTGTGCCAGTTCACGCCATCATGCCAAACGATGCGGTATTGGGGAACATCACTATCGGGATTGCGCCAGTAGGTAGCGATGTACGGATGACCTCCGGCATCCGTACTCATACTGGTCTGGTTTATCAGTTCGGCATTCTGAGGAATACGGCAGGCATATTCGGCATTGCCCAGGCGGATAGGAAGCTCATACTTCTGTCCGTTGGTCTTATACCAGGTTCTACCTCCGTCAAAAGAACGGGCGTAGCATAAGTCATGGTTGGTTTCCACATGCCAGGTTTCACGCCACACCCAGGAAAGATGGATGGTTCCTGATTGGTCCACATACAACTGCCAATAGGCATTCCGCTCGTTTCCTCCATCTACAAGGACATCCTGCACACGCTCCCACTTACGGGATTTCACATCATATCGGTTCATTACCATATTTCCTCTTCCGGAAGCGCCCGAGCGATATACAAAAAGCAAACCGCCATCAGCCAACAAATGAAATTCAGGATAGGTCACATCTTCTTCTTCGTTGCCTATCATCGGCTCTTTATCTCCCAAAACAAGTGTATCGGGGGCAATGCTGCGGCAATAGTTCAGTTTATGTCCGTGGTGGTCAAAAGAAAGATGAAGATAGCCGTCGCCGTCCACCATCATACTGATAATGTTATGTGCATCTTTTACATGTCCTTTGTATTGGGTACGGTGCAAAATCCATTCCCCAGTGCCCAGACGGCGTTTGCCTAACATCAGCCATCCTTCAGCGTCATAATAAGAAATGTATTGTGTGTTTCCATGCGTCACAATGGAGTTATTACGGAATACAGTAGTATTTACCGAAGTACTGCTAAAGCCTTTCCCCACTTCAACCAGACGTTGGGCACGAACAGAAAAAGCCACACAGCATAATGCGATTAGTAGAAATAAGTTCCTCATAGCAATTCTATTGATAACATTGCAAAAGTAACTGATTTCTGTAATAACACGGGATAATAATTCGGCAGGAAGGAGTCAGAAAACGGTCAAAACCGATTATTATATCTATTTTAAAGAAAAATTCAGAGAAATAATAAAGAAGAAAGATTCTATGATTACATTTACCATAGAGGCAGACTATGTGAAGGATCATTTCCCAAAGGATCTTTGCCATTCATGTTTCCATGCAGCATATATAGAAATCCCACCTGGATGAAATGGGCATTTCACCCAGGTGAGAGCGTAGTTCCACCTTTGTGAAATGGCAGTTCCACCCAGGTGGGACAATATACCTATACAGGTGCAAACAGCACATTTAATAGTTACTTTGGACTTTTGACACATTCATCCTCCTACTGTGAATGAAACTGCCAACCGGTTAACTATAATATTTCCTGAAGCTGGCCCAACTTCATACTGTTGGAACCTTTAATCAGAATATAATATCCTTTCGGCTTATATCTTTCCAACGACTCTTTCAATGCAACCACATCTTTAAAATGTTCAAAGGACGGAATCACTTTGCCAAACTCCTCTCCTGCCAAAAGTATCCGGTCAAATTTACATTCATCCAGATAATCCGCAATCTTCTGATGTTCCTCATGACTGGTTTCTCCCAGTTCTTTCATATCACCCAGAATAACCATTTTATGAGCGACATTCATCAACCGGAAATTCTCCAAAGCCGCCATCATACTGGTAGGATTCGCATTGTATGCATCAACTATCAGTTTATTATCCGTGGTTTCCGTCAATTGCGAACGGTTATTATGAGGAACATACGCCTCCAGTGCCTCACAAATCTGCCGGGACGGTACACTGAAGAACCGGCCCACCGTAATGGCGGCCAATGCATTCTTCATGTTATAACTGCCGATAAGGTGGGTATTCACCTCGAACTTCTGTCCCTCGTGTTCCCACTCAAACGAAAGAAACGGAGCACAAGCGCCCAGCTTGCCGCTGATATAAAGTCCCTCTCCTCCTTCCATACCATAACAAATACGGGTAAGGCCCTGAGAGATAGCTGTGAGATACTCATTGTCCTTGTCTATGAAAATAATATGCTTGCCATTGTAACGCAGATGCTCATACAACTCACCTTTAGTCTTGATGACCCCTTCAAAAGACCCGAAGCCTTCCAAATGCGCCTTACCCACATTAGTGATCATACCGTAATCCGGTTCTACAATACGGGTCAGTGCCTTGATTTCACCCGGATGGTTCGCTCCCATCTCGATGACAGCCAGTTCATGCTCGGGAGTCAGCCTCAGCAAAGTCAGAGGAACACCGATATGGTTATTCAAGTTACCCTGTGTATAAAGCACTTCATATCTTTTTTGCAGCACTGAGGCTATCAATTCCTTGGTAGTAGTCTTCCCATTGGTTCCCGTGATGCCGATGATTCGGGTACCCATTTTATGCCGGTGATAATTAGCCAGTTCCTGCAATGCTTTCAAGCAATCGTCTACTAACAAGATACGCGGATGCCCATCGGCGGCATATTCTTTTTCATCTACTACGGCATACTGGCAACCTTTTTCCAGCGCCTGAAGCGCATATGCATTTCCATTGAATGTTTCCCCTTTCAGAGCTATGAACATAGAACCCTCGGGGCAGTTACGGCTGTCGGTAGTTACCTTGCCGCATTCCGTAAAACACTTATATAAAGCTGAAATATCCATCTTTCGCTTTGCTTTTAAATTAAGTTGCAACAAAGATAACTGAAAAATAGTTCATGAAATAACAAAAACTCAAGAATTGTGCGTACTTTTGTACGACCTAAATGACAAGCCGTAAACAATGGAAACCAAAACCGTCAAATATATTAATGTTAATGGGAAACTGATGGATCTCTCCCATCCGCAAGTAATGGGAATCCTGAATGTTACACCCGATTCTTTCTATGCCGGCAGCCGGCAGCAAACGGAAAAAGATATTATCAACCGTACCTCCCAAATAATAGAAGAAGGAGCTTCCATCATTGATATAGGTGCCTATTCCTCACGTTCCAATGCCGAGCACATCAGCCCCGAGGAAGAGATGCGCCGTCTGCGTACCGGACTGGAAATCATCAATCGCTATCATCCCGGTTGTGTGGTGTCCGTGGACACTTTCCGTGCGGATGTAGCCCAGATGTGTGTAGAGGAGTACGGAGTGGCAATCATCAATGACATTGCCGCCGGAGAAATGGACCCGCAGATGTTCGGCATGATTGCTAGGCTGGGAGTACCTTATATTATTATGCATATGCAAGGCACGCCGCAAAATATGCAAATGAATCCGCATTATGACAATCTGTTGAAAGAAGTCTTTCTCTATTTCTCGGAAAAAGTACAGAAATTACGCGACTTAGGAGTAAAAGATATTATTCTGGACCCTGGTTTCGGTTTCGGAAAAACAGTGGAACATAATTACCAGTTGATGAATCATTTGGAAGAATTCAGCCTGTTCGAACTACCGTTACTGGTCGGCATATCACTAAATCAATGATTTACAAGCTGCTAGGCGGAACCCTGATGATGCCTTGAACGGAACAACAGTGCTGGATACCATTTCCCTACTAAAAGGAGCGGATATTCTCAGAGTGCACGATGTAAAAGCTGCTGTAGAAACCGTGAAGATAGTACAGAAGATGAAAGACTCCGCTGCCTTTTAATTCTTAATTTTCAATTTTTAATTCTAGAAAGATGTTTATTGATTTTAGTATAAAAGACCTCATCGATATCCTGCTGGTAGCCTATCTGCTTTATCAGACTTACCGTCTGATGAAAGATTCGGGTTCTATCAATATCTTCATCGGTATCCTGGTATTTATAGGTATCTGGCTGATTGTATCTCAGGTTTTGGAAATGAAACTGCTAGGGTCTATCTTCGATAAATTGGTCAGTGTAGGTGTCCTAGCCCTGATTATTCTTTTTCAGGATGATATACGCCGGTTCCTTGTCACACTGGGCTCGCATAAACAGTTGGGACGTTTCCGCTTCCTGACGGGAAACAAGCAGGAAAAGACGGAAAAAGCGGATATTATGCCGATTGTACTTGCCTGTATGAGCATGAGCAAAGGGAAGGTGGGGGCACTGATTGTCATCGAAAAAAGTGTACCTCTGAATGACATCATCCGTACAGGAGAAATTATCAACGCCAATGTGAACCAACGACTGATAGAAAATATTTTCTTCAAAAACAGTCCATTACATGACGGAGCCATGATTATCCGCCATAAACGGATAGAAGCAGCCGGTTGTATTCTCCCGGTATCTCACGACTTGAATATCCCTAAAGAATTGGGATTAAGGCATCGGGCTGCCATGGGCGTATCGCAGGAAACAGATGCATTGGCCATTATCGTTTCAGAAGAAACAGGTGGCATATCCGTGGCTTATAAAGGACAATTCCATCTCAGACTGACTGCCGAAGAGCTGGAACGTATTCTGACAAAAGAAGACTAATAACCTATCCGGATTTTTACTCCACTGATTATCAATCTTAAACATAGAAATTCAACCTAGGCAACCAGTAATAAAGATCAATTCAGCATCAAACTCATATAAGGATGCTCCGCTTCCAGTAACAACCGGGTAAAACCATCCAACGTATAAGTGTGATATTTTTTTTCCGGTATTCTCTCACGAAAGCAGATACCACCCCGTACCGTATAATAGCCGTTATTCTCCTGAATAGCTTCATCCCCCTCAATATGTATATAAAGTTCGGATGCCGGATACTTATGGGCGAAAACCTTCAACAACTCCTCTGCACGGATAACTCTTGCCATCCCCAAAAACAAAGTATCGGCAGACGATGGAATAAAATAATCCATACGCTGTACCTTATATATATGGGCCGCTTCATACAATAAAGTATCCTGCACCGCATCCGTATCTGCCAGCAATTCCTTTATATATAATGTATCATCCCCCATTACCGTAAATGCCATCCCCACTATTTTATCCGCTTCCCAGGCAACCAGCAATTTGCCATTACCCAGTCTTAAATCGGCCATAATAACCAGAAAATCTTCTTTAGGATGCTGAATGCAACTCCTGCGTCCATGCATACGGGAATCAAAATAATGATAATGTTCCACACCGGGAAATTCGCATACTTCTATCCGGCAACCGGGCGCAGGGCATAATCTGTCTACCCTTACCTGCTCAACCGCATACCCAAAAACTGGAGCATATCCCGACCTGGCATAATAACCGAACAACCATTCCTCTGCAGGAATCAACGAAGCCAGCAAAACTCCATCTTCATACATACACCGATGTGTTTCCTTCAGCAGGCGTTTCATGGCTCCATGCTTCCTGTAATCCGGATGCGTACAAGCACCCGATATATACGAAGTAGAAATCACCTCATCACAAAAAGTCATAGGATAAGGTATCATCTGCAATGCGGAAATAATCTTTCCGTCTTCACGAATCACCCTGTTCACTTCATCCTTATATCTCATCTTGAAATATAAGTCGGTAAACTCATCGCTATCATTGAAGCAGAGTTTCCATAATGTTTTCACTTCATCTTTTGTGGTCATTGAGCTCTGCTATACATTTCTCGAGTAAAATAACGGGCTGATAAGAAAGTTTTGCTTTGCGCAAACCTTCCAGGCCAAGGTCTTCCTCGCGGTTTACATATATATATTGTTCGTCGATATGATTTGCATATTCATAGTTAATCATGCATACGACCCTTCTATTCCCGTATCCGCCTTTTCAACACAAGTATCCCATGTTTCATGATTGATGGGAGCACCGTATGTAAAAGCGGCAATCTTCCCGTTGACATGAAGCACGCCGCCCGTCAAACCCAACGCCTCCATATGGTTCAAGGCATATGTCATGGACTTACGTTCTGCCCCCAATGCCAATTGTTCCTCGCAGTTATTGGCACGACACCATTCCTCTTCCAGCTTCAAACATTCGGGAACCAGATCTGGAGTCAACGGTTTGTATTCATAATCAGGATACTGCTTCTTGAACTTGTTGATATGATTACGTTTGGCTTGAAACTTCTTTCCTTTCAAGGTTGCCAGGTCAGTACGCAAGTAGATATAATCAAAGTAATCCCGGTCTTCTGTAAAAGTGAAACGTCCGGGCATCGCCGCCTCTATGTCCGCTTTCATCCCCACGCATACCCCCAGCATACGCAATTTTGCCCCCATCTCTTCAGCATCCTTTATCAATGCTTCAAGAACTGGTTTCACATCTCCAGTTCCGACGGGCATCATGTAGGCCAATTCTTCTCCCGCATAGAAACGCAGCAACAGGTAATTATCCATCACGGCATATTTAGTCTGGTACAGGAAAATCCAACTACACAGATTGGCAAACGACAAGTCGCAATTACGACGCAAACTGCCTAAGGTAAAGGACTGTATCAAGTCTTTATCCGCTAAGTTATATCTTTAAATTCTATCATAAAATATGGGTTGCTTGTTTTCTCACCACAAATCACAGAATCTTCATTTCATTCAAAGTGACAATAGTTATCAGACTGCTGTAAGAATGCTCTGTTACTACTAAATGCGGATAGACTTTTTATAAGCAATGCTCACCCCAATGACCATACCTATTGAAATCAAATCAATCCTCTATAATCTGTGATGATTTTCTATATATAACAAAGATAACAGCTTTTTTGTTAAATCACACCTAATAATCTAAGAATTGTCGGTGTGAAAATCGCTGTCATAATTCCGTTCAAAGTCAATCCCAGACTAGCGTATGCTCCATATTTCCCACTGATTTCCATTGCTGTAGAAGTACCTACCGCATGAGTAGCCGTACCCATAGAAAGACCTTGCGCAATAGGACTCCCCACATGACCTACCCGAAGTACCTTGAAGCCGAACACCGCCCCGAACAGACCGACTACCACCACAACAGCGGCCGTCAAAGACGGAATTCCTCCCGTGGCTTTCGAAACCTCCATAGCGATAGGAGTAGTCACAGATTTAGGAGCCAATGAACAAATAATCTCCGGAGTGGCTCCCAGCAATTTGGCAATGACCACCACGGCCACCAATCCCACCAAACAACCTGCCAACTGTGAAATGACAATAGGAAGCAACTGTTTCTTTATCATCTCCAACTGCAAATAAAGTGGCACGCCCAACGCTACCACCGCTGGTTTCAACCAAAATTCAATCAGGTGACCTCCTTCATTATATGTTTCATAACTGATACCGGTAAATTTCAAAAACAGAATCAACACGGCAATGGTAAGCAGGATCGGGTTTAACACCACCCATCCAGTCTTTTTCTGCAAGACACGTGACAAAAAAACACCCCGAAGGTGAATGCCAGCAAAAAGAACTTATTTTCTAAATATTCCATTTGATTTTCTAACTAATTGGTGAACCCATCCTGTTACGACCAGTACCAAAACCGTACTGACCACTGTCGCAATTACTATCGGCCAAAACTGTGCTTCAATGACATCAAAATAAAGCATCAGTGCCACACCGGGCGGAACGAAGAAAAAGCCCAGATTAGCAACCAAGAAATCGGACAGCCCCTGCACCCATTGCAGTTTTATCCAACCCAATTTGAGAAAAAGGGTGAGTAACAGCATTCCTATAATACTGGACGGCAGCTTGATACCCGTCAAAAAAACAATCAATTCACCCAAAGCCAAACAGCCAAATAAAATGGCGCACTGACGAATCATACCTTATAAATTTATTAAATACTTATTGAAAACTGCGCAAAGTTAAGGAAACATCCCGTTTGGTGTTCAATAACATACACTTTTAGCATACTTTAAACCAAAAATAATATTGATTTTGCAATGTAGATATTGCAAATTAGCTAATTTTGCATCGTGAAAAACAACACTCGTCTTTAGAACGTACATAATTAATATATTATCATGGATTTAATTTCTCAAATCGTTGAGCGCGCGAAAGCAAACAAACAGCGCATTGTTCTTCCGGAAGGAACTGAAGAACGTACTTTAAAAGCTGCCAACCAAATATTGACAGACGGTGTTGCCGACCTTATTTTATTGGGAAACCCCGATGAAATCATGAGCCTGGCTAAACAATGGGGGTTAGGGAATATCGGTAAAGCCACTATTATTGATCCCACAGACCACCCGAAGAAAGAAGAGTATGCACAATTGCTGTGTGAACTCCGCAAGAAAAAAGGTATGACCATCGAAGAGGCCCGCAAACTGGTTGTCGATCCGCTGTATCTAGGATGTCTCATTATCAAGGCTGGTGATGCCGACGGACAGTTGGCCGGCGCACGCAACACAACAGGTAACGTACTTCGTCCCGCTTTACAGATTATCAAGACTACTCCGGGTATCACTTGCGTATCCGGTGCCATGCTGTTGCTGACTCATGCTCCCGAATACGGAAATAACGGTGTAATTGTAATGGGTGACGTTGCTGTAACCCCGGTACCGGATGCCAACCAACTGGCTCAAATTGCAGTTTGTACCGCTCAGACCGCCAAGGCTGTTGCCGGAATTGATCCTCGCGTAGCTATGTTAAGTTTTTCAACCAAGGGTTCTGCCAAACATGAAGTGGTAGATAAAGTGGTGGAAGCTTTGGCAATCGCTAAGGAAATGGCTCCCGATTTGAAGATTGACGGTGAACTGCAAGCTGATGCAGCTTTGGTTCCGCACATCGGTGCAAGCAAAGCCCCGGGATCAGAAATTGCAGGTAAGGCAAACGTAACTGGTTGTTCCTTGTCTGGAAGTAGGTAATATTTTCTTATAAATTAGTAGAACGTCTGGGACACGCTACCGCTATCGGCCCGATCCTGCAAGGTATCGCTCGTCCGGTGAATGACCTGTCACGCGGCTGCTCTATCGACGATGTTTATAAGATGATTGCCATTACTGCCAATCAGGCTATTGCCGCTAAAGAAAACAAATAATCATTCTCCAAACAACAACATCATGAAAATATTAGTGCTTAATTGCGGTAGTTCTTCTATTAAATATAAATTATTTGATATGACTACCAAAGAAGTCCTGGCACAGGGCGGTATAGAAAAAATCGGCTTGGTAGGCTCTTTCCTGAAACTGACTTTGCCCAACGGTGAAAAGAAAATATTAGAAAAAGACATCCCAGAACATACCGCAGGTATCGAGTTCATTCTGAATACATTGGTGAGCCCGGAATATGGCGCAATCAAGTCATTGGATGAAATCAACGCAGTAGGTCACCGTATGGTACATGGCGGAGAACGTTTCAGCGAATCTGTATTGCTGAATAAAGAAGTACTGGATGCTTTTATCGCTTGCAACGATTTAGCTCCGCTTCATAACCCGGCTAACCTGAAAGGTGTGAATGCTGTTTCTGCCATTCTGCCCAACGTTCCCCAAGTAGGTGTATTTGATACGGCATTCCATCAAACAATGCCCGACTATGCATATATGTATGCCATTCCATACGAACTGTATGAAAAATACGGTGTGCGCCGTTATGGCTTCCATGGAACTTCTCATCGCTATGTTTCACAACGTGTATGCGAATTCCTTGGCGTTGATCCGAAAGGAAAGAAAATTATCACTTGCCACATCGGTAACGGTGGTTCCATTTCAGCTATCAAAGATGGTAAATGTATAGACACCAGTATGGGGCTGACCCCATTGGAAGGTCTTGTAATGGGAACTCGTAGTGGTGACATCGATGCAGGCGCCGTTACTTTCATCATGGAAAAAGAAGGATTAAATGCAACCGGCGTATCCAACTTACTAAACAAGAAGAGTGGTGTATTAGGCGTTTCAGGTGTATCCAGCGATATGCGCGAACTGGAAGCCGCTGTTGCTGCCGGAAATCCGAAAGCTATTTTGGCTGAAAAGATGTATTTCTACCGCATCAAGAAATATATTGGTGCATATGCTGCCGCTCTAGGTGGTGTAGACATCATCCTGTTCACTGGCGGTGTAGGTGAAAATCAAGCCAATTGCCGTTCTGAAGTTTGTGAAGGTTTGGAATTCATGGGTGTGAAGATTGACCTTGAAAAGAACAAGGTTCGTGGAGAAGAAGCTATTATTTCTGCCGATGACTCCAAAGTGACAGTAGCTGTTATCCCAACTGATGAAGAGCTGATGATTGCCAGCGATACTCTGGCTATTCTGAATAAGTAATTTTATTGTTTGGTTAAATATATAAATTATAGAAGGCTGCTACGCGTGATGCATAGTAGCCTTTTTTAGGAATATTGACTTTCTCCCTCAACATACTGCTCAAGGAACATATTTTCACCATCAAATACAGCATACGAAAAATCTTGTATCCAGTCACCAAGAATCAACATACGTGAAGTACGGCTCAGCATCAAGTCTAGCATAATGTGGCGATGACCATAAATAAAATAATTGATATCCGGATGATCTTTAAGGTAATTTTTAGTAAACAAGACCAACGGTTCCTTGTCCTCTCCCATATACTCAGGTTCCTTACCGCCTTCACGCTTCAGACGGCTATGCTTGGCCCATTCCAAGCCAAGTTCTATGCTCCAACGGGGATGTATGGTAGAAAACAGCGTTTGTAAAGTGGTACTATGAAACATGGAACGCAACAATTTGAACTTGGCATCTTTATCTCCCAATCCGTCCCCATGCGCCAAGAAAAACTCCTTCCCATAAATCTCACAGGTCAACGGCTGACGATGAATAGTTACCCCGCACTCTTTTTCCAAATAATCACCACACCAGATGTCATGATTACCGATAAAGAAATGCACCTCCACTCCCAAATCGGTCAACTCGGAAATCTTCCCCAAGAAACGAGTATAGCCTTTCGGCACTACCAGTTTGAACTCGTACCAAAGTCGAATATATCTCCTAACAGGTACACTGCTGCAGCATTATGTTTTATACTATCCAGAAAATTCACCAAACGGCGCTCCTGTGTCCGCCCGTGTGCTATGGCACGAGAACCTAAATGTGCATCGGAAAGGAAATATACGTTCTTCATAATCTTACTAAATTAAATACCTCATAAATTAAAAATCCGAGAATAGAGAATTAAAAAAACAACACCTTGTCCAATAACTTAGACATATTGGCAATTCTTATTTTCCAATTTTAATTCTCAACTTTCAATTTATTAGAGGAAACCCAATTCCAATTTAGCTTCTTCACTCATCATATCTTTATCCCATTCGGGTTCAAAAACCAAGTTCACGACCGATGAAGTAACTCCTTCCACAGAGTCGACTTTCTGACGGACATCCTCCATAATAAAATCAGCAGCAGGACAATTGGGGGCAGTCAATGTCATATCTAACACTACTTCTCCATCATCTTGCAAATCAATTTTATATATCAAGCCTAAATCGTATATATTCACCGGAATCTCGGGATCATATACGGTTTTCAACATGGCTATAATCTTCTCTTCTGTTTTTAAACGGGTATCTGCATCCATATCTCTCGTTGTTTTAATTGCAAATTTAATGATTTTCTATATTTTTCCTTCATCAGCATAACTATAAAATTTGCCATCCGTTAAAATAACATGATCTATCAGTCTTATGTTCATTACTTTTGCCGCCTTGTCAAGATGTTCCGTCAACCGATCATCCTCTGTACTAGGTCGCATACTGCCGGAAGGATGGTTGTGACAAAGTGCCATGGCAACGGCCCGTTTCAACAATGCTTCCCTCAATACACAACGGACATCCACCGCTGTAGAGGCCAGTCCTCCGGAACTTATCTTTATACGGTCAATTACTTTGGAAGCCTGGTTCAACAACAATACCCAACATTCCTCTATAGGCAAATCACACATCAACGGATAAAAATATTGATAAACATCACGGGAGCTGAGAATGACCTTACGTTCTTTTCCTTCTTCCTCCTTTCGGCGCTTTCCCAATTCGGAAGCCGCCAAAATGGTGATAGCTTTGGCAGGACCTATTCCTTTATAGTGACACAGTTCATCTACGGTAGTTTTGCCCAATTCATTCAAACTATTATGATAATCACTCAACACTTTACGCATTAACTCCACAGCAGAATCCTCCGTATTTCCCGAACCTATCAGAATAGCAAGCAACTCAGCATCCGAAAGTGTCCCCACTCCATGCAACATCATCTTTTCACGAGGACGATCTTCTTCCGCCCATTGGTTTATGGTTAGTTTTTCTGCCATCTTTCTTTATTTTCCCCACCATAAAGATACATAAAAAGTCCATCACTTTAAACACCTCTTTATGGTAAAATTCTATTTATAAAAATTCTTCTCAAATGCGGCAAATTCGTTTTTCCCCAACACACAGCGTTTCCACCAGGCCCGCAGGAAACCAGTTCCATAGCCAATCAACTGAATAAAAGAAGCAAGGATGGATAATAATCCTATTTTGAAACTTTTATTTCGCAATGTGGAGTCTACACAAATGATAAGAGCAAAAAGCAGCAGCAAAGACAAACTCCAGCTACAAACCAACGAACATAACAACAGGAATACAATTCCTATAGTAAAAAGTGCCGGTAACAAATGTACAACTTTCAATGATTCAGGATACTTTTTATACAGATTGATACGGGCAATACCCGAATTATGCACTTGCTTGAAAAACTTCTTCAAATCGGTACGACGCTTGTGCCACACCCATACTTCAGGGAACAACCGACAAGCATATCCCCCTTGAAAGATACGGATACTGAAATCAATATCTTCTCCAAAACGCATCTTAGAAAATCCTCCCAACGCTTTATATACCTCAGCCCGTACCCCCATATTAAAACTACGGGGATAGAATTTATCCATTTTTTTCTTCCCTCCACGGATACCTCCGGTAGTAAAAAACGAAGTCATGGCATAATTTATTGCTTTCTGTATATTGGTAAACGAATCATGAGCACAGTCAGGACCACCAAAAGCATCTGCCTTCTGCCGTTGAAGCTCTGACTCGACAGCCGCCAAATACCCTTCAGGCAAAATGCAATCAGAATCCAATATGATAAGATATTCTCCATGCCCCCGTTCCGCTCCATAATTGCGGGTCTGCCCGGGACCGGAATTGGATTTGAAATAATAACATATATCCAACCGGTCAGCGTAATTATCTACCACTTCCTTGCACGGAACTGATGAACCATCCTCCACTATCAGGACTTCAAAATTCTTATTTGTCTGCCTTGTAAGACTGTTCAATAACTCATCCACCTCTTCAGGACGATTATAAACCGGTATAATAAAAGAATATCTCATTGCTTTATTTTGATTTTATCCATCACAGAGAAGTACAAAGAAACATAAAAAAGGCGGAGCTTGCAACAAGTTCCGCCTTTTTATATGCATATATAAATAGATTATGCTTTCACACGGCCTACATATGAACCGTCACGAGTATCAATTTCAATTGTTTCACCTTCATTAATGAATAAAGGAACACGCACGGTAGCACCCGATTCCACTGTAGCAGGTTTCAACGTATTGGTAGCGTATCCCCTTTCAGACCCGGTTCGGTATAAGTAATTTTCATCTGCACTTTTACCGGAACATCAGCAAACAATACTGTTTCTGTAGAAGCATCAGAAACCACATCCACCACCATTCCTTC
>ENA-OQCN01000491-OQCN01000491.1-human-gut-metagenome-genome-assembly--contig:-NODE-491-length-21050-cov-2.286336_pt1 | contig 21050 bp, 33 predicted proteins | sample MGYA00242497_ERZ504576 | MGnify/ENA primary metagenome ERZ504576 (study PRJEB26092, sample SAMD00036296) | human gut metagenome | host: Homo sapiens | study: EMG produced TPA metagenomics assembly of... | reverse complement strand
ATTCATTCAATTAGACTTTAGTCATAAATTTTACAAGATAACATTAAATTATTAATTATCTATAAATTCATCTGTTTGATGACACATATCTTGTTGACCTGGAAAATTTGGGCCAAAAGATACACAATTTTTAAAAGCTCTGGCATAAGTCGCACCACCAATTGCAATTGTTCGGCAGATGAATGGGTTACTTTATTAAAAATTTTACAAAGAGTTTGCACTAGTGGAGTATCTTTTGGAATATATAAAGCTTGTTGAGAATGTACATTAGTAAAAGTTAGATTAGGGTAAATGTTACAATATTTAATAAAAGCTTCACTAACTATATCTATTTGTGTATTAATAGGTATTCTTATATTCATTCCAAATTTTAAAATAGAGTTTTCTAAAGATAAATTACCAATATTTAAAGTAAGTTTTCCAGATTCATCTTCGAAATTAATACCAAGAGATTTTCCATTGTATTCTGTATTTATATATTTTTGAAAAAAAATCTTTATACTTTATAGTAAATCACTTGATTTAATTATCTCTCTTGCTAATGTTGTAAAAATATTAAAAGCTTGGCATTCCTCTTTTATATTTATATATGGATTAGGCACAAAATATAATTTAAACCAAAAATTCAAATAAATTTTTTAAACCTTCATCTGTAAAATTATACAAATATCTTTGTATTTCAAATCTATCTTTATTACTTCTATTTTCCAATCCCCATTGACAAGCCTGTTGATAACTAGTTCTAGCATATTTACTATCTTTGTTATTTATATAATCTATAGCTTCTTTTAATGACATAGATGTATCTTCTTTTGGATATATTTCTAAAAAATGTTTTAAATTTTCTAAAGTAAAATTTCTATAACGTGCAAAAGGTGTAAATGTCATTATTTTCACTCCTTAAATATAAAAAATTATTATTAATATTCTATATCATTTTAAAAAAATAAAAAAGAGTGTATTATACACTCTTTTTTTATTAAATCAGGATAAGCCTCTATTATAGAATTCATTATGTTTATTAATACATCAACTACTATAGAATTTCCGGCCTGTTGATATGCTGACGTATCTGATACTACAATTTTAAAACTATCACAAAATCCCATTAATCTTAAACATTCTCTAGGTGTAAGTTTACGTAATCTACCTTCTGTCGTTACATAATTATCTACACCAGCTCTATGCATTTTATGCATTGTCGTTAATAATGGTCTTGCTATATCTAAATCTGTTTTTGGTTTTGTATAAAAATTTTTTGTTCCTGTAGACAATACATATTTTCTAACTTTTTCTGACAAAAAATACTTTTTTAACTCTTTCATTGTTTTTTCTTTATTTATATTTTCTTCTTCAAAAACAAAATCACCATGCCAATTAAATTGTTGATTCTTTTTTTGACACAATTGTATATCTCCATCAATTTGTGTATATCTTTTTTCAAGATTTTTCTTATTAGTAACAAAATCAACACCTTTTTTTGCTAAATAATATCGTCCAGATACATTATCTAATAAAAAATCTTTCATTTTTTTCTTTAATTTTATCGGTTGTGGAAATCTAAATTCTTTTTCTAATTTAATATCTTTCCTAAACCCCACAACAAATAGTCTTTCTCTATTCTGAGGTATTCCATAATCTTTTGCATTTAATACAGAAGGTTTATCACCATTTTTATAATAAACCTTATATCCCAATTCATCAAAAACCTCTTTTATTTTTTCCCATGTACGACCATTATCATTACTTAGTATTGCTTTTACATTTTCATATATAAATACTTTTGGTTCTATTTCTTTTATTAATCGTGCATATTCATAAAATAATGTACCTCTAGTATCATTTAATCCTCTTTGTTTTCCTACTAAACTAAATGATTGACAAGGACTTCCTCCAACAAATAAATCTACTTTATGTTTATATTGGTTTCCATCTAAAAAGGATATATTCCAATGAAAATTCTCTTCATCTATTTCATAATTAGCTAAATAACTTTGTCTAACTTTATTTTGCATTTTCTTCTTTTTCATAAATTTTATCAATAAAAAGTTTTTTTTCTTTATAACTTTTATAATTATTTAGCTTTTGTAAAATAGACTCTGTTTTAAATTTTTCATATAACATACCAGTTTTTCACTTAAATCTTTAACTCTTTGTATTGATTTTTTTATATTATTTTTTTCTATAAAGATAACAATACCTTTCAACTTGTCTACTACATTATTCCAATTTATATTATAAGTACTTTTATACACTACATCTTCTAATAAACTTAATTTTGATACTTCATTATCTTTTTTAAAGTCTGTTACTATTTTTATTGCAATTTTATAACTTAATAATAACTTATTTATATTATTATTATTCCCTAATTCTTCAAATAATATAGTGTATTCTTTCCTCTTTCTATTTTTTAAATCATTTCCTTCTAAGATAATTTTTAATATATCATTTACTATAATTATAAAATCTTTATCATATATTTTCTTAAAATCAGCTTTTATTACATCATATTCTGTTCTTATTTTTATATATAAAGTATATAACTCTCTTTTTATATCTAATTCTTCATCTTTAATAGGACTTATTTTACTAATAGCAGACTCCATTTCATTTAATGCATCATCTATTTTATTAAAATCTGCATCTATTTTTTTCGATAAAATATCTACATCACCATTATCACATGCAAATATTATCTTATGAGGTATATTCATTCTATCTAATGCATGTTCAATTGCACCAATTCCACTAAATACTGTTGCTAATCTAATCACTTTTTATCACCATTTCTTTTTCCACATATATATTGTCTTATCCATATACCTAATTCAATAGAAGCTACTTTTCCTTCAGATTTCAATATTTTCATAAATTCTTCTTTTATATTAGGTTCAATTAAAACTTCTATTTTCGCAGTTTTTTTTTCTTCCTGCTGGACGACCACATTTTTTTATTTCTTTTTCCATCAACAAAACTCCTAATATAATACACATAAATATCTATATTATATATGGTTTTTAACATGATGTAAACCATAAAAATAGGCAGATTTTCTCTGCCTATTTTTTCATTATGATCTAATAAAAAATTTATTAATAAATATATTTTATTCTACTAAATCAGGATTGAAGCTTTCTTTCCATGGAAGACCCCATTTATTAAGAGCGTCCATAAATGATCTGGATCAAATTCTTCAATATTATATACGCCTGGTTTTTCCATGTGCCGTTCATGATGAGCATTGCACCAATCATGCTGGAACGCCAGTTGTATAAGAGATTGCTTGAGAGCCAACTTCTTTGTAGCATTCTTGATGGTCGCAAACATTATATAAATAATATGTTTTATCTTTACCATCTTTTTTACCTTGGAAGATACAGCCGATATTTGTTTTACCTACTGTACGAGGGCCAAGGCTAGCTGGATCTGGAAGTACAGCTTTTAAGAATTGAAGTGGCACGATTTTATGACCTTCAAATTCGATAGGTTCGATAGAAGTCATACCTACATTTTCTAAACATTTTAAATGAGTTAAATAAGACTGACCAAAAGTCATGAAGAAACGAATACGTTTAATACCTTTAATATTTAAGCCTAAGGATTCAAGTTCTTCATGGTGAAGTAAATACATGTCTTTTTCGCCAATTTCTGGGAAATTGTACACGCGTTTTATTTCCATAGGTTTAGTTTCTACCCATTTACCATCTTCCAGTAGCTACCATTAGCAGAAACTTCACGGAATATTGATTTCAGGATTGAAGTTTGTAGCAAATGGATATCCATGATCACCTGCATTACAATCCAAGATATCAATATAGTTAATTTCATCAAAATGATGTTTCATTGCATAAGCAGAGAATACGCCTGTTACACCTGGGTCAAAACCACTGCCTAAAAGTGCAGTAATTCCAGCTTTTTCAAAGCGTTCACGATAAGCCCACTGCCATTTATATTCAAATTTAGCAGTATCTAATGGTTCATAATTTGCAGTATCCACATAATGAACTTTAGTAGCAAGACAAGCGTCCATAATTGTTAAATCTTGATATGGAAGAGCTAAGTTGATTACTACATCTGGTTTGAATTCATTGATTAAGTTAATAAGTTGATTTACATCATCAGCATCTACTTGAGCTGTAGTAATTTTTGTTTTGCCACCGCTTAATTTTTCTTTTAAAGCATCACATTTGCTTTTTGTACGGCTAGCAATACAGATTTCTTCGAATACATCACTATTTTGACAACATTTATGGATAGTAACACTTGCTACACCACCACAACCAATAATTAGAGCTTTACCCATTTGGCAAATTCCCCCTTTTATAAAAATTTATTTATTATTTATATTATAATCTAAAGCCAATAAATATTCACGTAGTAATTTTAAAGCAGTAGCTGTAGAGATACCACTTTGGTCATATGGTGGAGATAATTCTACCATATCACAGCCTACTACATTGCATTTATTAGCTACTAAATTCATTGCACGACGAAGTTCATCAAAAGATACTCCACCTGCTTCTGGTGTACCAGTTCCAGGGAATACAGCTGCATCTAATACATCTAAATCCACTGTAAAATAAACAGATTTTCCTTTTAATTTTTCTACAACATCTTCTAACCCTACAAAATCAAAACGTCTAGTCTGTACATGCTCTTTGCCCCAAGCAAATTCAGCACGTTCACCACTTCTGATACCAAATTGATAAATTTTATTATCGCCAACGATATCCCATACACGATGAAGCACTGTAGCATGAGATAATTTAGCTCCTAAATAATCATCACGAAGGTCAGCATGTGCATCAAAATGAATGACATGCAAATCATCATATTTTTCGGCTACAGCACGTACACTGCCTAAAGTAACTAAATGTTCGCCACCAATCATAAGTGGAATTTTACCATCATTTACAATCTGACGTGTAAAATCTTCAATATCTTTTAGTGCATTTTCCACACTGCCAAAAGGAAGTTCTAAATCTCCGCCATCAAAAACATAGGCATCTTCTAAATCTAAATCAAGATATGGGCTAAAAGTTTCAAGACCATATGACTCTGCTCTCATAGTACGACTAGCAAAACGAGTCCCTGGTCTATATGAAGTTGTAGAGTCAATGTGCGCCAAATAAAACTATTTTCGCTTCATCATATTCTCTATCACAACCTAAAAATGTCTCAAATGTTTTTTTCAACATCTTTCCATTAATTCCTCCACATAATTTGGTAATGCAAATGATGCATTGTGTAAGTTCGCATTATAATAGCGAGTTTTCAAACCTAAAGCATTCCATCTTTTAGCATCAAAATCTAAAACTGGGTGATACTTTTTGGACGCAAAGCCAAATAACCAATGACCTGATGGATAAGTAGGGATATGCGCTTGATATACTCTACTTATAGGGAAAGATTTTACAATACGTTGATGTGCGCGTTGCATAGCAAAAGCATCTTCATCATAAAATGGACTTCATGCTGATTTACCATAATGCCATCTTCTTTTAATGCTTTATAGCAATTTCCATAAAATTCCTTAGTGAATAAACCTTCCCCAGGGCCAAATGGGTCTGTAGAATCAACGATGATTAAATCATATTCATTATTACAATGGCGAATGAATTTCAAACCATCTTCAAAATAACAATGCAAACGTTCATCATCAAAACTGCAAGCTGTCTGTGGTAAGTATTTACGAGAAATATTCACAACACGCTCATCAATTTCTACTAAATCCACTGACTCTACATTTTTATAACGCAATAATTCACGAGCAGTACCACCATCGCCACCGCCAATAATGAGTACTCTCTTTGGATTAGGATGTACTGCCATAGGTACATGCACTATCATTCATGATAAATGAATTCATCTTTTTCAGTTAGCATTACATAGCCATCTAATACCATCATGCGACCAAATTCTTTAGACTCAAAAATATCTATACGCTGAAACTCAGTCTGTTCAGAATGAAGTTGTTTATCAATCTGAATAGAAAACTTTACATACGGTGTATGTAATTCACTGAACCATAAATCCATTTATCTATCACTCCTTAATTACATTTAAACGTTTTATTTCCATATCTTCAGGCCTGTCATGGAACAGCCTTTATCTTTAGCATAGTGAATATATTCTAAAATCTCTGGTGTAATTAATTCCCCTGGTGCCAAAATCGGTATTCCAGGAGGATAACACATTACAAATTCACTGCATACTTTACCACAGCTTTCATCTAATGGTAAAGATACTTTTCACTATAAAAGGCATCTTGTGGTCCACACATTACTTTAGGGCTGATATATTCAGCTTCTAACATGCCCTTATGGTCTTTTTTATAATTCTGCGAATTTCTGCTAACGCACTTACTAAGCGTTCAATATCTTTTGCTCTATCGCCAACAGATACATAAGCAAGTAGATTGCCGATATCTCCAAATTCTGCTTGAATATCGTATTCATCACGCAATAAATCATATACTTCAATACCAGCAAGACCTACAGGTAATGTATAAATAGCTAATTTAGTGGTATCAAAATCAAAAACACTATCGCCATTTATCTTTTCATCTGCATAAGCATAATAATCACCGATATTATTGATTTCTTGTCGTGCATAATCTACTAAATCTATAACAAAATCAAAGATTTCGCTGCCATGTACGGCTAAATTAGAACGAGAAATATCAAGGCTAGACATCAATAAATATGAACCACTTGTAGTTTGTGTCAAATTTATAATCTGATGAACATAACCTGCTTTTACATTTTTACCAGTGAGCAAAAATGAACTTTGTGTAAGTGAGCCACCTGATTTATGCATACTTACAGCTGCCATATCAGCTCCCGCATGAATAGCTGCTATAGGTAATCGTTTATTAAAATAAAAATGTGTTCCATGTGCTTCATCAGCCAAAACTAACATATTATGTTCATGGGCTACTTTTATAATTTCTTTTAAATTAGAACAAATACCATAATATGTTGGATTATTTACTAAAACTGCTTTAGCATCTGGATTTTCTCTTATAGCTTTTTTTACTTCCTCAACTGACATACCGAGTGATATACCAAGTTGTTTATCCATCTGCGGATTAATATATATTGGAATAGCTCCACACAAAATCATCGCATTTATAGCACTGCGGTGGACATTTCGCGGTAAAATAATCTTATCACCACGCTTACAAGCTGTTAAAATCATCGTTTGTACAGCTGACGTAGTTCCACCTACCATAAAAAAGGCATGCTCTGCTCCAAAAGCATCTGCTGCTAATTCCTCAGCTTCTTTGATTACAGAAACTGGGTGACATAAATTGTCTAATGGTTTCATTGAATTTACATCTACAGATAAACATTTTTCGCCTAAAAAATTTAATAAAGCTTTATTTCCTCTACCTCTTTTATGTCCTGGAACATCAAAAGGTACTACACGCATTTTTTTAAATCTTTCTAAAGCTTCCAAAACAGGCATTTTCTTTTGTGCTTGTCTATCCAATAATTTCACCAACCTTCTTTAATCAATCATTTATGATTTATCAAAAACATTTGTACCACTAAAAATCTCTAACATCTCACGACGCAAACGATTGCTTATTTCCAATCTAGTTTTTGGTGGTATTTCATAAATATCAGTATTAAATAAGTAATTACTTAATTCTGGTTCTTTAATCAACATTCTTGTATGAAATAAATTAGCCTGATACACATTTATATCCATTGCATCATAATTCAATAAAGTATCTGGCATAATATAATCTTGAATAGATGTTATTTTATGGTCCATAAATAACTTTCTACCACTGACATCACGAGTAAAACCTCGTACACGATAATCCATCGTTATGATATCAGAATCAAAATTTCCAATTAAATAATCAAGTGTACTAAGCGGAGTAATCTCTCCACAAGTAGAAACATCTATATCCACTCTAAATGTAGCAATACTTATTTCTGGATGATATTCTGGATACGTATGCACAGTGATATGACTTTTATCCAAATGACCTAAAACAGTCTTACTACTCACACAATCTTCCACTTCATCATTTTTTGCCAAACGCATATTTTCATCTGCCAAGAGAATAGTTACACTGGCTCCTTGCGGATCATAATCTTGACTAGAAACATTAAGCACTCTAGCTCCTATCATTCTGCTACATTTGTTAAAATCTTTGTCAAACGCTCTGAATTATATTGTTCATCTATATATTTTATATAATCACGCTGTTCCCTTGGTGTTTTGGCATAGCAAACATCGTAAATATTAAAGCTTAAAGACTTTGTCAAATTATTATATCCATATAGTTTTAATTTTTCGGACACCTAATATCTATCCCTCTTCTAATATATATTTAGGTTAATAAAGGCAAACCTATAAACCTTTTTATTCAGTTAAATCCTTGCTCGAATGTTTTTCCGGCATCTTTATAGTAAAACCTCGTCCAGCAACTTCTGATGTATCTGTAATAATCATAAAAGCTGTCGGTCTATAGCATTCACTATGAGTTTTACCTTGCTTACCTGTGTCAAATTCACCACTGCAAAAATTACCTTTTGATTTTTATGACTATATGCGCCTTCCCCATTTAAAAATGTAACGCCACGTCCAATATGTTGAATAATAGTCCAACCAATAATTTCTGAAAATGGTGATATGATTATTACTAATTTTTTGCGATTGAAACCAGCTACTACTTTATTAGTGATTTCACCAACAATATACATATTAATTAAAGTATATAAACCAATAGAAACATTGAACAATACTATACCTACTAAAATAATAATCAAGTTAAAACCAAATACTACTGTTCCTAAATCAAGGGAGTAATATTTTTTGATAACAGCACCTAATACATCAAAGCCACCACCATTAGAGTTGGCTCTAAATACAATACCACAACCTATACCTACAAGTACACCACCAAAAACAGAATTAAGTATAGGGTCTTCTACCAGGTGATAGTTTCCAATAAAACTTGTAGCATCAATAGCTACGGATAACATTACTGTTCCAATAATCGTATCAATCGCATATAATTTACCAAAAACTCTATATGCTAAATATACAATTGGGATATTATATACTATTAATTGTAAACCAATCGGTAAATCAATCATATAGTAAACAATAACAGCAATACCACTGAGTCCACTAGCAAGCAACTTCGCAGGAATAATAAACGTACTATAACCTAAACCTGCAATTAACGAGCCAATTAAGATTTTTAAGTAACGCCAAATATGTGTGTTTGCTAATTCTGACATATGTCTCATCTTTCTCCTCCTATAAAATTTCAAAGTTATGTAAATCTCAGCAAAATGTATTTTAACATATTTAAATTATTATTTGTACCATTTTCACATATTCTTAACAATTCCAAAATAATACTATAAATAAGACTATTTTTCTACTAAAATATTTCTTTTATCAAAATCCATTTTTTTATTATTCCGTTTACCAATCTCTCTATTATTTATTTTAACTTATCTAATTATATAAAGCTATTCTTAAAAAAAATTTATTTTATTTATGTATTGAAATTGATTATCATTTATGTTATATTATATATAAGCTTTTCCTTGACTCTCCAATTATGATATATATACAAGCAAAAAAGGCACGAAACAACGTGTCTTTTTTTGTTATACACAAATATTTAACCAACAAAAATTTTTATGATTTAATTCATTTTAGGTATTGAAAATCATTATCATTTATGTTATATTAAATACAAGCTTTTCCTTAGCTCTCCAATATAATATATACACACAAAGACACGAAATAACGTGTCTTTTTTTGTATTTATTTTACTTTATCACTAAGATTATTTATTTAAATCTTCTACTGCTTGACCTGCACCCATAATAGCAACTAAAGAATGTTCAAAAGTCAATGCGCCTTGAAGATATACATTATATGGTTCACGAATAGGACCATCTGCACTAAGTTCAATAGAAGCTCCTTGTACAAAAGTACCAGCTGCCATGATAACTTGATCTTCATAGCCTGGCATATCCCATGGTTCTGGAGCTGCATAAGAATCAACTGGAGAATATTTTTGAATACCTTGACAAAAAGCAACTAATTTTTCTTTGCTACCCATTTCAATAGCTTGAATAATATCATTTCTTTTTGTATCTGGTGCAGGTAATGTTTTAAATCCTAATAAATCAAAAAATGCAGCAGCAAAAATCGCAGATTTTACAGCTTGAGCGACAACATGTGGTGCTAAAAATAATCCTTGGAATAACAAGCGGTTATTTGCAAGAGAAGCACCAAGTTCTGCTCCCATACCAGGAGAAGTCATGCGATAAGAAGCAAGTTCTACTAAATCTTTTCTACCTACAATATATCCACCTGTTGGAGCAATACCGCCACCTGGATTTTTAATTAAAGAACCAGCAATAATATCAGCGCCTACTTCAATAGGTTCTTTTGTATCTGTAAATTCACCATAGCAATTATCTATATAACAAATACAATTAGGATTGATTTCTTTGACGAATTTGCAAATTTCACCAATTTCATCTACGCTTAAACTTGGACGCATCATATAGCCACAAGAACGCTGAATAACTACCATTTTAGTTTTTGTAGTAATTTTTTCTTTAGCTACATTAAAATCAACACAACCATCTTTTAATGGCACTTCATCATATAAAATACCAAATTCTTTTAATGAACCTGGGCTATCTGTTGCATAACCAATTACTGTTTGCATAGTATCATATGGTGTTCCTGTAATATATATCAATTGATCACCAGGACGCAATATACCAAATAAAACAGTAGCTAAAGCATGTGTACCAGATACAAATTGTGTACGCACTAAAGCCGCTTCTGCTTTGAAGACTTCTGCATATAATTCTTCAATTTTATTTCTACCAATATCATCATAAGCATATCCAGATGTTGTATTAAAATGTGCTTCAGACACTTTTACTTTTCTCATAGCATCAAGAATTTTTAAAGTATTAAATTCTGCTATTTCATCAGGACGAGCAAAATATTCTTTACATAAAGCTAAAGCTTTTTGTCTAGTTTCAATAATTTTTTCAGAAAATGCCATTTTTTTCTCCTATTATTTTTCCTTAAAATTTAATCATGATATTTGATTTATTCTAGCAATAAAAAATAAGCTGCTTAATACTAAGCAGCTTATTTTTTATAATGTCCGTTAAGACCATTAAGCACGCTGGATTTTACCAGAACGCATGCAGCTAGTGCAAACATTAACACGTTTAACTTCACCGTCAACTACAGCACGTACACGCTGAATGTTTGGTTTCCAAGTGCGTTTAGTTTTTAAATGAGAATGGCTTACATTCATTCCTGCTCTTTCACCTTTAGCGCAGATTTCGCAAACATTTGCCATTTAGCACACCTCCTTAAGGAATGGAAGATAGAAAATAATTACTAAGTCATGAACTGCCTTCTATAATAATAGAAATAATTTACATATTATAATAGTTGACTTCTTGCTTCATCAAATTCGTTACCTACTATCTCCACAAGCTTAAATTCGGGTTGTTCTTGCCCTATTGTCTTGACGACTACATATTTATTATATCTAATAAAAATCATGTCGTACTTTTAAAAAACACAGTGCTAACATTATATCACAGAAAGAATTTAAATTGCAAGCTTTTTATTTATATATATCTCTATTTATCTGCTCATTTACTTGTAAATCAATACAATTCGTGCTATTGTAGTAACATAATTAATTAATAATAAAGGCGGTTGTTTTATGGTAAAAATCTGTTTCAGCCAAATTGATGTTGAACCAAGTCATCCTGACCTAAATGTAGAGCGTATGCTTCAAGCTATTGATGAAGCTAAACAAAATAATACAGATATTATAATTTTCCCTGAAATGTGTATTCCAGGTTATCTCTTAGGTGATACTTGGGAACAAACAGCATTTTTAAAAGATTGTTTAAGCTATGGCGAAGATATTATCGCAGCTTCTCAAGATATTTGTATCATTTTTGGTAATATTGCTGTTGACTGGGATAAGAAAAATACTGATGGTCGCGTTCGTAAATACAATGCTTTATATACAGCTTATAATGGCAAATTAATCAAACCTGAAAAATCTCCATATCTATTTGTCATCAAAACTCTATTTCCAAATTATCGTGAATTTGATGATAGTCGTTATTTCTTCAGTTTACAAAGCTTAGCAACTGAACTAAAACTCAATTTAAATGATATTCTTTCTCCTGTAAAAGTCAATATCAAAGGTCAAGAATTAAATTTAGGTTGTATTTTATGTGAAGATGGTTGGAGTGATGATTATGCCTTTGCTCCGATTGATATTCTTTGTCAAAATTATAAATTAGATATGTTAATCAATATATCTGCTTCTCCTTATACTTTCGGCAAAAATAATAAACGCCATCGCGTATTTGCAAAACAAGCAAAAGATAATAACATTCCTTTAATATATGTAAATAATATTGGTATTCAAAACAATGGTAAAACTATCTATACTTTTGATGGTTCTAGCACAGTTTATGATGAAAATGGAAATATCATTGCAACTTGCCCTGCTTATAAAGCTCAAAATAATTATATAAACTTACTTGGCAATGATGAATATACTCCTCTTCCAATTCCTCAAAATGATGATATTTCTAATATTTATCAAGCACTTCATTATGGTATCAAAAAATTCCTCAAAAATATTCGTATGCAAAAAGTAATCATCGGTATTTCTGGTGGTATTGACTCTGCTGTTGCTTCTGCTCTTTATGCAGATATTTTAGGTGCTGAAAATATTACCTTAATTAATATGCCTAGTAAATTCAATTCTGCTACAACAAAAGGTCTTTCTAGTCAATTAGCTCATAATTTAGGCTGTAATTATGCTATTGTGCCAATTCAAGAAGTTGTTGATTTCACTGTAAATCAATTTGAAAATACTGATATCACTCATTTAGCTACTAATGATGTTCATAAAGTACAAGTATCTTCTTTTGTCAAAGAAAATATCCAAGCTCGCGACCGTTCAGCTCGCATTTTAGCTGGTATGGCAGCTAGCATTAGTGGGGGCTTTACTTGTAATGCCAATAAAGCAGAAACTACAGTCGGTTATTCCACATTATACGGTGACCAATCTGGATTTTTAGCTGGTCTTGCTGATTTATGGAAATATCAAGTATATGAATTAGCTCATTATCTAAATGAACATGTATATAAACGTGAAGTAATTCCTCAAGGTATTATTGATATTGTACCTAGTGCCGAACTTTCTAGTGAACAAGATGTTGATGCTGGTAAGGGCGACCCTATTAAATATCCATATCACGATTATTTATTCCGCGCTTTTGTCGAAAGCTGGCAAAAAGTTACTCCAGAAGATATTCTTCTTTGGTATAGTGAAAAAACTTTAGAAGAACATATTGGTTGCAAGGCTGGTCTTGTAGATAAATACTTTGCTACAGCTAAAGACTTTATCTGCGACTTAGAACGTTGGTGGAATTTATTCACAGGTATGGCAGTAGCTAAACGCATTCAAGCACCACCTATCTTAGCTATAAGTAGACGTGCTTATGGTTTTGACCATCGTGAATCTCAAAATGGCCCATACTATACAAAAGCTTATAAACAATTAAAAGCTAAATTATTAGGTGATAATTTATGAGAATAATCACAGGTTCAGCTCGCGGGGCAAAATTAAAAGCCCCTAAAGGGCAAAATACTCGACCTACTGCTGACAGAATAAAAGAATCTTTATTTAATATATTAGGTTCTTTTATCTATGATAAAAATGTCTTAGATTTATTTTCAGGAACTGGCAGTTTATCCTTAGAAGCACTCAGTCGAGGAGCCAATCATGCCATCATGGTAGATTGCTCTTTAGATAGTATTTCAACTATTAAATTTAATGCTACGCATACAAAACTTATTGATAAATCTACTATCTTAAAAGCTGATGTCTTTGCTACCATAAAAAAATTACATCTAAAACAAACAAAATTTGATATAATATTTTGTGACCCGCCATATCATCAAGATTTATGCTTAAAAGTTTTGCAAATGCTCCATGAATATCCATTATTAACTGAAGATGGTATAATTATTATGGAACATGCTATTGAAGATAAACTACCTTCAGATTTTCATCAATATACTTTATTGCGTAATCAAAAATATGGTTCTACTACACAAATAAGTATTTATGAATTAAAATCAAATAAAAGTGAGGATTAATGTATGACTATTGCTATCTGTCCTGGAAGTTTTGACCCTGTAACTAATGGGCATATTGATATTTTTGAACGAGCTTCTAAAATGTTTGATGAAGTAATTGTTGGTGTTTTCAATAATATAAATAAAAAACCTTTATTTACTGTTGAAGAACGCGTAGCTTTATTAAAACAAGCTACTGCTCATATTCCTAATGTAAAAGTTGATTGTTTTGCTGGTCTACTTGCTGACTATGCTCATCAAAAAAATGCTCATGTAATCGTTCGCGGTTTACGTGATGCCAACGATTTTCTCTATGAGTTTCCACGCGCTATGCTCATCAAAAACATGGCTCCAGATATTGAAAATATCTTTTTAACTACTGATAATAAATATTATCATGTATCTTCATCTGCAATTCGAGAATTAGCTCAGTTCGGTGGAAATATCACTCATTTAGTTCCTCATTGTGTAGAACTTGCTATACATGAAAAAATCAAACGAGTACCTACATCAAAATAATTATAAATTATAGAGGTAATATCACTATGGATTTATTAGACTCCCTTCACGAATTAGAAGATCTTGTGGCTAGTTCTTCTCGTTTCCTTTTAACTAACAAATGCTTAGTAAACGAAGAAGAACTCATTCGTCTCATAAGTAATATTCGCAAAGAATGGCCTTCTGCTTTAAAAGAAGCTGAAGAAATCAATGCAAATCGAGATAAAATAATCGAAGATGCTCGCATAGAAGCCAAAAATATCATAGAACAAGCAAAAGTATATGCTCAAAAAAAAGCTTCTGAAAATGAAATTACTTTAGCTGCCGAAGCTAAAGCAAAAGAAATTTTAGAAAAAACATATAAACATTCTGAAGCTATGCGCAATGATTCTGTTCAATATGCTGAACAAGTATTTGACCATATGAGTGTTTATATCCAAAACATTTTAAATACAGTTCAAGTAGCTAAAAATGGTCTTCAACATGTTGGTCTTCCTGAAAAAGATGAAACTGAAGAAAAACAAAAGTCTACTGAACAAAAAGATTAATTATTATTTGGTATATATTATATTTAAAAGCTACTGTATGAAAAATAAAAATTTCCTATACAGCAGCTTTTTTCATGAAGAAAGGATATTAAATTGATTAAACTAGACCCTTCTATTTTACAAACTGTTACCAAACCTGCTCGCTATACTGGTGGCGAATTAAACGCTGTACACAAAAATCATAAAGATGTTGATTGTCGCTTTGCTTTATCCATGCCTGACGTTTATGAAGTAGGTATGTCCAATTTAGGCTTAAAAATTCTCTATGAAGTATTAAATGAAAGACAAGATACTGTAGCTGAACGTGTTTATGCTCCTTGGCTTGATATGGAAGACAAAATGCGTGAACATAATATACCACTTTATGCTTTAGAATCTTTTACACCAATCAAAGAATTTGATTTTGTTGGCTTCTCACTTCAATATGAATGATTTACACTAATGTTTTAAATATGTTAGACTTAGCCAACATGCCTCTTTGGCAAAAAGACCGCACAGAAAATGACCCATTTATCGTTGGTGGTGGCCCTTGCGTATATAATGTTGAACCTGTAGCTGATTTCTTTGATTTCTTTGTCATCGGTGAAGGCGAAGAAGTTTTAAATGAAATCGTAGATACTTTCATCACTTGGAAAAAACAAGGTAAAGTAGGTGGCAGACAAGGATTTTTAAAAGAACTTGCTAAATTAGACGGCATCTATGTTCCTTCATTATATGAAGTTCATTACAATGAAGATAATACTTTCAAAGAAATTTTACCGCTTTGCCCAGAAGCTAAACCTGTAATCAATAAACGTGTAATCAAAAATTTCCGCGACTCTTTCGCTATCAAAAAACCTGTATTACCTTATATTGATATCGTTCATGACCGTGTAATGCTCGAATTATTCCGCGGTTGTACTCGTGGTTGTCGTTTCTGTCAAGCTGGTATATCTTATCGTCCTGTACGCGAACGCACTGCTGACCGCTTACGCACTATCGCTAAAGAAATGCTCGATAACACTGGTTATAATGAAATGAGTCTTACATCTTTAAGCTCTGCTGATTATACTTGCCTTGGTGAAATCGTAGATGACCTCATGGAAGATTATAAAAACGAACGTGTATCTTTCTCTTTACCATCTCTACGCATTGATAGTTTCTCCATTGACCTTGCTCACAAAATGCAACAAGTCCGTAAAAGTGGTTTGACTTTTGCTCCTGAAGCTGGTACACAAAGATTACGCGATGTAATCAATAAAGGTGTAACTGAAGAAAATCTTATGGAAGCAACAGGCGCTGCTTTCCGTCATGGCTGGAAAACAGTAAAACTTTACTTCATGATGGGTCTACCAACTGAAACTGATGAGGATATCATCGGCATTGCTGAACTCGGTGCAAAAGTTGCTAAATTATATCGTTATATCACTAAACGCCGTGATATTCGCGTTACTGTTAGCGTATCTTGTTTTGTACCAAAACCATTTACACCATTCCAATGGTTCCCACAAAATACTTTAGAAGAATTCCAACGTAAACAACAATTATTAAAATCTCATATCACTGACCGCTCTATCCAGTTTAACTATCATACTGCTACAACTAGTATCCTAGAAGGTACTATTTCTCGTGGCGATAGACGCCTTAGCAAAGTAATCTATCAAGCATGGTTAGATGGAGCAAAATTTGATGGTTGGAGCGAAGAATTTAAATATGATGTTTGGATAAACGCTTTTGCCAAATGCAATATTGACCCATATTTTTATAATATGCGTGAATATAAATTTGATGAAAAACTCCCTTGGGAACATACTACTCCAAGTGTTAGCAAAAAATTCTTATTGCGTGAATACGAAAAAGCTACAAAAGGCGAGTTAACAAGAGATTGCCGTCATGGCAATTGCAACGCTTGCGGAATTTGCCCTACACTTGATACTGATATGGATACTATTAAATAATTATCTATTATGTTTATGGAGGTTTTTATTAAATGATAAAATATCGCTTAGAAATCACAAAAGGCGAACCTATAAGATATATTTCCCATCTTGATTTTGCATCTTTAATGCAACGTGCAATTTGTCGTGCTCATCTTCCAGCAGCTTACTCCGAAGGTTTCAATCCTCATATGAAAATTTCTTTTGCTTCTGCTTTATCTGTAGGTATAACAAGCGATGCTGAATATATGGATTTAGAATTAAAAAAGACATTTGTCAACCTGAATTATTTGATAAATTATCTAAAGCATTGCCACCAGGAGTGAGACTTTTAAAAGCTAGACAAATTGATATGCGTGCTAAAGCTTTGATGTCCATTGTTGATGAAGCTTCCTATTCTATCGTTTTACCTTGTCAAGATGACTTAAACACTGTAACAAAAGCTATCAATAAATTTAATCAAACTAAAGAAATTGTCGTTGTTCGTGAAACACCAAAAAAACGCAAAGAAATAGAAATCAAACAATATCTTCCTAAAGCTATGCAATACAATTTAGAAGATAATACATTAAATATTTCTTTAAATATAAAAATCACATCTACTGGTACTACTAAACCAAATGAAATTTTAGATGTATTAAAAAATGAATATAAATTAAATATTTCTGTAGAAAATGCCCTAGTTTGTCGCACAGGATTGTATCATCAAGGAAAAGCCTTAATAGATATAGACTAATTATAAAAATCTCTTAGTATATTTTGTTAATATATTAAGAGATTTTCTTTTTTCAATTTAATTTATTTCTAAACAAAAAAAGGATTTTCAAAAATTATCACGAAAATTAATAATATAAGAAATATGAAATAAAACTTTATGTCCTATCATAAGGAGGTTTTTTTATGAGTAAAATTAATAAAATCCTAGTTCCTGTAGATGGTTCTGATAATGCTTGTAAAGCAGTTGACCAGGCAATTTCTTTAGCCGAAAAAGCTGGTGCATCTCTTGAATTCGTTTACGTTTCTAGTCATATCAATGAACATATTCCTAGTGATATCATCTTTGATCGTATCTGGGAAAAACTTCCAAAAGATATTACTGCAACAAAACATGTAGAAACAGGCTCTCGTCCAAAAGCTATTATTCGTGTAGCTCAAGAAACTAATTCCGATATCATCATCATGGGTAGCCGTGGTCTTGGTATCTTCAAAGGAGCTCTCATTGGTAGCGTAAGTCAAAAAGTTATTGAAGATTCTCCTGTTCCTGTAATGGTCGTAAAATAATTATAAATTTATTTTTAGTTAGGGGATTTTTTTAATGATTCAAGCTTATAAATCACATACACCTAAAATAGCTAAGACTGCATATGTTCATCCTAGTGCAGTAATCATCGGTGATGTTACTATTGGCGAATACACTAATATTTGGCCAGGTGCTGTACTTCGTGGTGATTTGCAACCTATAGTTGTTGGTGATTATACAAATATTCAAGATAATGTAACTGTTCATGTAATGAGCAATGCACCTACTCATATTGGCAGTTATGTTACTATCGGTCATAATGCTGTTATTCATTGTAGTAAAGTCGGCGATAATACTCTAATTGGTATGGGCGCTATACTACTTGGATATGCTGAAATTGGTCATAATAGTGTAATTGGTGCAGGTTCTCTTGTTACTGAGCATAAAAAATTACCAAATAATTCTATGTTATTTGGCTCACCAGTAAAAGTAGTCCGTGCTTTAAGAGAAGATGAAATCGAAGCACTTCATGAATCAGCTTTACATTATAAACTTTTAGCTGATGGATACAAAGAATAAAAATAGGAGTTGTCTTTTATGAGAGAAAGAACGTTGGTATTAATCAAACCTGATGCTGTAGTAAATTATCATATTGGCGATATTATTAGTCGTTATGAAAAAGAAAAATTTGATATTGTAGCTATGCGAATGCTAGAAATGGACGACTGTATAGCTCTAAACATTATGCTGAACATGTGGGTAAACCTTATTACCAACGTTTAGTGGATTTTATGGCTTCTGATAGAATTGTCGCTTTAGTAGTTGAAGGTGAAAACGCTATTGAAAGAGTTCGTGAACTCCATGGTAAAACAGACCCTAATTTAGCACAACCTGGCACAATCCGCAGTGATTTTGCACTTTCCAAAACTGTAAATACTGTTCATGCTTCCGATAGCCCTGCTAATGCAGAACGTGAAGTTCATGTATTTTTCAGTGAAACAGAAATCTATATACCTAACCATGATATCGACTTTAGCGTATATAATGGTGATTGATAAAAGGAGAAAATATGTCTATTTGTACAAAAACAGGGGATAAAGGCACTACATCTTTATTTACTGGAGAACGCGTTGCTAAAAATTCTTTACGTGTACAAGCTTATGGTACTGTTGATGAAGTCAGTTCTGCTCTCGGTCTTGCTAGAGCTTTTGCTCAAAAAGAAGAAGTTAAACAACTTTTATTAGAACTTGAGCAAACTAATCTAAAATTAATGGCTGATTTAGCTAGTATCACAGATAAATATTATATAAATAATGAAATCATTTCTAATATAGATCAAAAAATCGTTGAGTTTGAAGCTAAATTACCAGCATTGACTGCTTTTATTATGCCTGGTAATACTCAATCTGGAGCATTTTTAGATTTAGCACGTACTACTACGCGTAGAGCTGAACGTGAAGTTTTAACTTTAGCTGAAAAAGAAGCTATTAATGAAAATGTAAAATTTATTTAAATCGTTTATTCTGACCTTTGCTTCCTCCTCATGCGTGTCGAAGAAGAATTATAAACAAAAAATCCTATTGCCTAAAATTTTTAAGCAATAGGATTTTTATTTTTGCATTAATATGGCTTTACTTTTGAGTAAATATTGTGTACATAAACCAATAAATAAACCTGTAATCATTGCTGATAATAATAACCATGGTAAATACATCATAATTGCTAAAGTCTTTGTTATAAATATTGCTATAATTATTTGCCCTATATTATGTGCACAAGCTCCTAATATACTAACTATAAAAAATGTATTTTTTCTTCTATTTTATCATGCAGTACACTCATCACAACAAAACAACAAATTCCGCCAGCTAAACTATACATTATAGCCATAAGATTACCACTAAATAAACTACCTAAATAATTCTAGCCATCAGCACCAATAGTGCCTCCTTTGCTCTATATCTATAAATTACATATAAAGTTACTATATTTGCTAAACCTAATTTAATTCCTGGAAATGGAAAAGGATTTGGTATTTGTAATTCTACAATAAATATACTTAGTGCTATCGCAGTTAATAAAGATAATTGCACTAATTTTTTTGTCTTCATCACTATCACCTAATTTATCATAGCATCAATTTCTTTATCATCATTTACATATTGAATTACTAAATGATTGGGCAAACACACTATAGGAGTAAATGCTGATTTTAAAATTCCCATATTTACACATGTTTTATCAGGACAATCAGCTTCAATTATACTTATCTGTTTATCTTTTATTTGAATTATATTTTTATGACCTTGGAATTCTACCTGTATTAATTCATCTTTACTCTTATTTAAATCCAAGTATAAATTATATTTCCATCTTGAATTATCTCCACTGTATTTGTTTTTTCGGCAAAACTATTTCTTAAACCAATAAAAACGGCAATAAATATAATTCCCAAAATAATACATATTACTGATTTATTAATATTGTTCATAAAGTTATCACCACCATATGATAATCTTTATATTTATCTTGCAAAGTAAAACTATCAACTAAATTCTCAGTTATATAATATTTTTTTATCATCTGTAATCAATATCATCTCAAATGCATCATTTCATCTTATTTGCTTCAATTAATTAATACTTC
>ENA-OQCN01000490-OQCN01000490.1-human-gut-metagenome-genome-assembly--contig:-NODE-490-length-21050-cov-3.097739_pt1 | contig 21050 bp, 27 predicted proteins | sample MGYA00242497_ERZ504576 | MGnify/ENA primary metagenome ERZ504576 (study PRJEB26092, sample SAMD00036296) | human gut metagenome | host: Homo sapiens | study: EMG produced TPA metagenomics assembly of... | reverse complement strand
TATTTATTTAATTAATTATTTATTATTTTTTAGAAGCTTTTACCGCCATTACAAATCGTGGCAAAGCATCAATCTGCCTATGCGTTTTGGCTGTAGCATACCCCTAAATAACCATTCTAATTTGGCTTTTTGCATCCAAAGTGGTGCTCTTTTCATAACACCTGCCATAACATCAAATGTACCACCTACGCCTATGCATAGTGGACAATTCAATTCCTGCATATGCGCCTTTAGCCATTTTTCTTGTTTTGGCACGCCCAAAGCTGCCAATAATAAATCTGGCTTAGCTTCTTTTATCTGAGCAATTATTTCAGCCTCATCTTCAGCTGTAAAAAATCCATCTCGTGTTCCTACTATTTGAATACCTGGATAATCTTTTTCTGCTTTTGCTTTTGCCTTTTCTGCTACACCTGGAGCAGAACCAAAGAAAAATATACGTCTTTTTTTCGCAGGAGCATTAGCAAATAAAGCTTGTACTAAATCAAAACCTGCTACCCTCTCTGGCATTTGCACTCCTAAATAATTAGAAGCCAAACTGTACCTGCACCATCGGGAACTACTAAATCAGCAGTGTTTAAAATTTCTTTCAATTCAGTATCATGTGTTGCTCGCATAATCATCTCTGCATTAGCAGTTGCTATCAAATGCGGTTTTTCACTGTCCATAAAAGCTTCAGCTGTTTTCACAGCTTCACCCATGGTCAAAGCTGCGACTCTCACTCCTAATATATCTGCTTTACGAAACTCCAAGAGAAACTCTCCTTTTTTATAACTTTTTATGATAAAGTCCATAATTCACAAATATATATTTTAGCATAAAGAATTATATACATCAATGAAATATCTATCAATTATACTTGCAAAACCTATCCTATTTATATTATACTACAAATTTGCTATACTCTTTACAAATTATTATTTTTTGGTATGTTTAGTGCCATAGAATATTTTTTGGTAATTTAATATTAATTTTATTTTAATAAGGTAGGAAAAAATGCAATTTATTGACAGAACAAAAATTATTGTAAAAGCAGGCGATGGTGGACACGGAAAATCTGCTTTTCGCCGTGAAAAATTCATACCTAAAGGTGGACCAAGTGGCGGTGATGGCGGTCGTGGTGCTGACGTCATTTTAAAAGTTGACCGCAATATGAATACACTTTTAGATTTCCGTTATCATCGCAAATTCGTTGGTAAAAACGGTGGCAATGGTGATATAAAAAATCAATATGGTAAAAATGCACCTCAATGCATTATCAAAGTGCCAGCTGGTACTTTAGTAAAAGATGCTGAAACAGGTGAAGTTTTAGCTGACCTCGTAAATGAAGGTGATGAAGCAATCGTTGCTAAAGGCGGTCGCGGTGGTCGTGGAAATGCTAAATTCGCCACTAGTGCTAATCGTGCTCCTACATTTGCTGAACTCGGTGAACCTGGTGAAGGTAGAACACTTCTTTTAGAATTAAAATTATTAGCTGATGTCGGCTTAGTAGGCTATCCAAGTGTTGGTAAATCTAGTATCATCGCAAGTGTATCAGCAGCTCGCCCTGAAATTGCTGATTATCACTTCACTACTATAACTCCAGTTTTAGGTGTAGTAAGTCTAGGAGATGCTCAAAACTTTGTCATGGCTGATATTCCAGGTCTTATCGAAGGAGCTTCTGAAGGCGTTGGTCTTGGTCATGATTTCTTACGTCATATTGAACGCACAAAAGTTATCATTCACGTTTTAGATGCTTCTGGCATTGAAGGACGCGACCCTGTAGAAGACTTCTACAAAATAAATAAAGAATTATCTTTATACAGCCCAAAACTTGCTAAACGCAGTCAAGTAATCGCAGCTAATAAACTTGATTTACCACAATCTAGTGAAAACTTAGCTAGAATTCAAGAAATGGCTGAAAAAGAAGGCTTAAAAGTTTTCCCTGTATCTGCAGCAACTAAAGAAGGTCTTCAAGATTTAATGCGTTATGTATATCAAATGCTTCAAGATTATGTTGAAGAAGTAGATGAAGAGGATAATGCAGAAAAAATTTACAATGCTCAAGAAGATGACGCTGATGATATCACTATCAAACGTGATATGACAGGTCAAGGCTTTATCGTTTCTGGTAAATCTTTAGAAAAACTCGTTACCATGACTAACTTTGGCAATGATGAAGCAATTCGTCGTTTTCAATATATTTGGAGATTAAAAGGTATTGATGAAAAACTTCGCGCTAAAGGTATTAAAGAAGGCGATACTGTATATATCGGTGAAATGGAATTTGAATATAGACAATAATATATCGCTATTGTTTTAATTTAAATTTCTAAGTTAGCAAATCACATAAAGAATTTTTATTTTAGTGGGTATTTTAATTAGGTAAAAACTTAATTATACCCACTAAAAATTATTTAATTTTAAAACTTATTTATAGGAGGATTTTTCATTGATAAAAAACACACTCACAGGTAAACAAAAAAGATTTTTACGCTCTTTAGGTATGACATTAGAGCCAATCGTTCCAATCGGCAAAGAAGGCATCACTCCTGCTGTTGTAAACAGTGCTGATGAAGCTATTGAAAAACGTGAACTCATCAAGGTTCGTGTTCTTCAAAACTGCCCAGAAGATATTGAAGTTGCTATCACTACTTTAGCAGAACGCACTAATTGTGATTTAGTTCAAGTCATTGGTCGTAACGGTCTTTTATGGCGTCGCAATTTCAAAAAACCAAAAATCGAACTTCCTAAATAATATAATTTAACAAATAAAAATATAAATAATGAAATGAGTAAAGATTATGTTACCTCGTCAAGAATTAACTAAAGCCAAACGTATTGTAATCAAAGTCGGCACTAGTACTTTAAATTATAATACAGGAAAATTAAATATCTCAAGAATAGAACATCTAGTACGTGAACTTTCCGATTTAGCTAATCAAGGAAAAGAAATAATTCTCGTTTCTTCAGGAGCTGTAGGTGCAGGTCTTGAACGTATGAAGAAAAATACTCGACCAGCAGTATTCCCGAAAACAAGCAATGGCTGCTGTAGGTCAAGGAATATTGATGCATATATATGAAAAATTATTTGCAGAATATGACCAAATAGTAGCTCAAGTTTTATTAACTAAAGAAAATTCTCGTCAATATTCTCAATATATAAATTCACGCAACGCTTTGATGGCTTTATTATCCATGGGGGTAATTCCTATCATCAATGAAAATGATGCTGTTGCTGTTGATGAATTAAAAATTGGCGATAATGACACTTTATCTGCAACTGTTGCAACTTTAGTAGATGCTGACGCTTTAATAATTTTATCCGATATTGATGGATTATATACTGCTAATCCAAGCAAAGATAAAAACGCAAATCTTCTCCATGAAGTACCACATATCACTCCTGAAATTGAAAATATGGCTGGTGGTGCTGGTACATCTATGGGAACAGGCGGAATGAGTACTAAAATCAAAGCAGCTAAAATAGCTATTAATTCCGGCTGTACAATGGTCATCGCTTCTGGTTCAGAGCATGATGTTTTACGTCGTTTATTAAAATGTGAAGAACTAGGCACTATCTTCCCTGCTAAAGAAACTCATCTTAAGCAACGCAAATCTTGGCTTGCTTTTGGCAAACAAATAGCTGGCGATATCATTGTCGACAAAGGCTGTGAAAAAGCTGTACTTTCTGGTTCTAGTTTACTAGCTGTAGGCATTTTAGCTATAGCAGGTGAATTTAAACAGGGAAATACTGTACGTATTTTATCTCAATCTGGTCGTGAAATTGCTCGTGGCAGTGTAAATTATAGTTCTCAAACATTACAAAAATTAAAAGGTTTACACTCCGACGAATTTAAAAATATTTTATTGGACAATTCACCAATATTTGATGAAGCTGTTCATCGTGATAATATGGTTATTATGGTCTAATTAAAAAAGGTGATTATATGAGTTCAAATGTACAAATAGATATAAAAGAAATCATTACTAATCAAGCAATGATGGCCAAAAAAGCCTCTCAAAAATTGGCTACATTATCTTCATTAGAAAAAAATAAAGCTTTACTTACTATGGCACATGCTTTAGAAGTAAAAACTCCAATTATTTTAGAAGAAAATAATATTGATATGGAAAATGGTCGCCAAAAAGGCTTATCTGCTTCTTTGCTAGATAGATTGCTTTTGACTACAGAACGAATTGCTCAAATGGCTGATGGTCTTCGTCAAATTGCTAATTTAAACGACCCTGTTGGTAATGGCATCATGTCTTGCCGTCGTCCTAATGGCTTAGATATTCGCTGTATTCGTGTACCACTTGGTCTTGTTGGCATAGTTTATGAAGCTCGTCCAAATGTTACAGCTGATGCCATAGGTCTTTGCTTAAAATCTGGTAATGCTGTGATTTTACGTGGCGGTTCAGAAGCTATTCATTCAAATAAAATCTTAGCTTCCATCTTAGCTGAAGCTGCTTATAGCGCAGGTATTCCTCATGGAGCTATTCAATTTGTCAGCATAACAGAACATAATGCTGTAGATGTGATGATGCGTTTAAATAAGTATGTTGATGTAATCATTCCACGCGGTGGCGCGGGCTTAATAAAACGTGTAGTTGAAAATAGTTCTGTTCCTGTAATTGAAACTGGCGTAGGTATTTGTCATGTATTTGTTGATGAATTTGCTGATTTAGAATTAGCTACAAAAATCATTCTCAAATGCTAAGACTTCTCGTCCTGCAGTCTGCAACGCTATAGAAACAGTTTTAATTGACCAAAAAATTGCCAACGAATATCTTCCTATGATTTGTCAAAAATTATCAGAAGCTAAAGTTGAAATTCGTGGCTGTGAAAAATGTTTGGCTATTTGCCCTAAATTAAAAACTGCTACCAAAGAAGATTGGTCTACTGAATATGGAGATTTAATTATTTCTATAAAAATAGTTGAAAATATTGATGAGGCTATTTCTCATATCAATACTTATGGCAGTGGTCATTCTGAAGCCATCATCACAACTAATTATAATAACGCTTTGAAATTCCAAAAATTAGTAGATGCTTCTGCTGTATATGTAAATGCTTCTACACGTTTCACTGATGGAAATGAATTTGGTTTTGGTGCAGAAATCGGCATTAGTACACAAAAACTCCATGCACGTGGGCCAATGGGACTAGAAGCTTTAACTACCATGAAATATTTAATTTATGGTGAAGGTCAAATTCGTTAATGTTTAAATATTTATCTAATTGTCTAAAATTATTAAAACAATATTATTCCACTCCAAAAGGTCATCATGATATTTTAGATTATAGTCGTGCTTTTTTCTTATTTATATTTTTATCTATAATTTTTTCCCTTATTTTAATATATATTTTCTATTAAAACTATTAAAGTTTGGAGATATTTATCATGAAAAAATAGGTATTATGGGTGGTACATTCGACCCAATTCACGTCGGACATTTAATGATAGCGGAAGCTGTTTGGGATGAATTTAAACTAGATAAAGTTATCTTCATTCCTTCAGCTAATCCCCCTCATAAACACAGTGTAATGACCTCGGCTAAACATCGTTTTAATATGACATTACTTGCAACTTGCTCCAATCCTCATTTTGAAGTATCTTCTATTGAGATGGAACGTTCTGGTCCATCATATACCATAGATACGATAAAAGCACTTAAAACTATCTATGGTGAAGATACTGATTTTTATTTTATTATCGGTGCTGATTGTATCAATGATTTACCTACATGGCATAAAATTGATGAACTGCTTGCAAGTTGCAAATTCATTGCTACAAAACGACCAAGCTATACTTTAGATTTAACTACCATTCAACAACATTTTAAAAATTTCAATATAACACTTCTAGAGACACCTGAACTTGAAATATCTTCTACAGATATTAGACAACGTATAAAAAAAGGATATTCTATACAATATATAACTACAGAACAAGTTCAGCAATATATTCGTAAAGAAGAACTTTATTTATAAACAAGCTTATTGTATAATGTTTATAATTAAATTACACTTAGAGAAGGAGAACCATGATGTTAGGTGATTTATTACGTGAAACACGTGAACAAAAGAAATTATCATTAGAAGATGTAGAACAAGGTACTAATATACGTAAATTATATATAAAGTCCATTGAAGATGGTGATTATAATAAACTTCCAGGCGAAGTATTTTTAAAAGGTTTTATCAAAACATATGGTAAATTTTTAGGTTTAAACAGCCTAGAACTTATTGAGCAATACAAAAAAGAAAAAAATGCGTCTGCCTCTGAAAAAGAAGTAGAACCAACTAATCAAGTTCAAGAACAACCTGTTTCTCCTGCTCAACCTCCAAAAGTTGAAGAAAAAATAACTGAAAAAACTGCTGAACCAACTAAAGAAAAAAACATTCCTAAAAATAGACTCTTTTGCTAGCAATCAAGCATATTTGCAACCAACTAAATCCAATAGCAAAAAAAATATTTTTCTTGTTATTATCATCTTAATTGTTATAATCGGCGGTGCAGTATTCTTTTTATCTAGCCAAGATACTTCTGATACTAAAGCTCCTGTACATACTACACAGCAGGAATCTACACAACAACCAGAGCAACAAGCTCAACAACCTGCTCCAGCTCCAGTTGTAAATGGCGCTGAAGTAACAGCTGTATTCAATGAAGATTGTTGGACTGAAGTAAAAGTTGACGGTAACGTTGTTCTTTCTGAAACTGTAAAAAAAGGTAGCAATTTAAATTGGAAAGGTAATAATCAAATAGATATTACTGTAGGTAATGCTGGTGCTATTGATATTACATTCAACAATCAACCAGTTGGCAAATTAGGTGATATCGGTGCTGTTGTAACTAAGTCCTTCGTTGCTCCAAATGCACAAAATGCTCAAAATCAGCAACCAGCTACAGCTCAACCACAAAATCCAGCTCCTGCTAATAATGCACAAAACGCACCTGCTGCCAATGCTCAAAATGCTACTCAGCAACAAGCAAAATAATTAAAAAATTACAGACTTACTTAGAGGTGATATTATGAAATGCCCATTCTGTGCAGCTCCCGACAGCCGTGTAGTAGATTCCCGTACTACTGATGATGGTAATTCTATAAGACGACGCCGCGAATGTACAGTTTGCGGGAAAAGATTTACCACTTATGAAACTGTGGAAAAAGTACCTTTAATGGTCATAAAAAATGATGGTAGTCGTGCTGTATTCGCTAAAGAAAAAATTCTTCAAGGTATTATTCGCTCTTGTTATAAACGAGATATACCTACTGAAAAAATCATCAAATTAGCTGATGATATTGAACGCGAAATCTGCAATACGATGAAGCATGAAATTCCCAGCAAGATTATTGGTGAAATCGTCATGAAACATCTCAAGACTTTCGATAAAGTTGCCTATATTCGTTTTGCTTCTGTTTATCGTAAATTCTCAGATATCGATAATTTCAAGCAAGAATTAGAAAATCTTAATTCTATGAATAAAGATAAACTAAAATAAATTTATTCAAGCTCACTTTTGTGAGCTTTTTTCTTATTTATTATCATAAATTTAACTATAAAATAAAGGAGAATACGCCCACTTTGAATTGGAAATTAAAACAACAATTACAAGAAATGCTCAAACAAGAACAAGGATATAAAATCTTTCCTGGTGGCTTTCGCAAACGATTTGCCCTAGCTTATCCAAATTCTTACTTTGTTGGTATGTCTAATCTAGGTTTTCATATAATTTATGACCAAATAAACAACCGCAATGACAGTGCTTGTGAACGTTTCTTTTTGCCTGATAAAAATTTAATAGATGATTATACACGCACTCATACTCCGCTTATGAGTATGGAAACACAAACACCACTCCATGATTTTGCTTTAATTGGCTTTGCTATTTCTTTTGAAATGGACTATTTCAATATTTTACAAATGCTCTCTTTAGGTAAAGTAAAATTATTAGCTAACGAACGCACAGAAAAAGACCCAATTGTCATCGCTGGTGGTCCTTGTGCTACATTTAATCCTGAACCACTCTCATTATTTATCGATGCTTTCATCATTGGCGAAGGTGAAGAAACTATCAATTATTTCTTAGATGTATATAATGATCCATCTAATGAAAATTTATCCCGCAAAGAATTATTATTTAAACTTGCTCAAGTGCCAGGTGTCTATATACCTTGTTTTTATGACCATATATATGATGAAAATAATAAACTTTCCGCCATCAAAACAAATGATACGGTTCCTCAAAAAGTCTCTCGTCAATGGATAAGAGATTTAGATGCTTATGATGGTAAAACTGTCATCACCACAGAAAATACGGAATTCAACTTATTTCTAATCGAAACATCTCGTGGCTGTGGTCGTCATTGTCGTTTTTGCATGGCAGGATATTGCTTTAGAAAACCTCGCCATCGCAGTTTAGATAAATTATTATCATATTTACCACAGGCAAAAAATCTGAATAAAAAAGTAGGTCTAATGGGCCCTGCAATATCTGATTATCCGCAAATCAATGAACTTTGCTCACATATTCGCAACCAAAATATGCCTATGTCTGTCGCTTCTTTTCGTGCTGACTCTGTAACACAAGAATTAGTAAATGCCCTTGCTCAAAGTGGACAAAGAACATTGACTCTAGCACCTGAAGCAGGCAGTGAAAAAATCCGCCATATCATCAACAAAGGCATCGAAGAAGAACATCTCTTTAAATCCATCTCTATGGGTATAAATGCTGGTGTTAAAAATTACCGTTTATATATCATGGTAGGTCTTCCTAATGAAGATGAAAATGATATCAAAGCCATTGTCGATATGACCATTTGCTTAAAACAATATATGGAAAAACTTGGTTCTAAAGGCACTTTAACCTTGAGTATCAATCCATTTATCGCTAAACCATGCACACCATTCCAATGGAGTGCTATGGCAGATTTAAAACAAACGGAAAAATATTTTAAATATATAAAATCTGAACTAAAAAAATATAAAAATATCGAAGTTCAATTTGAATCCACCAAAGAATCATTTATCCAAGGCATATTAGCTAGAGGCGATAGAAAAATTTCCCAGGTAATTTATGAAGCTCATTTAAATGGCGGTAGCAAAGCATTTAAACGTGCCTTAAAAACTTTCAAAATCAATGCTGATGATTATTTATATCGCAATTTTGATAAAGAAGAATTACTTCCTTGGGATAGCTTAGATATGGGATTTACTAAAGATTATTTATGGAAAGAATTGCAAACAGCACTTCAAGAAAAACACACTATACAATGCTTTGATGGTTGCAAGCGTTGTGGTGTCTGCAAATAATCCATATTTATTATCTTTTATCCTTTATGTATATTTAGGAGTTGATATTTTTGTTCAAATTAATTCACGCTCAAAATAATTTATGGTATGGACAATTTTCCATTTTTCCTCAAGATAAAGTAATTCATGCCATATCTACTAGATTTAATGGTCATAGTAAAACACCATTTGATGGCTTAAATTTAGCTCTTCATGTAAATGATAATCCAGATGATGTCATCGCCAATCGCCAATTATTTTGTGAAGGTTTAAATTTAGATAGTCATAAAATGACTACTTGTAAGCAAGTTCATGGCAATAAGTAGCTTGTATTACTGAAGAAAATATCGGCAGTGGTGCTATTTCTTTTGCAAATTCCATCGACGATACAGATGCTCTAATCACCAATCTAAAAAATGTACCACTCACTTTGTTTTTTGCAGATTGCACACCTATTATGATTTATGACCCTAAAAACAATGCTATTGGCGTAGCTCATGGTGGTTGGCGTGGCACTGTAGCGAAATTGCCAAGCATACAGTAGCAGAAATGACTAAACATTATCACACTAATCCTAGTGATTGCCTAGCTTCCATAGGTCCATCTATTGGAGCATGTTGTTATGAAATAGGTGATGAGGTAGTTGCAAAATTTAATGAAGTCTTCCAAAATGATAGCGATAAAATCTTGCATTTTAATCAAGATAGTAAAAAATATCATTTAGACCTTTGGCAAGCAAATGCTATTATCTTACAAAAAGCAGGAGTTTTAGCTGATAATATTGATATGGCTAATACTTGCACTGCTTGTAACAAAGATGTATTTTTTCTCTTATCGCGCAGATAATGGCAAAACAGGTAGAATAGCTTCGATTATTTCACTTAGATAAATAATTTTACCTAAACTATGGATAATTTTCATAAATTATTATATTATTAAATAGATTATAAGATTTTCAGGGGATGAATTTCTATGATTAAAGAAAATTTAAAAACTGTTCAAGAACATATTAAAGAAAGTATAGCAAAAAGACATAATGCTGCTAGTGAAGATGTTTTATTAGTAGCAGTAACTAAAAATCATGATGTAGCTTCTATGCAAGAAGCTATTGATGCTGGTGCTAATGTAATCGGTGAAAATCGAGTACAAGAAGCCTTGCAAAAACATGAAACTTTAAATCGTGATGTAACATGGCATTTAATTGGTCATTTACAGACTAATAAAGCTAAATATGCTGTAAAACTATTTGATATGATTGAATCAGTAGATAGTATCAAATTAGCTGAAGCTCTAAATAAAGAAGCACAAAAAATCGACAAAGTTCAACAAGTATTAGTACAAGTTAATTTAGTCAAAGAAGCTTCAAAAACTGGGGTTTATTTAGAGGAATTAGACGAGATTTTAGCGAAAATTGATATATTAAGCAATTTAAAACTTATGGGGCTAATGTTTATTGCACCAAAAGTAGATAATTTAGAAGATGTTCGTCCTATGTTTGCTCAAATGTTTAAACTCTTTAAAAAAGTTCAAGCTAAAACATTTGCTACATCAGAAATAAAATATCTATCTATGGGCATGACACATGATTACCAAATAGCTATTGAAGAAGGTGCTAATATCGTTCGTGTTGGCACAGGTATCTTCGGCCCACGTCAATATTAAGGAGAAATATATATTATGAAAATTGTCGACAAAATCCGCAATAAGATGGGACAAAATCCTGAATCTGAAGAGTATATTGAAGAAGTAGATAACACTGATGATAGTGATTTACAAGCAACAACTTATCAAAATCCTGATAATGTTGTAGATTTTAAAAATAAAGCTAAAAACAACCAATTAAAAGTAATGGTAATTGAACCAGTTTCTTTTGATGATGCTCAGCAAGTAGCTGACCATATTCGCAACCACAAACCAGTTGTAGTAAACTTTGAAAACACTAGTAGCGATATTGCTAAACGCATTATTGATTTTATCAGTGGTACTACTTACGCTTTATCCGGCGATATCAAAAAAGTTGGTAAAAATGTATTTATGTGTGCCCCAAATAATGTTAGTGTTAACTTTACTGAAGAATTGAAAAAACCATCTTCTTCAACAACTATGCCTTGGGAAGAATAAACAAAAAGGATTGATTTTTTTATAATGGCAGACCGTGAAAAGATTATTCGCTTTTATAAAGGAACTGAAGGCGAAGAAATTGTTATAAAATTAATAGACGCAGTAGAAGCTGTAAACAAAACAAGAAAATTCCGTGCTACAGATTTTCTTGACCCTTATGGCTGTGAAATAGCAGAAACTGTAGTCGCTCACTATGATGGTATATCTGTTGATTTCTTTGGCGGATATATCGGTGCAGAAAGACAATGTGCTAACTTTGTACATGAAGATTTTATGGGAAAACCTTCTTATAATATTTCTGTTGTCAAAGCTACATGGAACGATAAATTCTATCGTCTTTCTCATCGTGATGTCTTAGGTGCTCTCATGGGACTTGGCATCAAACGTGAGCAAATTGGTGATTTATTGATAACTTTAGGTATGGTAAAAATTATTTGCACTACTAAAATGGCTGATTTCATCTTACAAAATTTAACACAAATCGGTTCAGCTAAAGTTAGTTGTGAATTAGATAACCTTGAAACCATCGCTCCTCGTGAAGAACGTTGCAAAGAAATAACTTCCACTGTAGCCTCTTTACGTATTGATTCTATCGCAGCTTCTGGATTTGGAGCTTCTCGCAGTAAAATGTCTTCTATGATCGATGCTGAAAAACTCAAATTAAATTGGCAAACTGTGAAAAGTGCTCCCAAATGGTAAAACAAGGTGATATCATTTCCATTCGCGGACGTGGTCGCCTAGAAGTAGCTGAAGTTCGTGGAACTACAAAAAAAGGACGTACTGTTGTTTTATTAAAACGTTATCTTTAAAAATGGGAGACTTATTTGTGTTTTTTTTATCCTCTTTTGTTATTTTAATCATCGTCTTAGACCAATTAATTAAATATTTAGTTGTAAACAATATGTTTTTAGGTGAGTCCATTCCTGTTATTCCTCATTTATTGCATCTCACTTATATTTTAAATCCAGGTGCAGCCTTTGGTATTTTAGAAAATCAGCGTTTCTTTTTTATCCTTATCGCTGTAATTTTGATATTCGCTATCGTTTATTTTTATTCTAAAATCATAAAACTAAATAAATTATTTCAGTTAGGTATAGCTATGCTTTTCAGTGGTGCTATCGGCAATATGATTGACCGCATATTCATCGGCAAAGTAATCGATTATATCGATTTTCGCATTTGGCCTATTTTCAATCTTGCTGATATTGCTATTGTTTGTGGCTGTATCATCATCATTTACGAACTATTATTTATTACAGATAAAGGAACAAACTCATGATAAAAACATATACAATCTTTGATGAAATAGGCACTAGATTAGACGTTTTTCTTGCCGGTCAAGAAGATAATCCATCTCGTGCTAGTATTCAAAAAATGATTACTGATGGTGCTATAACTGTCAACAATGAAGTAAAACGTGCTAATTATAAATTAAAAGCTAATGACCAAATCACTATGGTGTTTGAACCACCTACAGAAATAGAAGTAAAACCAGAAAACATTCCACTTGATATTCTCTATGAAGATAACGATATTATCGTCATCAATAAAGCTCGTGGTATGGTAGTTCATCCTGCCGCTGGAGTTTATAGTGGAACTTTAGTAAATGCTTTACTTTATCATTGTCATGATGAATTATCCGGTATCAATGGCAAAATTCGCCCTGGTATTGTTCATCGCCTAGATAAAGATACTTCCGGCGTCATGGTCGTTGCCAAAAATGATTTTGCTCATAATGACTTAGCCTTACAGATAGGCAGTAAAACAGCTATTAAAGAATATGTAGCTTTAGTTCATGGTAATATCACAGAAGAAAAAGGTATTATCAATGGTAATATCGGTCGCCACCCTATTGACCGTAAAAAAATGGCAGTTGTAACAAATGGTGGAAAACCAGCAACTACTGTTTTTCATGTACTAGAACGCTATAAAAATTGTACTTTCGTACAATGTCGATTATTGACAGGTAGAACACATCAAATTCGTGTTCACATGGCATATATCGGACACCCACTTATCGGTGACTCTAAATATTGCAATAGTAAAAATAAATTCAATATCGAAGGACAAGCACTTCATTCTTTAAATTTAAAAATCATTCACCCACGCACAAAAGAAGAAATGACTTTTACTGCACCAATTCCTGAAGATATGGAAAACTTATTAAAATATTTTCGTCAAACCATTTAAACTTTTATCTAAATCATCAATATCATGAAGTTTATTTAAGGATGTGATTAATAATGGCTAAACTAATTGAAAAAACTGTTGTCATGGACGGTAAAGCCATCGAACGTGCTTTGACTCGTATAGCACATGAAATAATCGAAAAAAATAAAGGCACTAAAGATGTCATCATCGTTGGCATTAGAAAACGTGGTGTGCCTTTAGCTGAAAGATTATCTTCTATTATCGAAAATATCGAAGGTGTTCATATTCCTATCGGTGTTTTAGATATCACTTTATATCGTGATGACTTAGCTCATATGTCTTATCAGCCACTAATTCAAGAAACTCATATTGATGAAGATATCACTAATAAAACTCTTGTTTTAGTAGATGATGTTTTATACACAGGTAGAACTATCCGTGCTGCCTTAGATGCTCTAATTGATTTAGGCAGACCTAAAAAAATTCAATTAGCTGTTTTAATCGACAGAGGACATCGTGAATTACCTATTCGCGCTGACTATGTAGGTAAAAATGTTCCTACTGCTACAAAAGAAGCTATTGCAGTAAAATTAACTGATACTGACGATTGCGATAAAGTTTTCATTGGCGAATACATTTAAAAAAAGCTGTAATTTTTAAGCATAAAAACTTAAAAATTACAGCTTTTTAATTAATACATATCTCTTAAATATTTACCTACAGAACCAAAATCACTCATACTACCTTTTATGTCTATGTTACCATGACCGTCTACATATTTTTCTAGTTTTCTCTTTACTCTTTGTAGCGCATTATCAATTGATTTTACATGTCTATGTAATTCTACAGCAATTTCTTGATAAGATTTACCATCAAGATATGCAATTAAGACTTTCCATTCTAAATCACTTAATAATTTTTCCATCTTATCTTCAATATCTAAGAATTCTTCACGATGAATCATCATCTCTTCAGGGTCAATAACAACAGAGCCAGAAATTATATCTAGCAAGGTACGGTCTGATTCTTCATCATAAATTGGTTTATTTAGCGATACATATGAATTTAATGGTATATGTTTTTGTCTTGTAGCTGTCTTTACTGCCGTTATAATTTGTCGTGTAATACACATTTCGGCAAATGCTCTAAATGAAGATAATTTATCACTGCGAAAATCTCGGACACCTTTATATAGTCCTATCATTCCTTCTTGAATGATATCTTCTCTATCAGCACCAATTAAAAAATACGCTCTTGCCTTTACTCTAACTAAATTGCGATATTTTTTTATGATATAATCTAGTGCGACATCATCATGCTTTTCTTTTATTTGCATTACAATTTCTTCATCAGTCATTTTATCTAGACATTTAATTTTTTCTTCTAATTCTTTACTATTATTTATCTCCATCGCACTATCTCCTCTGTGAAAATAACAACGATTTCCAAAATTTGCAAGTTATATCCAGAATTATACCATTGAGGTTGTGTTTCAGTCAAGCCAATATTATAGATAATCAGAATATTTATACAGTTTAATTTTAATATTATGCAAAATTAAAATTTAGTAAAATTAGATGAAAAGCTTTATGTTCTCTGCTATAATGAACTTAACCATTCATAATATGCTATTTTTATTTTATATAAATCTTAATACAATAGTTATCTTATATCGTATGATTAGTATTCATATGTAAAAGCATATTAATAAACAAAATTATTTATAGAAGGGATTTTTTATGTTAATCTTAGCTTCATCTTCACCTCGTCGTAAAGAGTTATTAGCACAAATCGGTTGCAAATTCGTTTGTCGTCCTAGCAGTTGTGAAGAACTCACTTTTCGCGATGAACCCAATCCACAAAAATTAGTCATGCAAAATGCTATTTTAAAAGCAAAAGCCAGCGTTGATAACCATCATAAAGATGAAATAATTTAGGTTCCGACACTGTAGTTGCCTTAGACAATAAAATTTATGGTAAACCTAAAGATGATAATGATGCTTTTTGTATGCTCAAAAATCTTTCAGGAAAAACACATCAAGTTTGCACTGGTATCGCATTGATAAAAAATGGAAAAATATTTTCTGATGTTTGCACTACTGATGTTACCATGAAAAATTTATCTGATGAGGAAATTTTAAATTATATTCAAACAAAAGAACCACAAGATAAAGCAGGAGCTTATGCTATTCAAGGATTAGCTTCTATTTTTATTGAAAAAATCAATGGCTGTTATTTTAATGTAGTAGGTTTGCCTTTAAATTGTTTATATAATTTATGTAAAAAAGCTGATGTTGATTTATGAGCACAAGTATCAAAGATTTACCTGATGAAGAACGACCCCGCGAAAAACTTTTAACTCTTGGAGCTAAAGCTTTAAGCAATGTTGAATTATTAGCTATATTATTACATTCTGGTACACGAAAAAAATCTGTATTTGAATTATCTCAAGAAATTCTAGCTAAATACAAAGAAGATGGCTTGGCTTCTCTTGTGAATTCTTCACCAAAAGAATTGATTTCCATAAAAGGTTTAGGGCTTGCTAAAGTTACTACGCTATTAGCTGCTATTGAATTAGGTTTGCGTCTAGCCAAAAAACCTTCTGCACAAAAATTGGCAATAAAAAGACCTTTAGATGTAGTAAATTATGTAATGCCTAGACTTCGCTATGAGAAAAAAGAACACTTTGCCATTTTACTTTTAGATACTAAAAATCAAATCATTGCTTTTCCAGATATTTCTATAGGAAGCTTAAATGCTTCTATAGTTCACCCTCGTGAAGTTTTTCGCTGTGCTATCAATCATTTTGCTTCATCTATGATACTTGTACACAATCACCCTAGTGGCGATCCTAGCCAAGTATGGAAGATATTCATATAACAAAAAAGCTAATAGCAGGCAGTAAAATACTTGATATAGAAATTTTAGATCATATTATTGTTGGAGATAATAAATTTACTAGCTTAAAACAACAAGGTATGATAAAATAAGTAGTCAGATTGTTATAAAATTGAAGGGAGAATGTTTTAACATGAAGTGGAATTTATTTGGTGGTTTTTCCCAAGATATCGGTATCGATTTAGGAACAGCCAATACCCTTGTGCATTTAAAAGGAAAAGGTATTGTGCTTAGAGAACCATCTGTTGTTGCTATTAGAAAGGATACAGGAGCAGTTCTTGCTGTTGGTTCTGATGCCAAAGGCATGATTGGTCGTACTCCAGGCAATATCGTAGCTATTCGCCCAATGAAAGATGGCGTAATTGCTGATTTTGAAGTTACTCAAGCAATGTTAAAATACTTTATCAATAAAGCTAGAAATGGTTCTTCCTTTAGCAAACCACGTGTTGTTGTAGGTGTACCATCTGGTGTAACTGAAGTAGAAAAACGTGCTGTTATAGATGCTGCTATTCAAGCAGGTGCTAGAGAAGCATATTTAATTGAAGAACCTATGGCTGCTGCTATTGGTGCTGGTCTACCTGTTGAAGAAGCTACTGGAAGTATGGTAGTTGATATCGGTGGTGGTACTACAGAAATCGCTGTTATATCTCTTGGTGGTATTGTTACAAGCTGTTCTCTTCGTGTTGCTGGTGACGCTTTAGACACTGCTATCATTCAATATATAAAACGTAAATACAGCCTCATGATTGGTGAACGTACTGCTGAAGAAATCAAAATGTCTATCGGTAATGCTATGGTTAGTGATGACATGGAAAAAGATTTTGAAATCCGTGGTCGTGACCTCGTTAGTGGCTTGCCAAAAACATTAAAAATCATGCTGAAGAAATCACTGAAGCTTTGAAAGAACCAGTTAAGAAAATTGTTGATGTTGTAAAAGTAACACTTGAAAGAACACCACCTGAACTTGCTGCTGATATCTTAGACCGTGGTATCATGCTAACTGGTGGCGGTGCTTTATTACACAATTTAGATAAATTACTTTCTCAAGAAACAGGTATGCCTGTAATCATTGCTGAAGACCCATTATCTTGTGTTGGTGAAGGTACTGGTAAATCTTTAGAAAATATCAATCTCTTAAACAATGTAATTATTAGTGATAAGAAGTTGAATAAATAATGAAATCACCCTCTAAACGTTCATTAATCGTCTTATTTATCATTATAAGCATAATTTGTATTCTCTTTTTTGCTGCTATTGGTAGATTTAATGCACCACTTGCTAATTCTATTGTTGTAAACGTTTTAGCACCATTTCAATCTGTTACTAGCGCAGTTTCAAGTAAATGTAATGATTTCCGTAACTATGTTTATGATGTATTTTATGTTTACGACCAAAATAGAGAATTAAAAGCTCAAAACGATGATTTAAAACTCAAGGTTGCTCGTACATCTGAGCTTGAAGCAGAAAATGCTAATCTGCGTCAATTATTAAATTATAAAAAAGCTAATTTGCAATTTGATTTATTACCTGCTAACGTTATTGGTCGTGATAGTGCTACTTGGAGCAGTCATATCATTATCAATCGTGGTACAGATGATGGTGTACAAAAAATATGACTGTCATTACTCCTGATGGTCTTGTAGGTAATATTCATGAAGCTTATGCTTCTTATTCTGAAGTTGAACTTATCACTGACCCTCGCTCTGCTGTTGGTTCTATTGTTCAACGTGCTGATTCTCGAGTAGCTGGTATAGTCAAAGGTTCTGCTGATTCCAATTCAGCAATCAATATGACTAATATCCCACAAAACGCTAATATCGTAGAAGGCGATACTATCATCACTTCTGGTTTTGGTGGTATCTATCCAAAAGGAATTCCTATCGGCTCTGTAGCAGCTATAAAAAATGATTCTGGTGGATTATTACAATATGCAACTTTATACCCTTGTGTAGATTTTCAAAAACTTGAAAACGTTGCTGTTATCATTAACCATCGTGAAGTAGCTCAACCTGCTGCAACTCCAGTTCCTACAGCACCAGCTCAAGCAAGTGCTCAAACTCCAGCTCAACCTACTACAGGTGATACAAAATGAAAACAGTAACACCATGTTTTTTATTAATATTCATTGCCTATATTCTACAATCATCTGTTTTTAACATTATTGCTTATGATGGAATTTCTGTAGATTTAATCTTATTATTAGTTATTTTCTTTAGCATTATTTATGATAAATATGCTATTTTATATGGATTTTGTGCAGGATTATTTCAAGACTTAGCTTCTGGTACATTCCTTGGTATTCATACTCTAAGTCTTGTTATCATCTGTATCTTAATCCATAAGATATCTCAACTAATCTACAAAGAAAATATATTTTTACCTATTGTAGCTAGTGTATTTTCTACTTTTTTAAATTATTTTATCATTGCTTTATTCATCTTTTTATTAGGTTATAGTTATAATATCTGGCTTGTCATAAACAATATGATTATCGCTCTTATCTATAATCTAGTATTTGCTTATCCTGTATATTTTATCGTTGTTAAAATCGACGCTAAACTTCAATATTGGATAAAAAGATCTGAACAATTCTAACCTTAGGTTAGAAATTAATTTTAGAGTGATGAATAGCTCACAATCATAAATAATTTATAAAAAATCTAAAAGAGTATGATATAATTATATTAACTTTTAGGTAAGCATATTTTTATATCTATACGATATTAAATGACTTTAAGACACCTAAGGGTGTCTTAATTTATTATAGGAGTAAATTAAAGTTGAAATTTCTTGATAAACGTTTAAAAATTTTAGCTGCTATTGTAACACTTATAGTTATTGCACTCATTAGTCGATTAGTTTATTTACAAATCTATCAAGGCGAATATTTTTCTAAATTAGCAGATGGTAACCGCATTCGTCTTGTTTCCACGTCTGCACCTCGAGGCATTATCTATGACCGCAATGGTGTACAATTAGTAAATAATCGACCTGCTTTTACTGTAGAATTATTGCCATCTTTAGAGCCTGTATCTCCTGAAGTAGTGGCTCGCTTGGCTACTTTATTAAATATCAGTGTTGATGAAATAAATGAAAAAATTTCTCATCACTCTGGTTTTGACCCTGTTACCTTAAAAATAGATGTGCCACCTGAAATAGTAACTATCATTGAAGAACAACAAGATTTATACCCAGGTGTATTTATCGATACAAAACCAGTACGTAACTATATCTATAAATATGAAGGAGCTCATGCTCTTGGTTATGTAAGTGAAATAAGCGATAGTGAACTTGAAGACAAGAAAAAAGCTGGTGATGATTCCTATAAATTAGGTGATATCATTGGTAAATTTGGTCTTGAAAAATACTATGATAAATACCTTCGTGGTATTCCTGGTGGTGAACAAGTCGAAGTTGACGTTACCGGTCGTCCTGTTCAACGTCTAGGCATGAAAAATCCTGTAAGTGGTGCAAGTCTTACTTTGACTATTGACCACAATCTTCAAGAAGCTACAGAAAAAGCCATGGACGAAGTAATGTCTGGCATCAATGCGCAGGCTGCTGCCGCTGTAGTATTAAATCCTCAAACTGGCGAAGTATTAGCCATGGTTAGTCGTCCAACTTATGACCCAAATTTATTTGCTCTTGGTATTTCCACTAAAGACTGGAATGCTATAAATAATAATCCACATTATCCTCTTGATAATAAAGCTGTAACTGGTGAATATCCTCCTGGTTCTACTTTCAAAATCATCACAGGTACTGCTGCTTTAATGGAAAAAGTAGTAACTCCTGATGAATTGATTTTTGACTCTGGCCAGCACTGGATAATTCCAAAAACAAATGCTGATGGTGAAGCTTTAGGTTATATCAATTTTGAACAAGCCTTAGCTCATTCTGATAACGTTTATTTCTACGAAATGGGTAACCGTTTAGGCATTGATAGATTAGCAAAATGGGCTCGTATCTTTGGTATTGGTGAAAAAACAGGTATAGACTTACCATATGAAGCTGTAGGTAATGTCGCTTGCCCAGAATACAAACGTAAGGTATTTGATGAAGATTGGTATCTTGCTGAAACATTTGACGCTTCTATAGGTCAAGGGTTCACACTTGCTACACCATTACAAATGGCTTTAGTTATGAGTGAAGCTGCTAATGGTGGTAAAAAATATCGCCCATATTTAGTAAAAGATATCATAGCTCTAGATGGTACGGTAATCAAACATTTTGATCCAGTAGTTGAACGTGATTTAAATATTGATCCATCTGTTATCAGTCTTATTCAAGAAGGTCTACATGAAGTTAGTACTGTCGGTACAGCAGCTGCCATGTTTAAAGACTTCCCTGTACCAATTGCTGGTAAAACAGGTACTGCCGAAAACTCTCATGGTCGTGATCATGGTTGGTTTGTAGCCTACGGTCCATTTGATAATCCTAATATTGCTGTAGCTGTTATCGTAGAAAATGCAGGTTATGGTGCTACTTCTGCCGTACCTATGGATATAAAATTCTAAGTGCTGCTTTTGGTTTAGATAAGCCAAAAACTCCAGAAAAATCAACCAGCTCCTGCACAATAAATAATAATAAAATGAAGTGATTA
>ENA-OQCN01000489-OQCN01000489.1-human-gut-metagenome-genome-assembly--contig:-NODE-489-length-21051-cov-5.456653_pt1 | contig 21051 bp, 23 predicted proteins | sample MGYA00242497_ERZ504576 | MGnify/ENA primary metagenome ERZ504576 (study PRJEB26092, sample SAMD00036296) | human gut metagenome | host: Homo sapiens | study: EMG produced TPA metagenomics assembly of... | reverse complement strand
CAGAAATTAAACTGAAAAAAGAGAAGAGATGGAAAAGCGGGAAAGAGAAGCACGGAAACCGAAACGGTTTCGCTGAAAGAGAATTCTGGTGAAAAAAAGCCCCGGGGCGGTTGATCCGCACCCGGGGCTTTTTTCTGCCCGAACATCTGGGAAGACTGAAAAAAGGTCAGCAGCCGCATCCACAGTTATTGCTGTTGCCGCATCCACAGCCGTTGTTGTTCCATCCGCCGCAGCAGAACAGAAGAATCAGAACGAGCCAGCAGTCGGAATTGCAGCCATTGTTGTTGTTTCCACATCCACATCCGCCGCAGCAGGAGAGGAGAAGCAGAATCCAGATAATACTGCAGCCATTGTTTCCGAACAGGTTGTTGTTGGAAACACCGCATCCATTATCGCAGCCACAGCCGTTGTCACATCCGCATCCACAGTTTGTAGCAGCTAAATCACTCATGTTTGTTCCTCCAAAGGAATCATTTTGCTTACAATTCATGATATGAAAAACTGCCGGGCGGGGTTACTCTTAAAGAGAAAAATTCAAAGACCCTACAGACTGCGTCCCTGAAAATCAAAAAGCTCTTTCACCGGAATGTCAAGTGCCTCAGCGATATCGAACAGAAGATTCAACGAAATAGAGGTTTTTGTATTTGGCGCTTCGATGTTGCTCATATGGGTACGACTGATATGTACCGCCTCGGCAAGTTCGGCCTGCGTCATTCCTTTTGCTCTTCGGTAGTAGGCAATCGTAAGTCCAAGAAGGCGAAGATCGTTCAAGCGTTCGTAATTCATAGTCAGGAATCCCCCTTTTAGTTTTATAAATATAATGATAATACGTAATGATACAACGGAAAACAATCAAAAACAAGGCACTTGCACATTAAAAGTTTGCATCAACAAACGGATATACCATAGAAGCAAACCTGTGAGCGGGAAAATCAGTTTGTCATAAGGCTTGTGAAGCTTTGATATAACTGTAATCGGCCATATCCCCATTCTCTGCTCGGATACGTAATAGTATCAGTTCGGTCTGCACCGCGGATCAGGTAGTTTTTTACCTCCTGTGCCGTGAAATAGCGGGCGGGAGTGCGCTGGATGCCCCATTGCAGAAAAAGAGCAGCGGCGCCGGATGTAATGGCGGCGGACGCACTCGAACCGCTGAAGCTTACATAGGAGCGGCCGGTCCCGGTCCGGTAACGGAGACGCCGGGAGCGGCAAAGTCGGGCTTGATTTCACCAAGCCGGGTAAAGCCGCGGCCGGATTCCGGGGAAAAACTGTTGTTTGCTGCCTGATACGTGGAGGGAGAAAGAACAGGAACCGTGGCAGAAGGTGTCGTCAGTGTCGTGTACGGATCCGGTTCCAGAAATGTCACATCGGAGGTGGAAAATCCGGTGATCGGGAGCCAGATGTGGAAATCCGGCGGCGATGGAAAAGCGCGGTAAACCTGAAGCGTCCAGATACCGGGGGTCGGATCCAGCATGCGGATCAGAATGAGCTGGCTGCCGGTCGTGGCCTGGACCACTTCGTAGTTGACGTAGATCACGGTGCGCTCCAGAACGAAGGTGATCCGCTGTTCCTGATTCAAAGAGACGGGAATCCGCGGAATCGTCTCGCCGCCGGGAGAGCGGAAACCGACAGAAAAAAGCTGTGGAGCCTGTCCCCAGAGTTCCAGGGTGAAACCGCGGTTTCCTTCAGAAACGAGAAACTCTACATTTTTCGGGGTGTAAGTTTCGGATACAGAGCCATAATAATGGTGTGCTGCATTTCCTTCGTTGCCGGTCGCGCAGACGGGGATCACACCAGGCGTGTTGCCGTAGCGCGCCAAGGTCAGAGAAACGGGGAGCGTGCCGGAGTGGCTGCCCTGATTCGTCCCGAGTGCCAGACAGAGGACGAGCGGTTTTCCTTCCGCAGCTGCGGTTTCATTCAGAAAGTGCATGGCGGAGAGCAGGTCATCTTCCTCGAAGACGGGAGCATTGGAGGACACAAGATAAAAATCTTTCAGATTCTGTTTGGCGGGTTTTAATTTAACAACGGCAAAATCTGCCTCCGGTGCGGCGCCGAGAAATCCGGCGGAGGCATCCGGAGTACCGCCGGCCACGCCTGCGACATACGTGCCGTGCCCGTCGGGATCGGTGACGGGAACAAGGGAGAGTGGATTGCCGCTTTCAAGTGCCGCGTCGAGATTGGACTTGGTATAGAGACTGCCGTAAGGAACTGCGCCGGCGGCGTTCCCGTCCGGTCCGTCTGATCCCAGACGGCGAGAATCCGGCTCTGTCCGTTGGCATGCAGAAATGCGGGGTGGCGGTAATCAATGCCGGTGTCCAGAAAACCGAAGATTACATTTTTGCCTGTATATCCGCCACCGTAGAGATTCTGCGTCTGGACAATCCCGGAGACTTCCAGTGAGAGCGTGGAGAGCGGCGTAAAAAGTTTTGGAAGCCCGGTAAAGGGAACTGCGCCGAAGAGATTTTCCGGCAGCAGACTCCGCTCGAGAAAGAGAACGGAATACTGTGGGTTCAGCGTAAGAAGAGCACTTGACTCCGGAAACAGCATCTGGTACCGCTCGGACTGTGCCACGTAATTCTGGATCAGAATGTTGATGTAATCGTTGGAATAAATGATGTCTGTAAGATCCATAAAGAGATCCTTTGTTTTTGATGCTATTGTATGCAAACATTACGTCAAAGTATGCATGAAACAAAAAAGCCCCCCTTACCTGACGCAGTGTCTGCGCGGTAAAGGGGACGAAATAGAATCAGCTTTCGAGAAGAGCGCTGATATCCTGTTTCGGTACTTCCATTGGGTAATGGCTGTCGAAGCATGCACGGCAGATCGGCAGATCGCCGACCATGTTCTGGAGTTCATCGATCGGCATGTAGCCAAGAGAGTCGCTCCGATCTGCTGACGGATCTCCTCCGTGGAGTGAGAGCTTGCGATCAGCTGTTTGTTCGAAGGAACATCGGTGCCGAAATAGCACGGATACAGGAACGGCGGAGAGCTGATACGGACATGGACTTCGGTCGCGCCGGCTTTGCGAAGCATCGTGATCAGGTTGGAAATCGTTGTTCCACGGACAATGGAGTCGTCGACGAGCACGATCCGTTTTCCTTTTACAACAGATTCGAGAACGCTCAGCTTGATTTTGACGCTGGATTCCCGTTCCTTCTGGGTCGGCTTGATGAAGGTACGGCCGACATAGCTGTTTTTGTGGAACGCAAGACCGAACGGGATGCCGGATTCTTCGGAATAGCCCTTTGCGGAGGCAAGTCCGGAGTCCGGGACACCACAGACGAGGTCTGCATCAACCGGGTAGGTCTTTGCGAGAGTTGCACCGCCGCGGATTCTGGCTTCGTAGACACTGATATTGTCTATTTTGCTGTCGAGGCGGGCAAAATAAATATATTCAAAAATACAATGCGCTTTTTTTACGTCAACCGGCATAAATTCGGATTTCAGATTTCCGGTTTTGTCAAACGTTACAATTTCTCCCGGAGCGACATCGCGGACGAATTCGGCGCCGATCGAAGTGAGGGCGCAGCTTTCCGAGGCGAGAACCCAGGCGTTGTCCCGCTTTCCGATGCAGAGCGGTTTTAAGCCATATGGGTCGCGCACGCGATGAGTTTTCTCGGGCTCATGATGACAAGGGCATAGGCGCCGCGGATTTCTTTTACCGTGCGCAGAATCGCTTCTTCTACCGTTTTGGAATGAACGCGTTCCCGCGCAATGCCGTAGGCGATGATTTCAGAGTCAATCGAAGTGTGAAAAATTGCGCCGGTGTTTTCCATCTGCTCGCGCAGTTCCATAGCGTTGACCAGATTTCCGTTGTGCGAAAGGGAAAGGGAGCCTTTCAGATAATTCAGAACGAGCGGCTGTGCATTCTCTACGGTAGTGGAACCGGTGGTAGAGTACCGGACATGGCCGATGCCGATATTGCCGGACAGCTCTTCTAATTCGGATTCTTTGAAAACTTCGTTGACAAGGCCAAGGCCTTTGTAGGATTTCACATGGCCCTTTGGACCGCTGGTGTCAGAGACGGCAATTCCGCAGGACTCCTGTCCTCTGTGCTGCAGGCGGAAAGGCCATAGTAGATCGAAGGACTGACGTCGGCACCATCCAGATCGTAAATGCCGAAAACACCACATTCCTCCCGGAGACCGGTATCATAACAATTGTTTGACGATGGCTGCATAGGTATTCTCCTTTTTTCAGTTGTAGACCTGCATGTTTTAAAAACATTGATTATCATACTCATTTTTGCGGATGATGTCAAGAAAATCGTGATATGTATAAAATATGGTGCAGAAATTTAGGATTTCGTGGAAAATGTCGAAAATAATAAAAAATAGTAAAAAAAAGTTGCAGGAAATTCGAGATGTGTTATAATCGTTTTTGATTTTGAATGAAAGCCCCGGATAGCAGCTATGGATGAGCCATGCTTGCATGAGCGAATTCATAGATATTGGCCGGGCAAGACGACATGAGTAAGTAGGCGATAGCCCGGATTACGAATGTTGTCAGCAGTTACGGGAGCGACGCAGGCGCGGAGTAACTGGCTTTCATCATAGAGATGTCGCCGGCAGGCGACATTTCCTTTTAGAGAAACTTGTGACGGAAAAGAAAATATCAGAAGAGAAAACAGGAGGAAATCAATATGGCAGTAAAATATGTCTTTGTGACAGGCGGAGTAGTCTCCGGCCTTGGAAAGGGAATCACGGCGGCGTCCCTTGGACGGCTTTTAAAGCCCGAGGATACAAAGTGACGATGCAGAAATTTGACCCGTACATCAACGTCGACCCGGGTACGATGAACCCGATTCAGCACGGCGAGGTTTTCGTTACCGATGACGGCACAGAGACAGACCTCGATCTCGGCCACTACGAGCGTTTCATCGACGAGAGCCTGGATAAAAATTCCAACGTGACGACCGGAAAAGTATACTGGTCTGTTCTGCAGAAAGAACGCCACGGTGATTTCGGCGGAGGCACCGTACAGGTCATTCCGCACATTACAAACGAAATCAAGAGCCGTTTCTACCGCGGAAAAGAAGTAGACGAGGAGCGTATTGCCATCATTGAGGTCGGCGGAACCGTCGGCGATATCGAGAGCCAGCCGTTTTTGGAGGCAATCCGCCAGTTCCAGCATGACGTCGGACACGAGAACGCCATTCTGATCCACGTTACCCTGATTCCATATCTGAAAGCTTCCGGTGAAATGAAAACAAAACCGACGCAGGCGAGCGTAAAAGAGCTGCAGGGAATCGGTATTCAGCCGGATGTCATCGTATGTCGGTCCGAGCATCCGCTGACCACCGAGATCAAAGATAAAATTGCTCTGTTCTGCAACGTTCCGTCAAGCCATGTTCTGCAGAACCTGGACGTGGAGTATCTGTATGAAGCTCCGCTTGCCATGGAGAAAGAGAACCTGGCGCAGGTTGTCTGCGAGAGCCTTCACCTTCCATGCCCGGAACCGGATCTGTCCGACTGGACCCATATGGTAGAGGCACTTCGCCATCCGAACAAAGAGGTGACGATCGCGCTCGTCGGAAAGTATACGCAGCTGCATGACGCATACCTGAGTGTTGTCGAGGCATTAAAACACGGCGGTATCGCAAGTCATGCAAACGTGCATCTGAAATGGGTGGATTCGGAACTGGTAACAAAAGAGAACGTGGCAGAGTATCTGTGTGATGTTGACGGTGTGCTGGTACCGGGCGGATTTGGAAACCGCGGTATCGAAGGCATGATTACAGCGATCCAGTACACGAGAGAAAACAGAATTCCGTTCCTTGGCCTTTGCCTTGGCATGCAGCTGACTATTGTCGAGTATGCGAGAAACGTGCTCGGATACCACGACGCACACAGCATTGAGATGAATCCGAATACCATGCACCCGGTGATTGCACTGATGCCGGACCAGAACGGCATCGAGGACATCGGCGGTACCTTACGGCTCGGCGCTTATCCATGTGTACTGGCAGACGGATCGAAGGCACAGGAGCTGTACGGCAAGAAAGAGATCTCTGAGCGGCATCGTCACCGCTATGAGGTCAACAACGATTTCCGGAAAGCACTGACCGAAAACGGCATGGTTCTCTCCGGTGTATCACCAGATGGAAGAATTGTCGAGATGGTCGAGCTTTCGGATCATCCGTTCTACATTGCAACCCAGGCGCATCCGGAATTCAAATCCCGTCCGAACCGTCCGCATCCGCTGTTCCGCGGCCTGATTGCAGCAGCAGCCGAGTACCATGCAGCGAAATAATGGATCGAAAGTGTAGAAAATTAGGTAAAATGCAGCAATAACCTAAGAAAGTAAAGAAAAATTGTAAAAAATTATATAAAAATTAAATTTGCTCTTTACAGGATGAAAAAAATAGAGTATAGTAAGAGCAATCCAAAAAGAACGGCGGGGAATGAAATGTTCCCTCCATTCTTTTCTGGAAAACAAAAGAGAACCGAAAATAAGAAAAGGTAAAGGAAGGGAAGCCGTATGACACAGAGTAAAGAGCGTGTCATGGGAGAAGAAGGGCTGTACCGTTCTTCCTTTGAACACGACAACTGCGGTATCGGAGCCGTCGTGAATATCAAAGGTGAAAAATCCCATGCGACCGTAGAAAACGCATTAAAAATCGTAGAAAATCTTGAACATAGAGCCGGCAAAGACGCCGAGGGTAAAACAGGAGACGGAGTAGGAATCTTGTTGCAGATATCGCACAAATTCTTTTCCAAAGCCTGTTCGACCCTCGGTTTTTCATTAGGCGGAGAACGGGAATACGGCGTCGGCGTATTCTTCTTCCCACAAAATGAGCTGAAACGGAACCAGGCAAAAAAGATGTTTGAGATCATCGTGGAAAAAGAGGGACTGGAACTCCTTGGATGGAGAACCGTGCCGACCATTCCGGAAGTTCTCGGCCATAAGGCAAGAGAGTGTATGCCTTACATCATGCAGGCATTCATCAAAAAACCGGAGGATGTGGAAAAGGGAATCGCTTTCGACCGTCGTCTGTACGTCGTACGCCGTGTTTTCGAACAGAGCAACGACAACACCTACGTGCCATCTCTTTCCAGCCGTACCATCGTATACAAAGGTATGTTCCTCGTAGGACAGCTCCGCACCTTCTTCCGCGATCTGCAGGATGTCGATTATGAATCTGCAATCGCCATGGTGCATTCCCGGTTCAGCACGAACACGAACCCAAGCTGGGAGAGAGCCCATCCGAACCGTTTCATCGTACACAACGGCGAGATCAACACCATCCGCGGAAACGCCGACAAGATGCTGGCCCGTGAGGAGACGATGTCCTCCCCGATGCTGCAGGATGAACTGCACAAGGTTCTGCCGGTTGTCAACACCCAGGGTTCTGACTCTGCAATGCTCGACAACACACTCGAGTTCCTGACCATGAGCGGTATGGATCTTCCGCTGCTGTCATGATCACGATCCGGAGCCGTGGGCAAACAACGATACGATTTCCCAGGAGAAACGTGATTTCTATCAGTATTATGCAACGATGATGGAGCCGTGGGACGGACCGGCATCGATCCTGTTCTCCGACGGAGATGTGATGGGAGCAGTGCTCGACCGCAACGGTCTTCGTCCTTCCCGTTACTACATCACTAACGATGGATTTCTGATCCTCTCCTCTGAGGTCGGTGTTCTGGAAGTTCCGGAAGAAAAAATCGTCTTAAAAGAGCGTCTCCATCCGGGCAAGATGCTTCTCGTCAACACCGTACAGGGAAAAGTCTTAAACGATGAGGAAGTCAAAGAATATTACGCAAAGAAACAGCCGTACGGCGAATGGCTCGACAGTTATCTGGTACAGTTAAAGGATATCAAAATCCCGAATCTGCCGGTCGAAGAGTACACGAAAGAAGAGCGGATGCGCCTGCAGAAAGCGTTCGGCTACACCTACGAGGAGTACCGTTCCTCCATCGGAAAGATGGCATTAAACGGTGTCGAGGCAACCGCTTCGATGGGTATCGATACCCCGCTTGCCGTTCTCTCCCATGAGCATCAGCCGCTGTTCAACTATTTCAAACAGCTCTTTGCACAGGTAACGAACCCGCCGATCGACTGCATCCGTGAGGAGATCGTAACTTCCACAAGCGTTTACGTCGGACGTGACGGAAACCTGCTTGAGGAGGAGCCGAAGAACTGCCAGGTATTAAAGATCAACAATCCGATCCTGACCAATACCGATATGCTGAAGATCAAGAACATGAAAGTCGAAGGCTTCAAGGCAGTGACCGTTCCGATCACCTACTACAAGAGCGCACCGCTTGACCGTGCGATGGACCGCCTTTTCGTCGAGGTTGACCGTGCACACCGGGCAGGAGCCAACATCCTGATTCTCTCTGACCGCGGTGTCGATGAGAACCATGTGGCGATTCCATCCCTCCTGGCTGTATCTGCGGTTCATCAGCATCTGGTAAAAACGAAAAAGAGAACTTCTCTTGCGATTATTCTGGAGTCCGGCGAGCCGCGCGAGGTGCACCATTTCGCAACACTGCTCGGCTACGGTGCCTGCGCAATCAACCCGTATCTGGCACTCGACACGATCCATGAGCTGATCGAAGAGGGCATGATTAAGAAAGATTACTATGCAGCCGTTGAAGATTACAACCATGCTGTCATTTCCGGCATCGTAAAAATCGCGGCGAAGATGGGTATCTCGACGATTCAGTCGTATCAGGGTTCCCAGATCTTCGAAGCTATCGGTATCTCTGAGGATGTAATCGACAAATACTTCACTGGTACGGTCAGCCGTGTCGGCGGTATTACACTGGAAGACATTGCAAAAGACGTTGATGAGCGTCATTCTCAGGCATTTGATCCGCTGGAACTGACGACGGATCTGACGCTGGACAGTCTCGGACGTCATAAAGCAAGAAGTCAGGGTGAGGAGCACCGCTACAATCCCCGTACCATCCATACCCTGCAGGAGTCTACAAGACGCGGTGACTACAGGATGTTCAAAGAGTACACTGCCATGGTTGACAGCGAGGAGAGCGGTTATCTGCGAAGTCTGATGGACTTCGATTACCCGGAACAGGGCGTTCCGCTCGAAGAGGTTGAGAGTGTAGATTCCATTGTAAAGCGGTTCAAAACCGGTGCGATGTCCTACGGTTCCATTTCCCAGGAGGCACATGAGACACTGGCGGTTGCCATGAACCGTCTGCACGGAAAATCCAACACCGGTGAGGGCGGCGAGAGTGATGACCGCCTGGAGTCTCCGGAGAGATGTTCCGCAATCAAACAGGTAGCATCTGGCCGGTTCGGTGTTACCAGCAAATATCTGGTCAGCGCAAAAGAGATTCAGATCAAGATGGCGCAGGGTGCAAAACCGGGCGAGGGCGGCCACTTACCGGCCGGAAAGGTTTACCCGTGGATTGCGAAAACACGTCACTCCACACCGGGTGTATCCCTGATTTCCCCGCCGCCGCATCACGACATCTATTCCATCGAGGACCTTGCACAGCTGATTTATGATCTGAAAAACTCGAATGTGAATGCAAGAATCTCTGTCAAACTCGTATCGGAGGCCGGCGTTGGTACCGTTGCAGCTGGTGTTGCAAAAGCCGGAGCACAGGTCATCCTAATTTCCGGGTACGATGGAGGAACCGGAGCAGCACCGAGAAGCTCGATCCATAATGCCGGACTTCCGTGGGAATTAGGCCTTGCCGAGACCCATCAGACGCTGATTAAGAACGGCCTCCGCAACCGTGTCATGATTGAGACGGACGGAAAGCTGATGAGCGGCCGCGACGTTGTGATCGCAGCACTTCTTGGCGCCGAGGAATTTGGTTTTGCGACGGCGCCGCTTGTAACCATGGGATGTGTCATGATGCGTGTCTGCAACCTGGATACCTGCCCGATGGGTATCGCAACGCAGAACCCGGAGCTGCGCAAACGTTTCCGCGGCAAACCGGAGTACGTCATCAACTTCATGCGCTTCATCGCAGAGAGATGCGGGAATACATGGCAAAACTTGGCTTCCGCACCGTTGAGAGATGGTCGGCCGTTCCGACTCTTAAAGAGAAATGATAAAGTGACGAACGAGCACGCAGACCGCGTAGACTTAAGCCAGATCCTGAACAATCCGTTTGCAAAAGCAGGCGAGAAGGTAACGTTCGATCCGAAAGATGTTTACGACTTCAAACTTGGCGCAACCCTGGATGAGAAGGTACTCTTAAAGAAATTCGGTCCGGCAATGGATAAGAAAGAGAAGAAGAACGTCAAAGTCGAGATCACCAACACCGATCGTACCGTGGGAACGATTCTTGGTGCCGAGATCACCAGAAAATTCGGCACCTCTCTGGAGCCGGATACGTACACCGTACAGTGCAAGGGTGCCGGCGGACAGAGCTTCGGAGCATTTATTCCAAAAGGACTGACCCTGGAACTTGAGGGCGATTCGAACGATTACTTCGGAAAAGGCCTCTCCGGCGGAAAACTGGTTGTCTACCCGCCGAAAGCAAGAAAGTATAAACCGGAAGAAAACATCATCGTCGGAAACGTTGCCCTCTACGGCGCAACGAGCGGTGAGGCGTACATCAACGGTATCGCAGGAGAGCGTTTCTGTGTCAGAAACTCCGGTGCTTACGCCGTTGTCGAGGGTGTCGGTGAGCATGGATGCGAGTATATGACCGGCGGCCGTGTCGTTGTCCTCGGCGCAACCGGAAAGAACTTTGCAGCCGGCATGAGCGGCGGTATCGCTTATGTCCTGGATGAAAAGAGCAACCTGTACCGCAATTTGAACAAGGAAATGATTTCGATTGAACTGGTAGAAAGCAAATACGATATTGCAGAGCTGAAAAACATGATTGAAAAACACGTTGCACACACCGGCTCTGAAAAAGGTAAAGAAATTCTCACACACTTTGACGAATATCTGCCGAAATTCAAGAAGATCATTCCGAATGACTATAAGCGCATGATGATGCTGAGTGCCAGATGGAAGACAAGGGCCTTAGCAGCGAACAGGCACAGATTGAAGCATTTTACGAAAGCATGCGTAAGTAGGAGGAAGAAGAATTATGGGTAAGCCAACTGGATTTATGGAATATCAGCGCAAGACGGGAAACACCGTTGCCCCGCTTGAGCGTATCAAAAACTTTAAGGAATTTCATCTGCAGCTCCCGAAAAAGGAGCAGCAGATGCAGGCTGCCCGCTGTATGGCATGCGGTGTACCGTTCTGCCAGGCGGGAACCATGATTGCGGGAATGGCCTCCGGCTGTCCGCTGCAGAACCTCGTTCCGGAGTGGAATGACCTTGTGTATCTTGGAAACTATGAGCAGGCATACCGCCGCCTCACCAAGACAAACTGTTTTCCGGAATTTACCTCCCGTGTCTGCCCGGCACTCTGCGAAGCAGCCTGTACATGCAACGTAAACGGAGACCCGGTCTGCACGAAGGAAAATGAACGCGCGATCATCGAAAACGCATGGGCAACCGGCCTGATTACGCCGCAGCCGCCGAAAGTGCGCACCGGAAAACGCGTTGCCGTTGTAGGAAGCGGTCCTTCCGGCCTTGCAGCAGCGATGCAGCTCAACCGCCGCGGCCATTCTGTTACGGTCTTTGAACGCCGCGACCGCGTGGGCGGACTTTTACGCTACGGTATTCCGAACATGAAACTTGATAAGAGCGTCATCGACCGCCGTGTGGATCTGATGAAGGCCGAGGGCATCGAGTTTGTGACGAATGCTGATATCGGAAAAGATGTAAAAGCTGACAAACTCTTAAAAGAATTTGACCGTGTCCTGCTCTGCTGCGGTGCGGCAAATCCAAGAGATATCAAGGCAGAGGGAAGAGATGCAAAGGGCATCTACTTTGCTGTCGATTTCCTGACTTCCGTAACGAAGAGTCTTCTGGATTCCAATTTTGAGGATCATGCCTACATCGATGCCAAGGGCAAACACGTTGTTGTCATCGGAGGCGGCGACACCGGTAATGACTGTGTCGGAACTTCCATCCGTCTCGGTGCCAAATCTGTGACACAGCTTGAGATGATGCCGAAAGCACCGGATCAGCGTGCCGAGAACAATCCGTGGCCGGAGTGGCCGAAGATCTGCAAGACGGATTACGGCCAGGAAGAGGCAATCGCCGTATTCGGCCATGATCCGCGGATTTACCAGACAACCGTAACGGAATTTATCAAAAACAAAAAGGGTGAAGTCTGCCAGATCAAGACCGTAAAACTGACACCGAAAAAAGATGAGAAATCCGGCCGCATGATGATGGTTCCGGTTGAGGGAACAGAAGAGATTCTCCCGGCAGATCTCGTTCTTATTGCAGCAGGCTTTTTAGGATCCCAGAAATATGTGACCGATGCATTTAAAGTGGAAGTCAACCAGCGCACCAACGTGAAGACAGATGACGGAAAATACCAGACAACAAAAGAAAATGTCTTCACCGCAGGCGATATGCACCGCGGCCAGTCCCTGGTCGTATGGGCGATCCGCGAGGGACGCGAGGCAGCAAAGGCAGTCGATGAATCCCTGATGGGATACACGAATCTCTAAGTTTTTCTTGACAAAACACGCGAAAAACTGCTATAATATGCCCAAAACAAGGGTGTTTTTACGCAAGGTGTCTTTCTGCCCTGCCGCGTGAAAGCACCCTTTTCGTTTAGAATCGTCTTTGATAAAGGAGAGAATCGATATGGCAAAGTATACGAAGGAAGCGATCCTTCAGATGGCGGAGGAAGAAGATGTTGAATTTATCCGCCTGCAGTTTACCGATATGTTTGGAATGATGAAAAATATGGCCATCACCGCCGGACAGCTGGAAAAAGCCCTGAATAATCAGTGCGTTTTCGATGGCTCTTCGTTCGAAGGATTTGTCACCATCGAGGAAGCAGACATGTTTCTGCACCCGGATCTCGACACCTTTGCAATACTTCCGTGGCGTCCGCAGCAAGGAAAGGTTGCAAGATTGATCTGTGATGTGTATGATAGAGAGGGGAATCTTTATGCAAAGAGTTCCCGGACCATCCTTCAGAAGGTAATTTCCGAAGCGAAAGCGATGGGCTATGAGTTTGAAATCTCACCGGAGTGTGAATTTTTCCTGTTCCACACCGATGAGGACGGCGGAGCAACGAGTGTAACGCACGACAAAGGCGGTTATCTGGATCTTGGACCGCTGGATCTGGGAGAAACGCGCGGCGCGATATGGTGCTGACTCTCGAAGAATGGGAATCGACGTTGAGTCTTCCTTCCACGAGGTAGCGGCAGGCCAGCACGAACTGGATTTCTGTCCGGCTGCAGCACTTCGGACGGCAGATCAGCTGATGACTGCCAATTTGCTATCCGTACGATTGCAACGTCATGGCCTTCACGCAACCTTTATGCCAAAACCAAAAACCGGAGTTCACGGATCGGGTCTTCATCTTTCCTTCTCCCTGTTTCAGGAGGGAAAAGATGTGTTTGCCGACAAATCCGATGAATACGGGCTCAGCAAAGAGGCATATTACTTTATGGGCGGACTGATGAAACACATCAGCGGAATCGCAGCGATTACCAATCCGCTTGTAAACTCCTACAAACGTCTGACACCGGGATACGGTGCACCGATCTACGTGGCATGGTCTGCAAAGAACAGAAGCCCGCTGATCCGCATTCCGCTGACGGGAGACGGTATCATGGCCATTGAGCTTCGATGCCCGGATTCGGCAGCCAATCCGTACCTAGCACTTGCTGTCTGCATGGCAGCAGGACTTGACGGTATCAAACAGAAAATCGTTCCGCCGTCCCCGGTGGACCGCAATATTTCCGATCTGACAGAAGAAGAACGAAACGCGATGCAGATCACCCTTCTCCCGGGAAGCCTTGGAGAAGCGGTCGCAGAGTTAAAGAAAGACGATTTTCTGTGTCAGGTACTCGGCCAGGAATTTGTGAATGGATATATCAATGCCAAAGAAGAAGAGTGGCATGAGTATCTCCGCCAGGTATCCGACTGGGAGACCGAGAAATATCTGTACCGTATTTAGACGACGAAGGGGCCTGAAAATGCATGAGCAGCATAGTGATAGTACTTCCCAAAATAGAAGATGGAAAGCGCATCCGGGATATTCTGGCAAAAAGAGGATATGAAATCGATGCTGTCTGTTCGACAGCGGCAGCGGCGCTCGGAGAGATGAACAACTTAAACGGCGGTATCGTCATCTGCGGCTACAAGCTCCCGGATATGTTTTTTACGGATCTGAATGAGTGTATGCCGTCCGGCTTCCAGATGCTTCTGATTGCATCGAGCCGCGCATTAAGTGCGGTGGAGGGAACCGGAATCATGGCGGTTACGATGCCGCTTTCCGTGTACGAGCTGGTTAATACACTGGAGATGATGCTGCAGAGTGCGGCACGGCGCAGAAAGAAAGAGCGGGCAAAGCCCAAGGTGCGCAGCGCCGAGGAACAGCACATCATCGATCGTGCAAAAAGCCTTCTGATCGAACGAAATCACATGACCGAGTCGGAGGCCCATCGCTACATGCAGAAATGCAGCATGGACAGCGGCACCAATCTGGTTGAAACGGCACAGATGGTGCTGACGCTTTTGACAGAGTAAGAAAAAGTGAAAAGGAGCGACATAATAATGTTCAAAATCAATGACAATTATCTGAAATTGCCGGGAAGCTATCTGTTTTCCACCATTGCAAAAAAGTTGCAGCTTACACCGAGGCAAATCCGGACGCGAAAATCATCCGTCTTGGAATCGGCGACGTAACCCAGCCGATCGCACCGGCGATCATTGAAAAGCTGCACGGAGCAGTGGATGAGATGGGACACGCAGAGACCTTCCACGGATATGCACCAGATCTTGGATATGCTTTCCTTCGCGATACCATCGCAAAAAATGATTATCAGGACAGAGGATGCGATATCTCATCTGATGAAATTTTTGTATCGGACGGCGCAAAATGCGACTGCAGCAACATTCAGGAGATCTTCAGCTGGACAACAAGATCGCTGTATGCGACCCGGTTTATCCGGTTTATGTAGACTCCAACGTAATGGCAGGCCGTGCCGGTGACTACGACGCAGCAACCGAGCGTTTCACGAATGTGATTTACATGCCGTGTACCGCAGAAAACAACTTCACCCCGGAGCTCCCGAAAGAAACCCCGGATCTGATTTATCTGTGCTTCCCGAACAACCCGACCGGCGCTATGGTTTCCAAAGCCGAGCTGCAGAAATGGGTTGATTATGCAAATAAAGTAGGAGCCATCATCCTGTATGATGCTGCATACGAGGCATATATCTCAGAAAAAGACATTCCGCATTCCATCTATGAGTGCGAGGGTGCAAGAACATGTGCCATCGAAATGCGCAGCTTCTCCAAGAACGCAGGCTTTACCGGTATGCGTCTTGGATTCACCGTTATCCCGAAAGACATCAAATCCGGCGATGTGACTCTGCACAGCCTGTGGGCACGCCGTCACGGAACGAAATACAACGGAGCTCCGTACATCATCCAGAGAGCCGGCGAGGCTGTTTACTCTCCGGAAGGAAAAGCACAGTTAAAAGAGCAGGTTGCTTACTACATGAAGAACGCAAAAGTCATCTACGACGGATTAAAAGGCGCAGGCTACACCGTATCCGGCGGCGTCAACGCTCCGTATATCTGGCTGAAAACACCGGGAAATATGACTTCCTGGGAGTTCTTTGATCACCTGCTTGCAGACGCAAACGTAGTCGGAACACCAGGATCAGGCTTCGGCCCGAGCGGAGAAGGCTACTTCCGTCTGACTGCATTCGGTACGTATGAGAATACAGTAGAGGCAGTGGAGAGAATCAAAAAACTGTAAATTGTGTGCGAAATACCAATAAAACGGAATTTCTGCGCAATTTTATAAACACGCGAAAAAATAATTTTGCATAGATAAAATTCATGAAAAATGCATTAGAATTTATATAAAATCCGTAAAAATTAGGTGTTTACAAATGCAAAACTGCTGTGCTATAATGCACAATATGAAAAAGGCAGTGAAGGAAACTCCGTATGCGGAATCTGACAGGAAGCCGATGTCACCGACTGAGAGCATCAGCATGGAGGAAACATACAATGGGGAACATTCCGGAGCCGGTCTGCTGAACATGAGATCCGAACAGGAAATCAAGTAGGCAGATCCGTGATACGCGTTAAGTATAAATGAGTGGGCGTTTTCCCTCGGAAAACCGGAGAGAAAAACGCAATGCGGGTGGTACCGCGGGAACATAAAATATCCCGTCCCGGAACAGTAGTTAAAAAACTGTTCCGGGACTTTTTATTTGAAAAAGCAATCCGGGACAGGCGAGAAAGAGAGGAGAACAAGACATGGAATTTATGACAGGCGTAAAGAAAAAAGAAGACATCTCCGTAAAAACTCTGCTGGAGACACCGGAAGGCACAGAAGTAAAACTCGAAGGAGCCGTACACATCATCCGTGACATGGGCGAGGTTGCCTTTGTCATCTTAAGAAAGAGCGAGGGACTCGTTCAGTGTGTGTACGAAGAAGGAAGTGTTGACTTCCCGCTGAAAGATCTGAAAGAGGAATCGGCAGTTGCCGTAACCGGAACGGTCAAAAAAGAGGACCGCGCACCGGGCGGCGTCGAAGTCAGGCTGCAGACCATCACCGTTCTTTCCGAGCCGACCGAGCCAATGCCGCTCGCAGTCAACAAATGGAAAATGAACACCTCCCTTGAAGCAATGCTGAACATGCGGCCGATCGCTCTTCGAAACGTCAGAGAGCGTGCAAAATTCCGCATCCAGGAAGGCGTGGTACGGGCGTCCGTGATTTCCTTCATTCCCAGGGATTCACCGAAATCCATACACCGAAGATCGGCGCGAAAGGCGCTGAAGGCGGCGCAAACATCTTCAAGTTGGAATATTTCCACCGCCCGGCTGTCCTGGCACAGAGCCCGCAGTTCTACAAACAGATGCTTGTCGGCGTGTTTGACCGTGTCTTTGAAGTCGGACCGGTTTTCCGTGCAGAGAAACACAACACGAAACGTCATCTGAACGAATATACCAGCCTTGACTTTGAGATGGGCTACATCGAGGATTACACCGACATCATGGCAATGGAAACCGGATTTTTACAGTACATGGTGGAACTCCTCAAAAAGGATTATGCAAAAGAGCTGGAAATTTTGAAGGTTCAGCTTCCAAAGACAGAAGAAATTCCGACGGTACCGTTTGCAAAAGCGAAAGAGCTGGTAGCCGAGAAATATAACAGAAAGATCCGCAACCCATTCGACCTTGAGCCTGAGGAGGAGCTACTGATCGGCCGGTATTTTAAAGAGGAATACGATGCAGACTTCGTATTTGTCACAGAGTATCCATCGAAAAAAAGACCTTTCTATGCAATGGATGACCCGGAAGATACGAGATACACGAAAAGCTTTGACCTTTTGTTCCATGGAATGGAAATTACAACCGGAGGCCAGCGTATCCATGATTACAAAATGCTTTCTGAAAAGATTGCAGCCCGCGGAATGACAGAAGAGGGCATGGAGCAGTACTTAAGTGCCTTCAAACACGGTATGCCGCCGCACGGAGGTCTTGGTATTGGTCTGGAACGTCTTACAATGAAGCTGATCGGTGAGGACAACGTCCGCGAGACGACCCTGTTCCCGAGAGATCTTACAAGACTGGAGCCGTAAGCGGATCCTGCCGGAAAACAGAAAAAAGGAGAACGAGTGAAATGGCAAATGTGATTTCAGATGAAACGATGGAATATGTCGGCATCCTGGCAAAGCTGGAATTAAAGGATGAGGAAAAAGAATCCGCACGGCAGGATATGCAGAAGATGCTGGACTATGTGGATAAATTAAACGAGCTGGATACAAGCAAAGTAGAACCGATGACACATATCTTCGAGATGGGAAATGTATTCCGCGAGGATGAGGTGACGAACGGCGACGACCGTGATGAAATGCTTGCCAACGCACCGGAAGTCAAAGAGGGCCAGTACAAGGTTCCGAAAACGGTAGAATAGCAGGAGGACGAAAGAGATGGAAATCAAAGATATGACAGCAGTACAGCTTTCTGCCGCAATCAAAGAAGGAAAAATCACCGTATCGGACGCTGTGGAAGCGTCCCTTGCGGCAGTCAGAGCATCGGAAGCGTCGATTCATGCATTCCTTCTTGTTGATGAAGAGGGCGCGCGTGCGCGTGCGGCAGAGGTGCAGAAAAAAATTGACGCAGGAGAACTTAACGGACCGCTTGCCGGTGTTCCGGTTGCGATCAAGGACAACATCTGTACGAAAGGCCTTGCGACGACGTGTGCGTCAAAAATTCTGCAGAACTTTGTTCCGACGTATGATGCAGAGGTTATCACACGGCTCGAAGAGGCGGGAGCCGTTATCATCGGAAAGACAAACATGGATGAGTTTGCGATGGGAAGTACGACAGAGACTTCCGCGTACGGCGTGACGAAAAATCCATGGAACACCGAACACGTTCCAGGCGGTTCCTCCGGCGGTTCCTGCGCAGCCGTTGCAGCAGGAGAAGTACCGATGGCACTTGGCTCCGATACCGGCGGATCGATCCGTCAGCCGAGTTCCTTCTGCGGCGTAACCGGCATGAAACCGACGTACGGCACCGTTTCCCGTTACGGACTGATCGCTTATGGTTCCTCCCTCGACCAGATCGGACCGGTCGCAAAGGATGTGACAGACTGTGCAGCACTGCTGCAGACGGTCGCTTCGTATGATGCAAAAGATGCGACATCGATGAAACGCGACGATTACGATTTCATGAGCGCTTTAAAAGAAGATGTCTCCGATCTGAAAATCGGTATTCCGAACAGCTGCTTCGGCGAAGGCCTGGATCCGCAGGTGAAGGAATCCATTTTAAAAGCTGCCGATGTCCTGAAGGCACGCGGAGCAGAAGTAGAGTATTTCGATCTCGACCTCATTGATTATGCCATTCCGGCTTACTACGTTATTGCATCCGCTGAGGCAAGCTCCAACCTGGAACGCTTCGACGGCGTGAAATACGGTTTCCGTGCCAAAGAGTACGAAGGACTCCACGATATGTATAAGAAGAGCCGTTCTGAGGGCTTCGGTCCAGAGGTGAAACGACGGATTATGCTGGGAAGCTTCGTCTTAAGCTCCGGTTACTACGATGCGTATTATCTGAAAGCACTGCGCACGAAAGCCCTGATTAAAAAAGAGTTTGACCGCGCATTTGAAAAATACGATATGATTTTAAGCCCGGCAGCACCATCGACCGCACCGCGTCTCGGGGAATCGCTTTCCGATCCGCTGCAGATGTATCTGGGCGATATTTACACCGTATCCGTCAACCTCGCCGGCCTTCCGGGCATCACCGTTCCGTGCGGCATGGATGACAAGGGGCTTCCGATCGGCATGCAGCTTATCGGAGACTGTTTCTCAGAGAAAAAACTGTTCCGTGCAGCATACACCTATGAGCAGGCACGCGGTGCATTCGGACAGCCAGAAAAATTGTAAGGAGGAAGCAAAACAATGTCAAAACAGTATGAAACCGTCATCGGACTTGAAGTACATGTGGAGCTTGCGACGAGAACAAAAATTTTCTGCGGCTGCTCTACCGCATTCGGCGGTGCGCCGAACACCCACACCTGCCCGGTCTGCACCGGTATGCCGGGATCCCTTCCGGTATTAAATAAGAAGGTTGTCGATTACGCCCTGCGCGTCGGACTGGCTGCAAACTGCAAAATCAACCAGCTCTGCAAATTCGACCGGAAGAACTATTTCTACCCGGACAACCCGCAGAACTATCAGATTTCCCAGCTGTATCTGCCGATCTGCCACGATGGATATGTCGAGATTGACACCGCAGCGGGAAAGAAGAAAATCGGCATTCATGAGATCCATATGGAAGAAGATGCCGGAAAGCTGATCCACGATGAGTGGGAGGATTGCTCGCTCGTCGACTATAACCGAAGCGGCGTTCCGCTGATCGAGATTGTATCCGAGCCGGATATGCGCTCTGCGGAAGAGGTTATCGCTTATCTGGAAAAACTGCGTATGATGATTCAGTATCTCGGCGCATCCGACTGCAAACTGCAGGAGGGCTCGATGCGTGCCGATGTCAACCTTTCGGTCCGTGAGGTTGGAAGTGAGAAATTCGGAACACGTACCGAGATGAAGAACCTGAACTCCTTTAAGGCAATCGGAAGAGCGATCGAGGGAGAGCGTGCAAGACAGATCGAGCTGATCGAGGAAGGAAAAGCCGTTGTCCAGGAGACCCGCCGCTGGGACGACAACAAAGAGTATTCCTACGCGATGCGTTCGAAAGAGGATGCGAAGGATTACCGCTACTTCCCGGACCCGGATCTGCCGCCGGTGCACATTTCCGACGAGTGGATCGACCGCATTGTGAAATCCATGCCGGAATTCCAGCCGGAAAAACAGGCACGCTACGTGGAGCAGTACGGACTGCCGCAGTACGATGCGGGCATTCTGACCGGTTCCAAGAAGCTGTCCGATCTCTTTGAGGAGACGACGGCGCTCTGCGGCAAACCGAAAAAAGTGGCAAACTGGCTGATGGGCGAGACCTTACGTCTCTTAAAGGAGAACGGCCAGGAGCCGGAGGATCTGCAGTTTTCACCGAAGCATCTGGCATCCCTGATCGAACTGGCAGAAGCCGGATCGGTCAACAACCAGGTGGCAAAAGAGGTATTTGAGCAGATCTTTGCAGAGGATGTCGATCCGGAAGCATACGTCGAGGAGCACGGACTGAAAACCGTAAACGACACCGGCCTTCTGGAAGAAACTGCGAGAAAAGTTCTGGAAAACAACCCTGGCCCGGTAGAGCAGTACAAATCCGGAAAGACAAAAGTCCTCGGATTTCTGGTCGGCCAGGTCATGAAAGAAATGAAAGGTAAAGCCAACCCGGCAGCAGCAGGAGAGCTGCTGCAGAAGCTGCTGTCTGAATAAAGAAAACAAAATTGCACGAATGGAGGCCTGGAAATGGTCTCCATTTTTTCTGCCCGAAAAATCAAAGAAAATGCATAATCTGCCTCCTTTTGGGAAATTCTTTATAAAGAAACCGGAAGAGATAAAAAAGACGATACAAAAATCCGGAAAAAAGGAG